>JACXTT010004546.1_pt1 | contig 20566 bp, 17 predicted proteins | sample 9270951 | NCBI WGS metagenome assembly JACXTT01 (sample SAMN15532306, study PRJNA645909) | rock metagenome | isolation source: weathered quartz diorite | place: Puerto Rico | collected 2017-06-21
CAATCATCGGGGCATCCTGCCGAGGAAAGAAAATCCTTTACCAGGCGTCCCAGCTTACCTGCCAAACACCGTGCCAAAAAGGCCAAATGCGACAGTTAATAAAATTCGTGTGCTTAGCGCTCGTAAGGTACGCTGCGAACGCCAAGCCGCAAGCGGAACCTCACTTCAACTGGGCGGTCGTCACGTACCAGATATCGAGGCCTCCCTTGCCGCCGGGCCTATCCGAGACGAAATAGAGCCGCAGACCGTCGGTGCTCAGGGCGGGCTGCATGTCGCCTTTCTTGCTGTCGGGGTGGTTGAGCGCGGTGACCGGATCAGGCTTCGACCAGGCGTCGCCGAGCTTGGCGCGTTTGCTGCGGAAGATGCCGATCTTGCCGTCCTCGAGCGGACCTTGCAGGTACATTGTCAGACTAGCGCCGAAGGTAGTCGCGCGATGGAAGTCGGCCGGGAAGCCGACTTCTTTGGCCTTGACCTGCCCCGGCACGGCGCCGCTCACCACGAAGAGCTTCCAGCCATCGTCGGTCTTGCGGCTAAAGTAGAATTCCTTCCCCTGGGCCGCGATCCACGGATACATCTCGTCGGTCTTCGTGTTGATGTCGTTGGTGACGATGGCGCCGGCACGCTGCTTGCCGATCTGCATCATCAAGTCGAAGTTTCTCAACTTGGCCAGCTTTTCGTCGGGAACCTCATTGGTTGCAAAATAGTATTTGCCCTGATAGGCAAAGGGCGCGCGCACGTCGCATTCTCGGTCGGCGAGGAACGCGGTTCCAGCGCCGAACGGGCCGGTTGCCGTGGCGCGTTTCGATTGAAAGAGGTCGTAGAATTTCTTGCCCTTTTTGGCGTAGAGCAAGCCGAGTCCGTCCGGCGTTGGGCACGGATCCTCTTCGTCCGCGGCAGTGTTCAGCTTGTCGAGATTGATCGCCTTGACGGGCGTGTCGCCGCCGTCGGCGCGGGGTTGGCCGGCGAAGAGGAGTATTGTGCAAGCAAAATTCGTCAGGATTATCAAGTGCCGCATAAGGACCCCACGGGAATCAGGATGATCTTCTTGATAGTGTATGGACGAGACGAAGTTGGCAATCGTTCCCGAATTGCAGGCACGCCGGATTCCTCGGAAGTACCATCTACTCTTCTGGCCGAAACGAGAACAGCCGCATGCATTCCTCGGCGTTCTGCTCGCGATTCAACTCCGGGTCCAGGAACTCGATGCGTGAGTTCAATCGGAGCGTCTTGATCTTGTCCGCGCTCCACCATTCCAGCCGGCAAGGCCAAAGCGTCTGTGCGTCGAGGTAAACGTATAAATGCCGGGCCGATTGGACGACGCCTGGTTGCGCGGGTACGGCTGCGGGACTCAGGTCGCCCTTGATCTGAATGACCGGCACGTCGTACAGCAGGCCGGTCTGTAGCTTGGCGCTTTGCAGATGCTCCTGGAGCTGCATCAGGAGCGCACGCGGTCCGCCGCAACATTTGGCGTGCAAGACCTTCTCTTTGCCGCCCGCATCATCGTCGGGCAGACGGGCCACCTCGACGTGCGGCTTGACGCCGGGGCTCTTTCGCTCCAGGGCGATCATCTCGCCGTCGCTTACGACTAGCAGTCGGCCTTCCTTGCCGATGTTAAGTTCCAGGCGAGCGCAATGATTCGGACCGAGTTGCAGATGGCCCTCGGCGACGTAGGTCGAGCCGGCATCGATCATGGATTGCCGAATCTTCGTTTTCAACCAGGTCGTCCGCTTCGGGTCCAGCTTTTCCAGGGCTTTTTGCAGCAGTTGTTTGGCGTCGATCCCCGATCCGATGATGTCGGCATCAAGCGGCACGGTTTGCGGAACGAACGAGGCTTCGGGTGGCAACGTCGAGGAGGTAAGCGAGTTGGTCCAGGCGCCCGTAAGAAGAATGGTGCTGCCCAGTACCAGTGCAAATAAGAAAAGGATTCGCGTCAGCATGGGGGACTTTTCCGATTTTGACGAAAGTTCCGCGCAACGGTCTGCCGAGTATACCGTGGGGAGATTTTCTGTGAAGGCCGAAAGGGGACCGTCCATGAAGCGGGGAATCATCGCAGCAATGCTGCTCGTCGGATCGATCAGCGGGTGCATCAGCTCGAACGACAGCCCGGAAATGGGGGGCATGAGGCCGAACTACGGCCAAAGCTTCGGTCCGCCCACCGTGCCGGGAGTCAAGGGGCCGCACGGCGAAGGCGTGCCGATGGTGGCGCCTTATAACACCGCGCCGCCGGGGAGCCAGTGGGCCGCCATGAAAATGATGCAAGGCGGCGGTGTGCCGCTGAACATGGTGCAGATTCACCCGAACGGTATGATGACGCCGCCGGGAGTTGTCGGCATGCCCGGCACAACGCCCGGTATGCCCGGTTTGCCCGGTTTGCCCGGCGGAATGCCTGGAATGCCTGGTGGAATGCCCGGAATGCCGACTGGTAACCCGTTCCAGAAGACCAGCATGACCAGCATGATGCCCGACATGGGCGTCGTGAATGCGAACGTCCCGCCCGGCGTCAAGGGGCCCGGCGGCTTGACGCCGACGCAGTTCGCCAGCTCGCCGACCGGTCCGCTGTTCCCGGCCCAGCGAACGCAGGTGTTCTTCACGAAGCCTGCCGGCATGAAGATCTACTGGATCTCGCAGGGCGCCGACGGCAAGCCGAATTACTCGCCCACGCCGCTGGAGACACCGGGCCGATATAACTTCGCGCAGGCGGCAATCTATCGTCTCAAGCTGGAAAAGATTCCCGGCCGGCCTGGCCTGGAGTTGTATCCGACGCTCGAGGTGGTGCCGACGAGTCCGAAGACAAACGAATTCCTGGCCCACAACAGCGTGCCGGTGGAGTTCAGCGAGGATGACTTCAAGCAGGTGGTGGATCGGAATTATATCGTCAAGGTGATTTATCTGCCGGACCCGCAGTTCCAGGATGCGGCCGGGGCGGGGCCGGACGAAATCGTTTCGACGCGGCTGGAGCCGGGCCAAGACCCGATCCAGGAAGCGTTGCGGCGTGGTAGCATTCTGCTGGTATTGCGTATCGGCAACATCGACCAGGGTTTGCAGCATTCGCCGGGGATGACGTCCCCGGTGCCGGGTGGTGCACCGCCGATGACGAAGCCGCCGGGCATGGGCGTGCCGCCGGGATTCCAGATACCGTTCCCGACGCCGGCGATCACGCCGGGTGCGACGAGCCCGAATCCGCTGCCGCCGTTGACGGGCAATCCGCCGGTGTTGACCATGCCGAAGCTCCCCGCGCCGCCGGCAATTGTGCCGGAACCGAAAAAGGAAATCGGCAACAAACCGGCGGCTCCGCCGATCGACATTCCGGCCCCACCGGGTCTGAAGCCGAACGATGCCGTGAAGCCGATCGTGCCGGAGGTTCCGCCGTTGCCGCCGGCCTTGAAGCCGAAGAACGACAAAACGGTTGCCCCGCCGGTCGTGCCGAATCCGGTGGACAAGAACGACAAGGGCGTCATCATGCTGCCGGGACCGAGTCTGCCTGTGATCCCCGCCGGCAAGAGCAACGATGTGGAGCCGACGAAAACAATCCAGCCGCAAGTCCCGGCCGTGACGCTGCCGACGGTGGACGTGGCGCCGAATCGGCCAGATCTGCCAGGGATTCCGCTGATCCCGGATGTGAAAAAATGAGCCCATTAATGCCGCTTGCGGCCTGGCGTTCGCGCGGCGCTTGCGAACGCCAGGCCGCAAGCGGCTGCACCTGGGAGTCCGCCATGTATCGAAAGTGTTTCATTGCCCTCGCGATTGGCCTGGTGTTAGCCGAGGCGGCGCAAGCGCAATTTCAGCCGATGCCTCCCACCCCGCCGCCGGGGCCGCTCATGTACATTCGTTTCGCCGGGCCCAAGGGAGCGAAGATAACCGTCTATCGCGGTTTCGACAAGGGGCAGACACTCGAACTGCCGATTACGCTCGGCTTTCGCCCCGGCTATGCCTACCGACTTACAGTGTTCGACATTCCGAGTTTCCCGCGCCAGGTCTTCGCGCCGTCGCTGGAGGTTCGCGGCACACTTGCCCTGCAATCAAAGCTGCGCAACGCCGACTTCCCCGCTCAAATCAATTTTACCGATGACGAATTCGCGCGGGTGATGCTCAACACGTACGTCAAGAAGGTCATCACGCTCGAACGGCCCGATGTGGCGATTCCGATCGCGTCCAAGGCGGATGAGCCACTGGAGGTTCCCGTGTCCGCATCGCGCGATCCGGTCGTCGAGGCGGCCCAGCGCGGTCAGCCGCTCGTGGTGATGCAGCTCGGCCCGCGCTTCTTCACGCCGCTAGAACTCAACGCCCAGGCGATTCCCGGCACGGTCCTCTTGCCGGGCGAGCGCGTGCTCGGCACGCCGCGTGTGCCGCCGTACTTACAATGGAACTGGTGCCAGGTCTATGATCCGCTCCACGGCCCACGCCATCCGTCGGAATTCGTCACGGTCTACGACGGCGGCGACAGCGGCCCGCAAGCCGGCTTCGATCGCTTCGGCAGGCTCAAGGGACTCGATCCCACCGACACCATAGCCGAGTACATGGATAGCAAGGGCAACAAGAAGCTGGCGTACTCCAATCGCGTCGGCCTGTGCGTGCCGCGTTTCATCGTCTTCAAGAGCGAACTGACGCACGCAGCGCATGCGGTCCGTACCAGCCTCGACACCAATCTGACGATGACGGCGCCATCCGGCGCCGTCGGCATCGCCGCCCTCAAGGAGCAAGCCGCTCAGCAACATGCCGAATCGGTCGGCACCAAGTTGCGACTCAGCGGCACGTTCAACACGCTTGGTACCTCGGTCGCGGGGCGAGTGCAGGGCTTGAAAGTCACCTCGAACCTGCGCAATGTCGAGACGGTGGACGCCGCCGCTGCGGGGCCGCGGACGACCGAGCCGGACGATGGCCCGCTTTTGATCATCAAGTGGCCGGACAAGACCTGCGTCAACGTCGGGGAGATCGTCACGTTCTATCTCAAGTACAGCAACACCAGCGCCCAGCCGATCACCAGCGTGGTCGTCTCCGACAGCCTGGCGGCGAGGTTCGAGTACGTCATGGGGAGCACGAAGACCGACCGCGACGCGCTGTTCACGACGCAGCCGAATGAGGCGGGTTCGACGGTGTTGCGCTGGGAAGTCACCGGCGCCTTGCAACCGCGCGAGCACGGGTTGATCACGTTCCAGGTACGCATCCGCTAAGACGTTAAAATTCCCGACATGTCGTAGAGACAAGCTGCCAGCTTGTCTCTGGAATATCCGCGGTATATGAAGTGCTCAGGAACAAGCTAACAGCTTGCCCCTACGACGGATGCGATGGCAACCCAAAATTGCTGTTCGCCAATGGCGAAACCTTAATTAGCCACAACCGCGCCTGCCAGATAGGAGCGCAGCTCGCAGAACACCTCGTTGCACCGCTCGCGCCACGATGCGTCGGCGCCCTTGCGGTGCGGCGAACTCATCAGGACGGTGATGTGCAGTAGGTTCTGCTGATGGCTGTTGTTGCGTTCGAGGCGCAATTCCAGATCGACCACACTTTTGCGTCCGATGCCGAGCCAGGAGAACGCGCCCTGGTTTTTGCCGGCGCCGATACGCATGGTGATCTTTCCTGGCACGCTCTCGAGGACCTCGCCGTTGTTGTCCTGCACGAAGCCGCGCAGCTTGCTGGTGGCGATCACGTCGGGCATCCACGCTTCCAGCTTGTGGACGATGACATTTGGATCGAATGCCGGCGAAGGCGTCGGCGTGATGGCGGTGATCCTGGCGGATTCCTTCCGTTCCGGAACCTCGGCAGCGGACTCTACTTCTTCCGGTTCGGGATCGATGCGGTGCTCGATAGCCTTGAGCGCCTTTTGATAGAGTTCTCCCAGTTCGCGAGCGCTGCCGGGGCGGTCGTTAGGACTCTTGGCCAGGCAGCTCATGACGACCGCTTCAATCTCCGCCGGCGCCCAGTTCGCCGCCCCGACGTCCGCAAAGCTCGGCGGCGGCTCGGTCGCGTGGGCGAAGAGCACGTCCATCGTCTCGTCGCGAATGAACGGCAGTCGACCGGTGAGCATCTCGAACAGCATGACGCCGACGCCGTAGATGTCGCAGCGGTAATCGGTTTCTTCGCCGCGCACCTGCTCGGGTGAGATATAGCCAGGCGTGCCGACCGCGAAATCGATGCCGGTATTCGACTGATGATGCATCATGTTCATGCCGGCCGCATTGTCGATCAGCTTGGCCAGGCCGAAGTCCATCACCTTGACCTTTTCATAGGGCGAATCGGGATCGACCACCATCAAATTGGCGGGCTTCAGATCGCGATGAATGATCCCTTCGGAATGGGCGGCGTAGAGCGCTTCGCACAGCTGGCCGAGTATCTTCCCGACCCGCGCCGGCGACAGCCGAGTGTTGCGATGGATCAAGGTGTCGAGACTGATGCCGCGCACATACTCCATGACGATGCACGGGCCGAGCGGATCGTTGAGCGATGCATCGTACAGAGCGACGACGTAGGGATGCTGGAAGCGGGCCATCAGCAGCATTTCCCGCTGAAAACGCTCGCAAAACTTCGGATCGCTGGCGACGTGCTCGTGCATGACCTTGACGACGACCTGCCGGCCCAGATCGGTCTGCTTGGCCAGGTAGACGCGCCCCATGCCTCCTTCGCCGAGAAGCTTGACCGTCTCGTATCGTCCCAGAAAAGTTCGGCCGGCCATGGTGAAGTCCATTGGATGCACAGTGAGGGAATCTGAACAAAGATAGGTCATGAAATCGCATCGTGCCGGCAAAGCTCACGAATTGGTTGCCTTGCGCTGCACGCCAAGGCATACACCCATACGAAGTGTGCCTGGGGACAGGCTTTCCAGCCTGTCCGGAGCGTCTTTGCCGGAACGGACAGGCTGGAAAGCCTGTCCCCACGGTGAGTTGGCAAACTGGATGAGGGTCATATCTGCAATCCCCATAATCACTTGGGACGCCAGTCTGGCCAGTTTGCCATTTGGCGAGGGGGGTATGTCCATTCTGCATGCAATCTTGGCAAACCCAGTGCGAATCACCCCTCAGCGCGACCGAAATGCTGCAAAATCATATTTCGTATTTCGGTTTGCCGCACCGTTTCCGCCCCCGGCGCCGGGCCTGAACCAATGAGCACCGGTTTGTCCTGCGGATCGCTCACACACAGGCCATGGCTCCCTTTCACCAGACTGGCATCAAGGGGGATCACATCGACCAGCGTCCGCAGCCCCAGCTTCTTCATGGCGATCTTGGCGAGCGCCCGTCCCTTGCCCCACAGCAATTTCGGATCGAAAAACAATTCGCACGGATCGTAGCCCGGCTTGCGATGAATATCGACTGTCCGCGCGTAATCGGGGGCACGGCGGTCGTCGAGCCAGAACGGATACGCGAACCAGGAGTTCGGCTTCGCCAGCACGACGAGGTCCCCTGCCCTGTGATGATTCAGGCCAACCTCGGCGCGTTCGTCGCCGGCATAGACGCGATCGATGCCGGTCTGCATGGAGAGGAGATCGCGCACGTTGTTAATCCGGCTTGCCTCGTTGACGTACACGTGCGCGACCTGATGATCGCAGACGGCGAGCGCGCTGCTGGCGTAAGTCTCCAGCTGCTCGCCGAATGGCCCGTCGCGCGCTACCAGCGAGCCCCTTTGCCGAAGGATGCGATTCAGGTATACCGGCGTATCGACTTGCACGTGCGTGTATTCGTTGACGACCCAGACAGCGGCGCCGATTCTCTTGGCCGTCTCCAAGATCGGCTCACAGGCCTCGTCCAACTCGGCAACTAGCTTCCGCCAAGCGCACGCGCTGGGACCGAGACGTTGCGGTTCATAGTCCAGGTGCGGAAGGTAGACAAGAGTCAACTGCGGGGGTTCAGGTGCGCGCAAGACCTCGGCGGCGCAGCGAGCAATCCATCGCGTACAGGGCAGCCCCGCCAGCGGACCCCAGAAACTCGGGAACGGAAACGCGCCGATCTTCGCGATGACCTTCGGCGCCCAGGGTTCAGGATAGCTCTGCACGTCGAACGCCTTGCTGCCATCGGCCCCATAGTGCGGCTTCGGCGTCACCGCGAGATCGACGGCTGCGCCTTGATTGAACCACCAGAACAGCTTCGCCGTGCGAATGCCGTGCTTGCCAAGCGTCGCATAAACTGGCTCCGCCTGGATAAGCCGATTCGCTTGCTGCCAGAAGCGCACCTCCATGGTGTCGCGGTAGAGCCAGCCGTTGCCGACGATGCCGTGCTCCTGCGGCGGTTTGCCGGTGAGCATTGATGCCTGGGCGGTGCCGGTGACGGCGGGGAGCACCTCCTGCAAAGGGCGCGACCAGCCAGCTTGCGCGAGGGCCTGCAAGCGCGGCGCCAGCGGCAGGAGCCGTGACGTCAGGCCGACCGTGTTAAGGATGACGAGGGGTTGCATTCAAGCCCCGGGGCTTGTCGGTTACTTCCAGTTTTTCGCCACCGCTTCCGCGTCGCGCATGACGCGCAGCACATTGCCGCCGAGGATCTTGTGGATCGCCTCGCGCCCATGCCCGCGGTTGAGGAGTTCCTGCGTGATGTAAGGATAGCACGACACGTCCTCGAGCTGGCGCGGCGTCGAGTTGATGCCGTCGTAGTCCGAGCCGATGCCAACGTGATCGATCCCGGCGATCTTGATGATATGCTCGATATGATCGACGACGTCATGAACGCTCCCCGTCGGCATCGGGTGCTCGCGCTTCCAGTCCGACCATGCCGCCTTGAACTCCAGGGCGTTGGGATATTTCTTCTTCAGGTCGCGATACGCCGTCATCATCTCCGGCAAAAGCTTGGCGCCTTCCTTCGTGATGAAGCCCGAGTAGAAGTTGACCATGACGACGCCATTGTTCTTTGTCACCAGTTTCAGCACATCGTCGGGCACGTTGCGCGGGTGCGGGGCCAGCGCGAATGCCGACGAGTGCGAAGCGATCACCGGCGCCTTTGTGATTTTCAAGGCATGCCGCATCGTGTCGGCCGAGACGTGCGAGATATCGACCAACATGCCGAGGCGATTCATTTCGAGGACGACGTTTTCGCCGAAGGGGCTCAAGCCGCGCAGCTTGGGGACATCGGTCGAGGCGTCAGCCCAGTCGAGATTGTCGGAGTGCGTCAGCGTCATGTAGCGGGCGCCGAGGGCGTGCAACGTGCGCAGGACGCCGAGCGAGTTGTCGATCGAGTGCCCGCCTTCGACGCCGATGAGCGACGCGATCTTGCCGGCCTTGCGGATGCGCACAATGTCGTCGGCGGTGTACGCCATCTCGAAGGTGTCGGGGTACGCCTTGACGAAGCGATGGATGACGTCAATCTGCTCGAGCGTTTCCTTGACCGCGTGCTTGCTCTCGGCATCGACATAGGCCGCCCAGAACTGCGCCCCGACGCCGCCTTTCTTCAGGCGTGCGATATCGGTGTGCAGCGTCGGCTGCGGCCGCGAAAGGTCGAAGGTCTGAAACGCGAGGTCGGGCTGCTTACGGAACTGCCAGGCGAGGTCGTTGTGCCCATCGATCAGCAGGCCTTCGCGATGGATCTTGAGGGCCGCCTCGGTGAGCTTGACGACGCCGCGCTTGGGGGTGGTCTGTGCATCGGCGGTGCTAGGGACTTGCGTGAGCGCGCAGAGCGCGACGGCGAACACGAAGGTAGTTCTCATGGTGATCCTCAGGGCACTACTTCTTCAGTTTCTTGTCACCGCGATTCTTGGCGGCGCGAAATGCCCCCGGCCATTCGGTCGCGTCTTGATGGGTCAGGCTGCCATTGTACCGCACCAAGGTGAGCTTCAAAATCGCCGCCAGCCTGTCAATCACATCGGAGGTAAGGGTTTGCTCACCCACCAGGAACGCGTCGAGCGTTTTCATGTTGGTGTCGGCGCGACCGGCAAGGTCGTGCAGCAGGATGTCGCTAGTGTGAATGGCGCGGCGCAATTCGCCGCTTGGGGAGGATTCTTCGGCCGCCCGGCGCAAGCGTTCCCGTTTGGCCGTCAACGCCGGCAATTCGTCGGCGATCAAGTTGCGATCCTTTTGCAGCTGGGCGAGTTGCTCGCGCGTGAGCTGCGCGTGCCGGCGCCGGGATGCTGATTTTTTCATGCTTCACTTCTTGCGTTTCTTTTTCGCGCGCTTTTCAGGAACCTCATACGCAGTCACCGGAAGAATCGTGTCGCCCTCGAGTGCGCGATAAATGGCGATGACGAAGCGGCCATCCTCAGTATATCCCCAAACGGCTGGCAGCCCCGAGGAATCGCTCGTTCCCTTGTCCGTCGGATGGGCCAGCACATACTCAACGTCCTCCGGCGTGAGGCCATGCTCACCGATGTGCTCAATAATCTCGTCGGTCCACACGTAGAAATAGAAGGGCATTCTTCGACTCGTTTGGGCGAATCCGCTACTCAGGTGCGTAAAACAAAGTGTTCGTCCATCCTCCAAAACCGAGAGCGTAAACCATATCCGTTGAAGTTTCCCGCCGAATCGGAGTCCGCGCACCGAAAAGCCTTGCGAAGAATCCGGGCGGGTTGTCTTCTTCACGCATTCGCGCTGTCACTTCCGCAATCGCCTGGTCCATCTGACGCGAAATGTCGGCAAGGTCTGCCATGAATTCGACAGCGGTTTTCCCGTCGAGACAGAAAACTTCGTATGGCTCCAGTAAGAAGTATCGATTTCGGTTCTGATCTGCCCGCAAGACTGAAATCGCTTCCTCAGCCAATTCCCTTGCCGCAGGATGTGGGATACGCGGCAGAAATTCCAGTAAGCGCGCAACACCCGTGTCGTATTCGCCGACAATTGCCGAAACGTCGGGCTCATCCCATAGCAACGATTGGCATATCCTCGGATTTCCCGACAGCAAGATTTTGAAGACAATGGGAATGTCGTAGCCCCATTCAGAGATGCCGATGATCCGTCTGTCTTCCACGCCTTCGCCTGGTACGAAGTTGGTCGAGTAAAGGTACGCGCGATTTGACATCGGTAATCCGCCACCTGTCACCGCTCTTATCTTCTAGGATAGGTATAGGCATTTGCATCCTTTCGAGGTTCACCGCCATGACCCTGCGTCCCATCCGCCGTGCCCTCCTCTCCGTCAGCGACAAGACCGGCCTCGTCGAGTTCGCGAAAGCTCTCGCGGGATTCGGCGTCGAGTTGATCTCGACCGGCGGCACGCGCAAGGCGCTTGCCGACGCGGGGTTGAAGGTGCTCGATATCTCCGAGATCACCGGCTTTCCCGAGATGCTCGATGGCCGGGTGAAGACGCTGCACCCGCGCGTCCACGGCGGCATCCTGCACATCCGTGGCAACACCGAACACGAGACGACCATCAAGGAACACAAGATCGTGCCGATCGACATGGTCGTGTGCAATCTCTATCCGTTCGAGGCGACGCTGGCCAAGGCCGGCAGCACGCACGAGGAGATCATCGAGAACATCGACATCGGCGGCCCGTCGATGGTGCGTTCGGCGAGCAAGAACTATCACGACGTGGCCATCGTCACCGATCCGGCGCAATATGACGGCATCGCTGCGGAGATGAAGGCGAACCGGGGCGGCCTCGACCTGCCGACGCGGGAACGCCTTGCCGCCGCCGCATTCGCGCTGACCGCATCGTATGACGCGGCCATTGCCGGCTACTTCGCGAAGAAGCTCGGCGACGCAGCGCCGGCCCGGCTCACGCTCAGCTTTCGCCACAAGCAGAAGCTGCGCTACGGCGAGAACCCGCATCAGCTCGCCGGCTTCTACACGGAGCCGAACGTCAAGCATGCGTGCGTTGCGTCGGCGGAGGTCTTGGGCGGCAAGGAGTTGTCATACAACAATATCCTCGATCTCGACAGCGCCCTCAATCTGGTGCGTGAATTTCCCGATCCCGCGGCCGTCGTCATCAAGCACAACAATCCGTGCGGAGCCGCGACGGCGGCGACGCTCGCCGCGGCATTCGCGCATGCCTATGAAGGCGATCCGATCAGCGCCTTCGGCGGCATCCTCGGCTTCAATCGCGAGGTCGATGAAGCCACGGCCATGCAGATCACGGAGCCGAACCGCTTCATCGAATGCGTCATCGCGCCAAGTTATAGCAAGGCCGCCCATGAGATTCTGACGACGCGCCCGAAATGGAAAGCGAGCGTGCGACTCTTGCGCACCAGCGCTTTGACAGTTGACCCGGCGCGGGCGCTCGATTTTCGCCGCGTTGACGGCGGGCTGCTCGTGCAGGCGCGGGACGCGGAGGCGGATGATTTCGCGAAGGCGGTGGTGAAGTCGAAACGAGTGCCGACCGATGCGGAGCTGGCCGATTTGAAGTTTGCGTGGATGGTTGCCAAGCACGTCAAGAGTAACGCGATCGTGCTGGGCAAGGGTCGCATGATCGTCGGCGTCGGCGCGGGGCAGATGAGCCGAATCGATTCGACGCACATGGCAGTGCGCAAGGCGGGAGAGCGCGTGAAGGGAAGCGTGCTGGCGTCGGATGCGTTCTTTCCGTTCCGCGACAACGTCGAACTGGCGGCGGCCGCGGGCATCGCGGCGATCGTTCAGCCCGGCGGGTCGGTCAAGGATCAGGAATCGATCGACGCGGCCAACGAGCACGGCATGGCCATGATCTTTACCGGCGTGCGGCACTTCCGTCATTGATGCCGCTTGCGGCTTAGCGCTCGCGAGGCGCCGTGCGAGCGCTAAGCCGCAAGCGGCATCAAGGGCTCGCCAATGCCGAGTCCGCGCTCTCTGGCGGCGAGGCGGCTGAATTTGGTGTACCGTACTTCGTCTCGGCGGGCCGCACCGTCACTTTCAATGCCTCCACTTGGCTAGTCTCCCGTTCGACGCGGATCAGCACGTCGGCCATTCGTCTCAGTTCCGATTCGGGGATGCCCGGATAGCACGGAATCAGGATCATGTGCTGGAGCGTTTCCTTCACGCGCACCGGATCAAATTCGGACCGATCCGCCGGCGCCTCGATGGCGCGCATGCTCTGGGCCTGCGTTGCGTCGAAGCCGGCTTCCGCGAGAGCGCTGAGCGCCTTGGCCGTATCGGTCATCAGCACGGGAAAGAGCCAGTAGTTGTGCGGCTCCGCGTCCGCGCCTGGACACACGACGTTGCCGCGCAAAAGATTGGTCAGCAGCTTGCCGTTAGCGGTACGCTGCGCAATGCGGCGCGCATCGAACCGGGCGAGGCGGCGGGCCATCGAGGCCAGCAAGGGGCCGCACGGACGCTGGCGCAGACGCTGCATGATCTCATCAGCGCGGAAACTTTTGGCCGTGTGGTGGATCAGCTTGTCCACATCGCCCACGACCCATTTCGCGAGCTGGCGCGCCGATCCGTAGATCCAGCGGGCGCCGAAGAACTTCATGGCGCCGTACTTGCACATGCGGTTAAGGAAGTCGCGCCGGCTCTGGGTTGGCCAGCGTTCGTGGTTTGCCCTGAGCTGGGCAAGCAATGCCGCATCCTTCGCGCGCAGCACGCCCCCTGCGAACGCGGTCGCCGTCTTCAGTGGGCCAACGCTGAAAAGTGCGACGTCGGCTTCGGGATGACCGGTATAGACGCCGTCGTAGTTTTCGGCACAGTCTTCGATCAGCATCAGGTTGTGCCGGCGCGCCAGCGCGACGATCGGCTCGAAAGGCACAAAATTGCCGTAGAGATGTGCGATCAGGATTGCTTTCGTCCTGGGGGTAATCGCCTGTTCGAGAAGATTGAGGTCCGGCGCTAGGCGGTCCATGTCGAGGTCAACGGGGACAGGCAGGATGCCGTGCTGGCGCGCGACCATCGACATGTCGGGAATATTGAGGGCGGAATAGGCAATCTCGCTGCCGGCGGGCCAGTTCATCGTTTCGAGGAGAAGTTCGAAGCCGCTGCGGACGGCGAGGACGGCGAGGGCGTTGCCTTCGGGAGACCAGCGTTGCTCGATCGATTGCTTCAGAACGGCCTGGTCGTGGGGCTGCGCCAGCGAGGACATGCCATAGGCAAAATCCCACCAGGAGAAGTCGAGTTGCAGCCGGACCCACATGAGCCGTTGCCCTCACGATCGTTCGTATCCGTAAACTGCACGAATTCGATAGCAGTGCTCATTTTGTGAAGTACTCGGCGAAGGTCAAGGAAAACGTCGGGTAGCTTCGCCAGGTTCAATAGACGGTTGTAGAGGTGCGCAAGGGTCATTTCTCGCCTTCGATGCGGATGGCGTAGAAACCCGTCTCGCGGTTGTCGAGACGGGAGAAGCCGGTCATCGCACGACCATCGCCCGTGAAAAGATAGCCGGTGAACGACTGGATGACGCGCGGATAGGTGATGGTGAACTCGATCACGTGCTTGGGGCTGCTGCCGATTTTGCCTTCGAGTTCGTACTTCTGGCCGTCCTTGTCGGAGAAGTAATGGCCGGTGACGACGCCGTTGTCCACGACCTTGAGGTGCATCGTGCCGGTGCGTCGGCCGTCGTCGTAGAGCTTGAAGGCGCCGTTGAAGTAGTTGATGTCGAACTTTTCGCCGACGACCAGCTTGCCGGTCTTGGGGGGATTGGCCTCGGCAAGATGCTTGGTGACAAGGTAGATCTCCGCCTTACCAACCGGTTCCAGGAAGGGATCGCCGTCGTCGACGCCGGCGCGCAGGTCGGCGGCGATGTCCTTGGGCACGACCTGGCCGATGTCGAGGTTGAAGCGAAAGTCGCCGAAAAGGCGGACGTTCTGCCCGGTCGCCAGGATGGCGCGTTCCTCGCCGTCGCGGAAAGTGACGTAGCGCTCGAGGATGATGATCGGCAGTTCGTTTTCGCCGACTTTTTGTCCAGCGGGGCGAACGAGCAGCCTGGCGAAGCGCCCTTCGTTCGTCTTGACGACGATAAAGGTCTCGGTGATGCCGGGCAGGACGCGTGTGTGCTGGACCATGAGCTTGGGCGTCAGCTTGACGACTTTCTTGGCGTTCTTGTGGTCGGGAACCGTGACGAGGATCTTGTTCGTGTAATGGTCGAAGGCATCGGCCTGCGCCAACGACGGCACGAAGACAAGCAGGAACACGACGGCAAATCGTTGCAACATGGGTGGACTCCCGCACACAAGAAAAACCGCCTGGAAAGGTCCAGGCGGTGATATCGTATCAGATTCGCCGCTTGCGGCTCAGCGCTCGCAGCAAGAAATCCGCAGCAACTGACTTGAATCGCGAGCGCTAACCGGCAAACAAAGTCAGCAGGCCAACCTAGCGCTTCTTGCAATAGCTCAAGCTCAGGAGGGCAAACGCGGTGGACAGGTCAGGGTTGTCCTCGGCAAAGGTGCGCTCACCCATGTTGCGCCAGCTGCCGTTGGCCTGCTGTTGTTTTCGCAGGACTTCGAAGAGTTCAAGCCGCCAGTCGTGCTTCTTGCCCTTGGCGTCCTCGAAGAGATCATCGCCGTAGGCGTCCATCGCCTTGGCGAAGGTGTGATAGTAGTAGTACAAGCCGGCCTTGCCCATGCCAGGATTCTCCTCGAGCGTGTAGTGGTTGCGGACCCAGGAGACGGCGGCCTTGACGCGCTCGTCGTCCTTCTTGACGCCGGCGTAGAGGAAGATCTTCAGGCCGCTGTAGGTCATGGCGCCGAGCGAGCGCAGGCCGCCGTCGGCGGTCTTGTTCGGGTTCTTGTCGCTCATGTTCGGGTTGTAGGTGAAGCCCCCCTTGTCGTCCGCCGTCGTCTTCGTGGCCAACGGCTAATCTGTTAATTCCCCCTGCCGGTTCTTGCAGCGGCTGATGAACTTGGGGGCGTTCCTGATCACCGGGTCGTCCTTGGACATCCCGGCGGCGAGCAGGGCTTCGACCGAGAAGGCGGCGTTCGAGAGATCGCCCTTGTCCCCCTTCATGTAGCCGAAGCCTCCCTGGTTCAGGTCGTCCTCGATGTGCTGAATGTTCTTGATGAATTCAGCAGCGCGCTTGATGGCGGTATCGTACTTGCCGTTGGTGTTGGCTTCCTTGAGGGCCATCAGCGCGACGGCGGTGGTGTAGTTGGCGAGCCCCTTGCTGTAGATGCCGCCATCGTCCTTGGTCTGCGTTTCCAGGAACTTGAGGCCGCTCGCGACCACCGGCTCCTGCGGGCTGACGCCGTTGCGAATAAGGGCGGCGACGACGATGGCACTGATGCCAGGTCCGGCGATCTTGGTCGAGAACTCGCCGTTCTTACCTTGGCTGGTCTTGGGAAAGGCGACGGCCTTGTCGAGCACCTTTTGCACGTCCTCTTGCTTCGGACCGACCTTGCCGGCTTGTGCGGAATCGGCCGGCTGCATGGATAGCAGCAAACCGGCGACGAGGAAGAGGCCGATCGAGAAGACGCCGAGTTGGCTTCGTGACATGATTCAATTCCTTTCATCGTGGCGAACGTCGAGGCGCAAGCCCAACGAGTCGTCGCCCGTACACCGAAATCCACATCGGGCTTACGCCCAGACGTTCGCCAATGGCTGCAAAATCGCCAGCGCTGGCGATCATTTCGCCGCGAAACGAATCTTGTCCAGCCGGCCGCGCTCGATGGCGATCTCGCCGAATAGGCCGTGCTGCACGATCAGCTTCGCGTCATCCCAGCGTAACAGCTTGGCTCGCAGGCAGTCCAGCGGAAAACCGGGACCTGGGCGAAAAGTTATTTCCGGCTCCGCGGCCGGGGCCGACTCCTTTTGTAGTGCAAAAAAGATGCCGCGAAGCTGTGCCCAGGCCATCGTGCGCTTGCCGAATTTGGCGTCCAGGCTCACCGACTCGGCATCGGCGGCGACGATGCGGCCGAAGAGCTGCTCGCCGTGTTCGAGCCAGACCATGTCGTGGTCCTTGATCGCTTGCGGAGTCGGCAGCAGCGGCAATCGGCGCGTCACGAATAGTTCGTCGATCCAGACCTTGGCGTTTTCTTTGCCGTCCGCCACGATGCGGATGCCCTTGATGGCCTCATTGGCGGGTACGGTCGTTTGTCCCAGGCAGTGATCATCGACGAAGAGGCGCACGCGCTCGCTCTCGATCTCGATGCAGAGAAGATGCCAGCCGGGCGTTGCCTGAACGACGCCGAAAGTTTGCTTGACGCTGGCGCCTGAATAGCCGGCCTGATCGATGAGGAGCGCCGGGCCTGCTTCGCCATTCGATTCGAGCATGACGCCAACTGTCCAGCGCGCGTTCGCTGGGATAGCCGGGGCATCGAAAAAGAGGCGAATCGTGCCGCTGGGCAGGGCGGGCCAATCAAGCGCAGCACTCTGTCCGAATTGGTCGAACCGCAAGCTCGACTTGCCGAAGAACGGCCGTTCCTGGTTCAACGTCGCCTTGCCCTTGATGCGCCATGACTTCGACAGCGTTTCGAAATCATCGTGGACGATGGGCAATGCATCGGTCGCTTGTTCAATTCCCTGCAACAACTCGCGTCCAAGAGTTGCCTTTTGGCCCCAGGACGTGACGAAGACGACCGACTTCTCGTCCGCGCGAATCAGGCTTCCAGATACACGTTGCTGGTTCGGCAAGCGCAGCGCCCACCGCAACGGCGCCTTCGGCAGCGGGACGGGCGTCGCGTCGAAGCGGACGTGCGACAGTTGATCGAGTGCAAGCGGCTTGCCGAGTTCGGTGCGAAATGTCCAGACGCCGCTCTCGGCAAGCAAGCGGCCCCGTTGAATTCTGCCGGTGTGTTCGACGGCTACGTCCGCTGCCGCCAGGGATAAGCCGAGCAGCAGCGTCGCGGTCGCAACGATTGGTCTGCCAGTTTCAGTCATCAATTGCGCCCTGGTAATGCCCCGTTCCATTCTCGTTTGGTATATAATACTTGCAGGGACCGCGCATTTCCGATGCAGCATGCCAGCCACATCCTATTTGGACGGTGCACGGGTCAGATTGTCTTGTGAATATCGACGCGACTGTTTATAATCGTTTGTGAAAAAAATCACAAAGATGGAGGGCGACTTTGGCGGATCGGCCGCGAGTTCTGATGCTGACGGGGGCAGAAGAGAGCTCTTCCGATGCCCTGGGAGCCCTTACGCAGGGCCGAGAGTTGCTGCGCACGCAGTCGCTGCCGGAGGCGCTTGCGCTCTTGCAGACGCAGCCGTTCGAGGGGCTGTATATCTCCGCCCAGGATGCGACGCTCTGGCAACATGCGAAGGTGATGCTGCAAAACGAGGCGATCCTCGAAGTGCTTGGCGAAGGCCTCGCGATCCTCAGTCCCGACTCACGACTTCTCTGGGCCAACGCCACCTTCGAGGCATGGTGCGGCAGTCCGGCACTCGGTCGCATCTTTTACGAAGCCCTCGGCACCCCGTCTGTGCTCGGCCCCGACTTCAATCCGCTCGGCAGCGCCTTGCAAGGCAGTTGCGTGCAGACCCGCTTGCAGCGCCGCGATCAGTATCTCGAATTGCATCTGGCGCCCATTATGGATGCAGCCGGAAAGGTTCAGCAAATCATCGCCTTCTGTCGCGACATTTCCTCCGAATACCGCAAGCAGCAGAAGCTCGACGCTCTTCATCAAGCCGGCCGTGGGTTGGCGTGCTTGCAGAGCGATCTTAGTGCCGAAGACCGCATCGACGTGCTCAAGCACAACATTCGCAACTTGACGCACAATCTCCTGCACTACGATATCATCGAAATCCGTCTGCTCGACCCGGTGACGAAGCTCCTCAAGCCGCTACTGGCCGAGGGGATGACGCCCGAGGCGGCCGCCCGCGTGCTCGTTGCGAACACGGAGGGGAATGGCGTGACGGGCTACGTGGCCGCGACTGGCGAGACCTACGTGTGCAGCGACGCCGCCAGCGATCTGCACTACATCCAGGGCTCGCACGGCGCCCGTAGTTCGTTGACCATCGCCCTGCGCGACGGCGATGCGGTGATCGGCACCTTCAATGTCGAGAGCCCGCAGCTGCACGGCTTCAGCCCGCAGGATGTGCAGTTCGCCGAGATCTTCTGCCGCGAGCTGGCGTCGGCTCTGCACACTCTCGATTTGCTGCTGGTCGAGCGCAAGGCGACGGCGGAGGAATCGATCGAGGCGATCAACCGCGCGGTCAGCATTCCCGTCGATGAAATCTTGACCGCCACGACGTCGCTCCTTGAACGCTGGGTCGGGCACGACGACGAGATGGCGGGGACGCTCAAGAAGATTCTCGCCGACGCCCGCTGCGTGAAGGAGAACATCCTCCGCGTCGGCGAGGATCTGGCGCCGCAAGTGAAACCATTGATGTCGGCCGACCCTAAGGTGTCCGCCGGCTGCCGGATCAGCCAGCGTGTGCTCGTGGTCGATAACGACGAGCGCGTGCGCAAGTCGGCGCACTTCATCCTCGGCCGGCTCGGCTGCATCGTCGAGACGGCGCGGGACGGTAAGGAAGCGGTCACGCTGGCCAAGTTGAGCCGCTATGACTCGATGCTTGCCGACATTCGCCTCCCCGATCTGGGCGGGTACGAGGTCTACAGCGCCTTGCGCAAAGCGCAGCCGAGCGCCCACGTCATCTTGATGACCGGCTTCGGCTACGACGCTACGCATTCCATCGTGAAGGCCAAGCAGGACGGGCTGGGCTATGTGCTGTACAAGCCGTTCCGCGTCGATCAACTTTTGGCGGCGTTGCAGAACGCGCCGCAAGGCAATGGAGTCGCCAAGAAATAACGCCGCTTGCGGCTTCGCGCTCGCGTGGCGCCATGCGAGCGCGAAGCCGCAAGCGGCACACAAGGAAGTTGCATGAATCCGGAGATGTTAGCCTCCTACTTCCAATCGGTCGCCGACGCGCTCCCTTGGTGGGTGCTGCTGCTCGGCGCTTGCGTCGGACACGGCTATCTCTTTATCGTCGCGCTCAATGTCTTCTACGCTTGGCCGTTGCCGCACCAGCTGATGAAGTACACGCGCAAGCTCGACCTTCTGATCGTCATGACCGGCCCGGCTCTCTTCGCTCTCTCTCTCGACCTTCTCGACACTCAAAAGCTCTCCTGGGACCTGCGCGACTGGCGCGCCTATATGTCCGGCTACACCGTCATTTGCTGGATCGTCGGCTTCGGCATCGCGCCGGTGTGCGAGATCTTCTACCTGTCGCGCCGGCAGGCGCCGCAGCTTGCCAAGGAGAGCGCCGAGACCGTCGATGTCGCCAAAGGGCTGGGCTATGCTCCGAGCGGCCTTGGCAAGGACGCCAAGGCGTGCGGCTTGCCGCTCAATCAATGCTTCCAGGTCGAGTTCACCGAGAAGACGCTGGTGTTGCCGCAGATTCCCGCAGCATGGGACGGGCTATCGATTCTGCACCTGACCGACCTGCACCTGTGCGGTACGCCGGACCGGGCGTTTTTTCATTATGTCATGGAATGCTGCATGAAGGAGGGCGTTCCCGATCTGCTGATGCTGACAGGCGACATCGTGGACAGTGAATGGCATCACCGCTGGATCGTCCCGATTCTCGGCAAGCTGCGCTGGCATGTCGGCGCCTTCGCAATCCTCGGCAACCACGACTCCTGGCGCGATGTGACCTTGATACGCCGGCGGCTGAGGCGCGTCGGAATGACTGTGCTCGGGGGGGACGCCCTCACCCCCGACCCCTCTCCCGGCGGGCGAGGGGGGAAGTGTTGGCAGCAAATCAATTTGCGCGGCGCGCCGATGGTCGTGGCCGGTCACGAGGGGCCTTGGTTCACGCCGATTGCCCACCTGACGAATTGCCCCGGGGGAATTTTTGGTTTGTTTCTGATTCTCAACCCGGACAACA
>JACXTT010004547.1_pt1 | contig 20565 bp, 25 predicted proteins | sample 9270951 | NCBI WGS metagenome assembly JACXTT01 (sample SAMN15532306, study PRJNA645909) | rock metagenome | isolation source: weathered quartz diorite | place: Puerto Rico | collected 2017-06-21
GAATTATCCACGGGCGTGCCCATCGGCACAAGGTCGCATGCGCCACAGAGTCTCAGTGTCCAATGACTCCAGCCTCGTTTGATAGCAACGTCTCACCGTGGCACCCTCGCGGACAGGGTGGGGGTAGCATGTCGAAGGTGTTGATGCTCATCGCTGTTCTCGTCGCGAACGGTGACGCCGTGGCAGTCACCTTGACTAGCGACGCTGAGTGGCTGAGCTACCACAACTCCGCAACGGGGTTGTCGTTTCGCTATCCGCCTTCGCTGCGCATCCGCGAACGCGACCCACAGTCCTTCGGATTGCCCGACGCGGAGGAGATAACGGAGCTTCTTGGCGACACCAAGGTGAACCCTGGAACCGAAGTCTTGAGGTTCATTGTAAACCGTGGCGAGAAGACACCCGAAGCGGCTGCTGCCAAGGCTCGGGGAGTCCGAGAACGGTACGCGAGCGATACGGATAGCCGTGAGTCGCTCACGACGATGCAACTCGACGGGCACGAAGCTCTGGTGGAGGTGTCCTGTGGCGCGCGTGGTCCAGCGTGTCACTGGTACGTTCGAGTTTTACAGCCACGCGAATGCACGATTCTGACCCTCCTGGGAGGCGCCGACTTCGAGGAATCGCTGCCGCCACTTCATGATGGCTTGTTCCCCTTGCTCTCGATAATCAGAACGGTGCATTTCGAGACGGCTCCGAAGTGACACCTGACCACGGCGCCCGTAGCCTCACGCTCGCCCCTCTATTGTTCGGCTTAGCAGTAGCGGCTCCTGCCGCCCGCAAAGGCTGGACGCCCGAGCGCGGCAAACTCCAGACACGGACGTGATCGAAGCCCATTTAGATGTGCAACCCGAGTCGATGCGGACGCCCGCCTACGTTCGGCAGGGAAGGACTACGGCGCCTGCGTGACAGATGAGTGCAGGGATCGCGTGGACTACGACGACCTGGTGAAGGGCGCGAGGTCTACGCCTTGATCGTGGACATCTGTCGGCAGCGGGTTGGGCTGACGTGAGACTGACGCCCTCGTTCTACGCTTGCCGACAGGGGTCTGGAACCTCATGGTCCTCGTGGAGTAACTTCATCAGCCTGATAGGCGTCCAGCGTCTGCGAGGTCTGCTGTGAAGCTGTCAGACTTTCCTCAGTTCACCGTTCAAGATGCCATCCTTCAAGACGGAGGCTGGGTGCTCAAGGGTATCTTCAATCACCTCGACGGCGTTCGGCAAGGTCGAAGCTGGTTGTATCGGGAGGGCGGCGGGGGCACGGACTCGCTCATCGGGGACCTGACCGAATTGGACCCCGAGACGAGGCATGCACGCTTCGACACCCCCGACGTGCGCCGTCCTTTGGAGCCGCTGGTCGGTAGTGCGCTCCCCTGGTTGGATGGGTATTGGCAGGCTCCTTACATCAACCTCATTCTCGACCCAGGTCGGCAGTGGCAACGAACCCTGTTCAGGGCGTCGGACGCGATTGAAGTGCGGACTGATAAGCTCAGGAGGTGGCGGAAGGCGCGTGCCGATGACGTGCTAGCCGAGCGCGAGGTTCGTGTCCCTTCTGGTTGGGATCACGAGCATTGCACAATCTGTCGGACGAAGATCGGTGCCAGTGGCGAGCCTGTTGGCTACACGGACGACGAGGACAACTGGCTTTGCAGCGCATGCTACGAGAAGTGGGCGATGCCGCACGATCTTGGTTTCGTCCGTGGAGGACTCGGTTGAATCATTGCCTCGGCTGGGCACGCCAGTGCTCGATTTCTTAAACTCGCTGTCGCTTCAGTCTGGTGCCCTGGTTGTCGCGATTGCTTCAGCGATCTTGTCAGTTCTTGTCGCCCGTCTGCGCGTTACGGTAGCCAGGTGGACTGTCGCCGTCACCACACCTCTTGTACTTGCCTACTCGCTCTACTGGTTGCCCGTATGGCTCGGAGATAGCCCCATGGAGTATCGAGCGTGGGCTCCTCTCTTCATCGTCCCCTGGTACGTGGCGGGCGTCATGGCATCCGTAGCTGCCATGCTCATCGTGACGAGGCTCGTCGTTCACACGGCGAAGAACGCATGAGGGGGCTTCAAGCGAGGGCTTGCTCGTTCTGCGGCAAGGCGGAGGACAAGGTGGAGAGCCTGGAGCGGGGCCGCTTCCATCTGCAATGAATGCCTCGGCCTCTGGCAAGGACATAGTGCACCCGTCGCTCGGTCCAGGCGGTCGGCATCCTTTGCTCGTCTGCTCATTCTGCCGAAAGGGCAAGCGCCGACACCTCGTCGCTGGACCGAAAGTCTACATCTGCGACCAGTGCCTTACACGATTCTCGCCGTAGGCATTCAGCCATGCTCGCGCACCCGAGCGAACATATCAACCTGCCGTCCCTGTTGCCTGACGAGGCGCCGACGACAGTACAGTTCCAGCGCGGAATTGACCGAGGCTGCACACGTGGACGACCCCGAAGGATGTCGCGGTTTCGGATCGTCCCGTAGTGGAACGAGCGCAGCCTTCCCGTCGCAATGAGGGAATGCTACTAGGCGGCGGACGGAGCCCATGGGGAAGAACACGACGACGCGCTGGATAGCCGACACGTCCTTTGACTGCATCGATCCGCGAAGGCGACGCTTTCGTGCTGTCGCCCGAATCGGTCAGCCAGAGGTCGTACCGCGCGACGGAAGACTAGCCGCGTATGCTCGATGCCCGATGTCCTTTACTCCATTCACCGCCGAACGGCGGATCGGCGGTAACGACACGTTCCACGCGCTCTGCTTGGCAATCCAAGTGATGCGCACCGTGTTGAAGGTATTTGTTCGCTCGGGTGGGCGAGTCTTTTTCCCTGGGACGAGCAGTCACATCGACTTGGACGATCCGACGTTCTTGCCGTTACTGGACCTCGCAGAACTCAAGCACCAGGGGCCTCGCCGCGTCAAGAAGAAACGACGGAAATGAGACGACATGCCGTTGGCGTACCGTCTTCTCGTCTAGCCCACGGACCACAACTTCGGATCGACAACGGTCACGATGCCGTTCAGCCAGTCCAGAGCCGTCTGAGCGAGCGGGGCGCACACCTCGAAGGGTACGACGATACGATCCTGCTCGATGCCGAGCCCGAGTGCCTTCGCAGCGTTCTCGACCTGTCGCCGCTTGTTCCAGTGCAGAAGATCACCCGAGGCGTGTGCGATGCAGTGCCTGACGGTCACGAGATGGTGTATCCGATCAGGGATTGTGAACGTCTCGCCCAGGCATCGCGACAGGTATTGAACTCGCTGCCTGAGCCCTGACCCGCGCGTCTCGTGAACTGCGAACGGAACCTGTCGGCGCCGCTGCACGAACTCACATATCTCGGTCAGCGTCCCTTCGGTGATCCCGTGGATGGTGAGGATCACGGAATACCGAAGGAACCGTGGGAAGGTGCCGCCGACGACCTCAGTGAAGTATTGCTCGTTCCACCAGCCCTCGGCCTCCCCGACACGACGTAGATCGATCAGGCGCTGGTCAAGGTGTTGTTGGACCCCGTGCGCGAAGTGCCAAAGCTGCTCAAGCTGGTCCCCGAAGTCGAGGATCGTCGCCAGGACACCTTCCATTGCCTCCTCCTTCCCGAGTGCGGCAGCTATCGCAGAGCGTCCAAGGTCTCCTGTGTGATGCTGCGAATCGCGGTGATCATCCGTGGGCCGAAGTTCTGCCGAAGGTCCGCTTTCGCCTCGTTCAGCCGACGGACCAATCTGTCGGGATAGCTGTAGTCCCGAAGGTGCTCGTCCACCGCTCTGTCGATCACGTTTAGGTGATCCGACATGAAGGCTTGGTACTCCTGCCCGATCACATCGGGGATTCGGTCGAGCGTCTGTGTGAGCTTCGCCAGCAACTCCTGGCGCGGCTTCCTGACTTCTTCCCAGCGCTTGAGGGCACGGTCGAGGGCGGCGATCTCCTTCAGCGAACGGGTAGTCAGGCGCTCGGCCTGGAAGCGATCCCGCGTCGCCCGCCGTGTCTTCTCCAGGCTCTGGAGGTGCTCGACAAGCACGCGAACCGTCGCGTCGGCAATGGCGCGATCATCGACGGCGCCACCGATCAGGGCGTCGAAAGGTGTGGTCACATCCTCGGCCTTCTCGGCTGCTGCCTCACCGTCGAGGAATTCCGAATTTCGGACATGATTCCTCAGGTGGCGGCGCAACGATGAACTGGACGTGCGATGCCCCGAGGCGTGGAGCCTTTGGGCGAGTTCATCGTAGGTTAGACCCCAGGCTAGGCGTTCGCGTTCAACCTCGGCCAAGGTCTCGGCGGGGAGCCGACAGACCCCGCACCTTGGAAGTCGGCGTCGTTCCTGTACATTCTCACGTTCCACGTTGATCCTCCTCGTGCTGAAGTACGGGCAGCGCAGTAACTGGTGCCTCAAGCAGTACAACTGCTCGACGCAGACTAAGCGGCGGGGAAGCGGCGCTCCGCTACCGAGCGCCGCCGCTTCGGGCGCTCGCGCGGATCAACTCGACCACCTTGCCGTCGTGCTTCTGCCAGTACGCTTCGTCGTGATCGAGGCCGTTGGGTGACGGGTGTTCTCCTCCATCTTCGACTTCTTCGTCGCCTTCGTCCGTCTTCGTCGCCTTCGAAGGCGTACAGACCGCCTGTGCGTCTTCCCTGCTCTGTCTGCCTTCGTCGTCTTCGTCGTCTTCGGCATTATTCGGGTACTTAGCAGGTTGACTCTCTCTCCTTTCAACGAAGGCGACGGACTCAGGCTTATAGGGAAGCCGCTGTCCACCTTCGGGCAGCACCCACTCCCACCCCGCCTTGAAGCTCGACTTCTTCGACGTGACACCGAGACGGCACTTCGCCTCGCGCCAGACACGCTCCCTGATCCTCAGCCCCTTGAGTTCGTTCTGTACCGCGTCGGCCTCCGTCGTGCCGCCCGCGATCAACTGGCGGATCACCTCCACGGCCTCCTCGATCTCTTGCTCCTTAGCGGTCTTCGCCTGGCGCTCCTCGGCAGTGGCAGGCTCCACTACGAGATCAGCCGCTGCCACCCCGCGCGCCTCCCCGCACCACGCGATGGCTGATGTCTTGATCGTCACCCCCACATGCCCTTGGACCTCTCGACCCTCGACACGGAATCGCAGGGCAGGAGCAAGCGGACCCACGTTGCACTTCGCATGGGCGAGGATGCGCTTGTAGCTCTCGGGGTCGGGGTCCTCGGGGTCGGGAGCGAAGAAGAGGACCGACCGCGCCGCCGCGCCGAAGCCGACCGAACCGCCCACCTTGTTGAGCACGTCGCTCGTCTGGTTCTTGTTGAGGTGCATGACGCCGATCACGGCGGCGTCCGCCGCCTCCGCGAGGTGGGCGAGCGGCGCGAGGACCCGACGCACGTCCTGGTCCTTCCACGTGTTTACCGACCCGCCGATGTGGGCGACGAGCGGGTCCACGACCACGATGCGCGCTTCGGCCATCATCAACTGTTCGCGCAGCTTGTCGATGTCGTCGGGAAGCGAAAGCCCTCCGATGCTCTCCTGATGTTTCACCTGAATGATCTTCACGCGGTCGAGATCGGCCCCAGCGGCGATCAGACGCGGGACGACAACCTGGGAAATCGCGTCCTCGGCGGTCGCCAGAGCGACCGTCACGGGATGGCCGAAGAGATCGCCAGGTAGTTCTCCCCGTGATGCCCGTGCGACGAGGTCGACTGTGAGCGTGGATTTCCCCTTGCCAGGAACGCCCACGAGGAGCGTGACCATTCCGAGCGGCACTCGGCCTTCCCACGCGGACCGCACGGGCTCGGGGCGGAAGCTGGAGGCTGGTGCGAGGATCACTGCGTGGGCAGCGGCGTCATTGCCGTCTTCGCCTGGTGGGTATTGCCCGATGCTCGCCGCGATGCGCCGTACCTCGGCCTCCTCAAGAGGCGGCTCACACTGCTCGGCGTTCGTTGCGAGAAGGGCTGCGCGAATTGCAGTTTCTCCCATGCCCCGCTTCCGCATCGTCCCCGCCATCGAAGCGAGGGTGCGATTACGGGAGTGAAGCCGAATTTTCGCTGTTCCTTCCACACTCGGTCCTGCCGCCGAGGCGACGGACGGCTTCGAAGTGGCTGCCCACAACGCCCGAAGCTCGGGCATGGCTTCCAACGCGTCTTCGCTTAGCACGTCGATGTGCCTGGGCGATTCCGCCAGCTTCTTGATCGCCACGATGTCGAGCGTGAGTAGCTCCTCAACCGTGAGCGGGACCTTGTAGAGCCCGCTCTTGGCGTTGATCGTGTTCGGCACGCGCCAGAGCCGCATCTTCTCGTAGATGCCGAGATCGAGCGTCTCGGTCTCTGGTGCCAACTGGACCGCGAGGTACTTCAGCCGATCCGCCACGACCTCGCTCGGCTCGAAGCCGCCGAAGAGACTCGCGGGAAGTTCGACCGAGAACCCCTTGCACCCGCTAAAGTAGACGCGGATCGCCTTCGCGGGAACGCCGTAGCGTGCCATCCAGTGCTGGACGACGCGCCGCGTGTCCATGAGCGCCTTGCTCGGGTCCTCCTCGGAGTCGAAGTCGAAGGGGATGAAGATCGCCAGAGCTAGTCCTGGGTAGCCCGAGACAGATGGCTTGCCGTTCGTATTCCGATTGGTCTGCCAGTAGGTGATGAAGTCCTCGGGGAACCGTAGGTACGTCGTGTAGCAGTCCTTGGCGCCCAGCGGCGCCTTGAACGTTTCGAGTGGAATCACACGGTTCCGCTTGTCCGCCCTGCCGATGGCCGAATCGACGTAGCGGAAGTCGTTAGCGGTCACGGCTCACTTCTGCCGTCTCGATCTTCACCTCGGGCTTCGCGTCGGTCTCGGCCAACCGACGCAGCCCCTTCCTGTCCACCAGAAGCTCCCACGACTGGCACTTGAAGAGGCGGGAGAGCTTTTCGATGATCTGCGGCGTCAACGGGCGCGCGCCGCTCTCCCAACGCGAGACCGCCGTCTCGTCGGTCCCGATCAAGGTTGCGAGTTCTGCCTGCGTCAACCGCGCTCGTTCACGAAAATAGCGAATCCGATTCATCTTCCTTCTTCTCCTCGGCTTGTCCTCCTACTTTTGTCATCGAGGAGGATGCCGAGAGCTTCAACTATTCCGCAGGGCGGAGCTTGCCGACTTTGCGGTTGAGTACACGAACTCGATGCCTGAGGTGGAAACGATAACCCCGATCCGCTCCGTTTGACGATTTCCCCGAACGCGACTGCGGCGCGTATTCGCGATTCACGGCGCCCGCCGACCGTGGCGGCTGCGCAAAGCATGCGGCTGGGCGCTCGCGAGGTTGACCTATCATGGTAGAGCCGTGTATTCTGGCTGTACCCAGGGGTTCGTCCTGGGGTGCGAGAAAGGGACCAGGGTAGGCGGTCCCGAGGCAGTCAGTACCTCACTACTTCACGCTGGCACGTCGCACCCGCCCCAACGCTCGCGCTTGCTTGGGTAAGGAGATGGACCCATGCGAGCGCAGTTCGATCTTGAGGCTGTAAACACCCTGGGCCGCGACGAGCTTGCCGCCGTGCTCGTCCGCGAGGCAGTCAACCTCCGTCCGACTGACGAGGATGACGCCTGCCGCCAATCTGGCAATTCGCCGCCCCATTCTTCTGCCTCAGCAGAGCGTCGGCGGGAGCGGCACCGCGAGGTCGCAAGCGTCCACATCCGCGCGTACCTCTACGTCGATCAGTTGGCAGAACTCACGCCGTGGAGCCCAGGACGCATCCGCAACATGATCTCTGACGGCTCGTTCCGCGAGGGAAAGCACTACTACCGTCCGAACGGGCCAGGGAGCCGACCGATCTTCAGGTGGAGCGCTGTGGTAGACTTCATCGAGGGGGCGAACCAGCCCGAGATTCGAATCGAGGTTCCGCCCGTCGAGGTGCTTGATGAAGACACGAGGCAGGCGCGCGCACTGCTCCGTTGATGCCCACTACGGGCACCTCCGACTCCGCTGGCGGTTCCAGGGCAAGCGGATTCCGAGGGTCGTCGCGAAGTGGAACGCCAACAACGAGGCGCACTGGACCCAGGCGCGGGAGTTGGCAAGGCGCATCGACTCCATCATCGCGAGGGGAGACGATCCCCTAGAGCGTGTGTGGCGGGAGAAAAGCCAGGCAGCCATCGCCCGCCTTGATCCTGGGCTGACGGTCGCGGAATTCTTCGAGCGCTGGTTTGAAGACGTGCAGGTATTGTCAGGAACCCGCAAAGCGCAGCGGCGTGACTACCAGCGGCACATCAAGGGCTACGTGCTCCCGCACATCGGGCACATCCCAATCACGCAACTTCAGTCGCCCGACATGGTGGGTCTCCAGACGATGCTTCTTCAACAGCCGATCTCGGAGCACGGCCTCCGCAGGCTTCAGATGCACGTTCGCGAGAAGGTTGCGCGGGCGGTTGTGCGACCAGAGCGACGCAAGCATGGTTCGAAGGACGCGACACGGAAGTTATCTGAGAAGTACGTCAAGAACATCCTCGTCGGCAGCCTCCGAGCGATGCTTCGAGACGCCGACGAGCGGTACGACCTCCCTGTTGATGTGGACCGCATCTTCAAGGGTCTCCGCTGGGACGGACACAGCAGCGTACCAAAGCCCGATCCGTTCGAGCCGAAGGAGCGCGACCGAATCCTTGAATGGTTCCGCACGAAGAAGTTCGGGCTCGGCGGAGCGGTCGGTCCGAAGAACCAACCGCGCGTCCACCTGCCCTACTATGCGTACATCCACGCCCTCTTCTGGAGTGGCATGCGACCCAGCGAGGTCGCGGGTCTACAGTGGCAGGATGTAGACCTCGACCGCGAAGAGGCGTTCATCGAGCGGTCGTACCACTCCTACTCGCTGAACAAGCATCCCAAGAACAAGCAGGCGCGGCGGACGGTGGAGTTGATGCCCGAGACCGTCGCGATTCTGCGACAGATGATGCCGCTGCGAGTCGAGCCCGACATGCCCGTCTTCGTCAACGTGGACGGAGCGCCCATCGAGCCGAAGGTGTTCTCGACGCATTGGTATCGGTGCCTGCGGGCGCTTGGGCTCCGCGTTCGCGGCCTCTACGCAACGAAGGACACTTACGTCTCTCTCTGCATGACTCGGAACGTGAACCCGACGTGGCTGGAGGAGCAGACTGGCGTTTCGTGGGCGACCCTACGAAGGCACTACGGGACCTACCTTCCGAAAGAGCGCAAGTCGGAATTGGAGCGCCTGCGCGACGCTCACGGCTCGCGTGGGAAACGAAGCCCGAGCACATCCCGATAGGACAGCGACTGGCGCCAGGGACCAGCGGGGTATGGCTGGGCGGTAGCCACGACGGCGTTCGGCGCAGAAGTCAGATCACCTGACCTCAGTTGACGCGCCTGCCCTCACTCGTGCCGTAGGCGTCCATCCGCGATTATGGACCTCATCGGGATGGGTGTGACAGCCTACGGACGGGCGCCGTCGCAGCCAGTCAGCAACCTCTCGGGGGCCGCTCACCGTCAGGGTGGAACTGGAGCAGGAACCGTAACGGGAGCGGCACCCGAATTTGGGTCCGACGGACCCAAAAGGGTCTCAGGGCATGATACGGCGTGATGCAAGCCCCTGAAAAACCTAGCGCTCACAATGGCATCAAGAGGGTTCAAATCCCCCTCCTCGCATGATTTTGGCCTCGAAATCCCTCGACCTTTTCGACATTGTGCCTGCTGAGCCATCTGAGCAGGCACAATTCCGAGTGGTACGAGCATAGATTCCAAGGGCCCGCTCGCGCATCAGGCCGCCCCTGCAATGGGTCGGGGCCCCTGCTCGGCAAGGCTCGGGTCGAGCTTCGCCCACATTCCCCGGTCGGGCTTCGGCAGCCATTTCGCGTAGTGCCGGCGGAGCGTCTCGTAGGCGACGCCCGTCTGCTGCACGAGCCACAGCATCACGTCCTCGCGTCTCGTTGCCAGCGCGAGCGTAACGAAGGTGTCCTTGGTGGTGTAGAGCCCGCGCTGCCGGATCCCAAGCGCACGGAGGCTTTCATACCAGCGCTCCGAGAATGCCTTCGGTTCGATGGGGTTCCTCTCTGTGTTCACGAACACCGGGAGGTCGGGTGCCTCACGGAGTGGCCTTAGGGCGCGCAGGAGCGTCACCGTGTCGGGATGAAGCTCGATGGTACGCCGCGCGGCCTTCGTCTTCGGCATGCCGTACGTGCCTGAGTGAAAGCTTTGGCGAATGTGAGCGAGCCCCTTCTTGAGGTCAACGTGTTTCCAGAGGAGTCCCGACGCCTCCGATGGGCGCGCACCGTGCCAGAAGAGGAAGTGCAGGTAGGCGTGGTAGGGCGGATGCGGGAGAAGACGGTACGCCACGCCCGCGCCGGGGCCGGCGTGGAACGAAAAACGCCTGTCGCGGAACGACTTGAGGATGTCGTCACGCTGGTCCGATTCCAGCGGGTCAGGCTCTGGGTACTCGTATCGGGTCCACTCAAGCCCGGCGAACGGGTCGCACAGAACCAGCTCGTCCGCACGCGCCTGGCGAATCATCGCTCGGAAGCTTCCCTCGATGATGTTCTTGACGAATTTCTCGGAGAGCGACTTGCCCGTTTTCTCGGACCTCCGTGATAGCAACTCCGCCTGGAGACCACGTATGTCCTTCGGCTTGAGGTCAGCCAGGTACCGATCCCCAAGCGCGGGCAGCACGTATCCCTCGTGATGCCTCTTATAGTCGCGCTCCTGCGCAGGGCGGACCCGGTTGGCGCGCTCGGCGTGCCATCCGCGGTAGTAGTCCCTAACAGTGGGACCATTTTTGACGGGCGCTGACGGTGTGCCGTTGTCGGGGCGGCACAGACACTCCGCGAGAGTCGGCCTCGGGTCTTGGCCAGCTCGCACCAGTGCGCCCACCATCTTCCTGATCGGCTCAAGCCGCTCGCGGTTTCCCGGGGTGTCGGGGAACCCGGTTGCCCACGATGCTTGTTTCGGCCTGCCGTTCGTCGGCATCCGGAATCGCAACCGAAGAAGCCCTCCGAGTTCGCTGATCGCACATCCTTCGTAAGACTGCCTCCGCTTTCTCGACATCAATCACCCTCCCGCTCCGAGAATTTTGTTTGGACGCCTCGACCACCCGGTGGTCTTCGATGTACGCCACGACGGCGCTCCACTTCCAGACCCGCTCGCCCCTGCGCCCGTTTGGCTGGAAGAAGTGCACCCCGAGTACCAGGTCACCGCGACGCACCTTCGCCTCGACGGCGTCCGCGCTCCAGGGGGTGAGCTGTGTCAACTCACCGGTGCTGAGGTAGGGGCGCAAGGTAGCCATGGTCACGGCGTCCACACCCGCATGGCCCCCGCCCGGCTCCCGCCTGGCGCCGGGATGTCAGGCGCCCTTGACCACGGTCGCGCCAGGGAACGAGGTGAGCGCGTCCTGGACGGTGATCCCGTTCCCTGACGGGGGGCTCTGTATCCCTCCCGACGGAGGCGCAACGGTGCAAACCGTCATGAGTGCCCTTGGCGGCGGGAGCAATTCTCGATTCTCGGGCAGAGAGCCGCCTAGGACCAGGCGCGCCGGTTTGCCCTTTCGAGTCTCGTTGTCGCGGACGTAACCCATGGCAAGGGCGGCCTTCACCCGCCTCGACGCGGTCGAATGGTCCAGTGCCAGCTCCTTCGCAACGCCGGAAATGGTCACCTCCTCTTCCCCGGCCCCGTGCCTGCGCTCGACCGCCGCCACCGTCTCGCGGACGGTGATGGGCACGGTCGCGCCAACCCCTTGGGCGACCAGCTCGGAGACGAGCCGGCGCACCGCGGCGTAATCGCCGACGGTGGCGACTATCCGGCCCTCCGCGTCCCGCTCCCGCGTCGCCCGGTGCAGGAGCGCGTGTGCCCGCACGAGGTTGAGGACCGCACCGACATCGCGGCGGAGCCGGACAGCGACAGGTGGAATCTGCCTCGCCAACAATCTGGCGTAGGGTATGGCCACGCGGCACTCCCCGGCGGCGAGCCACTCTTGCAGTGCGTGCCACGGCGTAAGGTCGATTCCCGTCGTGCGTTCCCCAGCCAGCGCGAGAAGTATTGCCTCCGTCTGCGCCGGCGTGTCCGCGATGGTCACCGAGAGCAGCCGCGTCTCGTTCTCGGGATGCAGCCGCAGCGCCGTCGTGGTGACGATGAGCCCGGTCGGACCTTCGCGCTCGATGAGCCGCGGCCGGAGCCCCTCCTTCGTCTTCTCGACGGTTTCGTAGCGCACGCGCCCCTCACTCAGCAGGGAGCGCACCAGGTAAGACGCGAACTCGCTCTTGAGGCCGGCTGCCTCATAGATGACGAGCATGCGGTATTTGAGTGGCTCCTCAGAGTACGCCAGCGCATGCTCCGACATGGCCGAGAGGGGATAGAAAGCGGAGGGCGGGAATAGAGCAAGCGTCCTCTCGACGATGTAAGACTTGCCCGCCGACGATGGCCCCTTCACCGCTACCGATACCGGCTTTCCGGGGTCACGCAGCAGGCGGCTGGTGATGGCGAGGTAGATGAGCTGAAGCGCCCTCCGTTCCCCGACGACGCCGAGGCCCTTCACCGCAGCCACGAACAGCGGCAGGATGCGGGTGGCATTCGCAAGCTGGGCGCAGCGCTTCCTTGCCTCGTTCATCCGGGCCTCAGCGTCCACACATGCCTGGTGGGTCCACGGCACGGAGCTGTCGAGCGCGGATTGCCACTTCACCTTGAAGCCCTCGGGGTCCGCGATGTGCAGGGCCGAGGGGTCCTTCAGCTCGCCAAGGTGCACGAAGCGGACGCGGTCGCGGATGCGCGAGCTAGCGACCCATCTCCGCACGGCATCGCCGCCCTGGTCGGGCTCGACGACCACGTAAAGGACGCCGATGCCGTCGAAGTGCGCGGCCCACCCTTCGTTCCAGGTGTTCGCGCTGGGCAGGCCAACCGCCGGGCTACCGTGGTACCACAGCGCGTGACAATCGCTCTCGCCTTCGACCACGACGACGTGCTCCGCGGCCCGCGCATCGGGAAGCCGGTCGAGCCCGTACAAAATGGGCTTCGAACCGCGCTTCCACTTGAACCTGTCGCCCGTGAGTGCGCGGCGAAAACGGACGGCCACTTCCAGGCCGGACTCGTCAAGGTACGGGATGCGGACCGATGGTTGCCCTGTATGGACGTCACTGAGGCCGAGACCCCGCAGGAAATCGAGGGGGAGCCATTTGGCCTCGGCATATTGGGCGAGGGTGCAGCCGGCGACGCCCGTTTGCAGGGTTGCATCATCGTTCGGGGGGACAGACCTCCACCCTCCCCCACCGCCGACAAATAGGTCGGCCGTCGCGAGGCCGAGCGCTCTAGTCACATCCTCGGTGGGGCAACCAGCGTGGCAATACAGCAGCGCGCGCCCATCGTCACCGACACCGATCGCAAGGCTCGGCTCCCCGTCGTCATGGGCAGGGCATCGGGCGGAATAGCCGTCGCCCACCCTGGTGACATGTTCCAGGCGGCCTAGGATCCTTTCAACGGGTGACACAGAGCACCTCCCCCGCCTCAACCTCATCGAGGAGGTACTGCGCATCCGTAGCCCGCGGCCCGAGCGCCTTAGCCTCAATTCCCGACCGATTACGTCCCGGTCCCGACTTCTTCGTCATCAGCCCCTCCTTGGGTCCCCGTAGTTACGACGGGGTGCTAGGCGGTCGTCCTGCAAGAAGTGCGCCTCCATGCATACGCTTGGGATTGGGAGGTAGCGAATGAGTGATCAGGCTAGAAAACACGCGAGGAAAGAGAGCTGGCCACATGGGTCCGCGTGACCGCAGCTCGATCAGATCTGCGCGCGGACGATAGCGGTGGATGGTCATGGACCCCCGTCGCCGCGCGCCAAGCCCGCCCACGGGGGATTCGTACGGAAGCGCCAACCGGGTGCCCGGCAATTCGAGGGCCGGCTCCGCTGCCGGCCCCGCCCTGTCCGCGGCGCGCGGGTAGGACGTGCGGGCTAGTTGGTCCGGCCTTGGAGAATGAGGCCGGCGGCGAACATCAAGACGACCCCAGCTCCGAGGAGCGACACACCCCGAAGCTGACGTTGGAAGTGGGGGTCAAACCCGAGTGCCGCTAGCTTTCGTTGGTGGAGCCGCGTGTCCAGGAACAGCTGAACGAGGAACCAGAGGGCCAGAATCATACGACTACCAGCGCCTGAGACGATTAGCATAAGGGGAATCGGAGCCAGCGCCAGGACACGCCTCCAGCCTGGGAGCGCGGCGTCGGTGATGAAGCGCGTCCGCTCCGTGGGGGGTAACTGCTGAATCGTACGCCGGAAGAAATAGAAGTAGCCGACGAACAAAGGAATCGAGCCGTAATAGAGAGCGTTCGCTAGCATGCGTCACGAATGGGCAGCGAGGAAGTCGCCAACCGATACTTTGCCCCTTCTTCAGCTTCAAGGACCGAGATCACGCTCCGGCCTCGCCCTCGGTCATCGCCGCGTCGGTAGAGGTGGGCCGCCAAGGCCACCCCCGGACGGTTCCTGTCGCACGTCGGAGCAGCGGCGTATGCACTCGTCGCAGATGTAGACAGTCGGACCGGCGACCACTCGGCGGCGGCCCGCGCCGCAGAAAGAGCAGACAAACTCTGACGCGGAGTCGGCGGCGCGACCTCCGTCTGGCAAGATCTGATGGCACAGGTCAAGGCACGCATTGCAGATGAACACTCCTGCACCACCGACTACTCGATGCACGTCCCCTTCTCCCTCAGCTAGCCAGCAGAAGGAGCATCGGCGCGGAGTCTCGCTCACCGGCTTAGGCGCTGCGCCGCCCTTGATGCCCGCACGGCGTCCTGCGCGCTCTTGATCGGGGGCACGCCGAGCGCCGCGACGTAGCGCCGGCCCCCTTTGTCCGTCTCAGGCGCCCAGGCGTAGGCGAGCCCGGCCTTCGGGCGACCATTGAACGCGAATACCTCCACGACGCCCTTCCACACGGTCTCGCCCTGCGTGAACGCCATTCGGCAGCCTCAACTCGGAGGGCAAAGAACCGCAGGGTCGTGAGCCAAGTACCGGTCGAGGAAGTCTTCAAACGAATCTGCCACCAGGGTGACGCCCTCACCGATTATGTAGATCGGGGCCATCGTCTCGGCGTTGGAAAGGTGGGCTACGTAGAGGCAGGCGTTTATGCCTTGGTCCGCGAGGACGAACAGCGAAGCTGCATCCTGTCGTGCTGGATTTTCGAGCCATACCTCACTCAAGGGGTGGACTTCACCAAGCGGCCAGAACCGAATCATGTCCGCGTCCATCTCCTCATCGAACTTCACCGTCCGCCTGATCCCATTCAGCTCCGCGAAGTACAGTCGCAGGGCGGGCGGCAGGCGCACACGGTACCGCGCCTCGAAGGCCTGAAGGTCGGCAGCAGACGCGGGGTCGCCAGACGAAATCCCCTGCGCGACCCAATAGGCCTTCAATGCATCAAGCGTGCTCACTCTACGGATTGTCCTGGATCATTCGCCGCACTGCGGGTAACGGTGAACTTCCCGTTCTTGTTCTCCACGAACATGACCCGGCGTTTTTCACCTCGCGTGAGCTGATTCCTCATACGGTTTGGCCACGCTTCGACAGCGCCCCTTGCATCGTACCACCAAGCCGCCGCCGAGCACCACGGTGCCGCGTCACCCCGAAGGGTAGATTGTTTGGTGTGAGAGCGCCGCTGCGGTTGCCGAAAGGTCACTCGCCCGCCTTGACTCCCGTGTTATATGGCTTCGATGCGCATGACGAGGCGCAGATGGCAATTCTGGCCCGCGTTACCGCTGCTGTTGCTTAGCAGTTTGGTCGATCCCCCAGCGGAGGCCAGATGCATCTGCGCGGAGCCTCACCCGACGCCCGACTCGTGCACGTGCGTCAACCGGATGCGTATGTCCGGCTTCGCATTCGCAGACGAACAAACGGAGCCTTATAGAGCGCTCCAGCTCACCTTCATCATGAAAACGATATGCGAAGTCCCAACGTGCGACGTTAGAGGTCGGTTCTACTGTCATCCGGCGCTTGACTCTGAGGCGCGATGCCCAGGCAGCCGTGGCACTTTCTACCTCGATTCTAGCAGGTTCTACGGCACGAGGGATTTCGATCTTTTCTTGACGCTCGACGAAGGTATCACGTGCCAGTTCTCCGCTATCGTACCTGCCACACCACTCCCCGTCCGTGGCATGTATGGACGGTACGCATGTTTCGATTCACTGGGGTCGGACGCGGGTCACGGGTTCTTCGTCGCGCAGCGCGCGCGTGGATAGCTTACGGAGCCTGGGCGTCCCGCGTCTTCTCTGCAGTAATCAAGGCAAAATGTGTCATGTCAGAGCGTAACCGACCCGCTCGACCAGCAGGATTGAGGACTAATACGCCTGCCAGCGATCAGAACACCTACGTCTATCCTGGCTAGCATATCACAGGTTTTTGATGAGACTTGTAACCTGATGGCCGGTGAATCTCTTCTTGAACACGGATGCCCCCGACCTCACGGGCGCATGCCTACTGATCGCGACGAGCTAGACCGCGGCGGACCGTGGCCTCAGAACAACCAAGCTCGGCGGCGGCTTTCCGCAGCGACCCACACTTCGCGAGCGCCCTAACCGCCTGGTCCGCGTCGATCGCTCGCGGCCGGCCGATGCGCACCCCCTGACGCCGGGCCCGGGCCATACCTGCGACCGTGCGCTCGATGAGGTTCGCCCTCTCGACCCTGGCGGCCCACCCGACAACGGCGAGCAGAAGCTCGCGGGTTAGAGGGTTGGACGAATCTAGCCATTCCTCGCGGAAGCTCTTAACCCCTACCCCAGCCGCTGCGAGCCTCTCCAGGATGCCCGCCAGCGATGCTACGCCGCCGCGGCTGAGGCGGTCGAGCGCCACGACAAGCAGGAGATCGTATTCCCGGCGATGAGCGGCTTGTAGGGCCTCCTGCAAGGCCGGCCGGTTGTCTGTCGATCCAGTCTGTCGATCAACGTAAACTGTGACCAGCTCGTGGCCCAGCCGCCCAGCCCATTCTCGGAGCACGTTGGTCTGGTTGTCGGGCGTCTGCTCCCCGTTCGGTTTCGATACCCGCGCATAGACTGCTGCTCGCATCGTTCCCTCCCTGCGACAGAACCGTCCGGTTCCGTCGTGTTGTGTAGGTGGCGCTAACCACCGATGTTTTCATAGGCCGAAAGCCTCCCGTTTCCGGGCCCCTTTCGTCGCACCCACCTCCCTCCCTGGCGCCTAACCTTCCCCCTGCTCCCAGCTACCGGGTACCTAAAATGAGAAACGGTCTTGACCGCTCTTCGGATCGACCATGCTCCACCCATAGCCATGGCACATCGAAATTTCGCCCAAGTGGGCGACATTGCAGTGTGAAAGCATGATATACTGGTAGTGTAACGAGGAGGCGAAAGAGGATGGCCGACGACGAGACCCCCGAACGGCTGCTTAACCTGGCCGAACTAGCGTTACTGGCACGCAGGTCTACTGCGGGAGCAGCTTATCTGGTGAGGAAAGGCATCTTGCCCCGACCCCGGCGTCTTGGAGCCAATGTGTTTTGGCTAGCAACCGAGGTCTACGAAGCACTCCGTGGCCTTCCACCCGCGTGGCGTCAACCAAAGGAGCAACCCTGATGCCTTTGACGGGATACAAGACCTATCGACGTTGGGTGAGGGGACTCGGGACGGCCCCCACATGCCCAGGGGTGGTGTGGATCGGCACTGATTTCGGATCAGGCCGTGAAGAATCTTTTCACCCGCCGCTCCCCGTCCTCGATCTCCGTCACGCCCTGCAGGAATTCGTGCAGCTCGGCGGCTGGAGCCTGGCCGCGAAGGAAGCTACGTCCCGTGGGGCCCGGCTCTTGGTCGCCACCGTCGAGACCGCCAGCTTGCGGGAAGCCCAAGCCATAGTTGCCCAGAGCCAGCCCGACCCGCCCTCCTCGTCACGGTCCCAATCCGAGAGGGACCATGGGGACATTGCCGAGCAGCTACGCCACGTCCGATCCCTGCTGGAACGATACAAAGCCCGACAAGACCTCAAGGCGGCGGCGGCGGACCTTGCCAGGGTCGTTCAGGAAATGACGTGATAGTGATCACGAATCCGCGGGGCGTTTCACTCGTCAGGCGGCGCGAATCTCTAGCTGCGGCGTGTCTCGATTCGGGTCCAACGTCACCCGGGTCTCCCTCGCCTAGCCGAGGGGCGTCGCGCTCGAAGGGCAAATCCGTAGGTGCTCGCAAAACGTAAACGATGACCCCATACGTGAGCATACGTCAACCGTGCCAGGGTCGGCATCGTCGCAGTCAGCGTCGGCGTGACAGAATGAGTTGAGGCACGCCCCGAGATTGGGTTGGCAAAGGAGCCGAACCCGTGCCCGCCCGATTCGAAATCTTGTCTCTCCTGCCTGCACCGAAAGTTGATACTGCCCACACGGACCTGGACACAGCCCGATGCTTGTCGGGTTGGACGCGCTGTTGCCGGAGGTGCAAAGGGCGAACGTACATCTCTCGCGGCACGGATCGGCCCCGGCAGTGAGAACTGGGATACGTCGGCCCCAAGCTGGCACTGATAGGAGACCAACGGCTACGACCAGCAAGACCGTGCGCTTCATGGTGTCACCCTAGCGACCATGATCCTTCAAGAATTCGCACTAGGCTAGGCCGCGTCGACTGGTCACGGAGAGGCCACAGCCCCTGAAAGTACATCCTTCTGGAACCAAGCCACCCACCCAAGAGCCTGAAGATAGACAACGTTCTGATCGATCGGAATGTCGGGCTGCGTCCCGGTTGCTACTGGATCACCTTGCGGTCCACAGTCGACTGGGCCACCGCTGGGGGCCTGGGGCACTGGCAGCTTGGATACGTCAACGACACCGAACAGGGTTACCTCAGCATAGTACCCCGTATCGATCTCCTGCGCAGCGCAAGGATAGGCCGCGACACCGATAACCACTCCAAGCAGCAACGCCTGCCACCGATTCATCGAAGTGCCCTCCCCGGACCGAATCCTACTGGCCCGCGCACGGCGACCCACATATGGCCTTCGACACTTGGGTAACGAACGTCGTCCAGTCGGCAGAACCCGGACCACCTGCGGGAAGTTCTGCACCGACCCACGCGGTTATCTCATCTGACGGGTCGATAGCTGCTCCGGAAATATCGCCGTACCTGATGGCATTGAAAGGGTACCCACCGGCAACTATCGAGATGGGAGAAGTGGGCGATCCAGAGACCGCATGCACTCCCGCGCCGTACATCGATATATAGTCATTTGATGACGATAAATTAAATACGGAGATCAGATTCTGCGATGAATCGACTGTTACGGCCGGGTAGTACGTATACTTACCTGCGACGGCGAACTGGTATAGTCCCGAAACACGGGGCTGATAAGGCTCCCGCTCAAGATTATCGATACGCAATATAGTCGCGCAGCTTCGTTTAGAATCGCCCGGAGGAAAACAGCCCGCGTGTGAGGCAGTCCAAAGAACGCCATCTCTAAAAGCCGCGTCTAGGATTCTCTTGCCCGCTTGGTATTGTCCTGTTAGTGGTAGCTGGAAGGTAGTCCCTTTCTGAACTGCATCCGGCGGGTCGCTGAGAGACGTGGGTAGCGCAACATCGATGTTTTGAGCCGTCGCCCCCGCACCCTGACCGGGGATGCCACGCACTCGCCAGACGCGCACCTGGGTTAGAATGGATACGTTGAAGTCGAACGAGACGACAAACGCGTCCGGTTGATTCACGGAAAGTGAGTAGGCAGCGAATGGGTGCTGGGATATATGCGCCGTGCCAGTGGCAAAGTATTGTATCGGCAAAGGCGTCTGATATGCGAGCGCAGCAGCCTTGGAGATGACCACGAAGCATCGTCCTCCCCCGAGCAGTATTTTATCCGTGGTGAAGCCGATATTCACGAAGTCCGAATCGCAGTCGACGCTGGGAGGCACCTTGGTCGGAATTCTGTACTGGTAGTAGGTTGAGGTGGGAGTGGGAGCTGGGCCAGTGGACACTGATAGACACCAGGCCGTGTCACCAACCTGAGGTGTATTTTCGAAAGTCGCCGCGAACCACCGACCACTAAGTTTGTCAAAACGGAGACGCGCGTCATTTGAACTAGCGCATTGGCCAAATGGCGCTCCGACCTTTTGGATGAAATGGCCTGTCTTGTCATAGATGCCCCAGACTCCAGCATTGATGGATTCGACGACATAGCTTGGGCTCACAGCGACCATGGTGTCCGGGGGGCCTCCGGTGGCGTCGCCGGAGCCAAGACCAATGAAGGAATAGCAAGCCCACACCAGGAGCATGAGAAAGAGAAGCGCCCAGACGTATCGGCCCACCCTGCGGGGAGACGTTCGATGCTTTGTCCGGGACCCGACCTTGCCTCCGTGGTACCGCATCCTAGCCTCCTAGTACGCTGGCAATGGTAGCTCCGATCCGGGGACAGCCGGCGTCTAGCATGAAAGCGTCTCGTAGTCACGGAAAATCGTAACGAGCACCCACTCGTCTGGCGGCGCCCCAGGCTAGGGGAGTGTCCCCACGGCCATCATTTTCGAGCTTGCTCAGGCCCTCGCACTCAGAGGGCATTAACAACCAGGGTTAGCTGTCTTCCCTAGTTAGCTGGCTCCCGGCCCTGGGATTAGAGCCTATCCCACAACGTGCGTAACGCTGGATCTTTTCTCGGATTCGTAGTACGCGCGCCCCACGCGCCGTCAACGGCGGAGCGATGGAGGGGTGGGGATGGCAGCGAGCGGAGCGAC
>JACXTT010004548.1_pt1 | contig 20558 bp, 11 predicted proteins | sample 9270951 | NCBI WGS metagenome assembly JACXTT01 (sample SAMN15532306, study PRJNA645909) | rock metagenome | isolation source: weathered quartz diorite | place: Puerto Rico | collected 2017-06-21
GGCGCCTCGATCCAGGCGCGCTCGTGGAAGTCGGCCACGCCAGGCAGCGCCTTGAGCGTCTCCGCGGCGCTCGCGCCGAGGACCACGAAGTCGGGGACGAAGGCGCGCGGGAGGACGCGGGTGTTCTCCAGCAGCTTCGCGCCGCGCTGCCGCGCCACCTCGCGCCACCAGTCGGGCGGCACCAGCTTGTCCGCGGCCACGGCGAAGCGGACATTGAGCAGCGAGAGAAACGGCCGCGAGAGATCGTCGACGCGGTTGAACCACACGGGCTGATGCACCGCCCAGGCGTCGTACGTCTCGAAGTAGCGCAGGAAGGTCATGGCCTCGTATCCGCGCACGTCTTCCAGCTCGTACAGCGCGGCGGTGCCGGGGACGAGCGCGTGCTTGCGGCCGGTGATGCGGAACGGCTCGCTCACCGCGCGCAGCGGCGCCAGGATGGGGATGGGGGGATAGGCCGCCGCTTTGGGCAGCGTGGGATAGATATCGCCGGCGCTGACCAGGCGCTGCGCGACGACGGCGACCAGCAGCAGCGGCGCCACGGCGCGCGGCCACAGAAGGGTGAGAATCGCCGCCACGCCGATGCCGGCAATCTCGCCGAAGAAGGCGTAGACGCCCCACTCCGGAAGCGAGTCGTAGATGACGTCGAGATGTTGGACGAGCACTGCGCCGGCGGCGAAGGCGAACGTCGCCGCGGCCATCGTCCAACCGAAGGCGCGGTCCGCGGTGCGGACGGCGTGCTCGATGCCGAGCGCGGCAAGGAGCACGAGCGCGAATGCTCCGGCGAAGGAAAAGCGCTCGTTGAGCGTGAGGTCGAAGAGCGGCAGCTTCTGCATGGCGTTGGTCAGCGGCGCCCACGCCGCGCGCGACAGCAGTCCGAACGCTGCCAGCGCGGCGAAGAACCACGACTGCGCCGAGCGGACGCGCACCAGCGCGTAGATCGCCGCGGCGATGAGGATGCTCCCCACCGCGGCGCTGTCCAGCGGCATGAACGGCGTTCCCTTGCGCGTCCAGTGACGGCCGTGCAAGAACGGGAAGAAGTCCGCCAGCAGCCGCGCCTCGGTCTCTTTCGCCGTCACGCCGTGCGGCACCGTGCGCCATCCGCCGGCGCGGAAGCCGTGCTCCATCGTCTGCGGCGCGGCCTCCAGGATGGGGAGGATGTAGATGGCGCAGAGGAGGAGGGCGAGGAGGCCAGCGGCGAGGGCGGTGAGGATGGCATTGTAGGGGCGCGCGGCGGCGCGCCCGGCACCTCGGGAGTCGCGGGCGCCCTGCCGGGCGCCCCTACGAGCGTAGCCGCCGAGCTCGAACAAACCGTAGAGCGCTCCCACGAACACCGCGTGCAGCGCCGTTTCGGGGTGACCGGCCAGGAGGAGCAGCGTCAGCGCGACGGTGAGGATGGCCGCGGAGCGCACGCCGGGCGCGCGCACGCAGCGGCGCGTGCCGAGGAGCACCAGCGGGAAGAAGGACCAGGCGCTGCCGATAGCCCAGAGGACGAAGAAGGCGATGGGCATGGCGTACATCCAGCCGGCAGCGGCGATGAGCGCGACGCTCTCGCGGCAGCCGAGCTCGCGCGCGAAGAGGTACGCGCCGAGGCCGGCGATGAAGAAGGTGATCGCCGCGCTGAAGGTGAGGCCGTCGGCGATCGGCAGCAGGCAGGCCAGCAGAGTGAAGGGGCTGTACGCAGCCGGCTGCGCCGCGGCGGCGAGCACGGTGCCGGAGAGGATGAACGGATTCCAGAGCGGCCACTGATGATGGGCCAGCGCGAACTGCACCGCCTTCCGCCACGGAATCAGCTGCGCGTAGAGATCGGAGAGGATGCCGTTGTGCGGGCGGGGGACGCCGAGCGGCCCGCGCATGTCGCGCAGCGGTTCGGTGATGTACGGCAGGTCGACCGGCGCGTAGACGCCGCCCGTCAGCAGCGCGCGGCCGGTGAAGACCATCGGCAGGAGGATGAGAAGGATTGCGTCGCGGCGGGAGATTGGGGTAATGAAACGGTCAGCTAGCCAGAGCAGGGCCAGGGCGGTGAGCGCGTACAGCAGGAGAGACACCGGGGAATGTTAAATGTTGAATGTTGAATGTTGAATGTTTCTCTCGGCCGCTCCTCATTCAACATTCAACATTAAACATTCAACATTCCCCGTCCCTCTCCCCTACCTCCCCACCGCCCGCCTCTTCCCCGCCATCCCCGGCGACGGTGATGTAGCGGTCGGCTAGCCAGGAGCAGGGCCAGGGCGGTGAGCGCGTACAGCAGGAGAGACACCGGGAATGTTAAATGTTGAATGTTGAATGTTTCTCTCAGCCGCTCCTCATTCAACATTCAACATTCAACATTCAACATTCCCCGTCCCCCTACCTCCCCGCCGCCCGCCTCTTCCCCGCCATCCCCGTCGACACCGTGGCCGCGACGCTGTTCACGCTTCCGCACGGGCTGGCGATGCGCACCCAGAACTTGATCGCCGCGTCGATGGGCGGCGTCAGCAGCGACGGCGCGCTGCCGCCGACCGGCTTGGTGAAATCGAACACCGCCCCCTCGTACCACTGGTACGTCAGCGAGGTGCCGGTGGCGGCGACGGTGACGACGGCGCGGCTGCCGGCGGCGACCGCCGCGTCGCGGGGCTGCGCGGTGATCACCGGCGCGCTGCACGACGGCGCGATGGTCACCGCGGCGGCGGTGCTGTCGTCGCTGCCGCAGAGATTGGAGATGCGGACCCAGTATGACGCCGGCGCGAAGATCGGCGGCGTGGTCAGCGTGGGAGCGTTGCCGTTGGGCATGGGGCGCCCCACGTCGCCGCGCAGTCCTTCGTACCACTGGACGGCCAGCGGATCGGAGCCGGTCGCCGTGGCGTAGAGCGTCGCCGAGCCGCCGGAGAGCACGCTGCCGCCGGCCGGCGGGAGGGCGACGTGCGCCCCCTTGCACGGCCGCACGCCGACCACGACGGTCTCGCTGTCGGCGAACGCGCCGCAACCGTTGGACGGGCGCACCCAGTAGGTCGTGGTGACAGCAGGGGAGACACTGATCGACGCGGCGGTGGCCGACGGAATCGGCGCGAACGTCGCGCCGCTCACTCCGCCGTACCACTGGAAAGTCGTGGCGCCGGTCGCGGACGCCGTCAGCGTCACGCTCGATCCTTCGATGATCTCCACGTTCGGCGAGACGGAGTCGACGGTCACCGCGGCGCAGCCGTTGACGGTCACCGTCGCCGCGGCGCTGTCGACGAATGGATCGCATCCGTTCGAGACGCGCGCCCAATAGACGGTGCTCACCGCCGGCTGCACGGAGATGGCGGAGGTGATTGCGCCGTTGATCGGGCTGGCCGTATTGCCGCGCGCGCCGGTGTACCACTGATACGAAAGCGGAGCGTCGCCGATGGCGCCGACGCTGAGCATCACCGGCGCGCCGGCCAGCGCCACCGACTGCGGCTGCGCGACGATCTGCGGCGGCTTGCATGCCGGCGTGCCGCCGATGCCGCTGCCGTAGACGGCGGCGATGGCGTCGCGGTCCCACCGCTGAAGGTTCGACCCGTACGGGTCGCCGTTGAAGAAGACGCTGGAAGCCATGATGGCCGTGGCCGAGAACGTCCCGCCGGCCGGCGGGCTGTCGGAATGGCGCAGGCCGAGCGTGTGCCCCAGCTCGTGCGTGAGAACGTGGTCAAAGCCGAGGCCGGTCAGGCCGCCGCCGAAGATGCCGTTCTGCACCACCAGATCGGCTTCATAGATGGTGTAGAAGCGCTCGCTGCCGAAGGTGTGCGTGCTTGCTGGCGAGGAGTCGTCGAACCAGGCGCCGCCGATGGCCAGCGTGTCGCCGCCGGTTCCGGTGAAGGCGCCCGGAATCTCGTCGGACGGATCGTTGAAGAGGATGACGTTCGTTCCGTCGGCGCCCCCGCCGGCGAACCCGGCGGAGGCGATGGAGGTGGTGCCGCCGTAGGTGTAGACGATGTTCGAGTTCGGATCGTTGGTCCAGGCGGCGAGGCCGCGCTGCGCGGCCGGCAAACCGCCGCCCGTGGCCCCCGGCTGCGTGCCGTGGCTGTAGAAGACCACCGGCGCCGGAAAGCGATTCCATCGAATGCCGAGCGTGCCCTGCGCGCCCGGCCACTGCAGCAGATAGGTGCTCGGCTTGACATCGCCCGCCGCCACTTCGGACGCCGCAACGCTACTGACGACGTAGTCGGCCGTCGCGGCGACGCCGCGCGCGGTATCGCGCACGTAGCGGAGGAACTTCTCTTCATCGCGCAGCGGCTCCAGGTGCGGCGTGCCGTCGTAGTCCCAGCCGCAGAGCTGCGCGCGGACCAGGAATCCGCCGCGCGCGGTGAACTTCCCCACCGCCATGTTCTTCGACACCCACTCGCTGCGACCGTTCGTCTCCAGGAAGAGCAGGACGCGCTCGCCCGGTGCGTACGTCGGGCTGCCGGCGACGAGGTAGCGAAGCGAGCCGTCGACGCCGCCGAGCTCGGTCACGTGAATCGTCTCCCCCGCGGCGATCGGTCCCTTGATCACTTCCTCGACGTGCAGGGCGGTCACGGTCTCGATCCAACCGCCCGGCGCGCGGCGGCCGGCCGACTCTCCCGCCGTGGCGACGACGATCGCCTTGGCCGCGTTGACCAGATCGCGATCGGAGGGGACGAGGAACGTCGCGGCGCGGGCGGAGAGGGGGAGGAGGAGAAGAAGGAGGGAGAGGCGTTTCATGGACTGGAAATGATTATGCCGGTTACCAGTTGCCCGTTGCCAGTGCTGTCCAAATTGCGGGAGCGTCGCCGATACGAATGCCCTTCCGCCCCTTCGCTGCGCTCAGGGGCACCTTCTCCCGCTCACACGGGAGAAGGCCCATATGCGCCCTCTCCCGCGTGAGCGGGAGAGGGTGGCCCTGAGCGAAGCGAAGGGGAAGGGCCGGGTGAGGGCTCGTCAAAAGTCTGAAGCCAATCGGTCAGAACAATTTGGACAAAGTCTGGCCCGTTGCCACTTGCAGGCGTGAACAAACGGGCAACTTGCAACGGATCTCAGGCAACCAAGGGTGGGAACGGGGCCAGCAGAGATCGTCGGCGAATTGGTGAGAGTCGCTCAGCAGTGAGAGAGAGATCACGCGCCCGCGACTGTCCGGTCCATCTTTTTTTCCGCTCGGCAAGGTTGTGACTGACAACCTCCGCCGACCCCGAAATGCAGGATACCGCATTCCAGTATGCAAGTCCATCATTCAATAACGGTGACCCCGAAAAGTTCCACAGGTCGGCTTCGACGGCCGCGAATGCTGGCGAACACAACGATTCCCATCAGCGCCGTCGCGCTCACTCCTCGGCCGAGGACGAACGATTGCGGCCAGTACCGCAGACGCACGCCGTGCCGTCCCTGCGGGACGAAGATCGCGAGGAAGGCATTGTTCGCCCGCTGCATCTCCACGCGCCGCCCGTCCAGATAAGCGCGCCATCCCCTCCACGCCGTCTCGCTCACCACCACCCACCCGTCCCGCTCCATCTCCGCATCGAGATCGAGGCCGCCCGCCACTTCCCGCACCGCCACCCGCCCCGGCCCGTTCGCGCGGTCGTGCGGCGGCAGCTCCGCGCTGATCCAGGCGCGCTCCGCGAAATCGGCGGCGTCCGTCATCTGCAGGACGATGGTCGGATTGTCGTAGCCGATGCGGACGCTGCGCGGCACGAAGGCGCGCGGCAGAACGTTCGCGTTCTCCAGCAGAGTCGCCCCTCCCTCCTCCCCCACTTTCCGCCAGCCGGGCGGCACGCCCGCGGCGCGCTCGGCGACGGCGTAGCGGACGTTCATCATCGACAGCATCGGCCGCGTCAGATCGTCGACGCGGTTGAACCATATGGCCTGCGGCACGCACCAGGCGATGAACGTCTCATGCAGCCGCACGTTGGTCATGGCGTTGTAGCCCCGCGCGTCTTCCAGTCCGTAAACGACGTTCGTTCCCGGCACGAAGGCGAACTTCTGTCCCACGATGCGGAACGGCTCGCGCACGCTCCGGAGCGGCTGCAGCAGCGGCACCAGCGGATACGCCGCACCCGCCGGAAAGGCGGGCCAGATGTCGCCGACTTCCATGAAGCGCTGCGCGAGAAGGAGCGCCAGGAGCACGGGAATAAGGGCGCGCTGGCGCGCCGGCAGCGCGAACAGCAGGACCGCCGCGCCGAGGAGGGCCAGCTCGGCGAAGACGGCGTGATCGCCCCAGTTGGAGAAGGCGCGGAAGGTCACCACGGTGCGCATGAGCGTGACGGTGACGACGCCGAGGATGGCCAGGACGACGGCGAAGGTGACCGCGACGGCGCGGTGGTCGCCGTCGCGGCGAGCGAGCTCCTCGCACCCGAGCGCGGCGAGGATGACCAGGCAGAATGCGCCGGCGAAGGCGAGGCGGTCGTTCACAGTGAGCTTGATCAGCGGCACCGTCTGCAGAACGCGAGCGAGCGGCGCCCAGCCGATGCTCGCCGCGATGGCGAACACTGCTGCGGCCAGGAAGAACCACTTCACCGTGGCGCGCGCGCGCCACACGGCGTACACGGCGAGGGCGATAACGATGCTGCCGACGGCGGCGGTCTCCGCCTGCACTCCCTCCATCCGCGGCGAGACCCAGACGTGCAGATGAAGCAGCGGGAAGAAGTCGGTGGCCAGCCGCGCCAGCGCCTCGGCGCCGCTCGCCGCGCGGACCGAGGTGTTGCTGCCGGCGCGGAAGGCGTACTCCGCCGTCTGCGGGATGGCCTCGATGATGGGAAGGACGTAGATCGCGCCAAGCAGCAGCGTGACCGTGCCGGCGGCGAGCGCGGTTGCGATGGCATGTAGGACCGGCTTTAGCCCGTCCCGACGGGCTGAAGCCCGTCCTACATTGCGCACCATTTCGACGACGCCGTACGCGGCGCCGAGGAGCGTGACGTGCAGCATCGTCTCCGGATGACCGGAGAGAAGCAGCAGCGTGAGCGCGAAGGTCAGCAGGGCCCAGGAGCGGACGCCGGGCTCGCGGACAACGCGCCGCGTGGCCAGCAGGATCAGCGGAAGGAGCGCCCAGCAGAGTGCCAGCGGCCAGAGAAGGTAGAGAGCGACGGACGTCGAGTACATCCAGCCGGCGGCGGCGATGAACGACGGCCACTCGCCGCAATCGAGCTCGCGCGCGAAGAGAAACGCGGCCATCCCGGCGATGAGAAAGGTCAGCGCGCCGGTGAAGGTGAAGCTCTTGCCGATCGGAAGGAGACAGGCGATGAGCGTGAAGGGGCTGTACGCCGCCGGCTGCGCCGTCGCGGCGAGGACGTCGCCGCAGAGGATGAATGGATTCCAGAGCGGCCACTGGCCATGCGCGAGCGCGTGCTTCACCGCCGCGCGCCAGGGGACGATGGCGCAGTAGATGTCCGTGGCCACACCGTTGTGCGGCGGGCCGATGCCGAACTGCGCGCGCATGCCCCGCAACGGCTCGCTGTCGAAGGTCCAGTCGATCGGCGCCAGCACGCGGCCGGTCAGCAGCGCATATCCGGTGAAGAGGAAAGGAAGGGCGAACAAGACCGCCGCGGCGGCGCGCGAGAGCGGCCGGACGAAGCGGTGCGCGAGCCAGAGCAGCGCCGCGGCGGTGGCGGTGTACAGCAGGAGACTCATGGTTCGCGCGCGACCAGGCGCCGCGCGAACCAGTAGGCGCCGAACAAGCCCACCAGCACCGCCAGCGCCACGAGCACCGTCGCCGACGGCGAGAATTGCGCCGGATAGCGGAGGCGGTTGAGCAGCAGGATGGCGGCGACGATCAGATAGAGCGCGATGCGCAGCGCGTAGAGGATCGGCGACCCGCGCCGGCTGCGGATGGAGTCGCTCCAGAGAATCCAGAGCATCACGGTCAGGGCGGCGATGGCCATGCCGGCAGGGGGGATCATGGGACGGGAATGTTAAATGTTAAATGTTGAATGTTGAATGGCCACCGCGCGCCCCCGCCACATTCAACATTCAACATTCAACATTTACCATTCCCCGTACTCCTCCGGTTTGTATCCAAACACGGCCCTCTTGCCACGGATGACCAGAGGCCGCCGCATCAGATTCACATCCTCCATCATCAAATCAATCGCCTCCCTCTTGGTCATCCTGGTCACGTCCAGCCCGCGCGCCTTGTAGGCGGGGCTGCGCGTGTTTACGAAGTCCTCGAGGTGCCGCTGGTCGATGAGGCGCTCGAGCAGCGCGCGCGGCGGCGGCTCCTTCGCCAGATCGTGCTTGAACAGCTCGTATCCCTCACCTTCCAGGTGGGCTACCGCCTTGCGGCAGCTCGTTCAACTCGGCTTGAGGTAGATGTCGAGCGCCTCGCTCATTTCTGCCGCACCCACCAGGCGCCGGCGCTCGCGCCGCCGCCGGACGACGGCAGCGGGCGCTGCGGCGCGTGCTCGGCGAGCATCTGCTGCACGTCGGGCGTACAGCTCCCGCCGCAGTGGCCGGTGGTGGCGGCGGTGCGCGTGGCCACCTGCGTCAGGGTGTGCGCGCCTTGGGCGATGGCGCGCTCGATGGTCCTGTATTTGATGTTGTTGCAGAGGCAGACGGTCTTCAGCGCGCGGATCGCAGGGTGCAGCGGCTGCTCATCGCCGTCGTTTGGGTCGATCGGTTCCATGCGTTTCGGGCAGCCTAACATAGCCGATCGCGGCGGGCTTCCCCACGCGCGGGTGCGGGCGCGCAACCGATTTCGTCGCTGCAGACGGCGGCAACTTCAGCTTGGGAAGCCTGCGCGAAAGCGACTGCGACGCCACGACCGATCGCCTCCGCCCGATCTTGGGACTCTTCACGGCGGAATGGTACCCGACGGCGGTGAAACGCCGGTGACCTTTTCCACACCATCCCGGTAGGGAAATGCGTGATTCCGTCACTCCCTAAGAGAGGTCCCCCACATGCCGACCGCGAGCCCGCGCCGTCTCCTGGCAGTCGCCGGCTTCGCCGCGCTCGTCCGCGCCTCCACGGCCTTGGCGCAGACCCCGCCGGCGCTGCGCGCGGCGGACAGTTTCGCCGTCCTTGCGCCGGCCATCATCAACTCCGGTCCCTCCAAGGTCACCGGAAACCTCGGCGCGAGCGCGAGCGGCTTCCCTCCCGGCACGGTCGCCGTCGGACGGATGTTTTCCAGGAGCGAGAGCGCACAAGCCCTCAGCGACGCCGACCTCGCCTACAGCGACCTTGCCGGCCGTCCCTGCCAGCATCCGTTCGAGGGCGCCACGCTCGCGCCCGGCGTGTACTGTTCATCATCGTCCGTGGAGTTGGCGGGAACGCTGACGCTCGACGCCGGCGGCAATGCCGGCGCGGTCTGGATTTTCCAGATCGGCGGAGCGTTGACGACCGCGCCGCAGTCCGCGGTGCGCGTGGTCAATGGCGGATTCGAGGGAAATGTCTTCTGGCAGGTCGGCGGCGCGGTCACGCTCGGCGCCGGGAGCGCGTTCGCCGGGACCATCGACGCGCTGACGAACATCACGCTCGAGAGCGGCGCGAGTCTCTCCGGGCGCGCGTTGGCCGGAAACACGGTGACGCTCAACGGCAACAACGTCTCGCTCTGCTGCAAACCGATCACCGTTTCTCCGGCCACGCTTTACGAGGCCAAGGCGGGGGTGCTTTACAGCGAGACGATCACCGCCAGCGGCGGCGCGCCGCCGTATGTCTTTACGGTTTTCTCGGGAGCGCTCGCGCAGGGACTGATTCTCGCGCCGAACGGCACGCTGACGGGGACGCCGGCGCTGGACAGCAGCTTCAGCGTGGTCATCATGGCCACCGACTCTCACGGTTGCAGCGGCATCCGGCCGTACGTCATCTGCGATATCGCCCTGCCGCCGCTGCCACAGCATGTCTGCGCCGTCTATTGCCAGAAGATCATGCCGATCGGCGGCGTGGCGCCGTACACGTTCCGAGTGACGGCGGGCGCATTGCCGCCCGGACTGACACTCTCAGCCGACGGCACCCTCTGCGGCACGGCGACGGCCGCTGGCTGCTACACCTTCACCATCACCGTCACCGACGCGCTCTCCTGCTCCGCCAGCCGGACATACACCGTCTGTCCGCTCATCGTTTCGCCGCCGGCTCTTCCGGATGGAACCGTGAACATTCAATACGACCAAACGATCACGGCCAGCGGAACGCCGATTTCGTGCAGCCTCACTGCTGGCTCGCTCCCGCCCGGCTTGTCGCTCACCGGCTGCGTCGTCTCGAGCATCCCAACGACCCCCGGCTGCTACAGCTTCACGGTGACGGTGACGGACGGGCAGATCTCCTGTCCCATGCCCTACACGATCTGTATTGCCGACTGCCCGATCAAGATCACCCCTCCCTCCGTTTGTGCGCGCGTGGGTAAGCCATACAGCGAGACGCTCATGGCCAGCGGCGGCACGCCGCCGTACAAGTTCAGCGAGAGCGGAGCGCTTCCGCCCGGTGTGTCGTTCGCCGCCGGCACGCTTTCCGGGACGCCCACTCTCGCCGGCAATTTCCCGTTGATCGTGACGGCCACCGATGCGAAGGGCCTCTCATGCAGCGCGTCGTACATCGCGTGCGTGGAGTGTCCGGTGACCATCTCCCCGGCCACGCTTCCCGACGCCACAGTCTGCCAGCCGTACAGCGCAACGGTCGCCGCCAGTGGAGGTACAAAGCCCTTCCGCTTTTCCGCCGGCGAAGGGCTTCCTCCCGGCCTGGCCATCGACGCGATGACGGGAAAGATCGCCGGCACACCGACCATGGCGGGCGAGTTCAAGTTCGCCACCACGGTGAAGAACGAGGAGCGATGCGCGGCCAAGCAGGCGTACACGATCCGGGTGATCCCGATCAGTTGTCCGATCATTACGCTTTCACCCGAATCGCTTCCGCCGGCGACGGTCGGTGCTCCCTACAAGCAGCAGATCACGCCCGGCGGCGGAACGCCGCCGTACACGTGCACCCTCACCTCCGGCACACTACCGGCCGGCTTCTCGCTTTCGAGCGACTGCGTGATCTCGTCCCCGTCGGTTCCTCCTTTGACAGCCAGCGATTACCGCCCCTCCATGCCGGTGCGCGACGCGTTCACCGTGACGGCGACGGACAAGTGCGGCTGCATGGGCAGCCGGACGTACTTCCCGATCGTGATCGCGCCATCGTCTCGTCGGAATGGACCATTGAGACCAGTTGTAAAGGAGACTTTCAGGAATGCGTTCGAAGACTGACACAGCCGGGATGCCATCGATGAAACCCTGTGTGGTCTGTTACAGCCGGATACCCGCATCGGCGAAGACATGCGAGAAATGTCACTCTAAGCAGACCGCCGCAAAATGTCTGGTCTGCGGACACTCGATGTCGAAAGACGCCTTTCGCTGCAAAGAGTGCGGTACGATTCGCGGGTGGCGAGGCATCGTGCGGTTCTCATTTACCAGTCTCCCGCTCGTCACGTCGTTATTTGCAGTGATCTCAAGCCTCGTTGCGGGAGCGGCCTACATCCACAACCTCGACTCGCACACGCATTTCAAAGTCATCAGTTCATCAACCAAGTCTGTCAATGTGAAAGTGTGGAACACCGGTCGCGCACCGTCGACACTCCTCGCATACCGGCTCATATTCGAAGGCCTGCCGATCGAAACCGCTCCGCTCGAACTGGCACACGATGAAAGCGATGCGGCCGCAAACGTAATCCTGCCGCTTGATAAACCTGTGAAACTCGAACTGACCATCGGCAGGCTGGAGTTGTACAGGCCGGGGCACCCCAAAGAGCACTATGTCTTGGAAGACGTCAAGCGACTATTGAAGAACAAGCCTGTCAAGCTTGAAATCGACGTTGAGGAATCGAATGATCCCTCGAATTTTATTTTATGGAAACGCCGCTTTCATACGAGAGACGATGAATTCCCAGCCGATCGCATCGTTGAGTTCATCAATACGAGCATGTAGTCATGATTATACCGAAAACTTTCGTCTCTCCCATGATGACCGCGGCGCGCGCCTTCTGCGCTGGAACACTGTGCGTCGCCACCGCCACCGTGATGCAGGCACAGAACACCAACAAAGTACAGATCGATCTCGGTTACTGCCAGACCGCGCCAAAGGAGATCTGGGTGGTTCTTGATGGAGACGAAAAACACAAGTTTCCGGCCCCGACGATTGACCGGATGAATTACTGGATTGGATATGTCAAGCACCGCAAATTCTTCGCAGCAGAGAACTCACGAGCGAGCCTGCGCCTCGGCACCGGACGGACGATTTGCGGAAAAGGTACCCCGATAGAAGATCGAGAAGACAAGAATAATCCTTGGCGTTGGGTTGCCCGATTCTCATTTGACTGTTCGGAGCAGCCCGTACACGAAGTGGAGCTTCGCACTGATAAGAACACGATTCCCCTGGGCTACGTGCGCTCTTTGCCGGGCAGCGATTGCACGGATTGGGCATTCTTCGAGGATGGACCCAAAACAATCAAAGACGTGTGGAACAGCGAGGAAGTACGGGCGCTGGTCGGATGGACGAAAGAGATCCACGAGCCATACGGCCTGAAAGTTCTCTCGCCCGCCGGCGTGCTTACGTTCAGCCGCTCCGCCAAGCGGCACGGTAGGCGCAACAACAATACGCTCGTCTTCAACCGCGATGGCATCATCATCGCTCTCGCAGACCAACGTGCAACGGGCGATGGGAGCGCGCCGACCTTTTCAGCGCCTGCCATGGATATCAACTTTGAATACCTCAGGAACGCAGGCGTCACCACGTTCACGGTGACGATAACGAAATGATTCCGACGAGACTGTTCCTGTGTGGCTTGACGGCCCTGTTCATCGCTGCCGAGGCGGGCGCGCAGCAGCGGCCGATTTTCGATCCCGATGATTTCGTCGATCCGCGAGACGTGGGCGGGGAGACGGCCTTCATCTCTCGCATCGCCATTGGAGGCGCTGCGAATGCCGTTGACGACTATCGCCCAGTCCGTCGGAACATAGGCTTCATCCACCTAACTAACAGCATCTATTGGCCCCACTTTCAGTTCGACTACAAGCACAGCGAAATCCGCGGCGACGACGGCCCGATCGTCGTGCAGCGGTGCGGGTGCAACCCGCCCATCTACTTCCCCACGCCGCCGTCGGCGGATGCCACCCCCGCTCCCCCGCCCACCGGCTCCAAAGACACGCTGCAGGCGGGGTTGTATTGGAGCGTTCCCGGCGGGTCGGCCGAGCCGCCGGTCATGTTGCGCGTCCGCCTGTCGGTGAGCCGTCAGCACATCGGCACCGTCATCCGCTCCGCGGCCACCGACCAAATCCTCGAGCGCCGCACCGGGCACGAGCAATCGGTCGGCCTCGACACGGACACCTACTTCCGCCTCGCCGGTCACAACGTCTGGGGCTCGCTCTTCGTCGCGCACACCGGGCGCTCCGGGACGACCGATAATCGCTCCCAGAACGAATTCGCGTATATGAGCCGCTTCCCCGGGCGGGCGGTGGGGCCGCTTCTGGTCCGCGCCACGCTCACCGTCGGCGCCATCTCCAACCGCGGCGGCACCGGGCTCAACCTCGTCAATCCCGCCTTCGAGGCCTTCTGGCATCACCACTCCTCGCGGGCGAACGTGCATCTCGTCTACAGTCCGCAAGCTACGCGGAGCGGCTTGGGCGGGTGGGAGACGCACCACCAGATCGCGCTGTTCGTCGATCGCGCGCTGAAAGTGAAGCTCTTCGGCCCGCACCGCTGATCACGGCGTGATGCTGATCGTCACCACGGCGATGGGGGAAAAGTTGTTGGGCTCCTTCGCGCTGTAGGTGAAGGAATCGGTCGTCGCCGCGCCGCCGTCGTTGACGTAGGTGAACGATCCGTCCGCATTCAGCGTGAGCGTACCGTGCAGCGGCGGGTCGAAAAGCACCGCGGTGAGCGGATCGTGCTCCTCGTCGGTGTCGTTTGCCAGAACGCCCGGCGCGGCGACGACGAGGGTGCCGCCCCGCTTGACGCTGTAGAAATCGTTGTTCGCCACCGGCGGCTCGTCGACCAGCGTGATGTCGAGGAACACCGTGGCCACATTCGAGACCGCGAATCCGTTGCTCACCTGATACGTGAAGCTCTCGGAGGTCGTCTCCAATCCTGCGTGGCTGTAGACGAACGAGCCATCCGGGTGGAATGAGAGCGTGCCGTGAGCCGGACCCTGCACCAGGGTGGCGACCAGTGGCAGATTGTCGAGATCGAAGTCGTTGGCCAGAACGCCCGGGGCGCCGACGACGATCGATCCACCCTCGAGAAGGCGGTACCGGTCGTCCGTCGCCATCGGCGGATCGGGCACCGGCGTGATGGTGATGGTCACGGTGGCGACGCCGGAGTCGAACGTGCCGTCGTTCGCCTTGTACTGGAAGCTGTCGACGGTCGTCTCGCTGCCGTCGTGCACGTACGTGAACGAGCCGTTCGCATTCAGCGTCAGCGTGCCGTACAGCGGCGCGGTGACCAGGATCGCGGTGAGCGTCGGGCTGCCGGGGTGCAGGTCGTTGGCGAGAACGCCAGGTGCCGCGACATCGAGCTGCGCCCCTTCGTTCACCGCATACGCGTCGTTGACCGCCACCGGCGGCTGGCTGCACGGTGTGAGCGGCAGCTCGCCCGCCGGAAGCGACGGGGCCGACGGCACGCAGCTCGTGACCAGCAGCGGGAACAGACCGACCGCCGCCCCCTGCGTGACGAACGTCGTGCCGCTGAGCGTCTTCGCGCCGCATGAGGTGACGATGATCTTGCCGAGGTTGGCTGCCAGCGCTGGGCTGCTGCTGCCGACCGGACGAACGTCGCCGGTGCCCACCTGCCAACTGACCGTCCCCGCGAACGAGCGGACATTGATCGTTCCGCCGGCCGCAGTCTTGTCGCTGGTGCTGTAGTCGCCGACCGCTTTGACCGTGGCGCCGTCGAGCGTGACGTTGCCGGCGGCGAAGAGGTTGATCGTCCCGCCTCGATTGCCGGAGCGATTCGAGCCGGCCGCGAACGAATCTCCGCTCGCCGTGAGCGTGCCGCCGAGGGCGATGGCATTGATTGTCCCGCCGCCGTTCTTGCTCTCGTTCGCCGCGGGCGACGAGCTCACGCTGAACTTCGATGAGAGCGCGGGATCGGGGCCGAACACTTCGATGGTGGTGGCGGCGATGAGGTTCACCGCATAGCCGGCCGCGGTCTCGTGCGTGGAGTCGGCGCGCACGATGCCGAGGCGGTCCTGCGCCGGCGCCTTGCGGCCGACGTCGCGTCCGTCGATGCGGATGTACTTGCCGGAGCGGAGCGTCACCTTGCCGTTGCCGTCCTTCGCCAGCGAGCTGACGCGCCCGCGGATCTCGATGCCGCAGCCGCTGACGCTGACCGTTCCCGCCCCCGAGCCTTCGCCCTGCGAGACGATCGCGCCGGTGCCGGTGACCAGAACGGCCGGCTGCGTCCGCGCGCTGCTGATGATGGTGATGTTGCCGCCGCCCATTTTGCCGGAGCCGCCGTCGAGATCATCGCCGTCGTCGTTCTGGATGTCGCCCTGGTTGTCGCCCTGATGGTTATCGCCCCCCTGATTGTCACCCTGGTGGTTATCGCCCTCCTGGTTGTCGCCCTCGTGGTCGTCGCTCTCCTCTTCGCCGTCGCCTTCGTCGCGGCGCGCCGCGCTCGGACCGGCCGCGATGAGGCCGCGCACTTCGACCGGACCCTGGCCGGTGATGGCGATGGCGCCGGCGAGGCCTTTGCTCGCCGCCGAGGAGACGATCGTTCCCGCTTCGAGGCGAGTGAAGCCGCCGACGGTGACGGAGATCTTGCCGCCGCTGGCACCGGCGGAGGAGATGATCGCGCCGGCGCGGCCGGCGGCGGCACCGCTGAGGAGAAGGTTCCCGCCGGTGGTGATGGTGATGTCGCCGCCGGCGCCGGAGCCTTCGCCATTCTCCGCGTAGATGGCGCTGCCGGGATCCATGGAGAGATTGCCGCTGACCTTGATGCGGATGGCACAGGCGCCGTTGTTCCCCGGGCCGTCGTCATTGCAGTTGATCGAGCCTTGGATGAGGAGGTCTCCGTTGACGGTGAAAATGCCGTTGCGCACGCCGTCGGCGTCGAGCGTCGAGCCGTCGAGCGATGAGAAGCTCACCTTCCCCGCGACGGTGGTGTTCGCGGCGAACGCAGAGGTCCCCGCGATCACGATGAGGACGAAGAAAAAAAGAACGCGCAAGCCACTTGCCATTGGACGCATGGCAAACCCTCCGGCACTGCGTATGAGAGAGGACAACGACGCTGAAAATCTCTGCCGAAAAAACGACCCGGAGAGGGAAAGATAGCGCAAAACGGGGGGGCCGGTGCAATCACAGCTACGGCAGAAGATGCTCATGACCGCATCGAGCAGAGGCATCGGAGGTGCGCGAAGCGGCTGCGGAACAGCCGCCCTTGCAAAAAACAAGTCTCCGGGCCTCGGGGCCGCTCTGCTCGAGCGCTGATCGCGGTGGAGATCATTCGGAAGGTACTCACCCTGATGAAGACGACCGTGTCCTCCAAGGGCCAGATCGTGTTCCCTGCCGAGCTTGGACGGCAGGACCGCATCGAACCAGGGGAGGAGCTCACTGTAGAGCGCCTCGATCGCGGCGAGTACCGGCTCGTGCGGCGTCCTTTCACCGTGTGAACGCAGGCGTCCGGCCGGGTGTTGATGTCGAGCGTGTTGGAGTGCCGAACTTCCCTCGCTGAACGGGTGCGCAGCCGCGCCCATTCGCTCGCACGTGGCGCGATGGGCGGGTGGCGTGTACCGGCGTGAAGGCGATACGATGTTGCGATGCGAACGCTTCACGCTGCCCTCACCCTCCTCGTCATCGCTGCTCTCGTTGCCATCAACGGTCCGGCTGCCGTCGCGGCCGAGAACCCGGTTATGGGCGCGACTTCATACAGTGTCCGCGAGCTGGTATTGCCCGGAGCGAGCGACGCCGGAATCCTGATGGACTACATCGCCTTCGATCCATCCACCGGGTCCCTCTGGGCGCCGGCCGGAAACACCGGCGCGGTCGACGTGGTCGACACGGCGACCGGCGCGGTCCGGCAGATCACCGGCTTCGCCACCGCCGAGATGGGCACGGGCGATCGCAAGCGCACGGTAGGCCCGAGCTCGGTCAGCGTCGGCAAGGGAACCGTGTACGTGGGAAGCCGCGGCGACTCCACGCTCTGGGCCATCGACGCGAAAACGCTGGCGCGCGGCGCATCGCATCGTTTCGACTCGATGCCCGACGGCGTCGCGTACGTTGCACCGACCAGCGAAGTCTGGGTGACGACGCCGCGCGACAAGTCGATCCGCATCCTCGATGCCGCCACGCTCGAGGAGAAGGCGAAACTGACCTTCGAGGGGAACCCCGAGGGCTTCGCGGTCGATGCGGCGCGCGGGCGCTTCTATACAAACCTGGAGGACAAGGACCGCACGCTCGCCATCGACCTCAGGACGCGCAAGACGGTCGCGACCTGGAAGCCGGAGTGCGGTGCGGATGGACCGCACGGTCTGCGCGTCGACGAGAAGGCCGGTCACCTGTTCGTGGCCTGCAGCGCGCGCGCGGAAGTGCTCGACGCGGCACACGACGGCGCGGTGCTCTCATCGATCGACACGGGCGACGGGGTGGACGACATCGACTACGCACCGGCGACACACCTGCTGTACGTCGGCGCCGCGAAGGCGGCGGTGCTGACGGTCGCGCGCGACGACCGACACGGGAAGCTCGTGGTCGCAGCCAAGGTGCCGACGCACACCGGCGCGCGGAATCCCGCGGTGACGAGCAACGGAACGGTCTACCTGGCGCACTCGGGCCGACTGAACGATCTCGCCGTCGCATCGCCGGCAAAGTGAGCCGCAAGTCTATCCTGACGCCGAAGGCGTCAGGATCTGGCGCCCACTTGCGCTGCGCACATAGGCGCCAGTCAGCATTCTGGCCCGATCCGGACTTGTCTGGACCTGTTTCCGGTGAAGCAAATCGGACGCAAACCGTACGGCCGTCGTTCGACCGAACGTCACGTCAATCTGCGCTCCGGGCGATTCTCGGGGGAACGTGCACTGGCGGTCGCGGAGGACGTGACGGAGCTCCTCCGTTACCGACGACCGCAATGACGATGGGCAATTCCCACCTCTGATTCCCGATCAAGGGTCGGAGGAGTCTCAGCTTCCGGCCCTCGGCCTGCAGCTCCCACTCTCCACAGAAGTCCCTTCGGAAGCCATTGATTGCCACCCCCTGACACGCCACCGGGCCGCCGTCAAGGTTGAGCGCCAGCGTGACTGGCAACGGAGAGTGCTCCAGGAACGACGCCAACCGATAGAGCGAGAAGAACGCGTCGCGAGTTGTACCGAAGATGATTCGGCCGTCCGCGTCCTGCGCGACGAAGCTTCGATTCGCCAACCAACGCGTCTCCTTGGCCACGCGCGGTCCATCGCGTGCAAGGAGGAGGGGGTACGACACCAGCGCGTCATGTGCGCCGGCGAAAGCCGCCTCCCAGGGCTGGAGCCGCAAATCGATGATCGCCGCAGAGCGTCCGTGCATTACGAGAGCCCCGTGTCTCGCGGCATATGTTCCGGGCCCTCGCCGGACGCCTCCGCACACCATTGGCATGGATGGCGTTCCGTTGCGCTCGTAGTAACTGCCGTTAATGACAAGCACGGCTCCCAGCGTCTTCATCCAGCCGTCAAGATCTTTGTCGCCGGCCGGCGAGTTGTGGATCTCGATCCGAAACCGCGACGGCTCTACTCGGGTCAAGAGAATGCGATCTACTTCCTTCCCTGTGGCCAGGACCGGCAGCTCTCCGACCTCGAGGCCAGGAGCGACCTCTTTCCACGTAAGCGATCCCGCCGTGGCGGCCGGGGGTCGGTTCCCTAATGCAAGGCGCATTGATGGAGAGAGCATGGGATCGTCAGGCGTCACATCGGACCACACGGTTCCGCCGCGACGGACCAGAATATGGAGGCCGTGCCAACCGGCATAGAAATAGACGCCGACCAGGGCTGCCGCACCAAGGATGAATGTGCAGATCAGTGCCCGCAGGAGAATGTGTCCAGCACGAGATCGAGCCATCTCAATCGCTCCGCCGGTTACTCAAAAGGGGAGCGCTCATGAGAGATGGTAGCCTGCCTTCGACGCTCCCTCAAATTCCACCGGTGAGAGGCCTGTTCACGCAGTGCCACACCACCAAATGGCGTCCAGAGCGCGCGGTGATCGCGACGGGAGCACGGCCGGCGTTGGCGTGCCGGCCGTGGCGGCTCTGCTCTATCTTCGGACCGAGCGGGTGCGCGAATTCTTCGAGCCAGGCCGGCGCTGAGATGCGACACTCCTGCGCCGCGTCCTTTCAGCGGCTTCGTCGAACAGGCATCGGCGCAGGAGCACCCGCCTCACCCATGAAAACCGCCGCGCCCACGTCGTGCTCACGTCCGCGTCGAAAATAACATCGCCATGAGCGGCCGAAGGCCCGGCGGCCGCGATGGAAAACGTGCTCAACCCTCCGGATTCGTCGGCTTCCAATGCCGTTCACCGGGAGCGATCGTAGACGCGCGTTGGACGCATCGAGAAAACGTGGTGATGTTGGTTATTATGATCGGACAAGACCTTACGAAGTATCGATATTAGTTTTGCGGTCGTAATAAGTTGCCTCGTCGAAGGCTGACCTCTCTGGAGGGTCTCCCAATGAAAATACGCTATCCCGGTGTGCTGATCGTCCTCGTCTACGCCGCGCTGCTTTCTTCCCATCCAGCCCTCGCGCAGTTCTCGCAGCAGGGGCCGAAGTTAGTGGGCACGGGCGCCGTAGGGAACGCTCTCCAAGGGCGATCGGTGTCCATCTCCGGCGACGGGAACACGGCCATCGTGGGAGGGATCCTCGACGACGGTGGCGCTGGGGCCGCTTGGGTCTGGACGACGAATGGAGACGTCTGGATCCAGCAGGGAGACAAGTTGGTTGGCTCAGGCGCCGTGGGGAGCGCTCAACAAGGCACCTCCGTGTCTCTCTCCGCTGACGGCAATACAGCCATCGTCGGAGCGCCCATGGACAACGGTCAAGCTGGGGCGGCGTGGGTCTGGACGCGGAGCGGAGGTGTGTGGACCCAGCAGGGAAACAAGCTGGTTGGCTCAGGCGCGGTGGGGACCGCAAATCAAGGCAACTCCGTCTCTCTCTCCGCCGACGGCAACACGGCGATCGTGGGAGGCTCCTTCGACAACAGTCAAGCTGGGGCGGCGTGGGTCTGGACGCGGAGCGGAGGAGTGTGGACCCAGCAGGGAAACAAGCTGGTCGGATCAGGCGCGGCGGGCAACAGCGCCCGACGAGGCTGGTCCGTGTCCCTATCCGCCGACGGCAATACTGCCATCATTGGAGGGTACGGCGACAACGCTGCCAATGGGGCGGCGTGGGTCTGGACGCGGAGCGGAGGAGTATGGACCCAGCAGGGAAACAAGCTGGTCGGCTCGGGCGCCGTGTCCGGCGTGGGCAACGCATGGCAGGGCTGGTCGGTGTCCCTCTCCGCCGGCGGCGACACGGCCATCATCGGAGCAGTCGCGGACAACAATAATACCGGCGCCGTGTGGGTCTGGACGAGGAGCGGGGGCATCTGGAGCCAACAGTCCCCGAAGCTGACCGCCTCAGGCAACATAGGGTCCGCTCTCGTAGGCTATTCGGTGTCCCTCTCAGCCGACGGTAACACAGCGCTGGTCGGAGGG
>JACXTT010004549.1_pt1 | contig 20558 bp, 15 predicted proteins | sample 9270951 | NCBI WGS metagenome assembly JACXTT01 (sample SAMN15532306, study PRJNA645909) | rock metagenome | isolation source: weathered quartz diorite | place: Puerto Rico | collected 2017-06-21
GCGGGAACATCATTGCTTGTTCCGGATTCCATTCACGAAATGTTTTTCCCATGCTCGACATTGAACCGCTTTTACGGCCATTATTGGTCCATTACTTGGACAGCCTCCTCGAAGGAGGGGCATAAAACGGTTGCAGGATTCGTCCAATTTCCTATTTTTTCTTTGCCTCCTGCTCTTCCTTCCGCGAACCGATAAGGATGCCCGTCATACCGTAGTTCCCTTCATGACACGCGGAGTCAAAGATCATGTGGCGCGAATCATCGACCTTGCCCATATCAATGCGCACAGTCCATGGCTTCGTCCATGTCCTCGGATCGTCGAACGTGATGTCGCGCCGCAAATTGTTCGCATCGACACGCGTGAAGCGCTCGATCATCCGATATGTATCGGGATTCGATCCCCGAAAACCTTGAGCGAAGTTCTTGGTTTCAACGACCAGCGTGCTGCCTTCCCAATGGCCCCGTGATTCTCCGAGAACACTTTTCACGTTTGAAGCGGGATGCGGACGCCCATCCATAAAGATGACGCGATTGCCGCCGCCGGCATGATCGTCCTCCATATAGATGGCCATAGATTTTGGAGATTGCACGATTTGCATCACCGTTCCCTGCGCAAAAGCGGTGTTGAGCGGAAGAAACGGCATCTGCACTCCGAGGCAACGCGGCGATTGCACAATCGTTTCCGGATTATCATTGAGGCCCGCTCCGCCGCGGCCACCAGGAATCGCGCCGCCACCGCCACCGCCGCGGGCACCGCGGCCCTGGCGTTGCTGCGCTTCTGCAGTCAAAGGCGGAATCTTTCCATCGGGCGGATCGATAATCATCGATGTCCTCTTGCTCGTTTTCAATATCGAGTTGAAGACTGCGTTGTAAGCACCAGTTACATCCTGCGTGCTGTTCTCCGAACGCGCGTTGCGGCCAGGATTCACCGCCTTCTCTTTATCCAATGCAGCAACTTCGGCGTCCGTGAGGAATTCTTTACCCGCATATTGCGCCGGGCGCTCTAAAGGCGCACCCTCGGTCACGAACCACGTGCCCTGCAGATCCGGATCACCCCATGGCATCTTTGGCGCGGGACCCGCCTTCGGCGCTGCCGCCGATTTGGCGGGCGTCGGCGTTTGGCCTGCCATTAGAATCGCAGCCAGCGCGATGAGTGCCAGCACACCTGCCAGCAACCCTACTGACGCAAAATATCGGTGACGCATGGAAACGCCTCCTTAAAATCTTGAAATTGGACGAATCCTGCATTTCAAATCCGAAATCCGAAAATGCAAACTGGACGGGTCCAATTTCAAAATTCCCTCTTCAAGCTTTACTTCTTTTCTGTATCGACTCCCGGCCGCTGCACTTCGTAGGGAGCGCCTGTACCAGTAGATCCGAGGAACAATTTGGTCCCGTCGGGTAGCGTAAGGTCACGGCCATTGGCTCTGTGCGAGCCATCCTTCGACTGATAACCATCGACTACAATCTTCGTCCCGACCTTCAGGGTGTCCTTCGTGATGCCGCGCCGCAGCAGGATGTTTGGACTTCCGGCTTCGATGGCCCAATTCTCAACATGGCCGTCCGGCATTTTCACGTCAACGTTGATCCAACTGTGAGGATTGATCAGTTGGACTCTCGTGACCGTGGCATCTAAGAATTTCACGGGTTTATTTGCGTCGAATTCCCCCGCGAATGCGTGATGCGCCCATACCGGCGCTTGGGAAAAAAGCAGAGCCATACCGACGATGACTCCCACGGTTATCTTGGCTCGCATAGAAAATATCCTCCTCTTATTTTGGTGGCGGGTTGCCCGATATATATCGCTCGTGCACAGCCTCACCCGGCGGGATCGTGCGCGTAATGTCGACGGTCATCGTGTTGCCGACCCAGTGCTTGACGAGTTGTTCTTTGCGCAGATGCCCATACATGGTTTCTTCAACCATCTCGACGCACCTGAAATCCATCAGTTCGACATTCGGCTCGAGCCGGCGATACAGCGGCATGCTCATCTTCCAGGTACGCGTGAATACCTGCGGGTCTTCGATCGTTGCTTCGTAACGAATGACGTCCCGGCCCATCGGAGTGTATCGCTCGACGACATGCAACGCGTCGCTGTGAAAATTGCCGGCCCTGTCGAACCATGTCGCATCGGTGAGATTAGTGACATCGACGACGAGCGTATCCCCTTCCCATCGGCCAACCGAATATCCCATATATGCCGTATTCGGATACGGTTCCATCTTGTTCAGATGGATCGTTCGCTGGGCATTCGCAAATTGGAAGACCATCATGATCTTCGTCGAACTTTGGATAATCTGAAACGGCTGCGGCATGTACAGGGCGCGCGGAACGCCGGGCTGAAAGCATTTGATTTCCGGATCACGGTCCATCCAGTGTTCGAGGTTCTCTTTTTTTCTGGCTGCCGCCCAAGGCTGGTAAGGGATCTCTTCACCTTCGACAACTCCCAGACCCGGCGGAACCCAACCGATAGCTCCAAGTCCGAGCACTGGTGCGGCAAGAACCACAGAGTTGGGAAGCAAACCAGGCTGCGCTACCATCGGGCGCGCTTGGTGAGTTTGAATATCCCAGTTCGCCGTATTGTTGGCCTGCCAAATCCCACTGAAGTCGGGCTTGCCGGCGGTGCGGGCTGGAGCGGTCTGAGCCAGCGAGAAAAGAACGGCAGTCGCCACGATCACCGTCACAGCGATCGCCAAGACTGTGCGCCAGTATCGCATGTGCGAACTCCCTCCTCTTTCGAGACAAGACTCTATGCGGGGATTAAGACCACATTCAAGCTTTATCAATGTTCATTGTTCAATGTTCAAATGTCATTTGGTACGATTCTGTGCCCAGGAGGCTCCATGAACTCCTCACGCAAACGACAACTCAGATTGATGCTTGCGTTCACTGCGACGCTCGCCGGAATCCTCGCGCTGTCGCTCAGCATACGACTGCCGGAATCGAGTTCGTCCCTTGGCCCCGGTTCTCCTCGATTGGTTTCCATACTGGACGTGCCGGAACTTGGCGACATGTGTCCTCCGGATTCCGCGATCCGCAATACCAACGACACAGTGTCTTCATCGAACGACAACCTTTTTTCCGCATTTCAGGAAACTGCATACGCCGCGTCAGCGGATACAACAGACATCACACGGCCGCCGGTTCGCACAATACGCGATACGTATCCGATTTACACTTCCATCGCCGTCGACACGCAGTTCAATGAAGTCGTTCTTCAGGACACGAATCTATTCGGCATCAAGATCTTCAATCGCTTGGACAACAAACCTGCCGGCACAGATTTCACGCCGCCCAAGCGAGCCATCGAAGGACCGAAAACCGATCTCGAATACAACAACGGCCTCTACATTGATCCGAAGAACGGTGACATTTATTCGGTAGCGTCGGACACCGCCGACAACATGATCGTGTTTAATCACGATGCACAAGGTGACACTCCGCCGAAGCGCAGATTGAGGACACCGCATCGCAACTTTGCCTCAGCCGTCGATGAAGAAAAGGGAGAGGTCTTCATCACGATTCAGTATCCTCCGAAAGTTGTCGTGTACCGGAAGGAAGCCGATGGTAATGAGCAACCTCTGCGGGTTCTGGAAGGCGAACACACCGGACTTGCTGATGCGCACGGCATGGCCATCGACGTCAAGAAACGGCTTCTGTTCGTCAGCAATTGGGGCAATGCAAGTGACTACAAGGTTCCGGGAACAGGCAAATTCTATCCGCCTTCGATCACGGTGTATCCGCTGGACGCGAAAGGTGACACTGCGCCGCTACGCGTCATCCAGGGATCGAAGACTCAATTGAATTGGGCCGGAGGTATGGCCGTCGATTCCGACGGCGGATACGTGTACATCGCCAATGATCTCGGTCATTCCGTTCTCGGCTTCAAGGAAACCGATAATGGAAACGTTTCGCCGACTCGTTTGATCAAAGGGCCGAAGACCGGATTGCGAAACCCAACGGGTGTGGCTATCGACAGCAAGAATCACGAACTGTGGGTCTCGAACCTCGGCAACTCTTCGGCGACGTGCTATTCACTCTCCGCGAATGGCGATGCCGCTCCGCTGCGTACCATACGCAGCGCACCAGCAGGCAGAACATCCGTAAAATTCGGCAAGCCTCAGGCAGTGGCTTACGACAGCAAGCGCCAGGAATACCTGGTGCCGAACTGAGTAAACCACCCGCAGATTGCGGCCTTCGCCAGGTTGGCGAAGGAGAACACGCTGCCGACGAGAGCACTGGAAGGTCAAAAGACGCTTATCAGCCGGACGATGCACAGCCTGGCGTACGATTCCGTTCACGACGAGATCATCGTGAATAGCCCGCTGGCACAGGCCATCCTGATATTCCGCGGCGCAGCGAATGGAGAAGAAGCTCCGGTTCGCGTGATCCAAGGACCTCATACGCAAATCCAGGGCACGGATTACGACGGCAACGATCAGATGGCTTTTGACGAAGTTCACGGAGAAATCTACATTCCAGTTGCGGGCAACAAAATTCTCACATTCTCTCGAGAAGCAAATGGAGACGTCGCGCCCCTTCGAGTGCTCGCCGGACCCGACACACAGATTCGAGGAAGCGCGCGCGGTCACGCGCGCGTTGGCGTCGATCCGCTTCGCAATCTCCTCATCGTCACGAGCAACGGTGCCGAGCGCGGCGCCGGCGGATCGCTGTTGATTTTCGATCGCACCGCCAACGGCAACGTGAAACCAAAAGCCGTTCTTCAGGGACCGAAAACCGGTATCGCCGGAGGTAGCGCGTCTCACGTTTATCCGGAGAAGGGCTGGATCGTCGGCGGCTGCGGAGGCGGATCGGTTTGTGCCTGGAGTATCGAGGATACGGGAGACGTTCCACCGCGCTGGAAAATTCCAGTGCAGCAGCTCGCAGGCGTGGCACCATCGGGAATTGCTTTGGACCCCGAACATAAAGAGGTCATCGTCACCAGCGGGAATCGAAATCGAGTGCTGACCTTTTCATGGCCGGAGATTTTCTAAGTGCCGTAGGGTTCTTATTACCCGCCGGAGAGGTCAAAACAGCTGTCAAACCTCCCCCGTTTACTTCCGCGGGATCTTCGCCTCTCGCATCGCGGCGTCGTCGCTGTAGGGTTTTTATTCCCCTCCTTTGAGGAGGGGTGGCTGCGCCCGACAAACGAATATCTCGCTACAAACAAACAGGGCGCAGCCGGGGAGGTCAAACAGTTTGTCGGACCTCTCCCGTTTACTTCCCCGGGATCTTCGCCTCTCGCATCGCGGCGTCGTAGAGGACAGTCGCTACAACAACAGCGGCTTGTTTCAGCGCATCGGGGCTGACGCGCTCATACGTGTCCATGTTCGTGTGATGTGTCCGAACGTCGTAGTTGTTGTAGTCCTGAACGGCTTGAAATCCCGGCAGCCCGACTGCAATAAATGACAGGTGATCCGTTGCGCCGATCTTTTGTAGTGTGGAGATCTTTGCGCCGAGATCATTCAGCGGCTTCAACCATGCGTCCATGATCGGCAGCATTTCCTGATTTCCTTCCAGGTAGAAACCCGTGATTGGCGGCGTCCCGTTATCCAGATTGAAGTAGACGGAGAACTTGTCCCGCGCGGTTTGAGCGCCGTCGCCCATGAGATGCTCTTTGACGTACGCCTTCGATCCCAGCAGTCCTTGTTCTTCTCCACCCCAGATCGCGATCCGAATCGTGCGGCGCGGCTTCGCGCCAATCGATTTAAGAATCCGAAGCGCCTCGATCTCCGTGGCAACGCCATCGGCATTGTCCGTCGCGCCAGTTCCGGTATGCCACGAATCGAGATGCGCTCCGGCCATGACGACCTCGTCGGCAACCTTCGGATCCGTGCCCTTGATTTCCGCGATGATGTTGTACGCGTTCTTGTCCTGCTCGAAGTATTTCGTTTGTAGATCGACAGCAAGTTTCACCGAAACGTTTGCCGCCAGCAGCCTCGCAATCATGTTGTACTGCTCGGCAGCGAGGATGATCGAGGGAACGGCGTTTGCGCCGCGGTCGTTGCCTGTCACGAAAACAGTGCCGTGCTCACCGAGGTTCGGTTGAAGGGTCACTGCGGGCCGCTCTTTCTGCAAGAGCGCGTTGACCTCCTGCGCCCGCTCTCGCAGTGCTTGTTGTTGGGTTGTGGACAGCAGCGATCGCCGATTGAAATCGCCAACGGCTGGAGCGCGATCGTCACGAACGAAATCCTCTTGGATCGGAGTTGTCATGACGATCGAGCCCGAAACTTTCCCGACGGACGCCGCCACGGCTGTAGCGGGATTCCCCAACCAAACTGGCTCAGCGACAATTCTGCCGGTTGTCGAAGGCGACCAACCGCTGGCATAACCGATAAGCGGCATATACCGCGGCTCGATCATTTCAATCGTGAGCCGCTCCAGTTCCCAGCCTCGCCCGAATTCCCACGGTTCGAGATGGACGTTGTCGAATCCCATTCCCGCGAGCTTGTCCCGCGTCCATCGCACAGCCGTCTGATACGCCGGTGAAGCAGTGAGTCTCGGCCCGATCACGTTAACGAGATGATCGAACACCTCCATGACGTGCGAGTGTTCGAGCCCCTCAGTACGGATTTTCGCCACCATCGCCGCGTCGACTTTCTCCTGCGCATCGGCGACAGATGCGATTACCAATGTCAACAATCCAAATATCAATAATGCTCTCTTCATTTTTGTTGACAGAGTGTATCACCCGGCGTTTCGTCTGCAATTAACGCGTCTTGTCTGAAAATTTCCACCGATCGTCTCAAATCTGGAGAACAATTTCCGCAAGCATCCGTATAGTCATGTCCGGAGCACACAATGGACACTGTATTGATCGTTACGAACGCGGTTAAGATGTTCGGCAACAACAAAGCGCTCGACAACGCTACCTTCGAGTTGCGCAGTGGCGAGTGGCTGGCAATGCTCGGCCCGAATGGCGCAGGAAAGACAACGGTGGTGCGGTCGATAGCCGGCCGTGTTCGGCTGGACTCCGGAACGCTAACGCTCCTGGGAAGAAGTCTCAACGGCGCTGCCGATCGGTACGAAAAACTCGGAATCGTGCCGCAGGAGATCGCGCTGTATCCAAGGCTCTCGGCTGCAGAGAACCTTGCATCCTTCGGTCAATTGCTCGGGCTCTCGGGCGCAATATTGAAGGAACGGGTCGACTGGGCGCTCGACTTCACGGGCCTAAGTGATCGCTCAACTGATCCCGTGAATACTTTCTCCGGCGGAATGAAGCGGCGATTGAACATCGCATGCGGCGTGTTGCATCGCCCGCCTGTGGTGCTTCTTGACGAGCCGACAGTGGGTGTGGACCCTCAAAGCCGTCAACGAATCTGGGAAATGCTTGATCGCTTGCGCCGCGAGGGAGCATCACTCCTTCTGACGACCCATCAACTGGACGAAGCGCAGCAGGTTTGCGATCGGATCGTCGTGATCGATCATGGCCGCGTCATCGCTCAGGGAACATTCGAGGAACTCGTGCAGCAGACGATCGGCGCACAACGCACGGTTTCGATCACGCTGGATTTACCCGCCCAACCCGTTTTCGGTGGATTACCCGGCGCATTCATCGACGGCACGACAGCGCGATGTCTGGTGAGCGATGTCGGACCTCAGGTCACCGCCCTGCTCTCGCGAGCTGCTGCGGCACACGCAACCGTGGTCGATCTTCAAATCGAATCGCCCACATTGCAAGCCGTTTTCATTCATCTCACCGGAAGGGAGCTGCGAGACTAAATGATTCGCATCATCATAAAGATCGGCTTGATGAACCTGAGGCGCGACCGCGTCGCGTTCGTCATGATGTTCATTCTCCCGCCGCTGTTCTTTTCAATCTTCGCAATGATTTTTGGTGCGACCGATCGCGGAACGCAGAACAACACGATCAAAGTCGTCGTCGCAGATGATGATCTCACGGACATCAGCAGGCGATTCATCGACACGCTCCGGACGGAGAAGGTCCTCGAACTGACGACCGCAACCGGCCCGGAAACTGCGCGCCGCAGCGTGCACGAGGGCAAATTCCCCGCAGGCATTCTTATTCAAAGCGGTTTTGCATCGAACTTCGGCAATTTTACATCGAGCCGCGAAACCGTTGAGCTCGTCTACGATGCTGCAAATCCCATCGCCCATAACGCCGTCGCTGGATTGCTCCAAGCCGCGGCGATGAGAACGGCGCCGGATTTGCTCATCGAAAGGGGATTTCAAGATTTCGAAAAGTTGGGAGCCGGTTTGACGCCTCAACAAAAAAATACGCTCGACCGCCTTCGCCCTTTCATGAGAGGCAATGGCGGCGGCAACAGTGCGAGCGGCACCGCTCAAGGGATGCTCCGCGTGCGCTCAACCGACGTGCACTTCGGCGAAGCGAAGAAGCAGCAGTACTCAATGATTGCCTACTACGCCGCAGGTCTCGGAGTCATGTTCCTACTTTTTTCGATGAGCGGCGCAAGCGGCACCCTGTTGGACGAGCAGGACAGCGGGACACTCGAGCGTCTTCTATCAACCAAGGCATCGATGAGTCAAGTGCTCGCCGGCAAATGGCTCTTCCTCACCAGCATGGGTACCGTTCAAGTCAGCGTCATGTTTTTGTGGGCAGCCTTTGTTTTTCATCTCCAGTTCTTCACGCCGGTCCGTCTTGCCGGGTGGGCCGCAATGACAATCACAACTGCCGCTGCAGCCTCGGCATTCGGACTCGTTCTCGCCACCGCATGTAAGACTCGCGCCCAGATGGCAGGCCTGTCGACGATCCTGGTCATGACGATGTCGGCATTGGGCGGCAGCATGGTGCCGCGATTTATCATGCCGAAATTCATGGAGACGACTGCCCTCTTCACTTTCAATGGTTGGGCCCTCGATGGATTTCTAAAAGTTTTCTGGTACGGCGATGCCAACGCAACTGTCGTGCACTCGCTGATCTCGTTGCTTCCACAGTTGGCGATGCTGATCGCATTGACTGGTGTCTTTCTGACGATTGCAAGGATCCTCGCGCGCCGGTGGGAATCGATTTAGCGCGCTGTACAGTAGGAGACGAGCCGTCCCAATTCGCGTAATTGGCGTAATTGGCGGCTCTCACAATTCTTTTGTCATAAAGACGCTATTTGGATCTTCGATGTAATCTGCAAACGGTCCACACCTTTTGAACCCAAACCTGGCATATAAATTATGAGCTGGAGCGAAGGTGCTCATCGACCCAGTCTCGAGGCTGACTCTCTTATAGTTTCTTCTTCTTGCCTCTTCCAATATGTGCTCCAGCAACTTCGCAGCGACTCCTTTGCGGCGATGCGGTTCGGCAGTGCGCATTGACTTGATTTCGCCATGCTGAGGATTTAATTCTTTCAGCGCGCCACAGCCCAGCAGTTCCGTGTCATTCCACACGCTCCAGAACGTGATTTCCGGTTTACGCAATTGTTCAAGACCTAGGGCATGAATGCTTTCCGGCGGAGAATTTTGCGACATGTTCTCTAAATGTTCTCTCAACAACTGAGCGATTGCTGAGCCCGTCAGGTCGTCAATCTTGATGTTCATAAGATGTTACGGCCGGTTTTTTTTCCCCTCCTTCGAGGAGGGGCGGCCGCGCCGATCAAACATTGCCTCGCTACCTTAGAATCGGCGCGGCCGGGGAGGTCAGACGGCCGTTTGACCTCCCCCGCCGCGCCCTGTTTAAGGAAGCGTGGCATTTTGTTTGTAGGGCGCAGCGACCCCTCCTTCGAGGAGGGGTAGAGAGAAACTAACTCAAAATGACACACTACCTAAAAACTTTGTTGAATTGCCTTTATACTCTTTGAGTTTTGTACCGCGACTCTAAACTGAACTCCAACCGTCCTCCCGTTCGCCTTACTGCAGCTGTCGCGTGTGTGGCCGCGGCAATGCTTCTGTTCGAGGTCGTCATTACGCGTCTGTTCTCCGTCCTCTTTTACTATCATTTTTCGTTTTTTGCGATCTCGCTTGTGATGTCCGGTCTCGTCGTAGGCGGCATTCTCGTTTCTCGCTGGAATGCACGCGGTCTTTCCAAGCGTTCCTTTGCTACGCGGCTTGCGGTGTTGAGCGCGTCGTTCTCTGCAGCTACGGGAGCCGCAGTCCTTGTGCTGGTAAGTACGGCGGAACTGGATCTGCTCAGCGTGCCTTCGTTGATGGGCGTCGCTGTCTACGCGCTCCTTTTCTTACCCGGTCTGGTGGCCGCAGGCGCTTTCTTGGCGCTTGCATTTGCCCGGAATCAGCAATGGATTGGCAAGCTCTACGCAGCGGACCTGGTGGCAGCGGCATCGGCATGCATCATCGGGATTGTTGCGCTTCGAATGCTCGAAGGCCCGGCGGTGGTTATCGTCGTGGCAGGCCTCGCGGCCATGGGTGCGGCTTTCATGGGACCGACGCACCTAACTCGTTGGGCAGGACTCGCTCTGGTCGTGAGTTCGCTAGCTCTGCTTTGGATCAACGCTTCCCACGGCGGAAAATTGCTGCACCTCAAGGCAGCCGGGGACCCGATGCAGGAACGGTGGAATGAGCACAGCTTGATTCGTGTCTACGACAACGGCGTGACGCGCTACATCGTCATCGATCGTTCTCCGGCGACGTTTATGCGGCATTTCCCGGCGCCGGCTCAACCGGATCCTTCGTGGCAATCGGGTGCGCAATATGTCGCTTATCGAACCGGCCGTCCGCTAGGGAGTGCCGCCGTCATCGGAGTCGGCGGTGGTGGGGACCTGCTGCCCGCCGTTTATCACGGCGCCAAGCAAGTTGATGGTTACGAGATCAACCGGACGATGATCGATTTTCTTCAGCGCGATTTCCGGGACTACAACGGCATAGCGGGGCGTCCGGAAGTCCGATTGATCCACGACGAAGCCCGGATCGGCATCGCGCATTCTGGCGAGCAGTACGACATGATTCAAGCGTCGTTGATCGACACCTGGGCAGCGACTGCGAGTGGCGGTTTTGTGCTGTCGGAAAACTCGCTCTATACGCGCGAAGGTTGGCGCGTATTTCTCCAACATCTGACGCCTTCGGGCATTCTCACGATGACCCGCTGGTATATCCCGGACGCTCCCGCGGAAACCCATCGGCTAGTGGCTCTGGCCGCGGCGTCCCTCGCGGACGCCGGTATTTCGGATGCAGCGCCAAACATCGTGCTGCTGCGATCGGACAAGAACGATGATCCGATTGCATTCGGAAGCAAAGAGGTGCGCGCAATCTGCACTATCCTCGTTTCGAAGACTCCTTTTTCCGAAGAAGAAGTTCACCGCCTAGCCGCGGATGCCGGGGCCATCGGCGGAGAGTTGATGGCAGCTCCCGGTGTGCCGCCGAAGAATCCCGTCCTTGCCAAGCTGTTGTCTTCTGCAACGCGCGCAGCCGCAATCGCTGAAAGTCCGTACAATATCGCGCCTCCCACCGATCTGCAGCCGTACTTCTTCCTGCAGGTGCGGCCCGGCGATCTCGTCAATCTCACACGAAGCAGCTTCGGCGCGATTACGGAGATCACATTCAATGGTGTTCGCGTCATGATGGTGCTCGCCGCTTGTTCGTTGGTGCTCGTGATTCTGGTCGGTGTCCTGACCGCCGCCACTCTGCCAGGAGCCGCAGCATCTGCAGCGGCGCGGCATTTGTATCGCTGGATGACTGTTTATTTCCTTGGTATCGGATTGGGCTACATCCTTGTACAGGTCGGTTTGCTTCAACGGCTCATCATTGTGCTCGGGCGCCCGACGTTCGCCTTATCGGTTGTGCTTTTTTCCATGCTGCTCGGCACCGGGTGCGGCGCGGCGTGCTCGGACCGGCTTTTCCCTTCAGGCGATCTTCGGCGTTGCGTGCTGCTGATCATCGGCACGTTGATCTTGCTGAGGCTCGGCTTTTCGGCGGCGCCGTTGCTCGAACGACTGCAGTCCACTACGGGACGCCTGCTGATTGTGGGTGGGACGCTCGCAGCAGCCGGCTTCGTGTTGGGTGCCGCATTTCCACTCGGCGTGCGCAAAGTGGCGCCGACAGGAGAATGGGCCATTCAGAAAATGTGGGCGATCAATGGCGCCGCCTCGATTGCCGCATCCGTGCTCGCCGCCGTCATTGGGCTCGTCATGGGCTCCGGGGCGGTTCTGAGCGGCGGAATTCTCGCGTACGGATTGGCTCTCACCGCAGCGATTCTCGTGTAATGGTCTAATTCGGGGTCAGACGACTAATTCGGGGTCGGGCACTTGTTTTACCAGTTTGATGTGCCTGACCCCGAATTAGACGTCTGACCCGGAATCGCTGGCCTTTGGTAATATCAGCAAAATGAAACGATGGATCCTCGCGCTTGCGATTTCGTGCAGCGTCGGCATGATAGTGGGGCAAACGGCTCAAGTCAGCCGAATGTTCAACAGTCAGGCTCTTCTGAACGATCTCCGAGTCTTATCCTCCGACGATATGCAAGGAAGGGGCGTCGATACACCCGGCGGCGACAAGGCGAGGACATTCATTGTTGAACGGTTTAAGGCATCGGGAATTTCACCGGTTGGAGATTCATATTTAGAACCCTTCGTGTACGGAGCCAGGCGCGTTCATGGTGTGAACGTTGTCGGCGAGATTCCGGGGAGACGCACGTCGCGTCGATACGTTGTCATCGGCGCGCATTACGATCACCTGGGCGTCCGCCGGGGTGTGATCTACAACGGCGCGGACGACAACGCTTCCGGAACAGCGGCATTATTTAGCATCGCTGCGTATTTCAAGGCGCATCCTCCGGAAAATTCTCTGCTCTTCGTGGCTTTCGACGCCGAGGAGGCCGGGTTGAAAGGCAGCGAAGCGTTTGTCGCCGCGCCGCCGGTGGATCGGAGCGCCATTATTGTCGACGTCAACCTGGACATGATCGGACGCGAAGCTGACAACCGCCTGTTTGCGGTTGGCGCGCACCAAAATCCTTTTCTAAAGACGTATATCGAATCGGTCGCATCGAAAGCGCCCGTGAAGTTAATAATGGGACACGATGATCCCACGCGCCGCGATGTCGAGGATTGGAGTGACGATTCCGATCACGCGTCGTTCCAGCGTGCCCGCATTCCAGCGATCTATATCGGTGTCGAGGACTACGCGCAGCACCATCGCCCTACCGACGACTACGAAACGATGTCGCTGGATTTTTACGTTCGAGCCGTCGAGACATCCATCCTCCTGATCGATACCTTCGACAAGAATCTGGACAGTATCGCCACGCACTGAACCCGCACGTCCGATACTATGATGTGGAATGCTCAAATACGTGGTTCTCGCTGCGCTCTTAGCTTTGATGTCGACGGCTGGTGGGTTCTCGCAGAGCCGAGTCGAGTTGGAGTTTGGCGCCCGGGCCGGCCTGCCATTCAGTATTTCGATGCAATCCAGAATCACTGGCATCTCCAGCACGTTCTCTACCCAGGGTTACGACAGGTCGCCGTTTTCAGTAGGCCCGACAGCCACCGCGCTCTTGTACGATCGGTTAACCGTTGAGTTGGACGCCTTGTATAAACCGGTGCGCGGCCGGGGAACAACCTTTTCGGCAACTTTTCCCATGACCAGCTCCACACACGGATCTTCCTGGGAGTTTCCGCTCGTCGCGGACTATCACGTTACGAAATCCCCGGTTCGTCTTTATTTCGGCGGCGGACTGGTGGTCGGCGAGACAACCACCGGCACGACGGAGATCCGAACGACCGACGCTCAAACCGGCGCCGCGACCGTTCGCACGACGGCATTCCGAGCCTCCCACCAATCGCCGGCGTTTGTCGCTAACGGTGGAATGGAATGGCGCGCCGCCCGGGTCGTCATCCGCCCGGAATTACGCTACACGCATTGGTCCGCGATTTCCCAAGACACCATCGCGGCTCGTCACCCAAACCAATTTGAATATCTCATTGGGTTCTCATTCCGTGGTTACAAACATGATTAAGGGTGCTGTGGCGATCGGTGTCCTGGTCACACTGGCGTTCTCGGCTCCCGTATTTGCGCAGCGGCGATTGGATCTTCAGTTTGGAGTGCGCGCCGGGGCAGCGCTGACGGGCTTTCTCGAGACCGACACACCCACAATTAATGAGCGAGTCATACTCAACAGAGCGCCGGTGATCGCGGGTCCAACATTTGAAGCTGTTCTGTACAATCGATTCCTCCTCCAACTGGATGCAATGTACAGGCCCATCCGCGTCCTGACTCAAGGCTTCAACCCTACCGGCGCTACCTTCGAAACCCGGGGTGCTTCATTCGAATTTCCGGTGATCTTCGATTACTACTTCTCGAAAGGAAAACGGCGTCCATATGCCGGGTTCGGTATGGTAGCAGCTCGCATCGCAACGGGAACCCTCGAGTCGCACGTTCCGAGCGCCGGCGTGTTGGAGACTCCATTCGAGGGGCAATTCTTTTTCAAAAGCCAGCTGCCTGCCTATGTGCTGAACGGCGGCATGGAATGGAACACGCCTTGGCTCGCTATCCGGCCGGAACTCCGATACACGCGGTGGAACGAGAAGCGGGGGTTGGAGGCCAAGCCGAATCAAGTCGAAGTCTCAGTCGCGTTTTCCATGCGTCGCAATCAATAAAGCTGCGCCTCGGTCACTTTGGTCAGGCGCATTTGAAGCGGAAGACATCAAAATGACCGCACTCGCAGTAGGCAGCCAATGCTACAAGCGCGCCAGAAATTGAGAGACGGCGGACGCAAATTCCCGCGACCATTCGTGGCTACCCTCGAACGTCACCACTTGCACGGCGACTCCGGCGTCGCGCAAGCGCTTTTCGTCGGCGGCGAGCTTTTCCGGCGTGTACCATTCATCACGATTTCCCCGGCCGATAAGTACGGCAGGAATTCGTTTCAGCTCGTTCGATTCGAGTTCCGGCGGGACTTCACCGCCAAGCGCAACGAGAGCGGTGGGTGGTTGTTCCAGAGTTGCCGCACAACGGAAGGCCATCGCGACACCTTGCGAGAATCCGCTTAAAACGAGAACGCCGCCGGTGGACCACTCGCGCGATACAGCTTCAATGACCTTCGAGGTGTAGAGAACGTTGTCCGCGATGGCGAGTTCCCGATTCTGCCGTGTCATCCAACTCGCGACCACGTCGGTGAAGCGGCTCCTATAGAATCGATGCAGCGCCTGAACCGACACGAGAACCCATTTCTCGATTCCGCGCAATTGTTGCAGTCGCGCCATGTCGAGTTCGGCGGATTCCGCATAGCCGTGAAAGCTGACGAGCAAAGGTGAGTTGGACGCTCTCGGACCGGTCACGAGATACCGGCCGTGGGTTTGGGTTTCGATGTTGTATTCGTTCATGTCATTTCGAAGTCTGTTCGATAACACTGGGGTCGATCAATTCGAAGAGCACCCGATCCGGTCTTGGGTGCCGGTTCTGGTTTGCGGCGACCCAACGCTCCACATCGATCAACGCGGAGCGAAGTCCATTGTTGAGGCTCGCGGGAAATGTGAACTGACGCCACACCGCAAATACCGTGCGATCCGGAAAACCGATCTTCGGCGCCAGCGATGGAACCATGTCCGCAGCGCGCGTTCGAATCCGTGCGGAAGATCGGGCAATTTCGCGAATCAACCGAACCAAAGCCACGCGCTTCGCAGGGTCTGCCAGGACATCAGTTCTAGTATTGAGGTTGAAACGCTCGGTATAGGCGGAGGGATCCTGAAAAACGACTGAGTCTTTACCGAGAATAGTCAGCGAGTTTTCCGCGTGGGGTTCCCAGATGGAGACGGCGTCGATGTTGTGTTTATCGAGAGCGGACGGCATTTCCTGGCCTTCTAGGGAAACCAGCCGGACATCCCGCTCCTCGAGATGCGCCTTCGCGAGCATCTGCGAGAGGTAATACTGCGATGACGTGTTGCTCGTAACTGCGATCCTTTTTCCTCGTAAATCGGACAGGCGGCGAATTCCTGACGACCGTCGCGCAACAATGCGGTATCGACACTCCGAAAGAGTGACGACAATTCGGATTCTCGGATCGGCCACGGAGTTCAATAAAGCTTGCGTCTCCGAGCCGGTCGCGGCATCGGCGGCGCCGCTGATCAGCTGGGCCATCGCGTTCCTGCCATTGGCCGATTCCAGAACGTCGACCGCGTCGCGCAGAGAATCGATGGCGGACAACACGGGAAACGACTCGATGGTCGTCATGTTCACGGCGACTTTCAGCCGCGGAGCCTGCGGAAGGCCGACCAACCCCACGGCCAACGACGCAAGCCCCATAAAAAATCTAACGCCTCTCATTCGTGCCAACCTCGCTTGCAGTTGAGAGAGCCAGTTTGAAACTTCTTCTTACCCCCTCCTTTCAGGAGGGGTAGCTGGGCCCTACAAACAAAATGTCACGCTACCTTAAACAGGGCGCAGCTGGGGAGGTCAGAAACAGTTGCTTGTCCCCGGCCGCGCCGAGTTTTCGGGTCAGACGTAGAGATCGTAATTAGGTGATTTATACGTCTGACCCCGAATTACCACTAGAACTCGAGCCGCAACTGAGCCAGGAATTGGCGGTTTCCAGTCTTCGTCGTAATGTCGCCAAACTGAAGAGTGCCGGTAGTGAGATTCAGTGTGGGATTCGCGCCCGGACCCGCAAAACTGGGCGTATTGAAGACCGGATACGGATGGTTCAAAACGTTCAGCGCATCAATGCGGAAACGCAGGAACATCGATTCGCGAATCTGGAATGCCTTGCTCATCGCGGTATCCAGGCTGAACAATCCCGGGAGTTCAATCGAGTTCTGACCGAGAGTCCCGCGGGTTCCCGGCTGCGGAGTCTGGAGCACGATTCTTCCGGTTGAGTCTGCAACAGCGTTGAGAGTGCAGAATGCCTGCAGACTGGTTGCAATACGAGCGCACTGCGGATCTTTAACTGTTTTATACGCATTGCCGAAGTAATTCCCGTTCACGCTGCCGCCGTTCCACTGAACGTGCCCCTTCCGAGGGAACGGTCCGACGATATCTGGAACGCCATTGGCGTAAAGCTGATTCTGAGTAAGGACGCTTGTCGGCGAACCCGTGCCGAGATCAAGGATCCAGCTCATCTGCCAATTCTCCACCATTCGCGCCAAGATTCCGGTGCTCTTGCCCAACAGTAGTTGGCGAGGCCCGACCGGCAAGCCGAACGTGCCGTTGGTCCGAAAATCGTGTCTTCGATCCCCAAACTGGAGCGTGTAGTCCGCTTTCCGGTCCCAAGGCACAGTGTAGGGGAGAGGCGTATTGTTGGGATTACTACCATTCACACCCAGCAGCTTGCTCCACGTGTATGTCGCCTGAAGGTTGAAGCCTGCTGTTGGTCGCAGCGTCGACTGCAGTTGCAGCGAATGGTAATTTGTGTTTCCACCGTTCGTCTGAAACGTCGCAGTGCTGAACTGCGGATTGGCGAGGATGAAGTTCTCCGGGAATCCGTTCAATCGGAGCACCGCGCCATTAATGCCTTGCGGGATCGTTGGCAGGTTGGCGTTAATTCCACTCGCCTTGCTGTAGTTGAGCGTTGCCAGCGTATTCGCCAGCGCGACATAGTTGCCATTTGCAAGATTGTTGCGCATCGAACTGCCGGCTGCGGCCCGCAGATGCTGCGCCCCAGTTTGAAGTACGCCGTTGACCACAGTGCCCACGGCCCCGAAGCCGGCGCCTGCAATGTTGATGCCCTGGAACATTTGATCGAGCAACGGCGACTCACTTCCGCTGCGGGCGGCATCGAATGCTTCCTTCAATCCATTAAACAGAAAATTCGGCGCGTTGAGCTCGATATTGCTGTACAACTTTCGACCGAGGGTGCCTATGTAGCGGGCGTCCACTGTCAGGTTTTGTGAAACGTTTCGCGTGACGGCCAACGTGACGCTCTGAGTGTAGGGCGTCATTGTGTTCGGATCGATAGCGGTCAAACCTGTGTCACGAGCCGTTACCGGAAGCGGCGCCATCGGCGTGACGGGAACCGGTACGGGAACGATTCGCGATATCTTTGTGATATCGAGATATTCCAGGTCACCCGGACCGCCCGTAATAGTGGCGAGGTACGAGGCTCCCGGAACGTTTACCAGTGAGTTGCTCAGGCCTCCTCCGCCGCCTTGATCGAAACCTCTGTCGCGAAGGAAGCTGATCTGATAACCGCCTCGAACAGTAGTCTGGCCCGCCCCAAACCAAGGCACCTGCCACGCAAATCCGACCGCCGGACCAAAATTATTCCTGTCTTTTTTGTACGCCTGCACATTTGGATTTGGCGAGCCGGGTCCGATGAATTGCAACTGCGTGAGGTCGCCGCGCTGTCCTGGCTTCTGCCAATCGCTGAAGCCTCGTCCGGAATATCCAAACAATGCGTTACCTCCGCCAATTGGAGCTGCTGTCAGACCATCGGAGACCCATGGCACGCCGTAGTAATCCCATCGAAGACCCAGATTGAGTGTGAGGTCCCTCTTCACTTTCCAATCGTCTTTGAAGAATGCGGAAAATGTTCTCTGGTTCAACTCCCGCGATCTTTGTTCTTCTTCCGGACTCCTCCAAAGATCGAAAGAACTCAGATTGCTCGCGGAACGCAGCCAATAGAGCTGCGTCACAGTTGAGAGCCCGCCGGACAGAAGTGATAAGAGGCCCCTCATGGCGTAGCTGTTTCCTGTTGTCGCAGTCCCAGCCAAACCGGGCATATTCGTGTTGTTGATGCCTTGAATTGGCGACAACGGACCCTCGCCACCAAATCCCATCGCGTAGGAGTGGAAATTATTAGCGTCGTTGTCTGAGGCGTACCTCGAACTGATGAAGCGCGCTTCGACGCCGCCTTTGAACGAGTGCGTGCCTCGCGTCCAACTCAGCGAATCGGCGAACGAGTAAACCGGAGAATTCTCGGTGATATTCGCTGTCGGATTCTGCGGGACGCTGGCGAGGCTGATCGGCTGGATGGATTCGGTAAAGCCGTTGTTCGATAGCGGCGTGTTCCCCAAGTCCGACAGAAACGGGATCCCTTGCACCTGCGGGAAAAACGCCAAAGCGGCCTTGCCGGTTTTGGGGTTTTGGAACGGCCCCACATTATTCGTTCCCGTCCGCCGGTCTCCGAAACGTACTTCGTTAAGGAGAGTTGGCGACAGCGTGGACGTGAAGTTGATCGTCAGCACCTGCGGCTGACTGAAATCGCTGCCTTGGAAATAGAACGGCCAGCTCCCAACTCGATCATCGTGAGATCGTTCAAGACTCCAGGCAGCGCTCACCTTGTGCTTGACACTGAAATTGTGGTCGATCTTGACGTTGATCTGCTTGCGGATGTTCGCTGCGCCCAGCGCATAACGATTTGCGCTACCCTGCACTCGCTGGACCCATAACGAGCCTCCTGTGTTCAAGCCGTCGCCGACCAGATAGTTGTTTACCTGCGGCATCACGTTAAGCACTTTTGTGACGTATCCGCTAGGATCCATCTGGGTGCGGTAGGGATCCCATGGCGATCCTTGAACGACGGCGTCCGAACAATCTGGACGTGTCGGCCTATTGAGAAGCGGACCGAACACGCTGGCATACCGCAGAATGCCGTTGGCTGGTGTGCCGTCCGGATTTGTGCTCGGCGGCTTAGGATTACCGAGCGCATCGACGACTGCGGTCGTCGGAGTTGCGCCGAGACTGGTGACCTGCAACGAATTGCCGTTGTTCCAATTGTCGAAGTACCGGAAGATGCCTCGCTGGGCGCAGGGAGTAAGCACGATGGGATTCGCGAGACTGCGGGTTTCCGGAAACAGACCATTCCAGAGCGCGAAGAAAAACGTTTTGTTTTTCACGATCGGCCCACCAACGCTGACTGTGCCTTCATTCAGGTTGTTGTACGGGCGAGTAAGCGGCTTGCCGCTCACGCGCTTGTTGGCCCATGTGTTGGGATTAAACGCACTGTTCTGGATGTTCCACGTTGCTGCGCCACGAAACCTATTCGTTCCCGAGCGCGTTTGAAACTGAATCTGCGAAGTGCCGCGACCCACTTCAGCATCCACGGCCGCGAGTATCATGCGCACTTCGCCGACCAGGTCGGGATTGATGACTGTGGCTGAACTGATACCCGTCGGCCATCGCACTCCCTGCGTTGCATCGACTCCATCGCGCTGCACTTGAACATTGGCGGCGCTGACACCGGCAACCATGACATTAGTAGCGCGATTGGTAAGACTGCTCGCCGGCACAGTCGGGTCAGTCAGGCTGATGCCCGGCAGGGTGCGCACTAAATCGACCGCATCGCTGCCCATGACACCGACGCTCGGCAGGTTCTGAACGGTCTTTTCCGGAAGCACCGCGCCGACGGAAGAAGTGGACTCCAACAGGAGCCTGTCCGCCGAAGCCGTCACTTCAACGGTTGTGTTCACGCTCACAACCTGCAAAGTGAAGTTCAGCCGGACCTGCGCGGCGTTTCCGAGCCGAACGTCGGTGAACGTGCGCGTTTGGAAGCCGGGGAGTTCGGCCGTGACTTTGTATACACCTGGAAGAAGACTGGGAACATTATAAGTGCCCGTCTCATTCGTAACTGCCGTCGAGACCACGCCGGTGTCCGTGTTCGTCACTGTGATGGTGACGCCCGGGATCAGGGCATTCGCAGCATCCGAAACAGTTCCGCTTAAACTAGCATTGCTGGATTGCCCGAATGCCGGCACAGAAAGGCTCAAACAA
>JACXTT010004550.1_pt1 | contig 20556 bp, 23 predicted proteins | sample 9270951 | NCBI WGS metagenome assembly JACXTT01 (sample SAMN15532306, study PRJNA645909) | rock metagenome | isolation source: weathered quartz diorite | place: Puerto Rico | collected 2017-06-21
GCGCCCTTGGTGGGTGACGAACCGCAAAGTCAAACGCCCTGCCCGCAAGTCCCAGCGCGCGGGCCCCAGCATGGCCCAAGCCGAGACCAAGCCGGTAGCAGCGGACTTCCTCTACATCAGCGGCAAGCTCGCCAAGACGGTGCTCTTCCACGGTGGTGCCCAGGCCTCGGGTCGCACGGTGCTGCAGAGCATGGACGTGGTCGATCCCGGCGGCGAGAAAGCGGAGATTCGCTTTAGCGCATGGACCCCCGGCGCGCACGATCCCGCACTCTTCGAACTGCCTGTGGTGAAGTGAGTGGCGCGGAGCGCACCTCGCTCCTACACTTCCAAGTGAGGCGTCCTTCGGGACCACCCGCCACCAACTGTCCCACCACTTGAAACCCGTGCCTCAGGCACGCCCGCTGTACTTCCCCACCATATTTCATCCCTCCAAATTCTCCCTCACGAAACGCCCCCGCCTCGGGGCGTTTCACTTTGTAGCGAGCAATGTTGCCCGGCGGGGGCTACGCCCCTCCGTCGAACGCAACGCTCTCGCGTTGCTCCCAATCGCCCTGCGGGCTCTTGGAGACGGAGCCTCCCATCGGGGCGTTTCACTTGGGCTTAGCGGTGAGGGTTTGGAGATAGGTTTGGTAGAGGGCGGCTTCTTTGGTGAGGGCGTTGCGGGCGCAGAAATCGGCGAGGCGTTGAAAGCGTTCGACAGGATCGGTGCAAGTGGCCCAGCAGAGTTTGGCAAGGCATTCGGGGCAGACTTCTAAGGGCTGATGATCGGATTCCCATAGGGATTCGCTGCCGCACATGAGGCATTCCCACAGAGTGCAATGCAGCATGGAGAACATGTGGCCGGTTTCGTGGGCGGCGGTGCTGAGGGTTCGGAGGAGGCAGAGGCGATAGTTCGCCTCGTCGAAGTCTGGGTTGCCAAAGCGCTGGATGGACCAAATGCCCACGCGCTCGCTGAGGGAGGCTTCTCCGAACACGAAATTCCATCCCTCCCTAGGCCAGAGATCCTCTGCGGTGAGTGCCAGGAGTGCAGCCGCATCTCTGGGAAGCTTAGGCTTCAGAATCTTTTGCAGGATGTACGACGTCAGGATCTGGTGCGTGCGCCAAGCCGGATGAACCCGTTGAGCCCGTTTCGGAATGACGGAGAGCGGAATGGGTGGGAGGGTTTTGACGCGAAGGTTGTAGAACAGTTCCAAAAACTCGCTGGTCAGTCCGACGATACGTTGTTGAGTGGAAGTAAACGCCGCTAACGGCTGGAGATAGAGGACTGATCTCCGGCCTTGAGGCAACACTGGCTCACACTCCAAGTACTCCTGGAAGGTCTGCCCGGACTCCTTGTGGATGGCAAGCCAATCACCAGCCCGTGCGGGGATTTTGGGCGTATGCAAGGGGCGCAGCTTCACCATCACTTCACGCATCTCTGAAGGAGATGGTCCTCGCCGCTGTTCTGATTTCGGCCCCACTCCCACTGCGCCCAGCGCGCAACTGAACAGCATCAAGCCCATCCAGCGGATCAGCCCATCAGCCATCCCTACCCCCTCACATCAAGAATGATGAGCTGCGGGCTCTTTACCTTCCACTTTCGGCTCCCCTTTCCCGTCTTCTTTCGCGCCGAGCACTTTCCCGGGTTTGGATTTGATGCGGTGGGCTTCGGCGTTTTCGCTGGCGGCGTTGAGGACGAGGATGGAGATGCGCCGATTGATGGGGTCTTTGGGATCCTTGCCTTCGACGGGAATGGTGTCGGCGTAGCCGGTGACGCGGCGCACCTGGCCGGGGCGCAGTCCATCCTTGAGGCTCTCCATCACCCGGCGGGCGGCGGCGGCGCGCTCGGAGCTGAGCTCCCAGTTGGTGTAGGCCTTTCCGGCGTACTGCTGGCTATCGGTGTGGCCACCAAGCACGACGCGGTTCGGCAGCTTGCCGAGCTCGCGGGCGATCTCTTTGAGGATGGAGAGCGTGTAGGGCTTGGGTGTCGCGGAGCCGGAATCGAAGAGTACTTGCGCGGCCTTATCGCTGATCTGGATGCGCAGGCCCTCTTCGGTGAAATCGAGATTGATCTGGTCTTCGAAGGCGTTGAGCAGCTGATCGTCGTGGAAGGCCTTCTGGATGGATTCAGCCGTCGACTCCATGGCCTTCTGTTCTTTTTCCGCCTCGTCACCAGTGCTGTCCGAAGGGGGCGCTTCCCCATTGCCGTCGAGGTCGGGGCCCGGCATCATGCCGCGGCCACCGGGAAGAATGCCTTTGCCGTGCTGCGAAAGAATTTCCTTTCCGCGCTCCGTTGCAAAGAAGTTGGTGTCTTTGAAATAGCCGGAAACGCCGGCCTTGGTGTTGGCGTTGGCACTGTTGAGCAGCCACATGAGAAGGAAGAAGGCCATCATGGCCGTCACGAAATCCGCGTAGGCCACCTTCCAAGCTCCGCCGTGCGCGCCGCCGTGGCCGCCCTTCTTCTTGACGATCCGGATTTTGACTTCCGGTTGTTGCTCGGACACCGGCTACCTCGGTTTGATCTGCCTGACCACTTCCTCCAGCTCCCCCGCGCCGGGGCGCTCGGGATGGGGCACGTTGCGGCGGGCGAACTCCACGGCGGTGACGGGCGCCGCGCCGTTGCCGAAGGAGGTGAGCCCGGCCCTCAGCATGTTGTAGTAGAAGGATTCGGCGTGAAGCACCTGATCGATGTTCTTCGCGAGCGGCTTCACGATGCCGTAGCTGATCAAGATGCCGAGCATCGTTCCCACGAGGGCCGCGCCCACCTTGGCGCCGATGACGTTGGGCGGCTGATCAAGAAAGCCCATGGTGACCACGACGCCGCAGACGGCGGCGACGATACCGAAGGCGGGAAAGCCGTCTCCCATCTCACCCAGCGCCGCACCCGGTTGGGCCGAAAGCGCGTGGTGGACGTCCAGATCCGCATCCATGGAGAGATCGATCTCATCCATCTTGGCGCTGCCGTTGATAAGCAACCGCATGGAGTCGCAGTAGAAATCCATCGCGTGATGGTTGTGCACGAAGGTCGGGTACTTCTTGAAGATGGCGCTGTTGTGCGGATCGTTGACATCCTGCTCCAGCGCCAGGAGCCCGCCCTTCTTGATGTTCACGTAGACCTCGTACTGCATCATCAAGGCCTCCATGTAGACGGCCTTGGTGTAGGGGCTGCCCTTGAGGGGCACCATCATGTTCGCGGCCACCGCCTTGATAATGGGCATGGGGTTGGACACGAGGAAGGAACCCACCGCGGCGCCGATGATGATCGTGCCCTCCGCCGGAAGGGGATGGATGAGCACCCCAATCTGACCGCCTTCCATGGCATAGCCCGCCAGCACGGCGCCGATGACCACGACTAGGCCGATGATGACGAACATGGTGCAACTCCTGCCCTCCAAATCGGGCATTGGGGTGGGGTCTTGAATCCCGTCACGGCGACTTTCATGCCACCTGGCACAATGGGGGGTTGGAGGTCCCCATGTCTGAGCACGAATCCCACGAAGAAGCCCAGGAATTTCTGTCCGGCCAGCGCATCGCGCCTGGGGGCATCCGACCGGGCATCTCCGTGGCAGACCTCATCGATGAAGCGTTCTTGGCCTACAACGGCGGCCGCATGGGCGAAGCCGCCCGTCTGCTCACCCAGAAAGTGCTTCAGCCGGATGTGACCCTCGGCGTGACCCTCACCGGCGCGCTCACGCCCGCCGGGCTAGGCCGCTCCTGCCTGATTCCCCTCGTGCAGGCGGGCGTCATCGACTGGATGATCAGCACCGGCGCGAACCTCTACCACGACACCCACTTCGCCCTGGATCTCAACCTCCACCGTGGCAACCCATTCACCTCCGACGTGGTGCTCCGCGACGCCGGCGTGGTGCGCATCTACGACATCCTCTTCGACTACACGGTGCTGCTGGATACGGATGCCTTCTACCGCGAGCTCATCAAGGCCCCGGCCTTCCAGAAGGCCATGTCCACCGCCGAGTTCCACTACCTCGTGGGCAAGGCGCTGCATGAGCGCGAGCAGGCCCTCGGCATCGGCACCGTCTCGCTCCTCTCTGCCGCCTACCAGGCCGGCATGCCCATCTACACCAGCAGCCCCGGCGATAGCAGCATCGGCATGAACGTCGCTGCCACGGCGCTGGAAGGCAACAAGCTCATGTACGACGTCAACGCCGACGTCAATGAGACCGCCGCCATCGTGCTCGACGCCAAGCTCAAGGGCGGCAAGAGCGCCGTGTGGATCCTCGGTGGCGGCTCGCCGAAGAACTTCATCCTCCAGACCGAGCCTCAGATCCAGGAAGTGCTCGGCATCGACGAGCGCGGCCACGACTACTTCCTGCAGATCACCGATGCGCGCCCCGATACCGGCGGCCTTTCGGGCGCCACGCCGGGCGAAGCGGTCAGCTGGGGCAAGATCGATCCCGATAATCTGCCCGATGCCATCGTCTGCTACACCGACACCACCATCGCACTGCCCCTGCTCACGGCCTACATCCTCACCCGCACACCCGGTCGCCCCCTCAAGCGCCTGGCGGAAAAGCGCGAAGCCCTCATGCAGCAGCTGAAGGATGAATACGCCTCCCGCGGCCGCCTCAGCGGCGCGCCAACGACGAGCCGCGACGTGGCCAAGCGCGGCACCACCGTGGGCATGCCTGCAAAGGGCGAGACCTATCCTTGCGGCACACCTAAGAAGTAATGGACGAATTGCTCGGCGATGTCCTGGCCTACCTCCCCAAGTTACGGGAGGCGGGCCGGGAGGCCGAAGCCCGCGAAGTACTCCACAGTCTCACCGAAGGCTGTAACGCGCCTGAAATCCTGCGGTCTTTGCAAATGGCGCTCTCCGACCTTCCCGATGATCTCGGATTGGAATTGGAGGCGGGGCGCGGACGACTGCTCGCCAAGACCGGTCGGTTGATGGAGACCCTCAGGCCTTGATGGCTTGAAGGGCCTTCTCCACACGCGCCGCTTCCGCTTCCACGGCCTGCAGGAGCGAGGGCGCCGCTTCGAGGTTGCCCTCCGCAGCAGCCACCTCCAGCTCCTTCGCATAGGCGCTGAGCAGCTTGGCGCCGTAGGTGCCGCTGCCGCCTTTTAAGCGATGCGAATAGGCCCGAAGGGCCTCGGCATTGCCCTCGTCCAAAGCGCGGCGAAGATCTGACAAGCTCGTCGGCAGCGAGGCGAGGGCCGTATCGACGATCTGCATCAACAAAGGCCGCCCGTCGGGCCCAGGCAGAGCGCGAAAGGGCGCCAGGCTCGATTCATCCAGCGGTTCCATCATAGATTTTGAGATCGGAAGGCCGGCGCCTTTCCATAAGTCAAGGTGCGCCACAGCCACTCCACGGGGCCCATGCGAAAGCGCTTGAACCAATGCGGAGACACCCAAGCCTGCAGCACCCAAGTGGCGATGGCCAAGGGAGGCGCCCAGAGGACGGAGACCTTCCCATAGTTCTTCAACCCCACGAAGGAAAAGAGCGTGGCGAAGATGAGGCTGTGGGTGAGGTAGTGCGTTAACGCCATTCGGCCCATGGGAGCGAGTTTTCCTAAGGCCCGAACCCGCTGCGACGCGAGCAGGAATGCAGACGCCAAGCCCAGGGTCAGTAGCGGCACGCAAACGTAATAGAAGGCCTGAACGAGGAACGGAGCCATATGGCCTGGTGCAGGCGAGCCCACTCGCACGACGAGCAGGGCGTAAATAGCGTTGGCCGGCAGGCCCAGTCCCAATCCCCATCCGCACAAGCTGCGAAGCAATCCACGATGCCTCTCGGGATCTGCCAAGATCCCCCTTCGACCCGCCCATGCGCCCAGGAGGAACATGGCCAAGATCTGCGGACCGAATCCTTCCAAGGTGGAGGCGTAATTCTCCATCAACTGCTGACACCGCAACTGGAACATCGCGACATAGGGACCCTGCGCGTAAAGCCTCGTAGTCTCTGCTTGGTACGACGCATCAGGCACATCAACAGCGCCCTGCTGCGTAGCCGCGTAGAGCACGAGGCCCGCATTGAACAGCAGGAGAAGCGCTGCCCCGATCAGCAGGCTCCGATCACTGCGGTGATGGAAGGCGAGCAACACGAACCCAAGCAGCGCGTAGGGCAACAGGATGTCGCCATTCCAGATGAGAATGCCCTGCGCCAATCCGATCAGAAGCAATATCGCCAGACGCCTGCGGTATAGCGCAACCACCGGAACGCCTCGGGCCTCGAGCCGCTCCAGCTGTAGCGAGAAGCCTGCTCCGAACAGCAGGCTGAACAGGCTATAGAACTTTCCCTGCACGAGCCCGAGCACGAGGAACTGCACCCATTCCTGCGAAGGCCATCGTGCGAAGAGTCTGCTCATCGGGCCCATGAACGTGAACATGTTGACGATGACGACACCCAACAGCGCGAACCCGCGCAGGGCATCCATCACCTCGATGCGCTCTCCTTCGCGGGTGGGCGCTGCTGGAGATGCGACCTGATTGACGGCTTCGGTCATCGGTCCATGCGGCTGGGGTGGCGATCCAGCTCGAGGAAGAGATCCAGCGCCGTTTCAGCTGCCGCCTGGAAGAAATCCGGCTGGATACCTGCGAAGGTATCCGTCGGGCGATGGTAATCCTGGTGGTCCTCTTCGCCCAGGTAGATGAAGGGGATGCCTTTGTGATGGAAGGATCCATGGTCGCTGCTGGAGGTCCAATCCTCCTGCCCATCGGCGCCATCATGGCCCAAACGGAGGGTCAGCGCGCTCTTGGCCGCCGCCGCTTCTACTGCGGGCTTCAGCTTGGGCCATCGACTGGCGCCACAGGCCCACAGCTCCTTCTTATCGTTGCGACCCACCATATCGAGGCTCAGATCCATGCGAATCTTTTCCAGCGGTATCGATGGATCGGCCACGAAGGCGCGGGAGCCTACTAGCCCGATCTCCTCTCCATCGAAGAAGACGATGAGCACGCTGTGGTCGGGCCGGTGGGCCTGCAGATAAGCCGCCATTCCCAGCACCGCGGACACGCCGGAAGCGTCATCATCGGCGCCCGGATAGACCTGGCCCTTCCGCACCCCCAGATGATCTAAGTGCGCGCTGAGAACCACGTACTGGTCCGCGGTTTTCGTCCCCTCGATGCGCGCGACGAGGTTCACGCCTTTGTTGTCCCGAAATTCGAAGGGCTTTTCAAAGGATGTCCCCACCTTCCCAAGCCCCAGGGCCTGGAAACGTGAGATCACGTAGGCCCGCGCTTTCGCGAGCCCCGGCGTATTCGTACCGCGGCCTTCCAGTGCAGGGTCTGAAAGGGCCTTCAGATCGGACAGCATGATCGTCTTATCCAATCGGGCGACCTTAGGTTCGCCCGCCACCGCCGCGCAAAGGCCCATGCACATCACAAAACAGCGAGCGAGGGAAAGCCTCATGCGGACTCCGATCAAAAGATGACTTTATCGTAGTGCATGGCCCTCATCGGACGCTTCGCCCCTACGCCCAGCGGCGCACTGCATGTGGGTAACCTGCGCACGGCCCTGGCCGCCTGGTTGAGCGCGCACTCGCGCGGTGGCCGCTTCCTGCTCCGCATCGAAGACGTGGATGCGCCTCGCTGTCGTCCTGAGCATGAGGCCCAGCAGCGCCAAGATCTGGAGCGCCTGGGCCTCACCTGGGAATCCGAAGTGCTTCGCCAATCCGACCGCGGCGAGAGCTATCAAGCGGCTTTAGAGGCGCTTCACACCCGCCAGCTGCTCTACCCCTGCCTTTGCACCCGCAAAGACCTTCAGCTGATGGCCAGCGCCCCTCACATGGAAGATGGCCTGCGTCCCTACCCCGGCCGCTGCCGGGAGCAGCCCTGGTCCGGCTTCCGAGCCGCCCTGCGTCTGCGACTGCCTGAAGGCCCGATGGACTGGGAAGATCTCCTCCTCGGGCTCCAACGCGATGATCCTGCCTCTTCCACTGGCGACCCGCTGCTCTTCCGCCGCGATGGCCTCTTCGCCTACCACCTCGCGGTGGTGGTAGACGACGCCGCGAGCGGAGTCAACGAAGTGGTGCGCGGCGCCGATCTCCGCAGCGTCACCGCCACGCAGATCCGGTTACAGGAGGCCCTGGGCCTTCTGCGCCCTGCCTACGCCCACCTCGGCATGGTCACCGCCCCCGACGGGACACGGCTGGGTAAACGCGACGGCGCCCTCGGGTTGGAGGCCTTGATGGCCCGCGGCGTCGCCATCTCAGAGCTCGTAGGCTGGCTCGGCTACACCTTAGGCTGCCTTGCGAAACCCGACCCCTGCAGGGCCGCCGATCTGATCGCTTTGTTTAGCTGGGATCGGGTGCCTCCAGGAGACGTTCGGATCCCCGAGGCCTGGGCTACTTGACGCTGGAATCCAGCTTCTTCAGCTCGGTCCAGAGGAAGTCGGCGCTCGTCACTTCATGGCCGTCCTTGTAGCGGATCTTGTAGGGCTGGCCGCTCATTGAGCTTGAGGTGCCGCAGTAGCGGATGAAATCCGCGGCGGACTTCACACGGTCCCCAGCCTTGCGCCATTTGAGACGCAGGTGGTCGCCCGCGGCCTTCGCGTCGTGCTCGGAGCCATTGCGAATGAACACGGCCTGCCCTTGAAGGGCTTCAATGGCCTTAATGAGGGCCTCGGTCTTCTCAGTCTCCCCAGCGGGAGCGGGCGCGAGCAGCAAGACGAAGGGCATAAAGGTCTCCCAATAAACGCGAAGGGACCCGGCCTTGACCGGGTCCCTTCGCTATCGCGATCGCTCGCTTAAGCCAGCGCGTTCACCTTGAGGGTGAAGCGGCTCTTGTGGCGGTTGGCGGCGTTCTTGTGGATCACGCCCTTGCGCTCGGCCTTGTCGACCACGCTCAGCACGAGGGGCAGAGCCACGACAGCGTCAGCCTTCTTGCCGGTCGCGAGGACGGCCAAGAACTTCTTCACGGCCGACTTCATCTCAGAACGGTTCGCACGGTTGCGCAGACGGGCCTCCGCATCGCGGCGGGCCTTCTTGGCAGCAGACTTGTGATTGGCCATTGAATAACTCCTGCTTCCTGTCGGGAAGCGCGAATGACCATCCTACCGGAACGGCGCCCAGATTCAAGGGTAAAAAGCAGCGTTCAGCCCTGCTTTCCACCCTTCCCCCCCTCCCCCTAACCAGGCAGACTGGTCGGAGGCGAATGACCTCCGTTTTTGGGATTTGACATGGAGCGCGTTCGCGAGGCTTTTCAAAGGGCGTTGGCTGGGTCGTTGCCCGGCGCGGACCTGACCCTCGAGCGACCCAAGTCGGTGGCTATGGGCGATCTGGCCTACCCCTGTTTTCGGGCGGCCAAGGCCGCCGGCAAGAACCCTGTCCAGTTGGCCCAGGAGTTGGCCGCCACCCTCAAGGTGGAGGGGGCCGAGCTGTTGGCCGCCGGACCCTACCTCAACCTGAAGCTCACCCCTGAGACCCGATCCAAGGTCCTGTTGGAAGGCATCCTCGGATCCACGCCCTTCGGCGCCGGGGCGCCCACGGGCCGCAAGATCATCATCGAGTACAGCTCGCCCAACATTGCCAAGCTCTTCACCATCGGCCATCTGCGCTCGACGATGATCGGCCACGGCCAGGTGCAAGTGCATCGCTTCCTGGGCGATCAGGTGACTCGGCTCAACCACCTCGGCGACTGGGGCACCCAGTTCGGCACCTTGCTGGCGGCCTATAAGCTCTGGGCGGAGACCCAGAATCCCGATCTCACCAAAGACTTCGATTGGGCGGAGGACGCACCGGAAAAACGCCGCACGCCCCTTTTCCGCCTCTTTCAGCTCTACGTGCGCTTCCATGCCGAAGAGGAGAAGGATTCGGCCCTCCGCGATGACGCCCGAGCCTGGTTCCGCAAACTGGAGACCGGCGACGCCGAGGCCCGCCGCCTTTGGTCCTGGTTCCGTGAGATCTCCCTCGCCGAATTCAAGCGCCTCTATGAGCGCCTCGGCGTGGGCTTCGACACCTTCAACGAAGGCGAGGCCTTCTACGAAGACAAGCTCACTGACACCGTGAACCAATTGACGAAAGCCGGGCTCCTCGTCGAAGGAGAGAAGGGCGCGAAGATCGTCGACCTCGAAGATGTGGGCATCAAGACGCCCTGCATGGTCGTGAAGGCCGATGGCGGCTCCGTCTACGCCACCCGCGACCTCGCCACGGGCATCTACCGCCGCGATCACTACAAGTACGACCGCTGCGTCTACGTCATCGGCGGCGAGCAGATTCTCCACATGCAGCAGGTTTTCGCCGTGCTCGCCAAGCTGGATCCCACGTGGTTCACCGAAGGCAAGCTCGTGCACACGCCCTTCGGCCTCATCAAGCTGCCCGAAGGGAAGATGAGCACGCGCAAGGGCAACGTGATCTTCCTCGACGACGTGCTGGATGAGGCCAAAGAGCGCGTCCTCGCCGTCATCGAAGAGAAGAATCCCGAGCTCGCCAACAAGACCGAGGTCGCCGAGGCCCTCGGCATGGGCGCCGTCGTCTTCTTCAACGCCATCAATGACCGCACCAAGGCCATCACCTTCGAATGGGATCGCGTCGTCGCGCTGGATGGCGATACGGGTCCCTACGTGCAGTACGCCCACGCCCGCATCATGAGCGTGCTCCGCAAAGCCGGTGGCGAGTGGGCCTCGAAGGCCACCCCCGGCGCTTTCGACGGTCGCGACACGGCCGTCGTGCCCTACGGGGGGACCTCCCTTCCCGTGGATCTCGCGGGCCTCCAGGCCGACGAAGCCCAGGCCCTGCTCTTCGAGTTGGCCGGCCTGCCCTCCGCCTACCGCATCGCCCAGGAGCAGCTCCAAGCCACGGCCATCGCCCGCCAGCTGCTCTCCGTGGCCCGCGCCTTCAGCTCCTTCTATACGAACTGCCCCATCCTCTGGTCCGAGAACAGCGCCGAGGTAAGGGACGCGAGGCTCGCCCTCTGCGTCGCCACCGCCCGCGCCCTGCGCCAGGGGTTGTTCCTGATGGGCATCCAAGCTCCCGATGAGATGTAGGTGAAACCATGACCAAATTCGTATTCGTTACCGGTGGCGTGCTCAGTTCCTTGGGCAAGGGCATCGCAGCGGCCTCCCTCGGCGCGCTGCTGGAAGCGCGGGGCCTGAAGGTCACGCTCATGAAGATGGATCCCTACCTCAACGTGGATCCGGGCACGATGTCGCCCTTCCAGCACGGCGAAGTGTTCGTCACCGATGACGGCGCCGAGACGGATCTGGACCTCGGCCACTACGAGCGCTTTACCAGCGTGCCGACGACGCAGAACCACACGATCACGACGGGCAAGATCTACAACACCGTCATCCAGAAGGAGCCCCGCGGCGACTAACTCGGCAAGACCGTGCAGGTGATCCCGCACATCACGGATGAGATCAAGGGCGTCATCCGCAAGGTGGCGAAGGACATGGACGTCGTCATCGTCGAGATCGGCGGCACCGTGGGTGATATCGAAAGCCAGCCCTTCCTCGAAGCCATCCGCCAGTTCAAGTTGGAAGCGGGCCTCGGCAACGCCATCAACATGCACCTCACCTACGTGCCCTACATCAAGGCCGCCGGTGAGCTGAAGTCCAAGCCCACCCAGCACTCGGTGAAGGAGCTGCGCGCCCTCGGTCTGCACCCCGACGTGCTGCTTTGCCGCGCCGACGTGGAGATCCCCCGCGAGCTGAAGGACAAGATCGCGCTCTTCTGTTCCGTCACTCCGGATGCCGTCTTCAGCGGCAAGGACGCCAGCTCCATCTACGAAGTGCCTCAGAACCTCCACGACGAGGGCCTGGACGCCAAGGTGGCCCAGCTCCTCGGCCTGTCGCCCATGGCGCCGAACCTCAGCGCCTGGGAGGATCTGCTCCGCCGCATCCACAACCCCAAGGGCAATGTGCGCATCGCCATCGTGGGCAAGTACGTGGAGTTCAAGGAGAGCTACAAGAGCCTCATCGAGAGCCTGCACCACGCAGGCTACGGCCTGGAGACCTCTGTGGACCTCAAGTGGGTGGAAGCCGAGCAACTGGAAAACGGCGACTGCGAATCCGTGCTGAAGGATTGCCATGGCGTGCTCGTCCCCGGCGGCTTCGGCGTGCGCGGCACCCGCGGCATGATCGAAGCCATCAAGTGGGCCCGCGAGAAGCAGGTGCCCTTCTTCGGCATCTGCCTCGGCATGCAGATGGCGAGCGTGGAATACGCCCGCAACGTGGTGGGCCTCGAAGGCGCCGATAGCACCGAGTTCGATGACGCTCCCAAGCACAAGGTCATCTTCAAGCTGCGTGAGCTGGTGGATGTGGAAGAGCTGGGCGGAACCATGCGTCTCGGCGCCTATCCCTGCAAGCTGTCCTCCGGAAGCCAGGCCGAAAAGGCCTACGGCAATCAGGACATCAGCGAGCGCCACCGCCACCGCTTCGAGTTCAACCACGAGTACCGCAAGGCCCTCGAGGATAAGGGACTGCGCTTCACCGGCATGAGTCCCGACGGGGTGTTCGTGGAGATCGTCGAACTCGCCGACCATCCCTACTTCCTGGCCTGCCAGTTCCATCCTGAGTTCAAGAGCCGCCCGCTCTCTCCCCATCCGCTCTTCACGGCCTTCGTGAAGGCGAGCATCGTTCACTCGAACTAAGCCACAGCGAATAAACGCGCATTCGATTCGCGCCCACTCGCGATGACGACCTGAGGCACCCGATGACCAGTCAACTCGACAAACTCTGCATCGACACCATTCGCGTCCTCTCCATGGACGGCGTGCAAAAGGCTAAGAGCGGCCACCCCGGCACGCCCATGGCCCTGGCGCCCGCGGCGTACACACTGTGGACCAAGTTCCTCAAACATAATCCGAAGAACCCGCATTGGATGGACCGCGACCGCTTCGTGCTGAGCTGCGGCCACGCGTCCATGCTCATTTACAGCCTGCTGCACCTGTCGGGCTACGATCTGCCGCTGCAAGAGCTCGTGAACTTCCGCCAATGGGGCTCCAAGACGCCCGGTCATCCCGAAGTAGGCCACACGGCGGGCGTTGAGACGACGACCGGCCCCTTGGGTCAGGGCATCGGCAATGCCGTGGGCATGGCCATCGCCGAGCGCGTGCTCGCCTCGCACTTCAACCGCCCCGGCCACAGCATCGTCAACCACCGCACCTACGCCTTCGTCAGCGACGGCGACATCATGGAAGGCGTGGGCATGGAGGCGGCAGCGCTCGCGGGCCATCTCGGCCTGGAAAAGCTCATCGCCTTGTGGGACGACAACCGGATCACCATCGAAGGTGATACGCACCTCGCCTTCACCGAGGACATCCCCGCCCGCTTCAAAGCTCAGGGATGGCGCGTGATCACGGTGGAGAACGGCGAGGATCTTGGGGCCCTGCAGCGCGCCTTCACCGAGGCTCAGCGTACGGAAGGCAAGCCCACCCTCATCGCCTGCCGCACCGTCATCGGCTTCCCTGCGCCCACACGCCAGGGCACGGCCAAAGCCCACGGCGAACCGCTCGGCACGGATGAAGTGGCGGCCACCAAGAAGATCCTCGGATGGGATCCCGAAAGCCAGTTCCACATCCCCGCCGAAGCCGGCGCCGAATGGGCCAAGTGCGTCGGCCGCGGCCAGGATGCGGAATCCGCCTGGACGACCCAGTTCAGCGCCTACAGCAACGCTCATCCCGAACTCGCCGCCGAGCTCCAGACCTGGATGAAGGGCGAGCTGAGCCTCGACGCTCTCGCTGCGCTGCCCACCTTTACCGAAGCCGACAGCATGGCTACCCGCGAAGCCAGCGGCAAAGTGCTCAACGCCCTCGCGCCGGTGATGGGGAACCTGCTGGGCGGCAGCGCCGACCTCGCGCCCTCCAACAACACGCACTTGAAGGGCTATCCCTCCTTCACCGCTCGCGAGGTGGGCCGCAACTTCCACTTCGGCGTGCGCGAGCATGGCATGGGCGCCCTCCTCAACGGCATGGCCCTGCACGGCGGTCTGCGCCCCTACGGCGCCACCTTCCTGCAGTTCGCCGACTACATGCGCAGCAGCATCCGCCTTGCGGCACTCATGAAGCAGCCCGTCGTCTACGTCTTCACCCACGACAGCATCGGCCTGGGCGAAGACGGCCCTACGCACCAGCCGGTGGAGCACCTCATGGCTCTGCGCCTCATCCCCGGCCTCGACGTCATCCGCCCCGCCGATGGCCCCGAGACGGTGGAAGCCTGGAAATCCGCACTGCGCCGCACCGACGGCCCCACGGCCCTCATCCTCACGCGCCAAAAACTGCCGACGGTCTCCGCAGGCAAAGCCAGTGGCGTGGAGAAGGGCGGCTACATCCTCAAGGAAGCAAGCACCACCCCCAAGATGCTGCTCCTCGCCACCGGCTCCGAAGTGAGCCTGGCCGTGAAGGCGCAGGCGGAGTTGGAAGCCGCGGGCATCCCCACCCGCGTCGTCTCTCTACCCAACCTCACGCGCTTTGACGCCCAGCCCAAGGCTTACCGCGATGAGGTGCTGCCGCCTTCCGTGAAGGCCCGCGTGGCGGTGGAAGCAGGCCGCACCTGGGGTTGGGAGCGCTTCGTCGGTGCCGAAGGCGCCGTCGTCGGCATCGATGAATTCGGCGCCAGCGCGCCCGCCGACATCCTCTTCGAGAAGTTCGGCATCACCGCCGCAGCAGTCGTTTCCAAGGCGAAGGCCCTGCTGGCCTAATCTGCTGCCCCAAAGAGAAAACGCCACGAAGGCTGACTTCGTGGCGTTTTCTCTTTGGAGATCGAACTTACCTGAGCAACTGCAGGATGCTCTGCTGAGCCTGGTTCGCCTGGGAGAGGGCATTCGTGCCGCTCTGGTTGAGGATCTGGAACTTGTTGAGGGCCACCACTTCATCCGCGATGTTGGCGTCGCGGATCTGCGAGAAGGCCGCCGTGAAGTTCTCCACCTGGATGCCGAGGGAGTTTGCCACGGAAGCAAGCTGTTGCTCACCCGCGCCCAAGGTGGCACGAAGGCTGGAGACCGAAGTAAGGGCCTGGGTGACGATGGCCTGCACGGCCTGAGCACCGGCCACGGTGGTGAGGCTGGAGGTTCCGGCGGTGAATCCAAGAGCAGCGATGCTGGAGGTGCTGATGCTGGAGATGGTGAAGGCCACAGGGCTGAAACCCGCCACCGCTACCGTGAAGGTCGAGCCGATGAAGACCGTCTGCCCATTGAATTGGGTGCTCTGGCCGATATCGGCGATGGTCGTGAGGATGTTCTGGAATTCCGCATCGATGGCCGAACGGTTGGTCGCGCTGATGGTGCCGGTCTGAGCCTGCTGCGCCAATTCCGCGATGCGCGTCACGAGGTTCGTCACCTCCTCCAGCACGCCGTCGGCCACCTGCAGGTAGGAGATGCCGTCGTTGGCGTTGCGGCGCCCCTGGGCGGCCACTCGGATATCAGCACCGAGGTTGTTGCTGATGCCGAGGCCCGCGGCGTCGTCGGACGCATGGTTGATACGTTTTCCGGTGGTCAGTCGTTCAATGGTGCGCTCCAGACCCGAGGCGGTGATCCCGAGCTGTCGGCTGGCACCTAGCGCAGCCACGTTGTTAAGAATGGACGTCATGTCAGCTCCAAAGCGGAGTCCCGCGTGAGGCGCGGACCGCCGCGCCGGTGAGAGGTTCGCACCGGCCTCAGGCCGGGGACCCCCATCCATGGGGGCTCGGCGTTAGCGCATCGGACGTGCCAAGCAGATTTGCGGTTCGTTCAACTCTACTTTTGAAAAGGGTTATCAAAATAGTCGTCCGGCGACACTCCGCCTTTGAGGGCAGTTTCCGCCCGATCCACCCCGGGATCGGAACCCTCTCATCCACCAGCAAGGGCAAAAGCGCCCTAGGAGCTTAAGCGCACCCGCATCCCCCATCGAAGTGGGGGTCCAATGCCGCGCGCACCATGGCCCACCCTTCGCGCGCGATAAACAGAGACAACAGCAGGGCCGCGACACCATCCGCCCACCAAAGCCGGGGGAACAGTACGTAGATCAGGCTCCCCGCCAGCAGAATGCAGGAGAGTTGGATGCAAGCCAGACTGCAGGCCGCATCGCTTTCGAGGGCCTTGGAGTTCAAGGCTTGGGCCGCGGCCACCTTGGCCCGCCAGAGGTAGGTCATGAAGAACAGACTGGCCAAGGACACTGCGAGGCCGGGCCATCCCGTACCCGGATGCCGATGCTGATAGAGCTGCCCCAGAGATCCTGCCGAGGTGCCGACGGCCAACAGCAAGAAGAGCGCGCCAATGCCGAAGGTCGCTCGGCGCTCACGCGCGAGGGCCTCTGTTCGGCATCCGCTGACTTCCCGCAATCGCCACAGGATCAACAGGGCCGAACCCACTTCGATGAAGCTATCGGCACCAAATCCAAAGAGCGCCAGGGAGTCATCCGACCATCCGAAGGCCATGGAGACGAGGCCTTCGATGAGGTTGTACGAAATGGTCAGGCCCGCCAGAAGGCGGGCCTTTTTCATCCATGCGGCCTGATCCATTGCCTCAGCGATCGAGCTCGCCTGCGATCACATTCATCGCACCGAGTTCGGCCACAGCGTCGGCGATCAAGCGGCCGCGCATCTTGGTGTCGAAGCTGCTGAAGATGGTGAGGCAGGGCGGACGCACCCGGATGCGGTAGGGATTCTTGCCGCCATCGGAGACGAGGTAGAAGCCCAGCTCCCCGTTGGGGGCCTCGGTGGCGGAGTAGACCTCGCCCACGGGCATCTCGATGCCGTGCATGATGAGCTTGAAGTGGTGGATCAGGCTCTCCATGCGGGTGTAGACCTTCTCCTTGGGCGGGAGCGCGATCTTGTAATCCTCGACGATGACAGGACCGGGACCGAGCTCCTTCAGCTTCTGGCGAGCCTGGGCGACGATACGCAGCGACTGGCGCATCTCCTCGACGCGCACGAGGTAGCGGTCGAACACGTCGCCCGTCGTGCCCACGGCCACGTCGAATTGGTACTGGTCGTAATCCAGGTAGGGCTGGGCCACGCGAAGATCCTGGGCGAGGCCGCAGGCGCGGAGCGAGGGGCCGGTGTAGCCCCAGTTCACCGCGTCCTCAATGCTCATGGCGCCCACGCCCTTGGTGCGGTCGTGCCAGATGGGATTGCGGGTAAGCAGCTTCTCCAGCTCGTCGATGGCGGCGGGGCACTCTTCGAGGAAGCGGTCCAGCAGCGGATCGAACTCCTCAGGCAGATCGCGGAAGAGACCGCCGATACGCGTGAAGCTCGTGTGCATGCGCTGGCCCGCGGCCATTTCGAAGAGGTCGTAGACCGTTTCGCGCTGCTTGAAGAGGTAGAGGAAGGCGGTGAAGGCGCCGATGTCCACGGCGTTGATGCCGATGCAGACAATGTGGTCGGCGATGCGGGCCAGCTCGCTCACGAGCACGCGAATGACGCGGGAGCGCGGGGGATCTTGGATGCCCAGGAGCTTTTCCACCGTCAGCGCGTAGCCCACGTTATTGACGATGGAGCTGCAGTAGTTCAGGCGGTCCGTCAGGGGCACGAACTGGTTGTAGCTGAGGTTCTCGCCGAGCTTCTCCACGCCGCGGTGGAGGTAGCCCATCTCCGGCGTGGCCTTGGCGATGAGCTCGCCGTCGAGCTCCAGCACGATGCGCAGGGTGCCGTGGGTCACGGGGTGCGAAGGCCCCATGTTCACGATCATGCGGTCGCCGTCGAGTTGCGTCTTGGAAAGGGCGATGGAATCCATATCGTGCCTCAGCCCCGGTTGTAGGGCGCGGTGCACCCGTCCATGCAGAAGGCGTCGCCGCCATCGAGAGGGAAGTCCTTGCGCAGCGCGTGGCCGGGGAAATCCGCCCAGGTCAGCAGGCGCTGGAGATCGGGGTGGCCGTCGAAGCGGATGCCGAACATATCGAAGACTTCACGCTCGTACCAATTGGCGGTCTTGAAGCGGCCCACGAGGCTCGGAACGGATTCATCCTCCGCCACGCGCACCTTCACGCGGAGGCGCTCCTGATTGGTGAGGTTGAGGAAGTGGCACACCAGATCGAAACGGACGATCTTGCCGTCGATCTCGCGCTCCGGCCAATCCACCGCAGTCACGTCCACCAGCAGCTGGAAGCCCTCATTGAAAAGCTGGTTGGCGACCGCAAGGTAGTGCTCCTTCGCCACCACCACCGTGTGATCACCGCGGAAGTCGTGGTGCTCGATCACCTGGTCTTTGAGATGTTCAACGATGACCATGGTCGCGCCTTAGAAGATGGTGGCCGCGCCCTGTTCGGCGGCGTCCATGAGCATGTGGCGGATGGCCTGCTGGCCCGTGAGACCCTTCTCGGCTTCCAGGGCGTGCTGGCGATCGAGGCTCTCGTAGAAGCGGCGGATGTGGTCGTCGCGCTGAGAGAGGCTCTCCTTCTCGATCTTCTCCTGCAGCTTCATCACGCCGTAGATCATGCTCTCGGGCCGGGGCGGGCAGCCGGGCACATAGACGTCCACGGGAATGACGCGGTCGATGCCCTGCAGCGTGGCGTAGGTGCGGTACATGCCGCCCGAAGACGCGCAGACGCCCACCGAGATCACCCACTTGGGCTCGGCCATCTGGGCATAGATGGTGCGGAGCACGGGCGCCATCTTATTGGTCACCGTGCCGAGCACGAGCATCATGTCCGACTGGCGGGGGCTGAAGCGCATGGCCTCGGCGCCAAAGCGGCTGAGGTCGTACTTCGACGCCATCACGCTCATGAACTCGATGGCGCAGCAGGCGGTGCCGAAGGGCATGGGCCACAGGCTGTTCTTGCGGGCCCAGTTCACCACCGTGTCGAGACGGGTGGTGAGGACGGCCTCTTCCATGTTCAGTTCCGCCATCTCAGCGCTCCCACTCGAAGGCGCCCTTGGCCCAGGCGTAGATGAAACCCACCAGCAGCGTGGCCATGAAGCTCACGAATACCCAGAAGGTCCAAAGATTGCGCTTGTACACCGCAGCCCAGGGCAGCAGGAAGGCCGCTTCCACATCGAAGAGGATGAAGAGCATGGCCGTGAGGTAGAACTTCACCGAATAGCGGTGACGCGCGCCCGCCTGCACCGGCTCCACGCCGCACTCGTAGGGCGCCAGCTTCGCGGGGTGCGGGTTGTTGGGCTTGAGCTTGGGTAGCAGCCAGCCCGAGAGCGCAAGAATGAACACCGCCACCCCTGCAGCGAGCAGCAGCAGGATGAGCACGGGCAGAAAGGGGGAGGCTGGGTTCATGGACACCCCGGGGCAGGCCGACCGCAAAAGCGTGGGGTCAGACCCTCCATCCTAGCCTTCTCAAGCCTTTAGAGCCAGCCTTCGTCCAAGCAGCCAAGGCTTCGGCAGAAGGCCCCCCCAAGCTACACTGGGAGGTCGTACCGAGGCCCCATGAGCGATCTGAAGCTGCAAGTGAAGGAAATGATCATCCAGCGCCTGAAGCTGGAGGGCATGACCCCCGACCAGATCGAGGATGACGCCCCCCTCTTCGGCGAGGGCCTGGGCCTCGACAGCATCGACGCCCTGGAGCTGGTGCTCGGCATCGAGCAGTCCTTCGGCGTGAAGATCGAAGACGAGGCCGCCGGCATGCAGGCCTTCAAATCCGTGGCCGCCCTCACCGCCTTCATCGCGGAGCACAAGGCCGCCTAGGCCCGCAGCTCATGATTCCTGCGCCCTCTGACCACCTGCCGCACCGCTATCCCTTCCTCCTCGTGGATCGGGTGCTGGAGCGGGAGCCGGGTGTGCGCGTCGTGGCCGAAAAGCTCATCTCCATGTCCGACCCCACCCTGCAGGGCCACTTCCCCGGACGCCCCTTGGTGCCCGGCGTGATGATGCTGGAGATGCTGGCCCAGGCCGGCGGCTTTCTCGAAGCCGGATCGCTGGAAGGCAAGGCCATCTTTCTCGCCGGAGTCTCCGACGCACGGTTCAAAGCACCGGCCTTCCCTGGGGATCGCCTGCGGTTGGAAGTGACGCCCGAGGGCTCCTTCGCCGGCATGATGAAAGTGAAAGGCACCGTCAGCTGCGAGGGCCGCGTGCTGTGCACCGCCTCCCTGCTGGTGAAGAAGGTCGCCTGATGCGCCGCGTCGTCATCACGGGCCTGGGCATGGTGTCTCCCTTGGCCATGCACCGCGAGGGAACGTGGTCCCGAGTGCTCGAAGGCCGGGATGGCCTCGGCCCCCTCACCAAATTGCATCTCCCCCTGGAGCCCGGACAAATCGCAGGGCAGGTGAGCATGGCCTTCGGTCGACGCCAGACCCTGGGCGAGATCATGGCCCTCACCGCGCTGGAAGAGGCCCTCGATGGATTCGCTCCCGCCTTGGATCCGCGCCGCACGGGCGTCTTCCAGGGCGCAGGCACCACGGGCCTGCCCGTCGCCGAAGCCTACATGGACCAGCGCCTACAGGGGCATCAGCCTCCCGCCGCGGAACTGGCCTTCCAATGCCCCAACATGGTGACGGATGCCCTCGCCCGCCGCATCGGGAGCGAAGGTCCCCGCAGCACCGTGATGAACGCCTGCTCCAGCAGTCTGCTGGCCCTCGGGCAAGCCTTCGAACGCATCGCCTGCGGCGAGCTGGATTTCGCCATCGCAGGCGGCGCCGAAGGCCTGTGCCGCACCACCTACGGCGGCTTCTCCTGCCTCAAAGCGGTGGATCCCGCCAAGTGCCGCCCCTTCTCCCGCGACCGCGCGGGGCTCAACCCCGGCGAGGCTCCCGTGGACTTCGG
>JACXTT010004551.1_pt1 | contig 20556 bp, 31 predicted proteins | sample 9270951 | NCBI WGS metagenome assembly JACXTT01 (sample SAMN15532306, study PRJNA645909) | rock metagenome | isolation source: weathered quartz diorite | place: Puerto Rico | collected 2017-06-21
GGGGATTAGATTTCAACTATGGGTGTACAAATGTTGCTCTTTCTCGTGTCTTTTAATTTAAAAGCCCATGTGGCTCAAATCTCCAAACAAAACCACTGAAAACAAGAGGTTGAAGATTGATATCTTGGGTTACTAAGCTATCCTCAAAAAGACAAAAACCTTGACGAGACAACAAATCTTGCTCGGTTAGAATAAACTCATCAGGAAGATCGTCCGCCGCTTGCAGGATAATTTCCTGCATTTCCCGAGTCGTAAAAAGTGTATCCCCTTGCCAAAGTCCCTCAACAAACTGATCGACTAGGTACTCACAACCTTCCCTATATTCCTGTAGATCTGGATAGCCTCTTAATTGACTGTTTAGACAGGCTATAAGAGCCTCTCGACCCCGCTTCGATTTATACAATTTATGTAGATCTAGGTGCGCATCTAGTGCGTCTTTTGCGTCCACATTAAATCTCTATTGTTAGAATTTCTATGGCTTTCTCCGCAATTTCTTGGAGAGATATCTGAACATGACCTTGGTTTCCGGTAACTGAAAACCGAACCAGCCTTCCCGAAGCTACAATGCTAAGCTTTCGACCATCTGGTAATTCTGCGCTTCCTATTTTCGTAGCCTATCAGAATTGTTGTTGGCTCGGGGTCATGTTGCAATGTTACCATCATTTCTGGCTGCATGTATCCTCCAATTTGATTTAATAAAAATATTGACATTTGGCCCGCCTGGGATTCGAACCCAGATTGCACGGATTAAAAGTCTGGTCGCTTACCGTTAGCGGAACGGGCCTGTTTAGAAGTTACTTGCAGATGTGCGAGTAACGAGACTTCCAGGAATCGCAAGCGATGATGCGATAGCAAACGGGGCAACGCTGAGTCACCCTGCAAATGCCCAACGCTTTCATCATCGCTGCGCGCCTCTTGTCACGCTCACGCCTCTGAGTCGTAGAACCACCAGCCAACTATGTCACCCCCTTTCAAGGGCACGGTTATCGCTACGGTACAGTGTGATGATCTCGTTACGCTTGTTTTCTGCTCGTGTCAAGCCTGCGCCTTTTTCTTCTGGTAGCGTAATCAGGATGTCTAGGGTCTTTTGGAATTCTGATTCAGACACTTTCCATGCAGTTAGCTCTGCTACTTCGGCTGCGAAATCGTCGGCCATCTCAAATACAATGGCTAGTGCCTCGCGAGCATCGTGCAACTTTAATGCAGAGTATTTGGTGTGCTTGACCTTATACTGCTGTCCCTTCTCGGAAAGGGCCATATCTCTGGTGTTGTCGCAAACAACGTTCGTAATGACCCGCTTAAACGTTGTGGACAATGATCCATCGAATGATGTTGTCGAAAAGAGATTAGGCCGGAATTCGACCCCTTCCGGAGTCATGATGTTATCTGGTATTTCACAGGATACCCAAGCTTGCGCTCGCTTTCTAAGCAAGCCCGCTGAGCCAATGCCCAACTCATGCCCGTTACTCGACAGAAGTACCGCAATCGAATCGAGTAGCCACTCACGATACTGATGCCCTTGATATCCGCTCTTGAAAGAGCCAATATCTTCGAGCGTATCGCTCGTTAGCATACCCTTTCGGTTTTCTGTTGAGGCAATTACACTGAAAATCTCATCCTGCTGCCAAAAGGTGTGAATAGCCTGCGGATACTCACCCCTTACAATGTAACTGGCAGGCGCCTCGACAACCTCGAAGTTGAACAAACGAGACTCAACATCTTCGAGCGGAATTGCTCCAGTATAGTGATTATCTGCACCCTTACGATAATGCCAAGCGTGACCGCGTTTGTCGGTATAACCTATAAGCGTGTATCTGTTCAGCCAATCTAGTGTTTCTCTACTCATTTTTCTTTTTGTCCTTTTTGTTTAGGATCAAACGCTAGGACGTGTGTCACCCCCTCTCCGCGTCAGATATTTGATCGAAAGGCGGCCGGGGCCTCGAACCCCAAAACCTCCCACAGAAGAATGGCCGCTTTGACTTAATTTTTTGCGTAGTAAAGAATCCGCTCTCCCTGCCACATGCGCTCAGCAGCATTAGCAGCAGCAGCATTAGCAGCATTAGCAGCAGCATTAGCAGCAGCAGCAGCAAAAGCAGCAGCAAAAGCAGCAGCATTAGCAGCAGTAGCAGCAGCATTAGCAGCATAAGCAGCCTTAACAGCATTAGCAGCATGAGCAGCCTTAACAGCATTAGCATAAGCAGCAAAAAGCTCTTTTGTACTTATTTGACTATTGCTAAATTTGCGCGCTGCTTGGATTGCTAGCCTGGGCCGGTTGTCGTTTGGATAGGTTTTTTCGAAAAAATGGAGTACATGTTCGGCTGCATCTACGGCGAACAGACGCTGATTTTTGATATTCCATCCTTTCAAATGCTCGATAATACGTACAGGCCCCCGAGTAATGAGTTTGCCGCTTTTTTCGAACCAGTCAGACTTGCTCTCGATTACAAATAAATCGCTAGCAATCCAACTCGAAAGATGTTCTGTTTTACAGCCGTGATATGCATTTTTGCAGGCAACTAGATTGCCGTTAATTTCTGGTTGCCAGCTATTAAGTCGATAGCGGAAATCAGACGCATGGGTTGCGCTGCGTCCATTAAGAAACTTGTAAACTTCTTCCATCTACTTTACACTCCTCGGTAAATGAGCTTTACAACCTTAACGTTTGACATTTAGACCTCCAGGTTTTTGAGACTTACCAAGAAAGCAGCAGATGCCGCGAGCTAATCAAGAAAGTTGGCTTTGAAATCAACAATCATCGCCCATAAGCCTCCCTTAGATGTTGTATTAGTTTTAGGTGTTATTTTCTTGAACTTCGGGGCCAGAGAGCCCCTTCCTGTTTTAGGCTGGAGTAGGAATCTTGACCGGTGTTGGAGGCACCTTGACAAGGTGCGGGGAGCTCCCAGACCTTAATTGGTTTTCCGATCTGTGTCACTGAAGGCTCCCTTTCGGAGGATAACGGCTGGAGAAGAATCCGACAAGGGGTGTTAAAAACGTGTTAAGGGCGCTGACATTTGTTGATGCTTGCGGACTCACGCTTTGTCGGAGCCGAAATCTTGTGTGACGAGTGTTACACAAGATAGCAAACTTGCGATGGATTTAACCGTTGGAAAACTATCAGTAAATCCATCTTATCTCAGAAAATTTCTCTGAGATGGAATACCTAACTACTAATACTAACTTATTATAAGTTTATTAGTATAGTAGTAGTAGAGGGAGAGAGTGGGGATCGCAGGGTCTGCGATCGTTCCCTGTTTGGACAACGGGTGTTCGATCGAGTACGATCCAAGAGGCCACTTTGTAGAACTTACCTGTCATTACGTATTTCTTTGTAGAGTATGTGATTTGAAGAAATAAGGCCGAACGATTTATTCCTAATTATTGCCAAGGGAGGCAACAGAATGAGGTTTGCAGTAGGATGGCTAGACGAAGAAGGTTTCATAGTTTCCGCAGCACATTTGGAGGCTATTTCGCGTAAAAATGCGCTCCGTTTCCTATGTAGGCACATGTATGACGGCCATACACACCCGGGAGTTTCGGGATTTATCCTCAAAATGGCAGATTCCGAGTTCATCCTACGCTATACGATTGCTCCCGGAGGGCAAAAACGTATACGTCTGGATGCCTGCGAATCGGATCTTGCCTTCCCAGATTTTCCGCATTTACTCAGGAAGGGATAATTCCCAAAGGAAATTATCCCAACCTCAGTCTAAGCGGATGCGGCGCGCTTGAAAGCTTCCACAATGGGAGAGACATGTTCTGAAAGAATCACCCAGTTCTCGGGAAGTTCAAGCCTGGGATTCGCTGCCAGATGACCAGGGACGAAGACTTCGACCTTCTTCGGGGCCTGATTGGCAGCATTGAGAATGTCCTGCTTAGTCAGCATCGACAAAAACCTCCTGTAGTCGGATGTTTAGCAACTGAGTTTCGGCAGTCAGTTGCCTTGCGATCGAGCGGAACTTCTTCCGTTGATCGAGATTTGCTAGTTGTTCTTGCTGTCTTGCGCAGAGACCGTAGATATGCGAAGGATCCTCAAACAACTTGGTTTGCCTCACCATCTACTCGATTCGAGACAGTACAGCTTTGCGTGAAAGTGCCGATAGTCGTTTCCTAGTCCCAAATCTGGTAGATGCGACCCCTCAACTGTGTAGCGAGGATCGAGCAAAGAGCCATGCGCTGTTCGGGAAAATGTCTTGATCCCTTTTTCCCGACAGCACTTTTGGACTGCACGCTTGTTACTGAGATCGGTGAAGTTCAGGTGACCGCCATATCGCAAAGATTCGGCAAGATCGCCAATCTGCTCATTGGTTAGATTCACTTCTTTTCCCCCTTTGCAAGTTTTCGAGCACGTGCTGCCAGCTTGCGAATCGACTTCTTCGAGAGACCCTCCGGACGGGTTGGTCTTGCGCCTGTGGGAGGGTTTCACGTCAGTGCGGGGACGCGCTGGTCGATCGGAATGATTCCGAAGAACTGGAGATCATCGAAGAACTTGTCTTCGATCTGTTCAATCCTCAACTCGTGCGAGAAGGAATCGAGTATTCCCAGATCGAGAGCAACGTCGGCGGCTTGCTTGTCTGACTGCCTGCGCTCGATAAGATCCTTGACAGTCATGTCTTTTCCTTTCTAGTAGTATTTGATGATTGTGTTGATCTGGCGCTTGCGGTAGAAACCGCACCAGCGCAAAAGCTTGCGATACATTGATTGCCTCCTTTCAAAAATTTTTGGGGAAAATTCGAGTGCCCAAACGTAGGTAAAGTTTGGGTCGAGTGCGTTCTATTGAGCTATCTGACTATTGGAGCACCAAGGAAACGATTTAAAGTGCCAGTGTCAGATAGCTCGATACAACGTACAAGAGGGAGTCTTTACGACTCCCTCTTGTAAATAACCATTCGGACGCGGCCGCGTGAGTCAACATCAATCGCAGCTGCATCCGGACGGATCTCTTCCGGCTTGAGATACGCCGCTGCATGCTCGCGCGGCTTTCGCTTCATCGATGTTGTCTTACCGCTTGCGGCGGATTGTGCATCCTTGCCGTTCGTCCGTCCGCGTTCATTACTCACGTAGCCTCGGACGTTGTCACCACCAGGCGAACGTCTACGGTGTCTCATCGCATCCCCCTTTCGCTTGTGGACACTTCAATACGTGGCGCCTTGAGTGTTGTTGGTGCTAGACGGCGGGGTTTACGACCTGGGCTTCACGAACTAGGACGTAGACAGTCGTGTCAGGAGTCGAAGCGGACACGATCGGGTCTTCAAGCCACGAGACTCCGTAAGACTCGCGAACCTTCTCGATAGCTTCGAGACCTGCATCCTTCGACCAGGAATGACGGACAACTTCGCGAGTCTCCCGCTTCCCGGCTGATTCCTTCTTTCGGAGCGGCTTGAAGGTTGTCTTCCCGTTCGTCGTCGTCCCCACTTCCGTAACGGTCTTGTGAACGTCGCGCGGGATGTCTGCGACACGACAGAACGCGTTACGCATGGCAACCTTTCCCGCTGAGTCGAGCGCGAAGCGAGCTGATGCCTGCTCACTGCCATAGACGAACGAGCGGAGGAACGAAAGAGTCTGCGACTCGTTCCAGCGAACGGCGATCAGTGTTGCGATGTCGAGCGGTGTCTCGATATTCAACATCTTGAGCATGGTGCCTCCCTTTGGTTGGCGCCACGTATTCAAGTGTCCCCCTTTGGGGGTTACGGCATTCGTACCCTTGAGTAGTAGGAGTCTTACAACGTTCGTATCTGCATTGGCTAGTCGCGATTTTTGCTTCCGGCGCCCATGCTGTCAGTACGTGACGTTGCAGTCACTTGCCTACGCTCACGTAGGGTCGTGCCGTTCGTTCGCGCGTAGCAGCGTTATCCCCTGCATCGCTCCCTCAACATGGCGCAGCCTCACCTGTACGTCGCCACTCGGGTTAAGAGGCATCGCGTCTCACTCGCTTGCCTCTAGGTCATGACTGCTCGCGTCTAGGCGACTCCTCGCATGCAGGACGACAATACGAATCAACGCTAAGTTTGTTGTTTGCACAGTTTCCTAACGAGGCAACAGCATAGTATGCAGACTGATAAAATCGCAATTTGCTAAGACTTTAGTAAAGCTAGCAACTATCGAAAGTGAAGTAACGTAGCAAGTATGCGGAGTTTGGCAAGTTCGCAATATTGACAACGTTTATGCAAATATGCAAAAGTGTCAATCCTTCTCAGGGCCTGGTCAACTCGTCTCTCGTCTATGCCCCTAGATGGCCTTGAGAGTGACCCTCCCGCGTTCCCATCCTTTCAAGGGACTGTATTGCTGGAATCGGAAAAGGCGAATGAGTGTCTACGACTATCTCAATTATTGCAAATCTTTGTTGCCAATTTCGAAAACACTAAATCCGACCAGCTAGCCCGCTACCTTCCCTATCGTGGCAAAGCGCTTTCAGCGGATCGATACAAGACAGGCTGAAATTCTGGTTCCGAGGGAATCGACTTTTCAGACTCGTTCTAAAGCACAGATCATATTTCAATCGCAAGGCACGACTATCCCCCAGCCCCTTTCTGAACCACCCTCGCGGTATGATGCGATCAAATCCTACGATTCGCAAGTTTCGATTGCTCAGGGATTTGGCGGAAAGATAGTCTTTTCGCAGCCTTCTCCCCAAGATGTAATTTCTACCTATGCTCATAGAGCACCTGAGCACATTCGGCCTTTCGGTGGCTATGTTGTCATGCCTCTTTATTGGCTTGACCTGCAGCCCGATTTCTTACCACCCCGAACACATAACAAATGGTTAGCCCACTCAATCGAGGGACGCTATGCTTCAAATCCGGTTAAGTCAAGATTCAAGTGTTACATAAACGGCACGCTTGAAGTACCGGGATTACAGCGCTAATGGCGGTATATATCGCAAAAGGTACAAAAGAGTATGTACCCGTCGATATTACCGATAGTTCTGGTATCGTAACTGATCTTTCGGGATTATCGCCGAAGTTTGACTTTCTAGATGATTCAGATGTGTTTATCTATAATCAAGCAACAGCTACTGCATCCGGTATGGAGATGAATTGTTTACTTGATGTATCCTCTACCGGGCCTAGCGGCCTATTACCTGTCGGGCATTATCGGCTCTTTGTCGGATTTACAGTTGGGTCTGAAAAGCCAAGGCTTGGTCCAATTGATGTTTATATTAGGGATAAGACTTCATGAGTGGTAAACCAGGATCAGATCATCCAAAACCAGGGCAGGGAACATCCCAGCCAATCATAACGATAGTAGGTAGGTGACAGATGGCAGACTTACATTTTGGTGAGGGAGAGCTTCCTGATGACTTGCAGGATAAACTTGATCAGTATAACAAGAACTTCGAAGCTCTCGATACGTTTTTGGGAGATACTTCGCTTACTGACTCATCGATGGCAACAGGACTTAGAGTTGAGCGAACGAAAGAGATTCTCGCCCAAGCTTTGCCGATCGGCGTACAGAGCCTAATCCAGCTAGCAGCATATTCAAAAACGGACAGTGTTAGGCTAAAGGCTTCGGTCTATTTGATTGATCGATGTCTGGGGAGGGATGGCGCTATTGGAGAGGAAGACGAGGCGGTCAAGCTTATTAAGAGACTTGCACAGAAGGAGGTGAATTAATGGCAACGGTTACTTGTACGCCGAATCCGGCATCTGTTGGACAAGCGGTGGTTGTAGAGGGAGTCGATTTTACACCCTCCACAGCTTCAACAATGACCGTACAGTCACCGAATGGTAACGCAGGTATTCTCTACTCGGACGCGTCAACAGATTCTTCGGGTGAAATTGCCTCAACCGATGTAGCCAACTTCGCAAATCAAACGCTGACAGTTACAGGAAATGCAGTTGCGGCAGAAACGGTTACGATCGGTGCGGTTACCTATACCTGGAGGACATCGGTTGCGGCGACTGCTAACGAAGTTTTGGTTGGAGCGTCAGCATCTGCATCGCTCGACAATCTAAAGTCAGCGATCAACTTGGACGGCACAGCAGTCTATGGTACTGCAACAGTTGTTCACCCGACAGTTAGGGCAGGTACCAAGACCGCTACGACTCTCTTCTTGATTGCAAAGACAGGCGGCACCGGCGGCAACTCATTGGCTTCAACGGAAACAATGACCAATGCTTCTTTCGGCGGTGCGACGTTTTCAGGTGGGGCCGCAGTTACAACCACAAACCCGTTTAGATTTGCACCTTCCGTACCGGGTAAATGGCTAGTTACAGTAAGTGATGGAACACTGACGGCTTCCGTGACGCTAACAGTGTTCCAGGCTACATAGGAGAGAAATGAACCCTCAACCCGTTCAGATGCTAGCAGCACTGACGAGAGAGCACTCACATGAAATTAGGAGGGCTTTGATTAGACTCAAGATCCCCATTGATCAGAACGATATTATCGATATCGACCTAGTAGATGTCCAGAAGATGAAGAAAGAGATCAAGGAAATCCTGCATGAGGATGCTATTACAGTCAGGCGGGGGATTAATGATCCCAGCGTTAAACTATAGGGTAATTTTAATCCAGGCTTGGAAAGGGGTTTAAAGAATGGCTAGGTATTCTGCTGGCGCACTTGCTGCTGGTGCAGGTTCTACCACACTGCCGAGTGGCTCAATTTACGCTACAGCTTCAGTTTCATTTGCAGTTAGGGAATGTGGTATTTACAATACTACCGCAACGGCTGCTGCTTATAAGCTTTCTCTACTTACCACGCGTGGTACAGTCGGTTCAGGTCTAACGGCTGCGAAGCAGGATGATAACTCGGCCGCTGCTTCCGCAACTCCGTTCAATACCCATACTGTGGCCCCGACCCTTGGCTCCGATCTTGGTTATCGTTGCCAACTTGGTGCGGCTGTCGGTTCTGCCATGGTTTGGACCTTTGGAGATCGTGGCCTCAGGGCACCGCTTGGTACTGCAAACGGAATCGGTGTGATCGTAGAGAACGGTACCGGACAGGTTTTGCAGCTATACTTCGTTTGGGATGAGTAGATTAGTACAGTTTGGCATTATTGGCGCTGCGCCAATTGTCGTGAAGCTGGAGAACATTATTTAGTAAATAGCACAAATTTTCGGCCGTTAAGGCGAAGTAGTACAAACGGCACCGGACGCCCGTAACCGGAATATAATGAAACGAATATTGCTTATATTCATACTAGCAGGAGTCTTGGTCTCTATTAGCCAAGCAGGTAAACAGGGACCAGAAGTAAAGGAAGGGATTTTCGCTGGAAGTTTTTGTGGAAGAGCAAGGTATTCAGGAAACCCTTATGATGTTCCACAAATTCTCGGGTCAAATGGTGTATACGGAATTTTAACGACAGTTACTCTAATAGTCTCAAATCCTACCAACAAAGCAGTTTCTAATATTACCGGGTATGTAGGGAAGTCTTCAGATATTTTTGCGGCTCCTGGTTGCGATGCACCGAGCCCTCCGGGGGCACAGTATGATTATCCATTTATCTGGGCACAAACGTAAGCCAGGAGGGAAATGGCTAAGTTTGAAGCATTGATCTGGATCAAAGTCCTAGTGCCTCTTGAGGAGGAACTCGACACGCCTCTGGAGGTTATTGAGGCTGAGCAGCAGATCACGACGGTACGAGATAGGGGCGAGATAGCTGTCGCTAGGTTACTACATAGACAGTTAGAAGACGCCTATCTTGCTAAGAGAACAGCTCTGGCGATTAAAGCTGAAGGTGAGATTACCGAGAAGTTAAGTAAGCAACTTTCATATGAGGTTGTGGGCTCATACGTAGAGGAAGTTCATGAGATACGGACGTAAATACACAGTAGAGTTCCACAACGTTTCCATTTCTGCGCAACAGGACCTGTTTTATCTCAAACCAGCTGCTGATAAGATTATTGTAATTCATGCAGTATATCTCTCAAATGTAGGTGGCACGGCAGACGCTGGTGATGCACAGGAAGAGTTATATGACGTTGAGATGATCTACTTACCCTCGACGGTTACAGTTGGCTCTGGTGGTAACTCAATGACTCCTGTTCCCGCACTAGTAAATGATGTAGCGGCAGGCGTTACTGCGCGAATCAATGATACAACAAAAGCGACGACTTCTGGCACAGCGGTTAATAGGCATTCCGATGGCTGGAATGTCCGTATCCCGTATGTGTATTTGCCTCCACCCGAGGACAGAGAAGTGGTTGCTAATGCAGCAGCAATGGTGTTCAGGTTGAACACGACCCCCAACGACCCGGTCACATGTAACGGGTCGATGAAGATCGAAGAGTTGCCGTAGGCGGACGCGATGAGCGCGACCGATCTAACACCTACAGCCGACCCGAACACATTCATCGAAAAGCAGCGGCCCGGGTACGTTCGCTATCGGCACACGGACGGGCGAAGATGGGCGGTGCACGGTGAGTGTGATCGTCGTGGCGACTGCCTGATCGGCGCCGTCATCGACACGCCCGATGGCCCCGTTCAGATTCGCGATCTCGCGCATCTGCGATCGCTCACCCGCAAGCTCGGCCGCGCCCGGATCGACAGCGAACTCGACGTTCCGGTTGGCCCCGGCTTCCGGGGCTGCTGCCCCCTACGAATCGAGGAGCTATGACCCGTATCCTGGCAACACTCATCGTCGTCGCCGCGGTCGCGTCGTCGGCGTGGGCCAGCCCGCCCGCGCCCCTCAACCTCGGCGACGGACCCGTCACGTTGTCGGGAGGGCAGACCGACACGCGGATCGAGAAACAAAGCTGGTTCCTCGCCGACGGTTCCTGGGACCCGAACCATACGATCATCAATCCATACACAGGCGTCTCCTGGGACATCAATGACCACGGATCCGCGACGTTTTACGGATTCCTCGCATCAGGCGCCTCCACGTTCGCGACCTGGCAGCACATCTGGGACTACAACCCCATCTACGCATGCAAACCGCTCTGCACGAATTGGGGCGGCGCGGGCAACAGCTGGGGCAGCTACGCCGAAGCTCCCTCCCCCGACCTTGCCGTCCGCACCTGCCTCGCCGGACGCTGCTTCGACTCCGCACCGAAATATGACGCCTCTCTTGGTGTCTATCGGTACGTGTTCTGCGGGACTGCCCAATACACGCCCGATGATCCGCTCGTCGTCGATATCCCAGGTTCGGCGGGAGCCGATGGCATTCCAGGTCGCGGCCATCTCGACACGATCACCGTGACTATCTCCAACATCGCGACCGGGAAACGAGGCACCGTCAAGAACATCACGGTCGGGATCGGCCTGTCATCAGACATGGCGTTCGCTCCCGGATGCTCCGACAACCGGTACCTATGGTCTCGTAACCCTGCGGCGGGATTTACGACGCAGACTGACTACCCGTTTCGGTGGTTCTCGTCCTGAGATGGCGACGGTCGCCAAGTTCTATCTTCTGGATGCCACCTCTCCCGACTCGGGGACGCTACCGAGCGGTAGTACCGCTTACATTGCCGGAGGAACATCCTCCGACGCCGCTACTGGATTCGGTACAAATCGAGATGCTACCGATGTCGCGGGGACTTCCGATCCGGACGTAGAGGCGTCCATCACTGCGGTCGCAAACACGATCGCCCAGATTCTATGGATGCGTCGCTACATATCTAGACCGCTCGCGGCCCACACATTCGCCTCAGGGGACGGCAACTGGACATTCAGCTATGCCCGCAGCGAATCCAACCTAAATCACAATCAGAGCATTCGCCTCGACATTTACGCTTGGAGACCTTCAACCGGAGCGCGAGTCGGTACGGGGGCATTGACTCTCAATGGTACGGAGCCAACCGCCGCCGCCACCGAGCAGGCTGAATCGATCACCGGGGCTTGGAACGCAACCTCCGTGACAATCAACGACGGCGACATCCTCGTTTTCGAGATCGTCGATTCCTTCACGCAGAGCATGGCAACCGCGTACACGAGTCAATTCGCCTATAACGGGACGACAGAGGCGAGCACGACGACATGCGCAACCTTCGTTACTCCGCCAACCGCATTGACATTGTTCGCTGCCGGATTGCCTTTCGATGATCGACGTCGTGCTCGTAACACATTGCTGAGGCTCTGATGCCGGGCGTCTACCGCCGCCGATACTATGGCCCCCGTAGACATATTGAACGGGGTAGATGGCTTGCGGGTAGCTTTAGTAAGTTCTATGTTCATGATGCAGCTACGACAGTTACGGGTACGCTACCCGGAGCTGGATCACAATCGGCCACGACTCCAGCAGAGACAGCAAGTGGTGCTTCAACAAACCGCTCGATGGATGGAAATGCTGGAGCATCTGAGGTATCGGTAACTACAACAGTGCTGGCTCTCGATGCAACGATATGGCATAGACGCTTTGTATCTCCAACTCTGGCGACTCAGGACGTTAAGGTCGGTAACTGGACGATTTTCGGCGCCGCCAGTGAGTCAATTGGGACTGTCAATGCGCAGTTTATTGGGGGAGTACTTTATCAGTGGCGCCCATCTACAGGCTCACGAATAGCTTATGTTTTCGATTCTCCCACAATTGGCGCAACAGCGCCAGGAACTTCAGAAACGGCAGTATCTACAGCTATCTCTGGCTCGGCAGTAAGCCTCGTAGACGGAGATGTCTTGATACTAGAAGTTTGGAATGACTTCTCAACTGCTGGTGCGGGAACTGTGACCTATTATTACGATGGAACAACCGAAGCTAGTACGTCTTCTAATGCCGGATATATTTTGACTCCGCAAAGAATCGTGCTTAGTACCGCAGTGGTAACAGAAATTCCCGATCTCGTACTACAACCCATCTTAGCGGCATGAAGACTACTTACCCCGTACCTAATTTTACTGGCACAGCAGATCGGCACCGACAGCCAATTTCATTATTGGGTACAGTTGATAGTCCCCCAAGCCCCCTAGCACAAATTATTTTTGCTCATAGTCCGATTCAGAAGGAAATGCAAGATTTTGTCCGAACGGGAACCGATCTGGTACCGTATCCATTAATCTTAAAGTCAATAGCGTTTACGACGCCACAGCAGGACATGGAAGCTCTTTCAGTATTGAGTTACGCTGATAAGATTGGCACACTGCTAAAGATCCAGGCACATGATCCGGTCCAACAGGACATGTTACCAATTGGTTTGGTCGGAAGAAAAGAGATTATTCCTGATCCTCTGTCAAGATTGATAAAAGCTCATAGTCCGCTGATCGCTGAGATGGAGACCAACTCAGTAGTAGCGAGCAAGGATTTGGCCGGACAGAGTTACTTCAATAGGGCTCACGATCCAGCCCAGAAGGTTATGCAGACTTATAGTCTATTGGCCTCGATCGAGAGAGCTATTCCAATCTCGCTGAGATATCTTGCACACGATCCAGCGCAGCTTAATATGATGACCTTGGCAGTTTTAGCTACCTTGGACAAGGCTCCAGAGTCAAGAAAAGTTAACGCAATCGAAATCATCCAAAAAGACATGTCTATACTGTCCAGAGTCGCTAGCCAAGATAACGTACCAAGTCCACTTGGTCAACGGATTCAGGCGCATAGCCCAATTTTGAAGGATATGCAGCCCTATAACCTCTTAGCCTACGCTGATATCATTGCTCCCACAGTTATCTATACCACCAAAGTTTCTGCTATTTCATCGATTCAGAAAGACATGCAGGCAGATGTGATTCAGATTGGATACCCGGATCTCGCTCCGACAAGTTACCTAGCGAAAGCTCATATTCCGGTACAAAAAGAGCAGTCGGTCTATTCATTATTGGCCGGTACCGATCAGATCATTGTAGTCATTGTCGACCCCTTGGTAACGAGAAGAATCCTTGGGGTCGAACTAGTTCAAAAAGATCAGCTGCCATATACCAAGATAGCAGATCTGGATCGGGCGCCGATTGCTAACAAAGTTTCTGCACATAGCCCGGAACAAAAGTTAATGCAAGTCTTAAGCTTGATCTCTTCGCTTGATCTAGCGCCTGAGACTCGGAAATCGATTGCACACGATCCTATCCAGAAGATTGTACAAGCCTATAGTCTATTGGCATCTCTCGACACGACTGGACAGTTCACTAAGGTTTCTGCTCATGAACCTATCCAAAAGGATCCGAAGCTGTCAAGCGTGCTTGCAAGTAAAGATCAGGCCCCTGATCCACTGTTTAGAAAAGCGCTGGCAATTGAACTTGTGCAGAAGGATATGATTACTTACACCAAGGTTGCGGATATTGATCGTACTGCAATTTTTGGCAAAGTAACTGCACATGAACCAATCCAGAAAATCATGCAAGTGTTTAGTCTTCTTGCCTCGCTCGATCTTGCCCCAGAAACGACCAATGTGATAGCAAACGATCCAATCCAAAAGCTGATGGAGACCTATCAGCTTCTGGCTTCGATTGATTCGTCTCCAGCGAGCCTTAAGATCCAGGCACACACTCCAACACAACTGGAGATGGAAGCCTTCAATATCGTAGCTCCAACTGATGTCGCAGGTGAACTAAGAAAGGTTAGGGCGCATGAGCCTATTCCGGATCTCATGGAGACACTATCGATTCTGGCTCAGAAAGATCAGACTCCTTATCCGCTGGAGCTAACTTCGATTGCACATGATCCAATCCAGAAAGCGATGCAGACGCTTTCTGTACTTGCACGGATCGAGAAGATCCCAGACCCGCTACTTAAAAAGATCCTAGCCCATGAGATTATCCAAAAGGATCCACGAGTTTATAGCCTTTTGGCCTATACAGATGTTGTTGCTCCTGCAGCCCTAGATCCATTACTTACAAGAAAGATCCAAGCGCACGATATCGCTCAAAAAGCGCAACAGGTCTATTCATTAATTGCAAGCGTTGAACATCGGATCCCACAAAAGACCAAAGCAACAGATGCCCACGACCCGATACAACTAGCAATGGAGGCTCTATCAGTCCTCGCCACTGTTGATGCTGTGGGGGGTTTTTATAAGGTACGGGCGCACGAGCCTGTGATTGATGAGATGAGAGTTGGGGCTACTCTCGGAAAGATTGATAGTATTGGTCAGATCCTCAAGATTCTTGCCCATGATACTCCCCAGAGATCGATGCAGACCTACAATCTGTTGGCCTATGCTGATTTGGCTGCTGAAATAACGCAGGTGATAGCAATCGATATAACACAAAAACAGCCAGCTACTAAGACCACATTAGTCACGCCGGATAAATCAGTTATCTCAACTAAGATAACCGCTCACGAAACAATACAACAGATTATGCAAGCTTTGTCGGTAATGGCAAGCATTGATCAAGCTCCAGCAGTGATGCAGGTTGTTGCGGTAGATATTACCCAGAAGTCTCAGTTCACACAAGCAGTACTTGTAACGGCAGACATAGCTGGAGTAATTAGCAAGGTCTTTGCTCATAATCCCGAACAGAAGGTTATGCAGCTTCTCTCAATTTTGGCGACAAAGGATCGTGCTCCTGAACTTAGGAAGGTTGCCGCAATCGATATTACCCAGAAAGAGATGCAAGCGTTTACGAAACTCGATGCTAAGACAATTATTTATACCCTTTATGATATTTATGCAAGGAAGGTGATAGCTAATGAACTGATCCAAAAGGACATGCAAACCTATAGCTTGTTGGCAAGAAGAGAAGGTATTCCCTCTCCGCTGTCTAGACGAATTGATGCGCACGAGCCGCTACAGAAGATTATGCAGCCGCTTGGGCTACTGATTCATCCAGAGAGCGTCCCTGATCCGCTACGTAGCCGTATTGTCCTTGCCCATGATCCTGAGCGCCGTGAGATGGGCGTGGAGACACTCCTGGTCATCCCAGATAGAGGCGCTGAAACTAGAAAGGTAAGTGCGTTCGATCCCAAACAAAAGATCCAGGAACCATTCTGGTTGCTGGGAGTTCAGGAATTTACGCCTTATCCCTTACTAACGAGATTGATTCAAGCGCATGAGCCGATTCAGAAATATCTGGCTTCTCAGTGGATTAAGGGTTATGGACTTCCATCGACGCTAGTCATTCACAAATTCTCTGGTGAGGCAATTGGAAGAATGTGGATTGCTTATTTCGGAAGGGGTTGGGAAGGGAGCCAGTGGAGTAGATGGAAACGTTAACCAAGGGTACGAAGGAATACTTACCAATTAAGGTAAAGAACATTCTTGGGACTTTCGCTACACTTGACGGAACTGGTCTAACGTATGATCTCTATAGGGCCGATGAAGCTGAGACTCCTATCTTGACAGGTCAGCCCGCAAATAACGATGGGATGATTGCATTACCACTTATCGATGCAACGGGTTTGGTAGAGGGGGACTACAACGTCTTTATCAAATTTACTGCGTTACCTGAAGTCCCAAGGTTAGGGCCGTTTACGTTTAGGGTAGATGATTAGATATGTCCCTTGCAAAGGATGAAAATTTAAGTGGAATTGAGGAGGCGATAGAGCAAGCTGATCTTTTGGGCAAGCCAGCAATATTAACTGGATACTTATTGATCTCTGAGTGGGCAGCAGGAGATTCAGAAGAAGTTTACATTGTCGAGAGCGCTCCGGAGAGTCAGCCGTATTGGAAAACACTTGGATTTGTAGAAGCCTGTAGGCTCTCAATCGCAGCTAGAACGCAGGTGGAAGGAGAGGAATGAACTACGCACAAGCACGGCAAAATTTAGAGAAGACAGGTTGGCATTTTACAGTCAGAAATGATAATCGGATTTGGGCTCATGAATGCTGCTGCACAAAGATTCCAGCAACTGAAGAAGATATTAAGGAGCTTGACTGGATTCATGTCGGCGATCTGATTTTAGGCCCTGCACATGAATACCATGAAACAAAAGAAGAAGCTGAAGCTTGTCTCAATAACTGGCGTAGAGACCCAGAACGTGTCTCACTTGATGGACAATACTACCATTGGGCAGGATGTGAAGCAAGATTCACTCCAGTAAATGAAGAAGTCGAAAACTGCCCGCAACCGTACTGGCATAAAACGCATCGTTACTGTCCAGCTTGTCCATGGACTGAAAATTATGACAAAGTTTGTGACAAGCCCACTAAGAATCATGCGCGTATTAAGGATGTGGGAGGTTTACACGACGTAGCGCTTTGCGAGAAACATCTGACGGTCGAAGATGCTATCGGAACAATCAGAGATATTACATATGTGATGTACTCATGAGCGTTTGGGACACTTTAGGCCAATATAAGACAGGCAGTTTCCCACTTGGCTACCCAACTACGATCAGAACTTTCTATGCTCCAGTAGATAATGTTCATGGGGCATTAATGGCAATGCTTGATAGTGCAGCAAAGCTTCGTATTTCCATGTTTGCCTACTCAGACTCCAATATTGACCAGCTACTCAAAACAAAATCTGCCGGCGATTTTCTAATGACGTTGGACGACAGATTTTCGGGTGGGCAGAAAGAAATTGATCTATTATTAGCTTGGGATCAAAGTTTGTTTGGTACTAAGGTAGTAGTCGGTACATCTAGTAAGGGATCGTTAAGTCATCTTAAAATGGTATCAATAGACGATCTCTATACAATTACGGGATCTACTAACTGGACTGTCTCTGGGCAGATCTATCAAGACAATCAACTAACAATCATCAAAAATCGGTACCATGCAAAAGAGGCAGCGGCTCGAATCGAAGCAGTCCATAGTCACATGCTATCTGAAATGACTGCTAAGAAACTATGGCCTCCAACCACCACTATGGCTACTAATGCTAACTTCTAATATTTCTCAGGAAGCCTTGTTCAAAGAGCTTGGCTATGAGCCTCATAAAGCCCAGTGGCTCTATCATAATTCTCAAGCAAGATTCCGAGTAGTGTGTGCGGGCAGAAGATTCGGAAAGTCCTCGATGGTTGCGCATAATATGACGGCAGCGCTATTCCGTGAAAATGCCCACTATTGGATCGTTGGTCCTACCTACGGATTGTCCGAAAAAGAATTTCGGATTGTTTTTGACGATATCTTTCGAAAACTAAAGCTTACAAACATGAAAGGTATCAGAAAATCTTACAATCTTGAGCAAGGTAATATGTCTATTAGAATGCCCTGGAATACTGTGCTTGAAGTCAAGTCTGCTCAAAAAAGTGATTCTTTAGTAGGTGAAGGTCTTGATGGCCTAATCATGTCCGAGGCTGCACTTCATGATAGATCTGTTTGGGATATGTATCTTGAGCCTGCACTTCTCGATAAGAGAGGATGGGCGGACTTTGTTTCAACGCCAAGGGGACACAACTTCTTTGAGGGTCTTTGGCTAATGGGCCAAGATCCTGCTTTTGAGAATATTGAGTCTTGGCGATTCCCCACCTGGGCCAATACAGTCAAATTTCCTTTGGGTGAGAATGACCCCGACTTACAAGCAATTAAGCGAAATAAGTCTGAGTTCTCTTGGCTTCAGGAGTACTGTGCTGAATTTGCTGCGATCGAGGGTCGTATCTACACAGAATTTGACCGCAAAGTTCATGTTACCGGTATTGATTATGTCCCTTTTTGGAAAAATTTCCAGGTCTTCGATTTCGGTTTTTCGGATCCCTTCGTTTGTTTGGATATTATGGTCGATCCCTCCGATAATGTCTACGTCTGGCGTGAATATCAAGTCAGGCGCAAAACCAATACTGAACACGGATTAGTATTACAACAGCGGGATAATCCTTCGGGCTTTCGAGTTGATGGTCGTTTTGGGGATCCCAGAGACCCTGACGCTATGGGAACCCTGAATTTTATTCTGTCAGGCCAACCAATTATTGGTAGGACTCTAGGGGCGAAAAATGGTATTTCTGAAAAACTACAGGGCTATGACATTGTTAAGCAATGGATGAAGATCCATCCGGAGGGTAAGCCTAAGTTCTTTATTGATCGTAGTTGCGTTGAAACTATCCGTCAGCTTGAACAGCTTCACTTGAATCCGGAACGTGAGGGATATAACACGAAAGAGGGGCAACGTGAGACGGATGATCATGGCCCTGATGCTATTAGATACTTCTTCAATGAGTATTTCTTAATGGGATTCCGAAGAGGCGACCTGAGCGCCGTCTATGGTTCTCTGCCGACAGAGGCAGACGACTTCTTTAGATATTACTCGTCTTTAAGAAGAGAAGAGAATGGCTTTCGGATTTAAAAGATTCCAGGATCCTCGCAAGGTCATAACGGGCACGAGCTATACAGCGACCGGTACGACTCCGGTTGATCCAAAGGCCACGCTTGAGTTAGGTTCTTCATATCCTGCCAGGATTCCTGATGTTGTACCTGCCTTTACATCGAGGCAGCAGATGCTCCGCACCTTCAAAGAGATGGAGGACGGGGATGCAACTTTCGATATTTCTCTAAGAGCCATTAAGACGCCGATTATGGGCTCGACGTTCTTTATGCAGCCCTTTGATCAGAAGCAGATCAATGTAGATATCGCAGAGTTTTGTGAGTATAACATCTTTGAGGGGACATCTAAGCCTTTTGTTATGGTCTTGGATGATATCCTCAGAATGTTCAATGATGGATATTCTGTGATCGAACAAGTTTGGGAAGCTCGTGAATGGGCGCCACGTCGGACGGGCTCGAATCGTAAGACCTATACGATGTTGAAAAAGCTGGCTTCAAGACCCGTTCTTACCATCAAAGAAATTGACTACGATGATAGTGGTGGTCCAATTGCAGTTATTCAAAATGCTATTAGATCGCAAGGTAAGACGGAGGATGTTTCGATTCCAATTGACAAGTGTCTGATCTTTACTTTTGGTGGACTAGGTGGAGATCTAACAGGAAAACCAATTGGAAGAACAGCTTATCAACCTTGGTATTTTAAGAAAGAGCTCTATAAGATCGATGCTATCGGTCATGAAAGGAACCATCTAGGCGTTCCTGTCTGGAATCTTCCAACTGGTTATAACGAAAAAGACGTTGAAGCAGCCTGGACCTCAGTTACTAATCTCAGGACTAATGAAAAGACAGGTGCAGTCGAACCTCCTGGCTTCACATTCCGTTTTGAGGAAGTCAAGGGGCAGCGAACGGATATCATCCCTTCGATTGAGCATCACGATTCAAAGATTCTTCTGAATGTAATGGCTCAATTCTTAATGCTTGGACTTACAGGTGGGGGAGGCCGAGCTACGGCTGGTTCCCAAGTCGATATGTTCCAGAAGTCCGTCAAGTATTTTGCAGAATACATCTGTGGCGTGTTTAATCTCTATTGTATCCCCAAATTGGTTGGCTACAATTTTGCAACTTCTGAGTTCCCCCAGATGAGGGTCAGAAACGTAGGCGAAACGAAGGATCTACAGATGTGGGCTTCTGCTCATGCCAATTTGATTCATGAGGGTGCAATTACCATTGATGACAATACCGAGGACTGGTATCGAGACAATCTGGACATGCCATATCTGACCACCCTAAGATCTGAGCAGACTGTGACAAAGCCAAAGGGAAATAAGAACAGTAGCGTGATTGCAGGAAATGGTACAGGAAATACAAGCCCAGATCCAGGGTTCGAGGTAACAGCAGGATGAGTAATAGTCCTTATGAGGTTCCAATTCCCGGAACGAATCAAACTTCTGATATTTTATCTTTGGAAAAGTCTACCCCAGGAACTGGACACCCACCTGTATACTCAAAACTTTCCCAAAAAAAAAAAGGAAAAAAAAAAAAAGGGTAA
>JACXTT010004552.1_pt1 | contig 20550 bp, 17 predicted proteins | sample 9270951 | NCBI WGS metagenome assembly JACXTT01 (sample SAMN15532306, study PRJNA645909) | rock metagenome | isolation source: weathered quartz diorite | place: Puerto Rico | collected 2017-06-21
CCCGCCGCAGCCAGCAAGCCCGCCGAGGTTCCCGAGGCTGTCAGCGAAACCGCCCATTACAAAATCAACAAAATGCTCGTCGGCGAATCGCTCGTCGGCGACGGCAACGAAGTCGCACATATCGACCTCATCATCGGACCTGGCGGCAGCCCGGCGGAGGCTGCGTTTTCGCAAGCGCTGACCAATAACAAGGACGGTTTTACTACGCTCCTCGCGGTGGTGGCGCCAAACTTGCTCGCCAAGCCCGCGACCGTCCTTTTCAACAAGGTGACGATCAAGAACGCGAAGCAGGCCGTTCAGATGTTCGGTCCGGCTCAGCGTGCCGTTGCCAAGGCTGTCGCCGACAGTGTCGCCGAGGGGATCATTCCTATCGAGGAAGCGGACAATCTTTATGTCTGCGTCGGCGTGTTCATCCATTGGGAGGCCGAGGACGACCAGAAAATCCAGGACTTCAACTATCAGGCCACGAAGGAGGCGATCGCGCGCGCCGTGAACGGCGATCCGACGCCCGAACATGTCGTCGCGCAGAGCAATATCGTAAAGCATCCCTTCGCCCCGGACTAAGCAGCTTCGCAAGCGGCGCATAATGCCGGGAAGCAGGCTTCGGTAATCATTCCTGGCCCGGCTTCACGTAAGAACATCTGCTGCGCGAAAAGTTCGGCGCGGAGGGTGAGGTTTACTGCGCCCGGACGTCGCGGGTCATTCAAGGAGTCTGTTAGGAGAGGTTCGCCGCGGGAGGCTGGATGTTTTCATCGTCTCGGCGAATTAGCTCACGGTAGCACTCATAGAGTATGGGCCCTTGAAAGGCCTAACTCGCCAACTTATCTAAGGCCAATCGTTCGATAATTGTACAATTATCGAAGTATCTTGATTGGAGCATGAGACATGAGCAAATTGTCTGGCAAAGTAGCGGTCGTAACGGGTGCCTCAAAGGGCATCGGCGCGGGAATCGCCAAAGGCCTCGCGGCAGAAGGTGCAGCGGTCGTCGTCAACTATTCCTCGAGCAAGGATGGCGCGGATCGCGTCGTCGCGGAGATTAGCTCCAAGGGCGGTCGCGCGATCGCGGTGCAAGGCAACGTCGCAAAGGCAGCGGACGTGGAGAAAGTCTTTGGAGAGACGAAGCGCGCATTCGGACGGCTGGATATTCTGGTCAACAACGCCGGCGTCTATAACTTGCTGCCTCTCGAGCAGGTCACGGAAGAGCATTTCCACCAGCATTTCAACGTCAACGTGCTCGGCCTGTTGTTGGCGATGCGGGAAGCGGCAAAGTTCTTCGGCTCCGACGGCGGCAGCGTCATCAATATCGGCTCCGTTGTGAGTGATCTCACCCCGCCTAATTCGGTCGTCTACACAGCCACGAAAGGCGCGGTTGACGCCGTGACACGCGTGCTGGCGAAGGAGCTGGGTTCGCGGAAGATTCGCGTCAACTCGATCAATCCTGGCGTAATCGAAACGGAGGGCACACACGCTGCAGGCGTCATCGGCAGCGATTTCGAGAAACAATATATCGGGCGGACGCCGCTCGGGCGAACGGGGCAACCGAGCGATATAGCACCTGTTGCCGTTTTTTTGGCGTCGGACGAGTCGCGTTGGATCACAGGGGATACGCTGGCGGTTTCGGGCGGCTTGCAATGAGATGACAGCGCTCTCGTGACCTAAGCGCGCCGCCGGTGCAAAAATGAACATGACCGATTCGATTTGAAGCGGTTCATGCTCGAAGGTGTGGGGATGTCGAAACCGGCCGGCAAAACGCTGTCGCAGGATCAGGTTCTTTTGATCGCGAAGGCTCTGGGCGATCGGCGCCGCTACGAAATCTTGAAGCGTCTCGGCGAATGCCGGGACGCGATCGCCTGCGGTGCGGTGCGCGATTGCACGCAAATCGACGCGGCGACGCTTTCCCACCATATGAAAGAGCTCGAGCTTGCCGGGCTGGTGGAGGTCATCCGGGAAGGCAAATTCGCCAGCTATGTCTTACGGCGCGATGTGCTTGAGGCGTTTTTCAGCCGATTGAAGGAAGATATCGCGTAATCAACCGAACGGGGGTCATTCAGAAACAACGGCGCAGGCCCGGCCCAAGGCCGTGCCCAACATCTTGTTCCGTCGTGCCACTCGACCAGTGATTTTCGGCCGGGGGTTGGCGTTGAAGCAAGGTCACCAATTCTCGGCAAAAGGCCGGACTTCGAGCTCAAAAGTCCAAGCCGATTGTTTTTGCTGAGTCAGAAAATAGACGGTGTCGGCGATGGCGCCGGGCTGGAGAAAAAAGCTATCGGGCTTTTCGGGAAGCATTTTGCGCGCTTTCGGCAAATCGATGACGCCGTCGATCACGGCCAGCGCGACATGGATGCCGAGAGGCCCGAGGCTCCGCGCCAGCGACTCGGCGAGGCTACGCTGCGCGGCTTTCGCCGCGGCGAAGGCGGCGGTTTTCGCTCCACCCCGGCGCGAGGCCGTCGCGCCGATGAAGACGATCGTGCCGTGGCCCGCGGCCTTCATCCGCGGGATGACCTGCCGGGCGGCGATGAATGCGCCGAAAGCATTGATCCGCCACGCGGACTCAAAATCCTCAGCGCTGACCTCCTCGGCGCTGCCCCACACACCGCTGCCTGCGTTGTAAATGAGGACATCGACCGCGCCGAATTCCTCATGGATCGCGGCGAAAGCGAGCTCGATAGACAAGGGGTCGGCAACATCGCAGGCTATGGCGCGGGCGAGCGGCAGCTCTTGCGCGAGCGCCTCGAGCCTTTCTTTTTGCCGCGCCAGCAGCACGACGGCGTAGCCTTCCTTCGCGAATTTGCGGGCGAAGGCGGCGCCATTCCCCGGACCCGCGCCGACGATGGCGCAGAGAGGCGGCTTTGCCGCAGGTCTCGCTCCGTTGGTCATGGGACAGACCCTTCTTTTATTAGCCCGGCCTGAAACGAGAGACGGGCTGAACAATATATAGTATCGCCGCCCGGCGGCCGCGCGATCCTCGGCCGCAATGTCGAAAGCTGCCGGAACAAGCGCCCGTGTAAAATTGCTTAAGATCGGAATTGCCACGCGCTGCGGGGCGCCGGCGAGATCAGGCAGCCGCCAGCTAAAGCGGCTTTAATGAAGCCCCGTTAGGCCGGGTGGGTCAGCCGCGCGGGGGAAATCCCGGTCAGAAGCGCGACGACGTCGGCCTGACGGTTGCAGCCGGTCTTTTCCATCACGCGGTCCAATTGCGTGCGGATCGTATGACGCGACACGCCACCAGCCGAGGCGATATCGGCCAGGGTTTTGCCGGAGGCGAGACTGCGGGCGACGCGCGCCTCGGCGGGCGTGAGGTCAAACAAGGACTGCACCAGTTCTACGGGCGGTGCTTGCGGCATTGTCACGGGAGTCAAGACGAGCGCGGCGGCGCAGCGGACAAAAATGTCGCGGGCCGATAATCGAATGGGAATGACATGCGCGACCATCATCGCTTCCGCGCCCCTGTCGCGGACTGGAAACGAGCGCACAGTGCCGCCCGCCATATCGATTGCCGCGATCGCATCGCGCAACAGTTTATCGGCGGCCCTGTCCTTCAGCGACACGCGATCCCGCGCCCGCCAATCAACATAGCCGGTGAGGGCTTCGATCAAGGAGTTGGCGGCGAGGACCTTGCCTTGTTCGGTGAGAACCAACGCCGGAAGGCCGAGCGCGGCGAGCGTTTCGCTAGCGATGCGCGCCCGCTCCAGCTGCAAGCGCGCCGATAGGAGCGTGCTGCGGGCGAGATGGGGACGCAGTTCGTCGAGCTTTTGGACGAAGTCGCGTTCGAAAGGCCCGCGTTCGGTCCGTCGCGGAAATATAAAAACCACATTTTCGCCCGTTGGGATCGGAATAATCGTACCCAAAATCCTTCCGATGCCCCGTGGACGCCAAAAGTCGCGGCAGAGCGGTTCCTGGTCCCATTCTTCAGGAGTTAAAATGTCGACTTCGGTCAAAAATCCAGCATGGCGAAGGGCTAACGCCCGAGTAAAGAGTTGTCCGCGCCAAAGCCAACGCTCGGTTGCCCATTTTTCCGCACCGTAACGGTTCTCAGGCGAAGCAGTCCAAAAATGAAGCTCGGCTTTGCTGATAAACAGCGTCCCTCCGGTTCCTTCCACTATTCGTCCAAGCTCGTCGAGAGCGCCGGGCCAAAGCTCCGAAACGAGGGAAGATTCGTAAATTCGATCGACGAGTTCCGGGTCCATGGGTATTTTCCCATTTTGGACGTTTGTCACGTGTCAACGCTCCACGGAGCATTATAACATAATCGCGCAAAGCTTCGATACGCCCTTGTATCGACAGCGCCTGATGCACCAGCGCGTCAAAATGAGCCGGTCGCCGCCACTACATTTTTGTGCGCGCGAGCGCTTGTTCCGCCTCCGCGATTGCCTCGGGCGTCCCGACATGAAGCCAGAGTCCGTCAAGCCTTTGGCCATAGAGGCGTCCTCTATCCGCTGCCGCGAAAAAGAACGGTGTTAGGGGAAAAACTTCGATCGGTCTTCCGGCAAAAAGCTCGGGCTTGATGATCCCGACACCCGTATAGACAAAGGAGGCAATCTCGCGCTCTGCCCGCTTTATCAACCGTCCATCTGGAGTTAGATGAAAGTCGCCGGAGGAGTCAACGCCGATGCTCGTTGCAACTGCCGCGACGAGTAGCAGTATGTCCATTTGAGCGGGATTCCAGGCACTCGCAAGCCGGCGCAGATTGTCGGCCGGACCGTCAATCCAGAAGGCGTCCGTATTGGCGATAAAAAACGGATTTTGCCCAAGAAAAGGCAAGGCCTTGGCGATCCCGCCGCCTTGCCCGAGCAGTTTTTTGCGCTCGTCCGAGATGATGATCCGGGGGCTTCGCCTCGGCGCCAAATGGGCTTCGATTTGGCTTGCCAGATGATGCACATTGACGATCGCCGTCTTAACGCCAATCGCCGCAAAGCGGTCGAGCGCGTGGTCGATGAGCGCCTTCCCTGCCACCGTGATTAGAGGTTTCGGAACCGCGTCCGTGAGAGGCCGCATGCGGGTGCCAAGCCCCGCGGCGAAAACCATGGTTTTGTCTGGCAAATAAGCGGGCATGCGAACGCCAGAACGCTTTAAGGCGCGCCGCCAAAAATTCTTGGCAGATGCTCCTCGTACCAGTTTTGGAGCTCTTCCACCACTTGGTGACGGAGATTTCGTTCGAGATATTTTTCAACGCGCGGCAGATGGGCGAGATATTGCGGCTTATGGTCTCGTTCATCGAGCCTGGCAAAAATGCCGAGGATTTTTGTCGCGCGCTGCGCGCCCAGAGTTGCATACGCGCGCAAAAACCCCGCGACATCGAAGCTGGGATCGGCCTCACGCCGCAGACGCGCGTAATAGGCGAGCAGTTTTAATTCTTCTTCGTCCGAAATATCGACTCTGGCATCCTGCAAAAGGGAGACGACATCATATGCGGGATGGCCCAACACACAATCTTGGAAATCCAAAATGCCAATTTTGGCGAGTCCTTCACGGGCCGGGAGCCAAAGGAGATTGGGCGAATGAAAGTCGCGCAATGTCCAAACTGGCCGCTGAGAAAGGATATCCCGGACCGCTTGGCGCCAAAGATTGACGAAGGTCGCCTTGGCACCGGAGGAAAGCTGCACACAGGCGATATAAGGCACATACCAGTCGATCAATAGTTCGATCTCGATCGAAAGGGCGTCAATGTCATAAGCCGGAATCCGGTAGGTCTCGCCATCACCGAGTGGCAAACTGTCGGAAAGGTCTGCGTCATGTAAATGAGCAAGCGCGGCCAACGCCATCGCATAGCGCTCTTCGATGATGCCGCTTTCGGCTGCGATGGGCTCGGATCCCAAATCTTCGATGATCGCCAGCCCCGCCTCGAGGTCAAAGGCAAAAATTTCCGGCGCCGAAAGGCCTTCCGCACGAAGGCCGCGTCCTACTGTGATGAATGGCTTTATGTTCTCGGCAAGTTTGGCGATGGCGCTATAGGATTTGCCATAGCGGATAGGTGGCCCGTCCGGGCGTTGCGGCGAGTACATCAAAATCGCGCTCTGCCCGTCTCCCTTTACCAGGCGCTCGTAGCTTCGCGTCGACGCATCGCCTTGCAGGAATTCGCGTTTTGCTTCGTGCCAGCCGCTGTTTTCGAGAAGTTCATGAACAGCTTTGGCATGCGCGAGCCGGCCGGCGAAGGATCCTGTCCCTGTCATTGTCACGGTGCGATAGTCGGCGCCGCGGTCCATATCGAGCGCAAGCGCGATATCGAGCCGATCGGCACCAAGAATTCCGCCGGCGCGCTCCGGCCATTCGACAAGAACGAGGGCGCCGTCGCTTGCTTCCTCGAACCCCAATTCAACGAGATCGCTTGGGCGTTCGATCCGGTAGAAATCGGCATGAAGGATGGGAAAACTCAGTCCATCGTAGGACTGCATCAGGGTAAACGCGGGGCTCGGAACTTCGAGGTTTTGGTCGCCGGCAAGGAGTCGAATGAGACTACGCGCCAAGGCCGTCTTCCCGGCGCCTAGGCCGCCCGACAGCGTCACGAGATCCCCGGGACCCGCGAGATTTGCGACATCGACGGCAAGTTCCGCAATGGCGGTCTCGTCGCAAAGTTCACGGCGCCAGACCGCTGCGGAAGCATTTGTTTGGAGCGGGTCTAATACCATCACGTTCCTACCTGCCCGCGGCGATATTGCTTGGCGTTAGCTTCGCCCCCGCGCCGGAAAGATGCAAGTGACACTTGTCTTTTTTCCTGGTACGGAATCGATTTCAACGCTGCCGCCATGCAGTTCGACGAAGGACCGCACGACCGACAAGCCAAGTCCCGCGCCCCGGTGGCGCGACCCGGATGTATAGGTCTTAAACCGGTCGAAAACATGGTCACGGATTTCGGGCGAAATCCCGCTTCCTTCGTCGGTGACACTGAACGAGATTTTGCCGTCCTTCCGCGCCGCAGAAAGGCCGATGGTTTGTCCAGGTGAGGAAAATCCAATGGCATTCGTGAGAAGATTGAAGAGGATCTGGCGGATACGGTTGCCGTCGGCGGTAAAGGAGCCGATATTTTCGGGTATCGCAATCTGGAGGCTCAGCGATGGTTCGGCGAGGCGGTCCCTAACATCGTCCGACGCGGCATGAATGGTTTGCGCGATATCAACCTCTTCCAAAGCCAATTCCATCGCATCGGCATCAATCGAGGCGAGATCGAGAATATCGTCGATGAGGGCAAGGAGCGCCGAGGAGGATTTCATCACGTAACCCGCATATTCGCGCTGTTTAGGGTTGAGCGGGCCGATTGCGGGATCGTCAAGCAGCTGAATGAAGCCGATGATATTGGTCAGGGGCGAACGCAATTCATAGGAGACGTGGTGGACGAAATCGTTGCGTAGTCTCTCGGCATCCGTCAAAGCCTGATTACGCTCGCTCAGCGCCTGATTTCGCTCGGTCAATGCGCGTTCGATATTTACGCTGGCGGTGGTATCGATGAAGGTAAGAAGGGTCGCGCCATCGGGAAGCGGCGCCGCCGCGCAATCGAGCACAACGCCATCGCGCCGCGAAAGACGCCGTTCAAACCCAACGCGCAGGTCGGGCAATCCGGCAACGGCACCGCGCAACGCGGCCCAACTTTCCTCGTCCGCAAAGAGCGGCGTACAAAGTTGCTCCACGCGATCGATATGCGGCTGTCCATCAAGGTCGACCGGGCTAAGGGCCCAGAGGGTGGCAAAGGCCAGGTTGAAAAGTTTGAGCCGGCCGTCGCTGCCAAACACCGCGACGCCCTCTTTCAATGTATCGAGGGTCTCGTTCTGCACCCGCATGGAGGCGTTGAATTGCGAGACCAGGCGGTAGCGCTCGGTCACGTCATCGAAAAGATAGGTTACGCCGCCTTGCGCATTGGGACTGACGACGGCGCGCAAGGTGCGCCCGTCCGGCAAATACCAATTTTGTTCGTCGGTATCGAGGGATTGATAGGCGCGGAGCAGTTCCGCTTTCCAGGCCCGGAAATCAGCCTGCTCGGGCAAAAGCCGCGCCGCACGGAGCCGATCGAGAATTTCGGAATCTGTTGGTTTTTCGTCGAGCCAGGATTGATCGAACGCCCAAAGTTGACGATAGGCGACGTTATAAAAAACGAGGCGCTTGGCCCCGTCGAAAATGGCGACCGCCGTCGACAGCTGGTCGAGCGTGCGCCGATGGGCCTCGGTCAGCTGATCGAGACTTGAACGCAGGGATTCGCGTTCCGAAACATCTGCTGCCATGCCGGCCGAGCCTGACCCCGCGGGTGTATCGACGATTTCGAGCATACGGCGCTCGCCGGCCACAATTGCCTGGGCGCGGCCGCGCCAGACCGCGCCAGCTTCCCGCGAAGCGGCGCTCGCATCCCGCGCCTGGCTCTCGATCAGCTCAATGCCGCGCGCCACCGCGGCTTCTTGATTCTCGGCCTCAACGGCGCGGGCATAGGGAGCGCTGACCCAGCTGAGGTTACCGGCGCCGTCGCGCAACCACGCGGGAAAAGGCACCGCATCGAGCAAGGAACGAAATGCCTCAAGCTGCTCAACGGTCGCCGTCTGAAGCGATTGGAGCCGGGCGGCTTCAAGGCGGTCCCCGGACACTCCCCTAATCCGCAAAACCGCAATATTTCCAACCGGCTGCCCCTCGATTTCAAGGTACCTTTGATTGAGACTCGTTGCCTTCAGACGAAAAGCCTCTCCCCGCGCCCGCAGCCTGCTCACAGAGTTGTCGAGCATCAGTGCCAGTGGGGGCGGCAGCCACGTGTCGAAAGCAAGGACCTGCCGGGGGTTGGTCCAATCCCCGGCTAGCCCGGTATCCCCCTCGATATCCGGCTCCGCGCCCGGACCGCCCCAGGCGATGACGATCTGCGGCTCAGCGCCGAGAAAAATCCGGGCGCGATCGAGCTTTGCTCGCAACGCAGACAGCTTGGAATAGAGCCCTGCCTCGTTTTTCATCCAATGCCGCCGCTGGGCCAAATGGAACAGCGCGGTAAGACCCAAGACAATCAAAAGCCCGGCGAGCAGCGTCGTTTCCGCAACGCCAACAAGGTCGCGCCAATCGGATGTGACGCCCGATTGACCGGGTTCCGTACCAAACACCGGCGACGCCGCCAAAACGGCATTGAAGCATATGACGATCGACCCGGCGCGCCAATCGTTTGTCCTGTCCTGGCTGCGAAAGCAGAATTCCATTGAGCCCTCCTCGTGGGCCGAGCCGGGTATCTTGCACCCAAATCAGCCAACTTTACGCAATCCTGCCTGCCACGTGAAAATTTCCGGGATAGGCCCCCGCGCTTGTCCGATGGCAAATACGGCTTTAATCCGGATTCTTCTCTATAACCAAGCTAGCCTGACCCAAGGTTGCGCGATCCGACGCCGTTCACCGTTGATCCGGTGCTGATGGGCTCTTATTGGCCGCATTGCCGCCGCGTGCCGTGTTCCGCACCTCTATCGTCACATGCGAAAGCATCGAGAACCGGCTGAGCCGGCTCCGGTAATAGTTCACATCGCGCGGCTGGGCCGTCAGGATCGAGACGATGGCGCCGAGGTGGCCGGGACCAAGCCGCCACACATGGAGATCGGCCACAACGTCCCCGCCGCTTTCGATCGTCTGCCGCAGCTCCCCGGCTGTCGTCTTATCTGCGCTCATATCCAAAAGGATGCCGCCGGTGTCGCGCACCAATCCATAGGCCCAATTGGCGATGACCAAGGCGCCAACGATGCCCATGACCGGATCCATGAAAACCCAGCCAAAAAAGCGCCCGAGGAGCAGCCCGAATATCGCGAGTATCGAAACGGCCGCGTCCGCCGCCACATGAACGAAAGCCGCGCGCATATTGTGGTCGCGCATTGTTGCGGATGCGGCGCCGCCGTGCGTGCGTGCCGGGGCATCGTGACTGCCGTGGTGATGGTGCCCATGTTCATGACTGTGTTCGTGGCCGCGACGATCGCGGCCTCCGCCAAGAAGCCAGGCGGTCGCGACATTCACGGCGAGGCCGCCGGTTGCAATCAAAATCGCCTCGTCGAAATGAATCGTGACCGGCGCAAAAAGACGCTGTGCCGCCTCATAACCGATGATCAGGGCGATGATCGCAAGCACGATCGCGCTCGTATATCCGGCAAGATCGCCGAGCTTGCCGGTGCCAAAAACGAAGCGGGCGTCGTTGGCATGCCGCCGCGCATAGGTATAAGCCAGAGCAGCGATCAACAGCGCCAAGGCGTGGGTGGCCATATGAAAGCCGTCGGCGACCACGGCGAGCGATCCAAACAGCGTGCCGCCACAAATTTCCGCCGCCATCATGAACAAGGCGAGGGAAATGGCCGCCCAAGTCCGCCGTTCGTTTGCCGCGTGGCCCTCGCCCAGAAAGACGTGGCTATGTGCGGCCCTTGAAATTCCGGCATCGCGGTTATGCACCATCATTCTCCGCTTCTTGATTCGCCGTTTGCGATTGTTTCGTATCTCCGGATGCCGCGGCTCTTCGCCGGAGCGGGCCAACTGGATATTTAAGCCGGCGGCGGGCGCCGCGCCAACAATCTTGTCGATCGCGTTGCGGGTGCCGGATATGTACCACACGAATAGCCGCCAGTCTCTGGTTGCATTTGAATTGACCTTTGCTACGCTCTGGCAAATGCGGAAAAGGTCCAAACTGTTCGACGTTTTTGTCTGTGCTGCGCTTGCACTTTGCTGGAGCGCCCAGCTTTCTCCGCTATTCGGCCAGGCGCCATCGGCAGTCCAGGCCACGAACAGGCTCGCGGGCTTTGACGATTTCCTGCAAGCGCTGTGGCCCGAGGCGAAACAAAAAGGCGTTAGCCGCGCGGGTTTCGACGCGGCCTTTGCCGGGCTCGAGCCCGATCCCACGGCGCCTCAAGCCTCCAACCGGCAGGCCGAATTCGACACTCCCTTAAAAACCTATCTGAAGGAGGCCGTTTCGCCGCGCCGCATCGCGCGCGGCCGCGAATGTTTTAACAAATGGCGCGCGGAACTCGCCGGCATAGAACGCCGCTTCGGTGTGCCCGCGGCTATTGCCGTGGCGGCTTTCGGCATCGAGTCGGACTATGGCAGAGAAACAGGCGGCAAAGACATCATCCGGTCGCTCGCAACGCTGGCTTTTGTTCGTCCGGACCGGCCGGTTTTTCGCAACGAGCTTTTGGATGCGCTCGTCATGCTGGATAAGCGTGCGATTGCCCGTGCCTTGATGAAAGGATCCTGGGCTGGCGCGATGGGCGGGCCGCAGTTTCTTCCCTCCACCTATCTCAAATTTGCGGTGCGTTTTGGCGGCGAGGGCACGCCGGATATTTGGAATAGTTCCCTCGATAGCCTGGCGTCGATTGCGAATTTTCTGCAAAAATCCGGGTGGCAGAACGGGCTTTCTTGGGGGACGGAAGTGCGCTTGCCGGAAAATTTCAGCTTTAACTCCTTGCACCAGAGTTTTGCTGCCTTTGCGTCTCAGGGCGTCAAGAGCGTCACTGGCGATGCCTTGCCCGAAGGTGAGGCCACATTGTTCTTGCCCTCTGGCGCGTCCGGCCCTGCTTTTCTTCTGTCGGCCAATTACTGGATACTTAAGGCCTACAACAATTCCGATTCTTACGCTTTGTCGCTAGCCCATCTTGCCGACCGCATTGACGGCAAGGGGGAGCTCAGCGGCGATTGGCCCGAGCGCGAGGTTTTTTTGAGCCGCACCCAAAAGGCGGAGATGCAGCGGCATCTCGAAAAACTTGGATTTTATCGCGGCGAGATCGACGGCCGCTTCGGCCAGGCCTCGCGCGATGCGATCCATGATTTCCAAAAGAGCATTGGCGCTGCTCGAGCCGACGGCTTTGCCACACCCGACCTTTTGCGACGGGCCGCAGAGGAAGCAGCCAGCCGTCCTGGCCGTTGAACAACTAACTTCTCGTTGGCATTGACAGCCATCGCCGCGATTGGGGCCTAAAGCGGGAAGCTGAATGAAGCAAATATCGAATCGCCGCGTACCCGCTTCTTGACATCGAACTCGTGAAGCCACCGGCCGCTGAAGGTAACCGCTTGCTTATCGACCATGAAAGTGTAGGAGAGCAACGGACCGATCCCTGCGTCGCGGCCCCTAAAAGGACCCACACGGTCTCCGGAACCATAATCGCCCGTGATCTGCTGATAATAGAAGCCGCCCACGCCCACCGCCAGGCCGAAAGGAAAGTGCTGATTGAGCGCCGCCTCGATATGCAGCTCGTCGCCGCTTTGATAGTTCGTGGCGGTATTGCGCAAATTGAACGTCATGCCAACCGCGCCCGAGACTTCGGTTCCGGTCTGCTGACTTAGAAAAGTATAGGCCCCCTTGAGATCGAAGCCGGGCCGGTTGAGGCCCATTATTGCAAGGCTGTTGGGGGCATAGTGACCAGTCGGCGCGATGCCGGTGAGGGCGATATTCCAATGATGCTCGCCTGCTTCCCAGCCGAGGCTCGCGCTGTAAGCGCTGTCGCCGATAGAGTCGACCGAATCCTTCCGGTTGAGCTGGCGATTGAACCCGAGGGGGCCGATGAAGGAAACAGCTGCGGAATTCGTGTCGGAGCCAACCGGAACGGCCGCGGCAAACCCGAGCGTGCCGCCAAGAATCTTGACATCCGTGTACCAGGCGCTTGCCGCGATATTCGTAATGATATTGACCGTTATTCCCGCGGCCAACAGATTGCCAAATGGAAAATTAATATTCGGGGCCGCAGTGGCGGAATAGAGATAGAAACTGTCCGAAAAATAGACTCCTGGCGGCGGCGTAAAACCGGACATCGGAATGCCGTAGCCAAGCAAGTAGTCGCTGAAACCATATTCAGTTGCCCGCGCCGGCGGGGCAAGGAGCAGGATTGCCGCGCAATACGCGAGACAGGCGGAAAACGGGAATATGCTCCGGGTCCGTCCCATGGGCTTAGCCTTGCGACCTTAAGTGCGGTTTGAACGCCGCGAAGCGTTTTCTGCACGCAGCCAATACCGCTATGAAAGCATGTCGCTATGCGTGGCAATTTGATGTTGTCTTGGACGATTCCGGGCGGATGTCGCCCAGTCGCCACAGCTAAGCGGCGGCATAGGCGCTGAAACTAGCGGGCAATGAGTCGAAGTGCATAAAGCGGACGGTCGAACACGCGGGGGCTTGTCGCGATTCTCAGGAAAGCCCACAGTGTGAGCCATGCGAAACGTACGAGGTCAGGCCCTGAGAGCGCGGCTTCGAGCCACGTCCGGCTTTTCTCATGTTGCTCCGCTCTTGGATGATAAGCGTAAAGCAACAGATTCGCGTCAACGAGAATCTCCGATGAAGCGCGCCCTCTACCTGCTCGATGAGTTCCGCGACATTATCCAAGGAAAGCCCGGGCTTGAGTTCTCCGAGATCGCGGGCGGTCACATTAAAGGCCTGACGCCGGTTCGTCACCCGCCGGCTGGCCAGCCCGCAACGCAGCGTTTCGTTGAAGATCTCGCGGAAGGGCCATCCGGCGCGCCGCGCTTTTAGTTTGGCCGCCACGTCGTCGTCTAAGGTAAGGGTCGTGCGCATGCCTTGATGCTAGAACCAAGGCATCATGATGCCAAACTCGGCATTCCGGCTTGCACTGTCCGCCGAGGAACTTTTTCGGCTTCGGCCGAGTTATTGTTTCGCCTGCTGGCGCGCCATCAACTGTACAGGCGCTTTATGAATCGGCGGAACGAAAAACTTGCCGCCGAGGAGGAGATCGCAATGACTTCCTTCAGAACAATATCGCGCTCAATACTATCGCGAAATGGCCACCTGGGCGGCCACGCTTCGCCCGCGCTTCTTGATCCTCGCAGTTCTGGCGAGCGCCACCGTTGCCCTTCCCAACCTCTCCGTTATTGCAGCACCTCTTCATCAAGGCGCTTCGATTATCCAAGCTCCAAAGGAAAATCTGCTGCTCGTCGAGACGAGGTTTCGCGGCGGGCGTGTTGGCATGCGCGGCGCAGCCGCCTGGCGAGGGAGGGCGGTCGTTCGCCGCGGCGGCGCGTGGCGCTATCGACGCGGGGCGGTCGTGCGCCGGGGCGGCGCTTATGTTTGGCGGCGACCGGCAAATTACTGGTGGCCAGCGGGCGGGGCAATCGCCGCCGGTACCGCGATCGGGGCCGTCAGCGCGGCGACCGCCGCGGCTTGGGCGGGCGCGCCACCCGCGCGCGGCTATTGCTGGTATTATACCTCTCCGGGGCGCCGGCAGGGTTTTTGGGACGTCTGCCGGTAGAGTGCAAAACGAAATGATGAGGTTGCATGACGATGCTCGACAAAGACGTCAGGCAGAGTTGGGCGCCTCCGGGCAGCGTGCCGCATCCTGACATGATTTTTGTCCCAGGCGGCACCTTTCGCATGGGATCGGACAAGCACTACCCCGAAGAAGCACCGGTGCATCGCGTTACGGTGGACGGCTTTTTTATGGATTGCACGCCGGTCACCAATCGCGAATTTCGCAAATTCATCAACGCGACTGGTTACGTCACCTTCGCCGAAATCAACCCCGACCCAAAGGATTATCCCGGCGCCTTGCCGCATATGCTGAAGGCAGGCTCGCTCGTGTTCACGCCGCCGAAGCACGCGGTCGATCTCAGCGATTGGAGCCAATGGTGGAAGTTCAAGTTCGGCGCCAATTGGCGCAGGCCCCATGGGCCGCGGAGTTCGATCTCGGGGCTCGACGATCATCCGGTCGTGCATATCGCCTACCGCGATGCCGAGGCCTATGCCAAATGGGCCGGCAAGGAGCTTCCGACCGAATCCGAATGGGAATTCGCCGCGCGCGGCGGGCTCGACGGCGCCGAATTTGCTTGGGGCAACGAAGTCACGCCCGGCGGCAAGCAGATGGCAAATACCTGGCAGGGGAATTTTCCGCGGGAGAATCTCGCGCTCGACGGCTATGAACGCACCTCGCCGGTCAAAACCTTTCCGCCAAACGGCTACGGACTCTATGACATGATCGGCAATGTCTGGGAATGGACGAGCGACTGGTACGCGCCAAAACACGAGGCCGATGCGGCAAAGCCTTGCTGCATTCCGCAAAACCCGCGCGGCGCGCCGGAAGACCAAAGTTTTGACCCCTGCCAGCCTGAGATCAAAATTCCTCGCAAAGTTTTGAAGGGCGGCTCGCATCTCTGCGCGCCAAACTACTGCCGCCGCTATCGCCCGGCCGCGCGCCAGGCGCAGCCGGTCGACACGTCAACAAGCCACGTCGGCTTCAGATGTATCGTCAGACAAGGAGGACCCAAACATGAGTAAGGATACCTCGCATGACAAACCCGCCAATGCGGGTCAGCAAGGAGATGGCCCCAGCCGCCGCGACATGCTCCTCACCGGAACCTCCGTTCTTGCGGCCACGGGCCTCGCATCACCTTCGCTGATCTCGCCTGCCGAAGCACAGCAAAAGCCGGCGGCGGGGGCGCAAAAGAAGCCCGCAGCGCCCGCTCAGCCCAAACCGGCGGCACAGCCTACAACGGCCCCATCCGGGGAGCCAAACATTCTCGTCATCATGGGCGACGATGTCGGGTGGTTCAATATCGGCGCTTACCATCGCGGGATCATGTCGGGCAATACGCCGAACCTCGATAAGCTCGCGGCGGAAGGCATGATGTTTACTGATTATTATGCCGAGGCAAGCTGCACGGCGGGGCGCGCAAATTTCATTACCGGCGAGTTGCCAATCCGCACAGGGCTGACCACGGTGGGCCAGGCCGGCTCCCCGCTCGGCATGCCGGACGAGGCGCCGACCATCGCCACAGTGCTGAAATCAATGGGCTACGCCACCGGTCAGTTCGGCAAGAACCACCTGGGTGACCGCAACCAGTTCCTCCCTACGCTGCACGGGTTCGATGAATTCTTCGGCTACCTCTACCACCTGGATGCGATGGAGGACCCCTGTCATCGCAACTACCCGCCCGCGATGAAAGACACGGTGGGCCCGCGCAACATGCTTCATACCTGGGCGACCAACGTGGGCGATCCCACGGTCCAGCCGCGCTGGGGGAAAATTGGAAAACAAAGAATCGAGGACGCAGGAGAGCTGTGTCCAAAACGTATGGAGACGGTGGACGACGAAATTCTCAGTCACGCCTTGGCGTTCATCGACAAGGCCAAGCGTGAGAACAAACCGTTCTTCGTGTGGCTCAATCCCACGCGCATGCATGTCTTTACGCACCTCTCGGAGAAGTACGAAAACATGCGCACCCCGGAGAACGGCTGGTCCATCGAAGAAGCCGGAATGGCGCAACTCGACGACATCGTCGGCTCGGTGATGCAAAAGGTCAAAGACCTGGGTATCGACAACGACACGATCATCGGTTTCACCACCGACAACGGCGCCGAGAACTTCACCTGGCCGGACGGCGGTCAGACCCCGTTCGCCGGAGGCAAGGGAACATCCTTGGAGGGCGGTTTCCGCGTGCCGATGATCCTGCGCTGGCCAGGGATGGTGCCGGCCGGCAAAGTCGAGAACCAGATTGTATCCGGCCTCGACTGGTTCCCCACATTGGTATCGGTGGCCGGCAACCCCAACATCGTCGAAGAGCTCAAGCAAGGAAAACAGCTCGGCGGGCGCACCTACAAGGTCCATCTCGACGGATACGACCAGACCGACCTGTTCACCGGCAAGGGGCCGTCGAAGCGCCACGAGGTCTTCTACTTTGCCGAAACGACGCTCGGCGCGGTACGCATCAATGACTTCAAATACCGATTCATCGATCAGCCGAACGGTTGGTTCGGGGGCACGGTCAAGGTCGATTGGCCCATTCTCGTCAATCTCCGCCTGGACCCGTTCGAGCGGACTGGCCTTAACCAGTCGCTCTTTGCGAAAGATTGGTGGGGCAACGAGTTCTGGCGCTTCGTCTTCGTCCATGACGAAATTGCAAAGTATGCGCAAACCTTCCTCGACTTCCCCCCGATGCAGAAGGGCGCGAGCTTCAATCTGCAGGCGCTGAAGGAGGAGCTGGATAAGAAGATGGCGAGCCATGCGGCTCAATAAAAAGCGCGCACTGGGAAATCGCGCATGCCATCTGGCCGTCGATTTGAATAATACCGCGGCCAAACAAATCTGGGCTGGAGCATGTTCCATCCCGGGAGTTTCTTCGCGCGTGAATTCTGGCGCTTTGTTCTGGTCCAGAAGAAAGTGGCCGAGCTGGCGGAAACGGCGGTAGAGTTTCCACCGATGCAAGCGCCCGCAACTTTCAACCTCGATGCCGTAAAGCGCGAGATCCAGGAGAAACTCAAGGCACACGAGGGAGAGTAATCGCGTGGACGCGATATGAATGCGCGCGCGCCCAGCCAGGGTGCCGCACATGTACCCCCGGCATCAAGGAACGGCTCCTACGAGGCGTGACGATCAATGGACAAAGTAAAGGCCGTCACGCGGCAGGTTTGCCGCTTGCCTCGCCGGTCCGCCATGCCGCTTTTGCGCCAGCGCAAAAATCATCGAACTGCCGTGCGGCAACGGCGCGGCGCATCTCCTCCATAAGCTCCTGGTAGTAGGAAAGATTGATTTCGGTCAAAAGCATCATGCCAAGAATTTCTCCTGCTTTGACGAGGTGATGCAGATAGGCACGGGAATAATTTCTTGCGGCCGCGCAAGTGGACAGCGGATCGATGGGGGCAGGATCATCCGCGTGCCGCGCGTTGCGCAAATTGAGTCTTCCCGTCCGCGTATAGGCGAGCCCGTGGCGCCCCGCGCGTGTAGGCAGAACGCAATCGAACACGTCGATCCCTCGCCGCACGCTCTCCAAAAGATCGTTCGGCGTGCCTGCGCCCATGAGATAGCGCGGCTTTTGCGAAGGAAGGAAGGGCAGCACGCATTCGATCATCGCAAGCGTCACGTCCTGCGGCTCACCGACGGCAAGACCGCCGAGGGCATAGCCATCGAACCCGATATCAGCCAGCGCCTTTGCGCTTTCGCTGCGCAGAGTTTTGTCCGCGCCGCCCTGAACAATGCCGAACAAGGCGCGGCCAGCTCTTACAACAAAGGCATGTTTCGAGCGCTCCGCCCAGGCAAGCGACAATCTTGTCGCGCGGCGGACTTCTTCTTCCGGGCACGGAAGCCGCACGCATTCATCGAGCTGCATTCTTATGTCGGAATCGAGCAGATCCTGGATTTCCATCGCGCGTTCGGGCGTCAAGCGATAAAGCGCGCCATCTATGTGCGATTGAAACGTCACGCCGTTCTCGTCGAGCTTCCGGAGTTTTGCGAGCGACATGACTTGGAAGCCGCCGGAATCGGTCAAGACCGGCCAAGGCCAATTCATGAATTTGTGCAGGCCGCCAAGCGCCGCGATCCGCTCGGGTCCGGGACGCAGCATCAAATGATAGGTATTGGCGAGAACGATATCGGCGCCGAGCGCTTTGACCGCTTCGGGGTGTATCGCCTTGACGGTCGCGGCCGTGCCGACCGGCATGAAAGCCGGCGTGCGGATTTTTCCGCGAGGCGTTGTAATAACGCCGGTGCGGGCGGTCTTGTCCTCGCGCAAAACTTCAAATCGAAATGCTTCGCTCACGGGCGTTTCTCCGCCGGGAACAAGAGGCAGGCATCGCCATAACTATAGAAGCGGTAGCGCTCGGCAATCGCATGCACATAGGCGGCCTTCATCGTGTCAAGCCCCGAGAAGGCGCAAGCGAGCATGAACAGAGTCGAGCGCGGCAGATGGAAATTGGTGAGCAGCATATCGGCCGATTTGAACTTATAGCCCGGCGTGACGAAAAGCGATGTTTCGCCAGAAAAAGCGGCGAAGGATCTGTCGGCGCGCGCCGCTTGTTCGAGGATTCTTAGGCTCGTCGTGCCTGCCGCGACGATTCGACCTCCGGATGACCGTGCCTTATTTAGGTAACAAGCCGCCGCTTCGGAGACCTCGCCCCATTCGGCGTGCATCTTATGATGTGCAGTGTCGTCCACTTTGACCGGGAAAAATGTGCCGGCGCCGACATGCAGCGTCACTTTCTCGATCGCGACTCCCCGCGCGGCGAGGGCCTCCAAGAGCCTTGGCGTGAAATGGAGGCTCGCCGTGGGTGCCGCGACCGCGCCCGGCTTTTGCGCAAAGAGCGTCTGATAGTCTTGCGCGTCCCTCTCATCAGCTGGCCTGCGGCTCGAAATATATGGCGGCAGCGGCATGGCGCCGATTTGCTCGATCGCCGTGTCGAGCGCCGCGCCGGACAGCGCAAACGCCAGCAATACCTCGCCTTCCTCGCCTTTTTCGCGCACTTTGGCGGTAAGACTTTTGCCGCCGCTTTCACAGGCGAAGAAAAGGAGATCGCCCCGCCGCAACCTCTTCGCCGGGCGCACCAGCGCGCGCCACAAATCTTCATCTTCCCGCCGGATGAGAGTTGCCTCGATCCGCGCCGAATTTTCGTCCCGGCTTCGCATGCCATTAAGCCGCGCGCGGATGACGCGCGTGTCGTTGACGGCAAGCAAATCGCCGGGCGCCAGATACTCTGGCAGGTCAAGTACGGCGCGGTCTTCGAATTGCGATGCCGCATATGGCCGGACGACGAGCAGCCGCGCCGCATCGCGCGGTTCAACCGGGCGCAGCGCTATGCGCTCCGGCGGTAGCTCGAAATCGAAGAGATCGACTCGCATCCTGCGGCGACGACCCGTGGCACCCCCGCCGCTCCCTATTCCGGCCGGGCTCGACTTTGACCTAAAAGGGACTCCCGGAACCAGCCCTTATGTAGACTCATTTAAGCGAGGATCATACTTGGCGCCAAGAATACTCAGTTTAGAATTATTCAAAAAATGTTTCACGTGAAACATTTTGGTCCGGTCGAAGCCCAAAACCTTACATGCCGAAAACAGCCGCTTCCTCTCAATCTTGTAAGATCGACCGATTTTTTGGTGCAATCGGAATCGGGCTGCGCCGGCTCTTTGATGGCGCAGCTTGTTGCCGAAAGTCAGTTCCCATGTAAGATTCACTCATAGCACGTTTGGCAGTTGGGACGACCGTGCCGCCGCTTGGTCTTTCAGTGCTATAGCTATATTATACCTACTCCACAGCAAGACGGGATAGCGGGGGATACGCTACAATATCCACATGTCAGAGGCCGATATTTACATGAGCAACGCAGAAGTCGCTTCGCGCCTACATGCCGCAACGCCTCCAATCGAGTGCTACAATGCGCTCCTGGCGGAAGTTACCGCACGTGGTCTATTTAAGCGCACATATTGGCACTACGGACTCACGGGAGGCATTGCGATTATCGGCAAGACTGCAAGTCTCTATGCGCTTTCGCTGTCTGACAATGCGCTTTTTCAAGCTCTGAATGCCATCGTTTTCGGATTTTTCTCTGTACAAATTGGAATGATCGGACACGACCTTTCACATGGCGAAGTCTTTGAGTCGCATAAGGTGAATCGTTTTTTTGCGATGATGGCGTGGGGGCTTTTGGGCGGTTGTTCTGAAAGCAGATGGTTCCATAAGCACAACACACATCATAAACATCCAAATCACATTGGCCACGATCCTGATCTCGATATACCGTTCGTCTTTTCGGATATTCAGGCAGCGCGATGGCCAGATTTCTACAAGAAATGGATTTTTCCGTATCAGCATATTTTGTTTTGGCTCGCGCTTTCGATCGTGTATCCGTATAATATCGCATACAGCATG
>JACXTT010004553.1_pt1 | contig 20550 bp, 17 predicted proteins | sample 9270951 | NCBI WGS metagenome assembly JACXTT01 (sample SAMN15532306, study PRJNA645909) | rock metagenome | isolation source: weathered quartz diorite | place: Puerto Rico | collected 2017-06-21
GCCAATCGTTCCCAAAAGCCTTCACGTGGAACGAAGACAGCGGCTCCTGCGTCGACAATCAGCGCACTCAGGAAGGCGTGGGCAAGTTTGGCCGGTGAGGGGCCTCCGGCGCTGGAAGAGTGAGTCACCACGCTCCAGAATTCTGCAATCGAGGGCAAGGCGATGCCCCATCCGCGAGCGTCGCTACGGGCCTTGCGGATTGCGCGGCGCGCGGCACTATTCTCGGGGACGCCGGCGCGGTGCGCGTAAATCAAGAGGTTGGTGTCGATGGCGATCATCGGCGGCCGCTGAGCCAGTCGTACATTTTTTTGCGATCCGACACGTCCAGCCCAGGAGGCAGACCACCCGGAACCGTGACCCAGCGGATGGGGCGAGGCCGCCCAGCACGGCGACCGCTTCGAGCCTGTCCGATCTCACGACGCAGGCCGCGTTCAAAGATTTCCCGCAGCGTGAGCCGGGATTCAGCGGCGACCTTCTTTGCGGCGATCATAAGCTCATCCGGCAAGTCGATGGTCGTCTTCATATGGTAAACCATATTACCATAAATAAGGGTCGGTCAGGGGGACACCACCAGGTGCCATGTTCGGCGGCGCATCGGCGTGATACAACCGCTCCGTAACCGTCGCGGCTCGGAAGCCGTGCCGTCAAGGCTTGCAATGTTTCTTCAGAAATCCCAGGGCGCGATCGAAGGCGGCGGCGACTTCGGGGTCCTGCATGTCGCGGTCGAAGCCATGTCCGCGGCCGGGCATGGTTATGAATTCGTGCACGACGTGGTGGCGCTCCAGTTCCTGGTTCATCGCGACGGACAATTCGTAGGGAACGTCGGTATCCCGGTCGCCATGAAGAAGCATCGTCGGTGGGTAATCGGCGGTGACATTGCGGACGGGGCAGAAGGGATCGAAGGCCTTGGGTTCAAGATCGGGATCGAGGCCACTGACCTCTTGCGGCCAAATGCCGCGCTGCCGGCAATACAGATAAAACGCGCCACGCTCGTTCGAAGTATCTTCCGCTATCACGCGCGTGCCGACGGCTTTCCGCGCGGCTTCCTGGGAAACCGCGGGCTGCCGGTTGTAAAACGGATCGGGGCGGCTGTACCATGCGCCGGCGATATCGCCATAACCGTAGAACGCCACGAGCGCCTTTGGGCGGGGATTCAATCGAAAGCCGCACATCAGCGTGAGGTAGCCCCCGGCGGAATGCCCGACAACGGCGATACGGTTGGGGTCGGCGTGGAAAAGCTCGGGACCTTTTTCGCGCACCCAGCGGTACGCATCCTGGACGTCCTCGATGATGGCCGGGAGTTTGGTTTCCGGCGCGAGGCGATAGTCGATGGAGACGACGGTGTAGCCCGCGCCGACGTATTTTTCCAACTGCGCGGCATTGATGCCTCTGCGGTTGCCCATGATGAGCGCGCCGCCGTGGATGGAAAAGATGACGGGCCGGGCGTCGTCGCCGGGCGCGCGGTAGACGTCGGCCTGAATCTGGCAGTCGCCGGCGGATTTATACGTGTAAGTGCGCTTGGGTGGCTGAGCGAACACGAGCGCGGAAGTCAGGAAGAGAATCAGCAGGGATTTCATGAAATGAGCAAAACTCGCGGGAACGGGAAGTGTAGCACAGGTCGCCGGTTCTGGAACATCGGCGTCCCACAAGCGGACACCTGAACCCTGAAACTCGCTTTTTATTCAATTACTTACAGGTGGCAGCCGACCTGCCTTCCCGAACCCGAGGGAACGCATGAAAAATGGACAAGCCGGAATCGCGATGGTGTGCGTGGCCGCGTTGCTCGCACCGCCGGGGTTTGCGGGGCAAGGCACCGACTCGCGCGCGCCTCAACTTCCGAACGGAGGATGGTTCGGAGGGCTGCGCCGGACCTACGAAGCGCGAACGGTGGCGCCGCCGAATTACCACGACTCGAGCCGGCTCGACCAGCTGGTGCGCGCCGGGAAGATTTACCTGTCGCTGGATGACGCGATCGCGCTGGCGCTGGAGAATAATCTGGACATCGAAGTGGCGCGCTATGGACAGCGCGTCGCGGAAGCCGATCTGCTGCGCGCGCAGGCCGGCGGCTTCATCCAGGGGATTCCGACGACCGTGCAATCGGGGCCAACCAGCAGCGGCGTGCTCGCGGGCAACGTGCTGGGAACAACCGGCGGCGGCCAAACGTCGGGCGGCGGCCTGTTCAGCGGTATTAACATTCAGGCCATCGGCACAACGATCCCGCCGCTCGATCCGCTGATCAGCATCACTACGCAAACGGGTCATTACACGTCGCCTCAGACCAGCACCTTTTTGACCGCGACCAGCACGAATGCGCTGGTGCAGACTTTCACGTCGGCGAATTTCTCGATTCAGCAGGGGTTTCTCACGGGCACCACGGTGTCTTATGGTTTCAACAACGGGTTTGCGAGCGAGAATTCTCCGAACGACGATTTCACGCCGTGGACGCAGGCGAACATGAATATCACGGTGACGCAGCAGTTGTTGCGGGGCTTCCGGCCGTCTGTCAACACGCGGCTCATACACGTCGCGCGGAACAATATGCGGGTCTCGGACCTGGTTTTCAAGCTGCAGGTGATGACCACGGTATCGGCGGTCATCAATTTATATTGGGACCTGGTGGCGCTCTACGATCAGGTGAAGGTGAAGCGGCTGGCGGTGGATCTGGCGGAAAAACTTTATAGCGATAACAAGAAGCAGGTGGCGATCGGGACGCTAGCGTCGATCGAGATTATACGCGCGGAGGCGGAAGTGGCGCGCACGCAGCAGGAACTAACGACCGCGGATACGCAGGTGCTGGAGCAGGAGACCATCCTCAAGAACGCGCTGAGCCGCGCCGACGTGGACGATCCGCTGCTGGCGCAGGCGAGCATCGTGCCGACCGATTCGATACGCGTGCCGGAAGTGCAGCCGGTCACGCCCGTGCAGGATCTGTACGCGGCCGCGCTGCAGAACCGTCCGGAGGTTGAAGAGAGCGAGGTCCAGCTTACGAATCTCAAATTGAACAGCCGCGGAACGAAGGACGCGCTGCTGCCTTCGCTGGACTTGTTCGCCCAGTTGCGCAACAACGCGCTTGCCGGCCAGATCAATTCGCTACCTATTCCTCCGCCGCCGGGATCTCCGCCGGGAACGCCCTTTACGCCGCGCGATCCGGCGAGCGTGGATCATTTCTTTCTGGGCGGCTGGGGAACGGCGCTGGCGCAGTTGTTCCATAGAAACTTTCCCGACTATACGGTCGGGTTCCAGCTCAACATTCCGTTGCGCAACCGCTCGGCGCAATCGGATGCGATTCGCGACGAGCTCACGCAGCGACAGCAGGAGATCAACGACCGGAAATTACACAAGCAGGTGAAGGTAGACGTGCAGAACGCCGTGATCGCGCTGCGGCAAGCCTTCACGGCCTATCAGACCGCCGTCAAATCGCGCGCATTGACGGACCAGACCCTGCAGGGGGAGCGCAAGAAATTCGCCATGGGGGCTTCGACGATTCTCAACGTCATCCAGGTGCAGCGCGATCTTTCGGCGGCGCAACTGGTGGAAGTGGCGGCGCTCAACGCTTACAGCCGGTCGCAGACGCAACTCGAGCTGGCGACGGGCGAGATCCTGAGCGACCACCACGTGATCATGGACGAGGCCATGAAAGGCACGGTCTCGCGGCCAGCGAACCAGATCCCAGTGCTGGATAGGCCCAACGGGCGGGGAAGCGGGTCTTAACCGACAGTCCGTTCTCAATATTAACCAGGAGAAACTTGCGCTTTTTTGGCTACGTCCCTTAATGTTGGGGTGAGGAGATGGGGCTCTTGTTACGCAAGATAGGCGCAGTCACGGCGGTGGCGTGGGCGCTGATCCCGCTATACGGACAGACGCCGGACGCGAAAGTACCGGAGGAATCCCCGGTATTTACCTTCCGCACCGACACGCGGCTGGTTGACCTTCACGCCAGCGTGGTAGACAAGCAAGGCCATCTGGTGTTGAACCTGCCGCAGAGCGCCTTCAAAGTTTACGAAAACGGCATCCAGCAGGAAATTAAAATGTTCCGCCGGGAGGACGTGCCGGTATCGCTCGGTCTGATCATCGATAACAGCGCCAGCATGCATGACAAGCGCGCGAAGGTGGCCTCGGCCGCGCTGGCGCTGGTGAGCGTGTCAAATCCCGAGGACGAAGTGTTCATCATGGACTTCAACGAGGAAGCCTCGCTCGAGCAGGATTACACCAGCAACATCAAAGAGCTCGAGGCGGCCCTCAAGACCATCAACTCGCGCGGGCAGACGGCCATGCGCGACGCGCTGCGCATGGGCGTCGAGCACCTCAGGCACGGCGGCAAGAAAGAAAAGAAGATTCTGCTGGTGGTTACTGATGGCGAGGATAATTCCAGTGTCGAGACACTGGATCACGTGATCCAGTCGGCACAGCAGAACGGGGTCATCGTCTACGGCGTCGGCCTGCTGAGCGATGATGAACCGCGCGAGCGGGAGCGCGCCAAACAGGCCCTCGACGCTCTCGCATTCGCCACTGGCGGCCAGGCCTGGTATCCGCAGGAGCTCTCGGAAGTGGACGGCATCGCGCGCGAAGTGGCGCACGAGATCCGCAACCAGTACATCATCGGCTACACGCCGATCGACCAGTCGCTCGACGGAAAGTACCGCAAGATCCGCGTGACGGTGACTGCCCCCGGCGATCCAAGCGTGCGCACGCGCGCGGGGTATTACGCCGGCAGGGATTAGTACATCGTCCAAAGTGGTTCCGAAAACTAAACAGCCTGGAGTCAGCTGACCGGTCGAGGGGTCTCGCATTCGGCGAGTTTTCGTCTCAAGAACCGGCGCTCCGGCTCGGAGCATGGGCGTTCGAGGGCTGCGCGGAAGCAGTTGGCGGCATCCTCAGGCCGGCCAAGTTCAAGAAGCAAATGACCGCGGACGGCGAGCAGGAGGTAGTAATCGCGCAACTTAGGATCACTCGCCAGGGGCTCGATGGCGGCGAGCGCCTCCGCGGGACCACGCACTTTGGCGACAGCCACGGCGCGGTTCAGGGCCACGACGGGAGATGGGTTGATGGCCAGAAGCTGATCGTATAAATGAAGAATCACGGGCCAATCGACGGACGCAATGGCTCGCACATGCGTAGCCGCAATGGCGGCCTGCGAGTGGTATTCGGAGACCTCGTCGCCGGCCATGGACCGATCGAAGTGATGGAAGCCGAGAGCGATCAGCTGCGGATCCCAGCGGCTGCGGTCCTGATCTTCGAGTAACACGAGGTCACCGGCCTGATCGACGCGCGCGGGCAGGCGCGCGGCTTCGAGCGCCATCAGGGCGACAAGTGCGTGAACGCGCGGCTCGGCGAGGGACGAGGCCGCCACCAGAGAGCCCAGGCGCAGCGCTTCGAAGCAAAGGTCCTGGCGGATAAGGTCCTCGCCTTCGTGCGCCGCGTAGCCCTCGTTGAACATGAATTAGATCACCTCGAGGACGGAATCGAGGCGGCGGGTCAACTGTGATCCGCGCGGCGTGTCGAGGGTGAGATGGTGTTCGCGGATCTGGCGCTTGGCGCGCACCAGGCGCTGCGCGATGGCCGCCTCGTCGGCCAGAAAGGCGCGGGCGATCTCGCGCACGCTGAAACCACCGACGGTCTTCAGGCTCAAGGCGACGCTCGCATCCCGCGGAATCCCGGGGTGGCAGCACATAAAGATCATGCGCAGCTCGTCGTCGCGAAGCTGCTCTTCGATATCGGGATCATTGGGCGGGGCAATGGCTGAGCGGGAGAGTTCAGTGACGATGGCTTCAGTCTTCTCGCCCCACGCCTGATTGCGGCGAACCGCATCGATAGCGGCGTTGTGCGCCACACGGAACAGCCATGCCGCGGCATTCTCTGGCACGCCCTGGTAGGGCCATGTCTGGAGAGCGCGCAGCATGGTTTCCTGCACGGTCTCTTCCGCAAGGTCGAGATGGGCCGGACCGAGCAGGCGAGCCAGGTGCGCTACCATGCGGCCCGCCTGGTGCCGGAACAGGTGCTCCAGCAGGGGCCCGGTCTCGGCGGCCGCGGTCACGAACCCCAGACTTGCCGTACTTCGATGGTGCCGCCGTGCTCCAGGTGCGGATGATCGAGGGTGAGCTTTACGGCTTCGTCGTAGTTGGCCGCTTCGATCGTGTAGTAGCCGCCGAGGATCTCCTTGGTTTCACTATACGGCCCGTCGGTGGTGCGCGGTTTGCCGCCACCAGTGGAGCGAATCACGCGGCCAACGTCTTCCGCCAACCGCTTGCTGTCCAGCGTGAACGGCTTCTTCGTCCAGGCCATGTACTTCTCGACGGCCTTCTGCATCTCTTCCGGGCTCATGCTTCGAAAGCTCTGCACGGCGGCCGGGGTGTCATAGAGCAATAGCATGAATTTAGACATTGTTTTCTCCTATCGTACGCGAATATATTGCGCGGTTTCAGTGAACTTCTTCTGGCTGTTCTCGAAGAAATCCCAGGTAGTGGCCAGGTGGTCATGATCGACGAAGCGGAACCGGGCGTTGTGCATATGACCGGCGCCGTCGGTGAGATTAGTGGCGTCGAGAAACTGAAATTCCAGCTCTCCAGAGTCGGGGTTGAACGCATGGGCCTGCATGCGCGGCTGATTGCCGGCCATGCAGTAATGGGTCAGCAGAAGGCGGTCGCCGTCCAGATGATAGACAGTCAGCATGGCGGGCATCTTTTCGCCCGATTCTTTCTCGACCAGGGCGGTGCCGCCGGCGATCAGTTCATAGCTGAGATGCGTCTTTCCCATCCGAGTGTCGGCTTCCCATTCGCCCACGAGTGTCTTGAGACGGGCGAAGGCCGCGGCGTCGGTACTGCGTTCGGACTTGGGGCCGCCGGCCTGGACCGTTGCAGCAGCCAGCAGCAAATTGGCCATCAGAAAGTGGTGTCGTTTCATTGGTTTCTCCTATTGGTGTTGTGTCGTGCGATGTAATAACGAACCAGGTTCTTAAGAATCGACACGCGAGTGAAAAAAATTCGGCCCCTTTTGCCTGTTGGGGTTGGGATCCCCGGGCGACCGGCCCGCCCACCGGCTTGTGTTTCAGTCCATGACAAAAGTATGCTTTTGAATACGAAGGAGAACGGCGGAAACGAATGGGCTTCTGTCTGGGCACCTGGATAACTGGTCTCGCGGCCTTCAGCTTTTTTTCGGCAAGCGCAGAAAACTGGCCGCAGTGGCGGGGTCCGGAGTTAAACGGAATCAGTCACGAGAAGAACCTGCCGGCGAAGTGGAGTCCGCAAGAAAACGTCGCCTGGAAATTGCCGCTCCCGAGCTGGAGCGGCGCGACTCCCATCATTTGGGGAGACAGAATCTTCCTGAATGTCGCCGACAAAGACGACATCTTTCTGTGGAGCGTGGACCGCACACGCGGAGCCGTGCTCTGGAAGAAGTACCTGACGGGCGGCAACTTCAAAATAAACAAACAGAATATGTCTTCACCGTCGCCCGTGACCGACGGCACTCATGTTTACGTCATGACCGGCAACGGTATTTTCAAGGGTTTCACTTTTTCCGGCAACGAGCTTTGGGCGCGCGACATTCAGAAGGACTATGGACGGTTCGGGCTGAACTGGGGCTATGCTTCTTCGCCGCTGCTGTTCGAAGACGGCCTCTACGTACAGGTGCTCCACGGCATGAAGACGCGCGATCCCTCCTATCTGCTGCGCATCGACAAGCAGACCGGCAAAACGGTGTGGCGCGTGGAGCGTCCCACCGAAGCGGTGCACGAATCTCCCGACGCCTATACCACTCCGGCGCTCGTCCGGTACGGCGGCAAGGCCGAGATCGTGGTGAGCGGCGGGGATTGCGTTACCGGCCATGACCCGGCCACCGGAAAAGAGCTTTGGCGCGGGAACGGTTTCAATCCGCAGAAAGATGGGGCGTATCGCGTGATCGCTTCGCCGGTGGTCTACGACGATGTTGTCTACACGCCGACGCGCGTGAGACCGCTGCAAGCTTTTCGCGCGGGCGGGCGTGGCGACATCACCGAAACGCGCAGGCTGTGGGCATTCCAGAACGGTCCCGATGTTCCGACTCCGGTCACCGACGGAACCTATTTCTACATCGTGAACGATCGCGGAATTGTCTGGTGCCTGGACGCCAAGACGGGCAAGGGAGTCTGGGGTCCGCAGCGCATACAGCACGGCATCTACAGTGCGTCGCCGGTGCTGGCCGATGGCAAGATCTACGTTTCGAATGAGGAGGGGGTCACGACCGTCTTCCGGGCCGGCCCCAAGTACGAGCTGCTCGCCGAGAACAATCTGGACGATTACACGTTAAGCTCGCCCGCGATCTCGGAGGGCCAGATCTTCATCCGCACGGCCCAATATCTCTACTGCATCGGCCAGCGGTCCACGCCATAGTGGGCGATTCCTACGACCAGGTCCGCTATCCGGGCCTGCCACTGGCCCAGACACACCCTGACCGTCTGGCCACGATAGCCGGCTTGTTCGGTTTGAGGGTCGCTTCACCAGCGCGATGCCGGGTCTTAGAGATCGGGTGCGGGGAGGGCGGGAATCTCATTCCCATGGCCTTGACTCTGCGGGGGAGCGAGTTTACGGGGATCGACCGGGCCGAGCAGGCGGTCGGTCAGGGCCGTTCGGTAGCTGCCGCGCTCGGATTGAGCAACGTCACTCTGCGGCAGCTCGATTTGATGCAAGCAGGCCGTCTCGGCGAGTTCGATTACATCATCACGCACGGAGTTTATTCGTGGGTCCCGCGGGAAGTGAGGGAAGGATTATTGCGGCTCTGCCGCGCGAGCCTGGCGCCGCAGGGGGTGGCGTACGTAAGCTACAACGCCTACCCGGGTTTTCACCGCCGCGAGATGTTTCGGGAGATGATGCTGTATCACGTTCGCGGCATCGAAGATCCCGAAGGCCGCGTGCGGCAGGCCAGGGAACTCATTGAATCGCTGGCAAATTGCCAACCGGCCGGCAAACCGGCGCGTGCGTTGTTTGACGAGGAACTGCGCCACCTCTCCGAAAGCGAGGCGTGGTTCCTGTATCACGACGATCTGGCTCCCACCAATCACGCACTCCATTTCCATGAGTTTGTTGCCGACGCCCGGCTCCACGGGCTGCAGTATCTGGCGGAAGCCGACTTCTTCGAGATGCAGGACGATGTCTATGCCGAGCCGGTTACGGGGATGCTGCGCAGGTTTGCAGATGGAGACGTGCTCCGCAGGGAACAGTATCTAGACTTCGTCAAAGGCAGGCGCTTCCGCCAGACACTGCTGTGCTGCAGCGAAATGGTTATCAACCGCTGTGCCCGGCCGGAAGGAATTATGAGTCTTCATGTTGCGTCGGAAGCTCGCTCAGTGACGCCGGAGTCGGAGCGGCGTCAAGCCGGGGTGGAGGAATTTCGGGGACCGCGCGGGTCCGCTCTGCAGACAGATTGCCCAGTTGCGCGCGCGGCGCTGCACCGGTTGCGCGAGGTCTGGCCGCACGCTCTCCGGTTCGGGGATCTGGCGGAGCCGTCGGGTGACAATGCGTCTGCGTTGGCAGGGATACTTTTCGACGGCTACCGCGTGGGATTGCTGGATTTACACACGCTGCCACCCAAGTTCGCGGCCCGTGCCGGAGAACGGCCAGTTGCGAGCCCGCTTGCTCGCCTGCAGGCGCAGCATGACTCGCTCGTGACCACGCTTCGCCATACGACGATCGAAATCGATGACGTTGTCAGCCGCTATTTTCTGCTGTTACTGGATGGCACGCGAAACCGCGCGGCGTTACTGGATGGGCTGCGGGCTTTCGTTTGCTCTCGGGCGCCAGGCGAGGTAAACAGCATTACGGCCGAAACCATCGAGCTGCGCCTCGCGCAATTGGCGGAGCAGGCGATTTTGGTGGCGTGACTCTCCTTCGAGCGACAACCGCTAGGAAGGTTTGTAGTACAAGACCATGCCGGCTCCCGCCGCCGTGAGCAGGAACCCGACGTACAGCAGGGGATTGGGCGCGGTTTTAGGGGGATGGGTCAACGTCGAAACCAGGACGTTCACCAGCGGCGCGCCGCCGAATACGATCGGCATTACATAGGCGGGCAGACCACCGGACTTAAAAGCCCAGATGATGCATACCGCTCCCAGGGCGCCCATGGCGCCGCCGATTCCGGCCCAGAGGGAACCGGCCATGTTGAATCCGCCCATGCCGCCCGGAGTAGTGGAAAGGCTGGCCACCGGCACAAGGATGCCGATCAAGAAATACGCCACCCCGACGCACAGCAGGGCACGCAGAGGATTTCCGAGCATTACTTGCCCTTTATGCAGTGCCGGTCCGTAGACGCCCCAGGCAAGAACCGCGCCCAGAGCGAAGGTGATCCAAATCATAGGCCGCCTTTTCTTTTCCATTTGTTTTTCAAAATTTGCGATGCGGGCAAGCGAACTGACCGAGGCTTGCGCAAACTGAGCATTCTAGCAGTTGGGCCAGCGAGTTGTCCGCCAGGGCACGCCGCAGGCGCACCACACTGTGGCATACTACGTGGAAATTCACAAAAAGTACCGAGCTTTAGCAGTAAACACGTGTAACCGCCCGTCTACTGGAGAGAGCAACGATAATGGCCGATACCGCGCTGGTTCCGCAGTCTTCCCGTTTGACCGCAGTGCAGTGGGTGATCTGTGCGATCTCCGCGGTGGGGTTTGCGTTCGATACGTACGCGCTGCTGGTTCTGCCGCTGATCATACGGCCGGCGCTGCTGGAGATCGGGAAACTGAGGCCCGGCACGCCGGAATTCAACTCCTGGGTGGGCTTGCTGTTTTACGTTCCCGCGGTGGCCGGCGGGATCTTTGGATTGATCGGCGGCTATCTGACCGATCGGCTGGGCCGCAGGCGCGTGCTTGTGTGGAGCATTCTGGTGTACGCGCTCTCGGCATTCGGCACGGGATACGTTACATCGCTCGGGATGCTGCTTTTCCTCCGCTGCACGACGTTCATCGGAGTGTGCGTGGAATTCGTGGCGGCGGTGGCATGGTTGGCGGAGCTATTTCCGGAACGCAACCAGCGCGAGCGCGTGTTGGGATACACGCAGGCGCTGTCGTCGGTGGGCGGCGTGATGGTTACGGCGGCATACTATTTAGCGGTGACGTATGGCAAGTCGCTGCCGGCGCTCGCCGGCGGGCACCAGGCGTGGCGGTACACGGTGATGTCGGGAGTGATTCCGGCGATCCCCTTGATCCTCATCCGGCCGTTTCTGCCCGAGTCCCCGGCGTGGCTGGAGAAGAAGGCGGCCGGGACTCTGAAGCGGCCGAGTTTTGCCGAACTGTTTCAGCCCGCATTTAAAAAGACCACCTGGATCACGACGCTAATGTTCGCGTGCAGCTTTGGCGCGGCATTCGGCGCCATCCAGCACATCCCGCGCATCGTGCCGGACCTGCCGCAAGTCATCCACTTGCCAAAACCAGCGCAGGAGCAGGCGGTCAGTTCGGTGCAGTTCTTCCAGGAGATGGGTGGCCTGGTGGGGCGCTTCATACTGGCATTTCTTGCGGTGCGAATCGTGAGCCGGCGTAAGCTGCTGCGAGTCTTTCAAGTGCCGGGGCTGGTGCTGGTACCGCTGGTATTCCTGTTTCCCGCACTGCGTGATCTGCAAATGCTGAAGTGGGGAATCTTCCTCGCCGGCCTGGTAACGATCGCGCAGTTCAGCTTCTGGGGGAACTATCTGCCGCTGGTCTACCCGATGCACTTGCGCGGCACAGGCGAGAGTTTCGCAGCGAACATCGGGGGGCGCATGATTGGAACGTTTGCAGCACTGGTGACCACGCAATTAGCCAATGTGATGCCCGGCGCTGGCGCATCCACCAAACTCGCGTATTCCGCCGCCGCAGTTGGGTTCCTAGTTTACGCGGTGGGCTTGACGGCGAGCTTCTGGCTGCCGGAGCCCAGGCAGGACCGGCTAATGGAATGACATCGGCTGACAAGCTGCGTATACTGTGCGCATGCATCGCCGCACCTGGATTCTGACGTCGCTCTCGGCAGCCGGGACGTTGCTTGGCCAGAATCAGCCTCACGAAGAGGAGAAGAATCTCTCCGCGGATGAACTGAAAGAGCTGTTGGAAAAAAAGAAGATCTTTCTTTCTCGACGTGCGCGAGCCTAAGGAACTAACGGAGCTGGGTACGATCAAGGGTTACGTGAATATTCCGCTCGGCCAACTGGAGAGCAGGCTTTCTGAAATTCCGAAATACAAGCTGATCGTCACGGCTTGAAACCGGGGTGGCCGAGCCGCGCGTGCCGCGGCTATCCTCAAGAAGAACGGTTTTAAAGTGATGGGCTCGTGCGGATTGGCGGAATGGAAGGAAAAGAACTATCCGCTGATTTATCCCAAGCAGTAGAGTTTGCCGTCCTGTGAGCCGATGACGAGTTTCCCCGCCGCAATGGCAGGGGAGGCGGACAGCGGCGCGCCCGCGTTAAACTCCGAGAGCTTTTTCCCCGTCGCCAGGTCCAGCATGTAGAGCCGCCCGTCGTTCGAGCCGATGAAGACGCGGCCTGCGGAGATGGCTGGGGAAGAATCCACGCGCGCGTTGGTCATGAATGTCCAGAGGGCCTTGCCAGTGCGGGCATCGAGGCAATGGACTATCTTGTCACGCCCTCCGATGACCACCTTCCCGTCCGCGACCGCGGCCGAGGAATAAAACGGAAAGTGCCGCTCGGGATGTTCATAGCGCCAGAGAACACGATGGGTCATCAGGTTGAGCCCCAGCACTTCGTTGTTGAATGTTCCGAAGTATGCCAGCTTGCCGGCGATGGCGGGTGAGGCTGCGTTATAGCCGCCGGAGGGCACCGCGAACATCTCGATGCCGTCGCTGATGCGAATGGCGCGAAACGTTTCATCGCATCCGGCTATAAACGCCATGCCTTCCGAAATGCCAGGCGTGGAGTGCACGTAGCTGCTGGTGCGGAACTTCCAGTGGACGGCGCCGGTGCGGGCGGCCATGCAGTAGAGGTTGCCATCGTAGGAGCCGACGAGAAGACGGTCACCCGCAATCACTGGCGACGACTTAATCTCGGCGCCGGTCTTGAGTTTCCAGACGCTCTTCCCATCGGCGGCGTTTACGGCGTGAAGAGTGCCGCCCAGATCGCCGACAAAAACCAAGCCATGATCGACCGCGGGGGAAGACTCTTCAATGCCTTCGTCGACGTGGTATTTCCAGCGCAGCTTTCCTGTATCCAGATCCAAGGCAAGGAGGTCCGCCGACTGGGAACCGACATAAACCACGCCATCCGCGATGGCCGCGGAGGATTCGATCGAGTCACCGGCATCGTACGTCCAAAGCAGCTTCAGTGACGCGGGCAGGGAAGATGCCGCAAGGCCGGTCAATTGCGGATTGCCGCGAAATTGCGGCCATGCCTCCTTAACAGGATCAGGAGCCGCGCGAAGGCAGGCAAAAATGAGGACGGCGAGTAAAGGTTTACTCCGTGCCATTCAACTCGTAGGTGGTGAGCTCGATCTCGTATCCGTCGGGATCGTTCAGATAGACCGAATGAGCGATTTGATGATCTTCGAAAGTGAACGGAATGCCGCGCGCACGTAGTTCGGCTTGGGCGCCCAGAAAGTTGTCCCGGTTCAATTGAAACGCCAGATGACGCATGATGGCGCCATCGCGACGCTCGAGCGCGGGCTTCGGGTTCGCAGTTGAGGCAGGGAAAAGCGCCACTCCTGTTTCGCCCGCGCACATCATGGCCGGAAGTCTGCCCCATACGTTTTCATGGCGCCGCTCAAGCCCCAGGACATCCCGATACCAGGCGACAGACGCTTCGAGATCCTTGACGCTCAGCGCGACATGGTCGATGTGGCGGACGCGAAACATGGCGTGTGTTACTTTCCGGCAAGCGCGAAAAGTTGATTCCGGTTGCCGAGGAACAGGGTGCCGTGCGCCGGCACGGGTGTCATATAGACGGAGCTTCCCATGTTCTGTTCCGCGATCACCTTCTTTTCCTTGCTGGCGTCGAGCACAACGACATCCCCGTCCTCGTCTCCAAGGTAAACCTTACCGTCGATCACCATGGGCGAGCCCCACACGGCCGCGAGCATGTCATGGACCCAGTACGGCTTCCCGGTGTTCACATCGAGGCAGTGCAGGAAACCGCTGAAATCGGCATAGAAAAGCAGGCCGTTGTAGATCGCTCCGGTCGAAATCGAGCGGCGAATCTTGTCGTAATGCCAAATGCGCCCGCTTTGCGTAATGTCGCCGCGCTTGGTGGCGTCGATGGCATATAAGTGGCCCACGCCTTCACCGTGTTCGGGATCCTGCCCGTTGGCGATGTACACCTTGTTGTCGTAAATCACCGGCGTGCTGATCACTTCGTTGCGAGTCTTGGGCCAGACCGAGTCTTTAGGATTCAGGTCGAACTCCCAGAGTTTCTTGCCACTCAGCGCTTCGTAGCCGCGAACCCAGCCGTCGCCCTGGCCGATTACAACTTGCGCCACATCGCCGATCTTGCCCACCGCGGCTGACGACCACTGCCCGTGCAGAATGCGATCTTCGACAGAATTATCCTCCCAGGCCAGTTTGCCGGTCTGCTTATTGACGGCGATGATGGATGGCGCGCGCGGCGAGGGAATGTGTACGTGGCTTTCGTCCTGGCCGTTGGCGGTGCTTACAAAGAGCAGGTCGCCATAGGACACTGGCGATGAGTTCGACATGTTGTGCGGCTGCGAGCCGACTTCCTCCATCATGTCGAACTTCCAGATCACTTTGGAATGCTTATTGCCGTCGCCATGGGTATTAAGACAGCGGATCTCGCAGCGGTTGGTGACGTAATAGAGCCGGTCGCCCTCCACCAAAGGCGACGAGCAGACGCCCTGAAAGGGCCAGTCGTTGGCACGGCCTGCCGGCAGCTTGTCGTTGACGTCCTGCCATTGGAAAGCTCCGTCCGATTCGCGGAAAGCCATCAGAACGCCCTTGTCGCCCTTGACGGCGGGATCCTTCGTATTTTCGTTGTTGGTACCGACGAAGACTAAGCCATCCGCGACCACTGGATTGCCATAACTCTGGGAGCCCAGTTCCGCCATCCATTTGACGTTCTTTTTTGTCTTGACGTCCCAGGTGGTGGGCACGCCCTTCATGCCGGAGACCATGTTACGGTCTGGAGTGCCGCCCCACATGGGCCAGTCGCCTCCGGCGTTCGGGTCCGAAGCCCACAGGACCAGCAGCGTTGCCGGAACCGCGGCCAGAGCGCCAGCGATGAATTTCTTGGTCATTGGTTTGCCGTCACTTTCAGATTGTCAAAAAACGCGCCATAAGTCGCATCCCCAAACAAACCGGGGCTCCCTTGCAGGTTGGGGATCGCGTCAACGTGATCGATGAGCCATGCGGCGGGCTCGCTCTCTCCGGTGGGCCAGGCCTTGCCACGAATGCGACCTTTGCCGTCCGCCGTGTTCTCGACGCGCAACTTGAGGTGATACCAGGTATCGGGCTTCCATGAGAACGGCACCGCCACGTTGGTTGCGGTCTGCGGCTGCCAGGAATAAAGCTCGAGCAACTGGTTGTTTCCAAATAGAACGAGCGTATAACGCTGGGCGGTGACGCCCGCGTCGCCCATCTGGCGCCGCTTTTCAGTTACGCGGACGTCGGCTTCCACGGTGTAGTTAGACCAGTTGATCGGACCAAAAAAGACGCGCATGCGCTTGAAGAGTGTTTCGTTGGGCGCCTTGGCAAGGACTTTGCCACCGTCCAGTTCCGCTACTTTGAATTGGCCAGCGGCAGCTCCCACCCAATTCGCGGGCAGACCGTTGACTGCATAGGACTCGAAGGTCTCGTTCCATGGCAGAGGTGGCACGACACGCACGCGCGCCTCGCCCGAAATGGAACCGACAGCAGCTTTGATCAGGCCCGCCTGGCCGTTTCCGTCCACTGCCGCGGTGAATCGCCCATCGCTCAGCGACCCTTTCAGACCGTCGAGCGACCACGAAGCTTTTTCCTCGCGCACGAACTCACCGTGCTCATCAAAAAGCCGGACGCGGAAATTCGCCGATTGGCCGGATGTGAGGATCACTTCGGTGGGCACAACCTGGACCCACGCCGGCGGGCCCGGCGGCGGTGGCGAGTCCGCCACTTGCTCTGCGGGCACGGGTGTCTTCCTGCCGATGGCGTATAGCGTATCGCTTGAAACGAAGTAAACACGCCCCCGCGAAATTGCGGCCGAGGCGACCACGGGCTCCGGCACACGCTCATTGAAAAGGCCTGTCTGGCTGATCGGCAGTTCCACTTCGCTCAGAATCTCGCAGCGATCCGCGTGCGGCCTGATGATGTAGAACTTCCCGCTCTCAGTTCCGACGTAGATTTTGCCGTCGCCGAATACCGGCGAGGCCTTCTGGACCGTTCCCAGAGTTTGTTTCCAGAGCTGGCGTCCGGTGACGACATCGAAGGCGTAGAGATTGGCGCCATTGTCCACTTGCAAGTAAGTGTCGCCATCGACCACGCCCGATGAGAATTCGCCGATGAACCCTTTCACCGCCCACTTGGCCTGATTCATGGGGATGTTGCCCTTGGCCGTGGCGTCGACAGCGGCCAGCATGCCCATTTCGTTACCCTCGAGATTTTCCTGGCCGTGTGAAACGATAACGGTGGTTCCGTTCAAGACGGGCGCGGTATTGATGGCGCGCTTGCTCATCAGGAAGTGCCAGACTGGCTCGCCTGTCGCGACTTTGATGGCGTGAACACCGCCGTCTCCCAGGCCGGCGATCAGCAGGCGGGTTCCGTTGATGCGCGCCACGATGGGCTGCGAGTAATCGGTATCAAACGGCCGGCCGCCCGGGGTGCTCACCCACACCGTTTCGCCGGTGCGCTTGTCAAAAGCCATGAAGCGAATGGAGCGGTTGGCCTGCGTCCCCCAAGTGGAGCTGGCGGCTTTGACGATCACCAGGTTGCCGTCTACCACCGGCGATGTCGTGCGCCCGCCATGCGTAGTGAACAGGTCGAACTCCTCGTCGAGCGAGCGCTCCCAGATCAGCTTGCCGCTGCTCGAGAGAGCCAGCAGCGTTCCGTTAACGCCGAACACGTAGATATTGCCGGTTTCGAGGTCGGCCGCCGGAGAAGCCCAGCCGACGCGGTGGGGCGGCACATCGCTCTGGAAAATGTTAAAACGATATTCCCAAAGCAGCTTGCCGGTGTCGGCGTGGAAGCACATCACCCGCTCCTGCTGGGTTGCGCCCGTGCCGGCGGAGTTCTGCAGGTACAGATGATCGCCCACGACGATGGGCGCGGAGCGGCCTCCGTATGGCGCCTTCCATGCCAAGTTTTGGCCGGAGAGCGACCACTTCTCGGGCAGATTCTTCTCACGCGAGACACCGTCCCGGTGCGGACCGCGCCAATCCGGCCAGTCGCCGCCCGGCGGGATGGTCGAAGCCGCGAAAAGTACCGGGACGGACAGCAGCAACCCGAAGCGTGTCACAATTGTTGCGGTCATGGTCCTGCTTTCCTGGAGTGTTTGTTTCGTGAACCCCAAGATATAATCTGCGCTAGATTCGAGTCAAGGAGCAACTCCGGTTATGACGTGTCCAGGAGCGGTTCGTTTGGTTGCCGCCGCCGGTGCTCTGGTTCAGCCTGAGGCTTACAATGGCATTCAAACTCATCGTTTCAGCTTTTAGCGAAGGAGCAAATATACCCAAGCCGCATACTTGTGAAGGAGCGGACGTCTCGCCGGCGCTCGAATGGTCCGGCGAGCCGGCGGAAACGGCCAGTTTCACGCTGATCATGGATGATCCCGACGCACCTGCCGGCACGTGGAATCACTGGTTGCTGTTCGATATTCCGGCGGCGGCCCATTCACTGGCCCAGGGTTACAAGCCCGGGCAACTGGGCGTGAGCGGAACGAGCGACTTCGGCCGCCCGGGATATGGTGGCCCTTGTCCACCGAGGGGTCACGGACCGCATCGCTATTTCTTCAGGCTTTATGCTGTTCGGGCCGCCTCGCTCGGGCTGAAGCCAGGAGCCCGGCGCTCGGAGATCGACCGTGCACTACGCGGTCAGGTGCTTGCGGAAACTCAGTACATGGGCCGCTACGAGCGTAAATAACTACTGCGTCAGGAACTCGTGCATCAGGAGGTGGAAGTGGTGCACTCCGTTTTCGCGTTTCACGGACAGCCGCCCGCGGTCGTAGGTGCGCGAGTGCAAACCGCGCTGTACGGCCTCGCATAACCGGATATCCTCCTGCTGGATCTCATCACTGAACGCGACGGTCCTGGCTGGAATTGCCGGATCTGTATCGGGAAGAAAGAACCATTCGAAAATCGTGAGGGTACGATCGTGACTCAAGGGTACGACGATGTTGCTGCTCAGATTATCGGGATAAATATTGAGCATGAAATTGGGAAAGACCCAGTAATAAAGCGCGCCCGCGCCGGATTCAGAGGCTGAGTAACGGCGACCTTCGCCGCCAGCAGGCCTGAGGGGAGCGTAGTGCGACGAGTAATGGCGATAAGTATCGACGCGGTACTCTTTGTAGTCCAGTTCACGAAACAGTCCTGGATGCGCCGCGGGAACATGATAGCCTTCCAGGTAGTTATCGATATAGACCTTCCAGTTACAATCGATGACGTAGTCGCGCCGCCCGAAGTATTTCAATTTACTGAAATCACAACCCAGCTTAGTCACACTTTGCGGGATGTCGCCGAGGATACTGGCAAGCGGTGCGGCGTGAGCGTCGAGGTTCACGAAAACAAACGGGCCCCAGGTTTCCACCCGGAAGGCAGGCAGGCTCACAGCGGAGCGGTCCCAGTCCCGAACTCCCTCAAACTCCGGCTGGCCCAGCAGCCGGCCATCCAGCGCATACGTCCAGCCATGATAAGGGCAGCGGAGCGTGCCGCAGTTTCCCTCGCCGTTTGCGATGCTGCTGGCCCGGTGCCGGCACACATTGCTGAGCGCCCGCAGCGTGCCTTCGGCGCCGCGAACGATCAGGAGCGGCTCGCCAGAGACGTCGCAGGCAAAATAGTCGCCCGGCTTCGAGACCTGACTTACACGCCCCACAAGCTGCCAGGTTCGCCAGAAGATTTTTTCCTTCTCGAGACCGAGAAACGCCGGATCGATGTACCAGCGGGCCGGCAGCGTAGTCGCGCGGGAAAGATCCGGCTCAGGAATGTAATCGCTCAGGTCCATCGAGCCACCGTTACGATTTTTTCAGAAACTGATCGATGCCGCGGCGGCAGTCTTCCGTAAGGCGTGCGAGCGCGTTGACTTGAACGCCGGCGCTCAGCGCGGATTCGAACGAGACGCCGTCGGTCTGGTACAGCAGGCTCTTGGTCAGGGTTAGAGCCGAAGGCGATCGAGCGGCGAGCTGCCGCAAGTAGCTCTCTACTTCCTGATCGAACGTGCTTTCCGGATAGACGCGGTTGATCATTCCGATATCGGCGGCCGCGCTTGCGGAAGTGATCTCGCCACTGATTAGCAACTCAAATGCGCGTTTTTCCGAAATCGACCGCCGCAAGATCGCCATCACCATGGCCGGCACGAAGCCGATCTTGACTTCGGGGTAGCCAAACTGCGCAGAGTCGGCAGCCAGGACGATATCGGCGGCCGTGGCGACACCGCATCCCCCGGCAAGCGCGCGGCCACGAACCGCCGCCACTATGGGCCGCGGATGCCGCCGCATGTCGAGAAACAGGTCACCCAGGCGGCGTGCGTCGGCGAGATTTTCCATCACTCCGGCATCCTTGAGGGACTTGATCGCCGCCAAATCGGCGCCCGCGCAAAAGTCTTTGCCTGCGCCGGTCAACAGCACGACGCGGACGTCGCCGTCGGCCACGGATTGAGCCAGCGCCTGCCGAAGCCCGGCGATCATTTCGCCGTCGAGCGCGTTACGTTTCTCCGGGCGATGGAGCGTGATGCGAGCGATGCCCTGGCCAGTGGAGTAGAGCACCTTGTCGGTCATATAAGGCGTTCCTACTTACTCAGGAAGCGCGAATGTTATCACGGCCGATCCGGATGGCATGGTGACGTATTGCCTGCCGCCCACCATGTACGTCATGGGCGAATTGACGATGGGGTTGCCGGTGTTAAGCCGCCATAGGTTCTTGCCGCTACTGGCGTCGAACGCCATCAGATAGCCGTCCTGATCGCCCGCGAAAATCAAACCTCCGGCGGTCGATAGCGTGCCGGCCGATGGCGCGTGGAAGTAGCGGAAATCCCAGCGGGTCTCCCCGGTCAGCGGATCGAGCGCCTTGAGCATGCCCCACTCCGGCTCGTCGGTAACACCACGAGATACGCTGCCCCAGAAAGGACGGCCCTGGATGTAAACCGGCGGATTGGTGTAATAGACGTCGCACTGTTCGCGGACCGCGAAGTAAAAAAGCTTGGTTTCCGGATTGTAGGAAGGCGCCATCCAGTTGGCGGCGCCCGCGAGGCCAGGACACACGCGGTTGCCCTCGGGCGATGGTTCCTGGTTCTTCATCAGAATCGGCCGGCCCTTGGCATCCAGTTCGGTCGCCCAGTTCTGACGAGCGAATGGCTTACCCAGCAGGAATTCGCCTGTCTCCCGGTCCAGCACGTAGAAAAATGCGTTGCGATTGGCTTGCACTACCAGTTTGCGATCTCGCCCTTTCCAATTCAGATCGAGCAGCATGGG
>JACXTT010004554.1_pt1 | contig 20547 bp, 18 predicted proteins | sample 9270951 | NCBI WGS metagenome assembly JACXTT01 (sample SAMN15532306, study PRJNA645909) | rock metagenome | isolation source: weathered quartz diorite | place: Puerto Rico | collected 2017-06-21
ATCGGCATGCTGATCGAGCACCATGCGGGCGCCATGCCCCTGTGGCTGGCCCCGGTGCAAGTGGCCGTGCTCAACATCTCGGATGCGCAGGCGGAATTCGCCCAGCAAGTGACGGCGAGCTTGCGCAAGGCCGGGGTGCGCGTTCACGCTGATTTGCGAAACGAGAAAATAACCTATAAAATACGTGAACATTCCGTCCAAAAATTGCCGTATATCTTGGTTATTGGCGACAAGGAACGGGATGCCAACACTGTGGCCGTGCGAGCCCGGGGTAATGTCGATCTTGGCGTCATGCCGGTCGCGGCCCTGCTGGAGCGCATCACGCAAGAGATCGCTTCCAAGGCTTGATCTGCACGGCCGAATTCTCAGACTTTAAAAGGAAACAACATAGCTACTGACAAGTCGCATCGCATCAATGGCGAAATCACTGCCCCCGAAATGCGCTTATCCGGGGTGGACAACGAGCCGCTTGGCATTGTGAGCCTGGCGGAAGCTTTCCGTCTGGCCGAAGAAGCCAATGTGGACCTGGTGGAAATTGCGCCGACCGCGCAGCCACCGGTATGCCGCCTGATGGACTACGGCAAGTTCAAGTACTCGGAGCAAAAGAAGGCGCACGAGGCAAAGCTCAAGCAGAAGATCATCCAGGTCAAGGAAGTCAAATTCCGTCCCGGTACCGATGATGGCGACTATGGCATCAAGCTGCGCAACCTCATCAAATTCCTCGACGAAGGCGACAAGACCAAGATCACCCTGCGTTTCCGCGGCCGCGAAATGGCCCACCAGGACATCGGTTTCCGCATGCTCGAGCGCCTGAAAGCCGACCTGGAGCCGTATGGCCAGGTCGAGCAGTTTCCGAAAATGGAAGGGCGCCAGATGATCATGATTCTGTCGCCGAAAAAGAAGAAGTAAGCAGCATCGGGGACTGGCCCTGCGTCCGAGTGCGGCCCAGCCTGTCGCGGCCCGGCCTGTCCCCATTCAATCTCTACCTGCGCTCCCGGCGCGATTTCTGCAGTAAAACCAACAGATAAATGGGGACAGGCCCGCAGGGCCAGTCCCCACTTGCCATTCCCCGCGATTTTCATGCTACAATCGCCGGCTTCCCGGTTGAGAGATCGGGAACGACTGTGAAAGCAGGCATCTAAGCGCAGCGCGTTGCTGCCACCTGCAATCCTCTACTGGAGCTGTCCTGCGGACAGAACTACAATGCCTAAAATGAAGACCAAGAGCTCTGCGAAAAAACGTTTTCGCGTGCGTCCAGGTGGTACCGTGAAATCGGGCCACGCTTTCAAGCGTCACATCCTGACCAAGAAAACGACCAAGAGCAAGCGCCAGTTGCGCGGAATCACGAACGTCGACGCATCGGATGTCAAGTCCGTCATGCGTATGATGCCAACCGCTTAATCTCACTCACAAACTAAGGAGTTACTATGCCTAGAGTAAAACGTGGGGTTACAGCTCGTGCCCGTCATAAAAAGATTCTTGTACAAGCCAAGGGCTACCGTGGCCGCCGCAGCAAGGTGTACCGCGTTGCCAAGCAAGCAGTCATGCGCGCTGGCCAGTATGCCTACCGCGACCGCCGCAACAAGAAGCGCGTTTTCCGCCGCCTGTGGATCGCCCGTATCAACGCCGCTTCCCGTGAGCATGGCGTGACCTACAGCGTGTTCATGAACGGCCTGAAGAAAGCTGCAATCGAACTGGACCGTAAAGTCCTGGCCGACATGGCAGTGATGGACAAGCCGGCCTTCGCCGCGATTGTCAACGCCGTCAAAGCAAAGATCGCTGCTTAATTCAAGCGGATCGCATCTCGCGCTGCTGCAAGGCGGCGCGAAAAGAGCGGGGCAGAGGTTCAAACCTGTGCCCCGTTTTTGATTGTGGCGCGCCAAGGTCACGCACGTCGTGCCCATGCCCCGCGCCGGACAGGAAAGCACAATATGACCACCCTGGAACAACTCGTCGTCGCCGCGCAGGCTGATTTTCTCGCCGCCGAAGACGCTGCCGCACTGGAAAACGCCAAGGCCAAATACCTGGGCAAGACGGGCCAGATCACCGAACAAATGAAGGGCTTGGGCAAACTCGACCCCGAGCAGAAGAAAGCCCAGGGCGCGCTCATCAACGCCGCCAAGGTGCAGATCGAGACCGCACTGACGGCGCGCCGCGACGCCCTCGCCAACGCCCAGCTCGAAGCGCGCCTGAACGCGGAAGCCATCGACATCACCCTGCCGGGCCGCGGCCGCTCCATCGGCGGCATCCACCCCGTCATGCGCACCTGGGAAAGGGTGGAAGAAATCTTCCGCTCGATCGGTTTCGACGTGGCCGACGGCCCCGAAATTGAAAACGACTGGACCAATTTCACGGCATTGAACAGCCCGGAAAACCATCCGGCCCGCTCGATGCAGGACACCTTCTACATCGAAGGCAATGACAGCGCCGGCAAGCCCTTGCTGCTACGCACCCACACCAGCCCCATGCAGGTGCGTTATGCCCGCACCCACACCCCGCCCATCAAGGTGATCGCCCCCGGCCGCACTTACCGGGTCGACAGCGACGCCACCCACTCGCCCATGTTCCACCAGGTCGAGGGATTATGGATCGGCGAGGACATTTCCTTTGCGGACTTGAAGGGTGTGTACCTGAATTTCGTCAAGGCCTTTTTCGAGACGGACGACCTCCAGGTGCGGTTCCGTCCGTCCTATTTCCCGTTCACGGAACCTTCGGCCGAGATCGACATCGCCTTCGGCTCCGGTCCCTTGAAAGGGCGCTGGCTGGAAGTGTCGGGCGCCGGCCAGGTACACCCGACGGTGGTCAAAAACTTCGGCCTCGATCCGGAAAAGTTCATCGGCTTCGCGTTCGGCTCCGGCCTCGAGCGCCTGACGATGCTGCGTTATGGAATCAACGATCTGCGCCTGTTCTACGAAGGCGATCTGCGCTTCCTCAAGCAGTTCAATACCTGATCCGAACAATCTCACGCAGCAAGGTAAAAGCATGCAATTTTCCGAACTCTGGCTTCGCACCATGGTCGACCCGGCGCTGTCGTCGGATCAACTGTCCCATCTGCTCACCATGTCCGGCCTCGAAGTGGAAGAGGTCGAACCGGTCGCGCCCCCGTTCAATAACGTGGTGGTGGCGCACGTCGTCGAGGTCGCCAAGCACCCCAACGCCGACCGCCTCAACGTCTGCCAGGTCGACGTCGGCACCGGCACTTTACTCAACATCGTGTGCGGTGCGCCGAACGTGCGCGCCGGCATGAAGGCCATTTGCGCCAAGGCCGGCGCCGTGTTGCCGCCGGGCGCGGACGGCAAGCCTTTTGAAATCAAGGTCGGCCAGCTGCGTGGCATCGAGTCGCAGGGCATGCTGTGCTCGGCCAAGGAATTGAAGTTGTCGGACGACAGCGCCGGCCTGCTGGAATTGCCTGCCGATGCCCCCGTCGGCACCGACATCCGCGATTACCTCGCCCTCAACGATCTGAAATTCACCATCAAGCTGACGCCCAACAAGGCCGATTGCCTGTCCGTGCTGGGCGTGGCGCGTGAAGTGTCGGCCCTGACCGGTACGCCCCTGTCGGTGCCGACCGCCCGCCAGGTTGCCGTCACTAGCGATGAAATCCTGCCGGCGAAAATTTCCGCGCCGGACCTGTGCGGCCGTTTTACGGGCCGAGTGATCCGCGGTCTGAATGCCCGCGCGGCAACGCCTGCCTGGATGGTGCAGCGCCTCGAGCGCGGCGGCCAGCGCTCGGTGTCGGCCCTGGTCGACATTTCCAATTACGTCATGCTGGAACTGGGCCGTCCCTCCCACGTGTTCGATCTGGACAAGATCCACGGCAGCCTCGACGTGCGCTGGGGCAAGGCGGGCGAGACCTTGAAACTGTTGAACGGCAATACCGTCGCGGTCGACGATTGGGTCGGTGTGATTGCCGATGAACAGCAGCTCGAATCGCTGGCCGGCGTGATGGGCGGCGACGCCACCGCTGTGTCGCTGGACACGCAAAATATTTATCTGGAAGCGGCATTCTGGTGGCCCAACGCCATCCAGGGCCGCGCCCGCCGTTTCAATTTTTCAACCGATGCGGCCCACCGCTTCGAGCGGGGCGTGGACTATGCCACCAACGTTGAACACATCGAGCGGATTACCGCCCTGATCGTGGAAATCTGCGGCACCGATGCCACCCGTGTCGGCCCCGTCGACGACCAGATCGCCGCCTTGCCACAGCGCCAGAGCGTGCTGCTGCGCACGGCGCGCGCACAAAAGGTGATCGGCGTGCCGCTGACGGACGCGGTGATTGCCGACATCTTCAAGCGCCTGCATCTGCCGTTCACCCAGCCTGAGCCAGGCCAGTTCGCCGTGACCTCGCCCACTTACCGTTTCGACATCGAGATCGAGGAAGACTTGATCGAGGAAGTGGCGCGCGTGTACGGCTTCGAAAACATTCCCGCCAAGCCGCCGGTGGCGCCGTCCGCCATGCTGGCCACGCCGGAAAACCAGCGCTCCCTGTTTGCCCTGCGCCACCGTATGGCCGACCTGGGCTACCAGGAAGTGGTCAACATGAGCTTTGTGGACAGCGCCTGGGAAGCGGATTTCGCCGGCAACGAAGCGCCCATCAAGCTGCAGAACCCTATCGCCAGCCAGATGAACGTGATGCGCTCCTCGCTGATCGGCAGCCTGGTGGCCAATGTGCGCTACAACCTCAACCGCAAGGCGGGCCGCGTGCGCGTGTTTGAAATTGGCGCCGTGTTTCATCGCGATGCGGCCGCTGCCGATGGTCCGCTGGCCGTTGCCGGCTTCGATCAGCCCAAGCGGCTGGCCGCCATGGCCTACGGTCCTGCCATGGATGAGCAGTGGGGCGTGCCGACCCGCGCTGTCGATTACTTCGATGTCAAGGCCGACCTGGAAGCCATGTTCGCGCCCGTCGTGCTGCGTTTTTCTGCCCTGAACCATCCGGCCCTGCACCCGGGCCGCTCGGCAAAGGTCGAACTGGACGGCCGGGAAATCGGCTTCATCGGCGAACTGCATCCGAAGTGGCTGCAAAAGTACGAGCTGCCGCTGGCGCCGGTCTTGTTCGAGGTGGATGCAGTTGCGCTTCAACAACGTCCAGTGCCCCGCCACACGGAGATTTCCAAGTTCCCGGGCGCCACCCGTGACCTCGCCATGGTGGTCAAATCGACTGTCACGGCCCAGCAGATGCTGGACGTCTTCTTTGCGGAAAAGGCAAGAAATCCTGCTGGCAACATCGTGCAAGCCATTGTTTTGTTTGATGAATATCGGGGCAAGGGACTGCAGGCGGACGAAAAAAGTCTTGCTTTCCGCTTTGGCTTGCAAGATACTCAAAGCACCCTGCAGGACGACGTCGTCGATGCGCTGATGCATGCGATGGCCGAGGCTGCAAGAGCACAATACAACGCGATCAAGCGTGCATGACGATCCCCGGATCGATCCAGGACTGAGAAGGCAGGGCTGCAAAATTAATAACAACGACGTGGATTCGGCCGTACTCCAATCGGCATTGGCGGCCGACTTGCATCGCGCGATGCAGGTGGCCAAGGTGCGCCAGGAGGCCGAGAAAGACTTGCCGACGCTCACCAAGGCCGAGCTGGCCGAGCTGCTGTTCGAGCAGGTGGGCTTGAACAAACGCGAAGCGAAGGACATGGTCGAGACCTTCTTCGACGAGATTCGCAACGCCCTCGAACGGGGCGAAGCGGTCAAATTGTCGGGTTTCGGCAATTTTCAGCTGCGCGACAAGCCCCAACGGCCCGGTCGCAATCCCAAGACGGGCGAGGAAATCCCCATCACCGCGCGCCGCGTGGTGACTTTCCATGCCAGCCAGAAACTGAAAAGCATGGTCGAAGCGAGCAGCCCGCTGGCGCGCGCCGCCTGATTGATCCATGAACGACCGTCCCAGCAAATCCGATCTGGCCGTGTTGCCGTCGATTCCCGCCAAACGCTATTTCACGATCGGTGAAGTGAGCGAATTGTGCGGGGTCAAGCCGCACGTATTGCGCTACTGGGAGCAGGAATTTACCCAGCTCAAACCAGTCAAACGTCGAGGCAACCGGCGTTATTACCAGCACCACGAGGTGTTGCTGATCCGGCGCATCCGCGAGCTGCTGTACGAACAAGGCTTCACCATCAGCGGCGCCCGCAACAAGCTCGACAGCCGAGCCGGGGAGGCGCCCGTGGAGGCCTTCGAGGACGGCATGCCGGCGGCGCTTGCGCCTGAGGCTGCAGCAGCGCCCGACCTGGCGGTACTGCGCGCTGAACTGCTGGCCATCATGGCCGTGCTCGACGGCGCGGCCTGAAACGAATCACCGAAACATCCGGCAAGAGCGCTGCGCAGGGGATGTCCTGTTGCAGCGTTCTCACTACGCGCGCGTAATGCTAGAATGACGATGTTGCACCTGCGCCTGGATAGAAAAAACACACAGCGCCCGCCAAGTTCGATGGGTGCTCTAAGGGAAGACAATGATACGCGTTGCCATTTGTGACGACCACCAGATTGTAAGAGCAGGATTCAAGCAGATTTTTTCGTCCGCCGGCGATGACTTCACTGTCGTTGCCGAAGGCGCCACGGGCCGCGAGGCCCTCGACATCGCTCGCCGCGAGATTTGCGACGTGCTCTTGCTCGACATCGCAATGCCCGACCAGAGCGGCATCGATATCCTGCGCACCATTCGCCAGGGCCAGCCCAATCTGCCCGTGCTGATCCTGTCCGGCTATCCTGCCCAGCAGTACGCCCTGAACCTGTTTAAGATGGGTGCCAATGGCTACCTCAACAAGGAATGCGAAGCGGACGAGCTGAAAACGGCCGTCAAAACCGTGTTTCAGGGCCGCCGCTACGTCAGTTCAACCGTCGGCGAGTTGCTGGCGCAAAGTTTCGACCGCGATCCGAACACGGCTTTGCACACGGAATTGTCGGACCGCGAATTCCAGGTCTTCCTGCGGCTGGCCAAGGGTGCCACCGTGTCCGACATCGGCGTCGCCTTGTCGCTGTCGATCAAGACGGTGTCGACCTACCGCACCCGCATCATGGAAAAAATGGGTTTGCAGTCGAATAGCGACTTGACCTACTATGCAATGAAGAATAACTTGCTCGACTGATTCACCGCGGCCTGGCCGTGGCCTGCGCGCACTGTGCTACTTGAGAGTGGCGCTGCGCTAAAGGACACCGAGGATGTTTTTTTCTACCGACGCCGGCCTGAAGCCGGGCTTGCCGTTTTATAAGACGGTACTCTGCCTGGTCTGCGTGCTGATCCTGATCGTCAATGGCTTCAGCCTTGCCCGTAATCTGCAAGCCCTGTCCGACGCCAACGCCCTGCAAAACGAGAGCGCGAAGGTGGCGGACAAGGTGCAGGCGCTGAACGTGCTGGTCACCGATGCCGAATCGAACCTGCGCGGCTATTTCCTGTCCGGCTCGGACAGCTATCTGCGCCAGGTGAACAGCGCCCGCAGCCAGACCGGCGCCCAGTTCGCCCAGCTGCGCGCCTTGCTGGCCGACAGTCCCAATCAACTGAAAAATCTGGGTCAGCTGGAAAAGCTGGTGCAGCGCGACTTTGCGGCCATGGACGAGATGCTGCGCGTCTACCGGATCGGCGGCCTCAACGATGTAGCCGCGATCACCCGCAGCCTGGGCAACGACGGCACGGTCGACGAGATCCGCCTGATGGTGGTCATCATCGCGCAAGAACAGCGCGAACTGGTGGCCGCCCGCAGCGCCGCCTACGACCGCGAATACCGCAACGCCGTGATGCTGGGCATCGGCATCAACCTGGGCGCCATCGCCGTCATCGTGCTGTTTTACCGTTTGATACGCCAGAGCTTTTTCTCGCGCGTGCTGGCCCAGCGCGCACTGGAAATGGCGAATCACCAGCTCGAGTCGATGGTGGCCGTGCGCACCGAGCAATTGTCCGTGCTGTCACGCCATTTGATCAGCGTGGCGGAAGAGGAAAAATCGCGTCTGGCGCGCGAACTGCACGATGAAATGGGTGCCAACCTCACCGCCATCAGCATCGACCTGAACGCCGTCACGGCACGTTTGAAGTCGCGTCAGCCGGAGCTGGCGGCGATGCTGGAGCGGGCGCGCGCGACCCTGATCGACACGGTCGAACTGAAACGCCGCATCGTCGAGGATCTGCGCCCCAGCCTGCTGGACAACCTGGGCCTGGCGGCCGCCGTGCAAAGTTATTGCAAGGAGTTTGGTCAGCTGGCGAGCCTCGATTGCGAAGCCCTGGTCGAGCGCGCCGTCGACAGCGCGGGACCGATGCACGCGATTGCGGTGTTCCGCATCGTGCAGGAAGCCCTCAACAATGTCGCCAAATATGCCAAGGCAAAGACCGTGATCGTCCATCTGGTGGTGGAAGCGGGCAATCTGCTGCTGGAGATCACGGACGATGGGGTCGGCATTGCAGCGGACGCTGCGCTGGCGCCGAAGTCGCACGGCCTGCTGGGCATGCGCGAGCGCGCCTTGCTGCTGGGCGGAAGCTTTTCCATCAGGCGGGGCATCAATGGCATCGGCACCTGCATCGAAGCGTCGATTCCCTTGCGAAGGCAGGGCGACCCCTGCGAGGCCGAAGCGACGGCAGCGGCCCCGCAAACGACGACGCCGGCGGCGCCGGCGTTGGTGTCAATCGTGACGGCCGAAGCGGCCACGGCGAAACAGATCAGCGTGCCACATCTTCCAGCAGGCGATCGTATTCCGTCTTAGCGACCTTGTAGCACTCGCCGGCGTACTCTTCCAAACCTTGGCGGTCGATCACGGTGATGTTGCCGCGACGGTAGGTGATGAGGCCATCATCCTGCAGCTTGCCGGCAGCGGCGGTGATCGATTCGCGGCGCACACCCAGCATGATGGAAATCAGTTCCTGGGTCACTTTCAGTTCGTTCGATGGGGAACGGTCCAGGCGGTCGAGCAGCCAGCGGCACAGTTTCTGTTCGATCGAGCTGTGACGGCCACCGACGGCGTTCTGGGCCATCTGGGCAAACAGGGCATTGGTGTAACGCATCAACAGCTGGGGCAGGGCGCCGCCCTGGTTGAAGGCGTCACGCAGGTATTGGGTTTTCAGGCGGTAGCCGTAGCCCGCGCTCTGCACGACTGCGGAGCAGGTGGCGCGCTCGCCCATGAACAGGGACATGCCGCACACACCTTCGTGGCCGATCACGGCGATTTCGGTGGTGGCGCCGTCTTCCATCACGTACAGCAGGGAGACGATGGCGGTGGTGGGGAAGTACACATTTTCAAGCTTGCTGCCGCATTCGAACAATTCTTTGCCGAAGGGCAGGGCGACCAGTTCGAGGTGGTCAAATAAGGTTTCCAGATCGTGGCGGGGGAGGGCTGCGAGCAGTTCGTTCTGCTGGGTGCCGCTGTAACTGACGACAGGCTTAGCTCCAACTTTGAATTCCGCGGCGCTGCCGGGAAACTGGTTGACCAACTGCGATTTCTGCGAGGTACCACCAAGTTGAGTGCTGTTCATTTTATTCCTCTTTATCTCTTCATGACATCGTTGCGCTCGGGCTTGCTTTGTGACTCAGGTTGCCGTTTGCGATGGGTGAACTTTAAAGCGTCGGTCTGTTGGCGAACATAAGATAAGCAGTCGGCCCTGTGTAGGTTCCAAGTCGACAACTATGTAAGCCCAGTCCTACTGGGAGAATCCGTGTTTTCGAGAGCAAATCGACAATAAAAACGCTGAATACCGTCGGAAAAATTTGTTTTGAGCAGGCGTGGCAGCAATGAAACAGGGACCTTGTAGGACAATTCGTCAGCGCCCTTTTCGGATCCTGCCAAAATTGCAGTTGGGAACGTGATCGATATGGCCGATAATGGCGCCTTCCCCGTCACCTATTCTTTCTATGCACGTTTTATTGGTCGAAGACGACGCCGTCCTGGCCGACGGCATCAGTCGCATGCTTGATGCCCAAGGCATCCAGGTCGAGCTGGTGGGCGACGGCCTGCTGGCCGATCAGCGCCTGCGCAGCGGCGCCGGCGCGCCCGATGTGGCGGTGATCGACATCGGCCTGCCCGGGATCGACGGCTTTGAAGTGCTGAGGCGTTTGCGCGGCCGCGCCAGTGCCTTGCCGGTGCTGTTGTTGACGGCGCGCGACGCCGTGGCCGACCGGGTGCGAGGCCTGGAAACGGGCGCCGACGACTACCTCGTCAAGCCCTTCGCCAGCGCCGAACTGGTGGCCCGCATCCGCGCGCTGGCGCGCCGCACCGCGCCCCGGCCCGCCATGCTGGGACTGGGCCGCCTGCAGCTGGACCTGGACACCCGCCGCGCCCGCATCGGCGAGCGCCCCATCGAGCTGTCCGTGCGCGAATGGGCGGTGCTGGAATACCTGCTGCACAACGCCGGCCGGGTGGTTTCCAAGCAGCAGATCGTCGACGCCATCGCGCCCTGGGGCGACGAACTGACCCTCAACGCGGTCGAAGTCTACATTTCGCGCATGCGCCTCAAACTGACCGACGCCGGGGTGGCGATCCGCACCATCCGCGGCTTCGGCTACATGCTCGAAGCGCTGGCCTCCCCCGACCTGCCATGAACAGCATCCGGCTCAAGCTGCTCACCTGGCTGGTCGGGCCGATCCTGCTGCTCAACCTGGCTGGCGCCAGCCTGATCTATCTGCTGGCCTGGCGCAGCCAGGGCGCCGACACGGTGCGGGTGCTGGTCTTGCTGGAGGGCCTGTTCACCCTGGTGCTGGCCAGCCTGATCTGGTTTGCCGTCACCCGCGGCCTGCAGCCGCTGGAGCGCCTGCGGGCCGATCTCGATGCCCGCGATGGCCTGGGCGAGCACGAACTGGCCAGCGTGTCGGCGCGCGAATTGCCGGCCGAACTGACCCCGGTGGCGGGCGCGTTCGACCATTTGCTGGCGCGGCTGCAGGCGGGCGCCCGCTCCCAGCAAGAGTTCCTGGCCAATGTGGCGCACCAGCTGCGCACCCCCCTGGCCGGCATGCAGCTGCAACTGGAATGGCTGGCCGAGCGCCACCGCGCGGATCCCGACAGCGTGCAGTCGCTGCGCTTGATGCTGCAATCGAACGAGCGCATGATCCGCCAGACCAACCAGCTGCTGGCGCTGGCGCGGGCTGAACCGAGCCGCTTTGAAAAAGCCCGGCTGGAACCGCTCGAACTGGCAGCGCTGGTCGGCCAGTCGATCCAGCATTTCGTCGACCGCGCCGTGGCCCGCCGCATCGACCTGGGTTTTGAATTGAATCCCGTCAGCCTGGCGGGCGACCCGTTCCTGTTGCGCGACCTGGTCGACAATCTGGTCGACAACGCCCTGCGCTACACGCCGCCAGGGGGCACGGTGACGGTGCGCTGCGGCGCGGCCGCGCCTGGCGGGCAGGCAGTGCTGGAGGTGGAAGATTCCGGCCCCGGCATTCCCGCCGCCGAGCGCGAACGGGTGTTTTCCCGCTTCGTGCGCCTGGCCGAGCACACCACCGGCAGCGGCCTGGGCCTGGCGATCGTGCGCGACATCGCCCTGGCCCATGGCGCGCAGGTGGCCGTCACCACCGCCCGACAGGGCAGCGGGGCCCTGTTCCAGGTGCGCTTTCCCGGCTAAATCTTGATGTAGCGCAATATATTTGCCGTTGTCAGCATTTTGTCAGGATTACTTCAGGGTAATGTCAGCTTCGAGAAGTATTCTCTGTGGAAACAAACTCCGGCGTGTGCCGGCTTTCGCAGAGGACATCATGCAGCGACGTCAAACCGGTTTCACCCTCCTGGAAGTGCTGATCACCGTGGCCATCGTGGGCATCCTCAGCGCGATCGCCTTGCCGTCCTACAAAGACTACGTCACGCGTGGCCGGCTGACGGAAGCGTTTTCGACGCTGGCATCGGCGCAGCCCAATCTGGAGCAGTTCTGGTCGAACCAGCGCACCTACAGCGGTTTCGACGACCCCACCAAGTCCAACGCCTTTCCCGCCGCGACGCCCAACTTTACCTACAGCCTGTCCAACGCCACCAATTCGGGCTATCTGTTGACGGCCACCGGCCGCGCGGCCGCGCTTAATTTCGCTTTCACTATCGACCAGCAGGGCAACCGGGTCACTACCAGCGTCCCATCGGGCTGGACCAGCAGCGCCACCTGCTGGGTCGATCGCCGGAGCGGCACATGCTCCCAGTAAAAAATCGCGCCGACGCAAAGCGGGCAGGGGGCTACACCCTGATCGAAGCGCTGATCGGCCTGGCCATTTTCAGCACCCTGCTGGCGATCGGCATTCCCTCCATGAGCACCTGGATGCTGGCCAACAAGGCTGCCTCGGCCAACGAATTCTATATGGAGGGCTTTCGTACGGCCCGCCAGCAAGCCATCGCCCACAACACCGTCAGCCGCATCGTGCTGACCGCCAACCAGACCACGGGGCAGATGGATTGGCAGGTCGATCTCTGCTTTCCCACCCAGGCCGCGCCCTGCACTGGCGTCAGCAGCAACTGGTCGACTCCCACCGCGGCGGCCGCCAATGATCCCGACCTGCTCAACACCAACGCCAGCGCTTTCAAGTCGCTCAAGCGCTCGGCCGACGTATTGCCCTCGATCACGGTGATCGCGCCCACCGTGTCTCCGCTTAACGCTTCGGCGGTGTACTACACGGCGCTGGGCTGGGTCGACACCAGCTATGCCAACAATCTGAGCCGGCTGTATCTGGATCCCGTGCCGGCCTACGCTTCTCAACTCCCCACCTCGGCCATTGGCATCACCCTGGCCGGCATGCCCACCCGCTGCAACAAGGAAGCGGCCAGTGGCGATTCGCGAGCCTGCCCATGACCAAGCCACAACATCGCACAATGATTTCTTTCCCCCGCCGCCGGCAGGGCGGGGTGGCCCTGCTGGAAGCGCTGGTGGCCACGGTGATCCTGGCGATCGGCTTGCTGGGCGCCATCGGCATGCAGGCGCGCGCCTACGCCGCCCTCAACGAAGCGGGTCTGCGCGCGGAAGCAACCATGTGCAGCGAAAAACTGCTGGCCCAGATGGCGGTCGACCAGGCCAATGCGGCCGCCTACGCTTACACCAGCGGCACCGGTAGCGCCAAGATCGCGCCGTGGGTGGCCGAGACCAGGAGCCGCATTCCCAACGCCAACCTCACGGTGGCCGTGACGGCCGTCACTCCCACCCGGACCCAGGTGGCCATCCACATCGGCTGGCAGCGCAAGTCGGGCAATGGTTCGCCCGTCAACACGCACGACGTCACTTCCTACATCGCGACTTCAAAATGATGCCCACCGACCAGTCCGCAGCCGCGGCAGCCCGTCCTGGCCATGGCGGCCGTCCGCAAGCGCGCCGCGCGCGGGGCTTTTCCCTCATCGAGCTGATGGTCAGCATCGTGATCGGCCTGCTGGCGCTGGGCTTTGCAACCCGTCTGGTGGTCAACGGCGAAAACAACAAGCAGGCCGCCATCGGCGGTTCGGACGCCATGCAGAACGGCGTGCTGGCCCTGTTTTCCATCGAACGCGAACTGTCGCAAGCGGGCTGGGGCATGAACGATCCCCTCATCAACGGCTGCGACACGAATTTTTATGACCTCAATGGTTACGCCCTGCTGAGCGCGGCGCGCGGCTCGGCCACCGTTACGCCGCTGGCGCCGGTGGTGATCCAGTCCGTGAGCGGCGGCTCCGACGTGCTGTCGATCAATTCCGGCACGTCCTTCAGCAACACTGGCATGGTGAAACTGTCCGGCAGCTACGCCTCCGGCACGCCCTCGATCGATATCGACCGCTCCCCCTACGGTTTCAATGGCACCGACACCGTCGTCGCGGGCGGCGACGTGATCGTGGTGGCGCCCGAAGCGGCCGGCAGCGCCCGCTGCGCCGTCGCCCAGGTGTCCGCTACGGTCGAACCGAGCACGCCGGGCGGCCAGAACCAGATCAAGATCGCCAGCGGCGGCGCCAACCGCTACAACCAGGGCAGCCTGGGCGTGAGCTATTCGGCCCTCACCACGGGCGGGCGGGTGTTCAACCTGGGCCCGTCCAGCAACCTGTCCTTCCACACCTGGTCGCTCAGCGGCGGCTTCCTGCAGCTGCGCGCGACCAATCTGGCCGGCACCACCCTCAATCCGGCCACGGTGACCGACAACATCGTGGCGATCAAGGCCCAGTACGGCCTCGACCGGCGCAGCGGCGCCCTGTTCAACCCGGAAACGGGCATGCAGATCGATACCTGGTCCGGCACCATGATCGATGCCGATGGCGACGGCGTGGCCGGCAGCGCGGGCGATTATGCCCGCATCGCCGCCGTGCGGGTGGCCGTGGTCGCGCGCAGCCGCACTCCGGAAAAGCCCAACGCGGCCGGTGTCTGCAACGCCACCGCCGACGTGCCCTTCACCGTGTTCGACGGCAGCGTCAGCGTCCCGCTGACGGTGACGGGCGACCCGGTCGACTGGAAGTGCTACCGCTACCGCAGCTTCGAGGCCATCGTGCCGCTGCGTAATTCCGCCTGGAGGCCGACCGCATGAAAACCCCCCGCTATCCGCAAGCGCTGGCAGCAGAGCAGGGCGTGGCCCTGCCGGTGATGCTGATCGTGCTCGTCGTCATGCTCATCAGCGGCGCTTATCTGCTCAAGTCCAGCAATGCCGTCACCATGACGACCTCCAACCTGGCCTACCAGTCCACCCTCAACAAGGCCAACGATCTTGCTTTGTTGACGGCGTCCGAGTGGCTCTCGGCCACCTGGGCCAGCAACAAGGTGGCGCTCGACGCCAATGTGCCCGCCAGCGGCTACGTCGCCAATCTGGACACCACCCAGACGGTCAAGTCGCCGAATTTCTGGGCCGGCAAGGCCACCCTCACCGCCCCTGACGGCAATACCATCGAATACGTGATCCACCGCATGTGTTCGACGACGGGCAGCTGGAACGCCACCACCAATAAATGCCTGCAGACCACGGCCAACACCTTCACGGCCGGCTCCAGCGTGGCGCTGGGCAGCAGCCTGTCCTCCACCACGCCCCAGCTGGCCGGTGCGCCCCAGCTGCACTACGTTATTACCGCCCGCATCTTCGGGCCACGTGGGGGCAACGTCATCAGCCAGGCCGCCGTCCTGATGGGCGTTTGAACGCACGCAACCCAGCTTTTTCGATTGGAACGACCATGACGCTTTTCCGCACTTTTCGCGCGTTCGCCGCCTTCGCTGCCGCTGCTGTCCTTGCGCTGCCGGCCGCGCCCGCCCTGGCCGGCCAAACCAATATTGCCCAGGTGCCCTTGCTGAACATGACGGGCACGGGCTCGGTCAAGCCCAATCTGATGCTGCTGTTCGATAACTCCGGCTCGATGGACTGGCACTTCCTGCCCGACTCGGTGGGCTATGGCAGCACCTACCAGTGCCGCGCCAAGGGCGCCCTGCGCGAGACCACCAACAACACCCTGTGCTCGGTCGGCCATCCGCCTTTCAACGCGGTCGACTTCAACAAGCAGTATTACAACCCGGCCACCCGCTACGCGCCGCCCATCAAGTACGACGGCAGCTACTATCCCTCCTACACCAGCGGCACCTGGAATGCCGTGCCGATGGACGGCTTCAGCTCGCGCGCCATCGACATGACGGGCAGCGTCAAATCCTCGGCGACGGCTACCACCAATCTGCTGACGGGCTTTCCCGACCTGGCCTGGTGCGACAGTTCGGCCTTGACCAACTGCCGCCGCAATACCTCGACCTACACCTATCCCGACAACACATTCACCTACCCGTCGATGGTGTACACGACGCCCTACTATTACAACATCGGCGTGGCCCAGTTCTGCTCCGACGTCAACCTGACCAATTGCGTGTCGACCTCGGTGGGCGCGGCGGCGCCGAGCGGCTATCCCTATCCCGTCAAGCTGCGCTGGTGCGACACCCTGAATTTGAACAATTGCCAGGCCAAGCAGGTCGGCAACTTCAAGTACCCCTCGTTTTCCACCCCAAGCGGCGCCGTGGTCGCCTTCGGCACCATCACCATCGGGGCTTCCAGCACCACCCGGTCGATGACCATCACCTCGGTGACCATCCCCGATCCCACTACCGCGCGCACCATCACCAACGGCACCGTGACCGCCGCCACCGGCACCGACACGGCGGCCAAGCAGCAGACCCTGGCCAGCCAGCTGGCCGCCTCGATCATGGCCAAGACGGGCCTGACCAACCAGTACTGGGCCTGCGTGCGCAATCCTGTCGGCACCACCACCGTCTCGCCATGCTCGACCTACGGCATCAACCTGAGCAGCGACAGCGTGGTGGCGGTGATTCCCCTCGACTGCACCTCGACCGCCAACAAATCCGTCACCAACTGTTCGCCCTCGGTCGATGCCTACGCCGCCGGCTGGGGCATCACCGTCACCGCGCCTTCGGTGGTGGTGACGGCGGCCGTGCCCAAGGTGCCGCCCACCGCCCTGATCGCCGTCAGCGGCACCACCGCCAACAGCGGAACGCCGCAGATTTCCACCGTCAAGCTGGGCACCACGACCGTCGCCGCCAACGTCCAGCCGGGCAAGAACAAGGGCGCCTCGACCATCGTTACCGCCATCGTCAGCGCCGTCAACACCAACACCGGCTCGACCGGCGTGGCCGGCTACGCGGGCGGCAACTCTATCACCCCCACCTGCGCAGCGCAGTCGAACACCACCGTCTGCCTGGTCGATAACAATGCCACCAGCAACGGCGCCGTGCCCTCGGCCAGCACCCTCAGCGGCGTGACCTTCAGCTACACCAACAGCGCCGGCTACAGCGCCGCCCAGCCCCAGGTGACGGACGCCATCCCCACCCAGACCCAGGCCATCGCCGCCGGTTCGGCCCCGGCCAGCACCTTCCAGCGGGTCGACATCGTCTCCACCAACGACAGCTACCCCCGTGCGGCCACGCGCACCGATTGCGCTGGCAGTACCTGCACCTACAACGAGGAGATGACCAACTTCGCCAACTGGTATGCCTACTACAAGACGCGCATCCAGATGACCAAGACGGCGGTCGGCCTGGCCTTTGCTGCCGTGACGGGCAACTTCCGGGTGGGCCTGTCGAAGATGTCGGTGGCGGCCGTGGGCGGCACCATCGACGTCAAGCCGGCCGATTTCACCAGCACGGCGCGCCAGAGCTGGTACACCACCTTCTACGGCACCACCACCACCGGCTCGACCCCGACCCGGCCCGCGCTGGACAACGTGGGCAAGATGTTCGCCAACCTGGCGCCCTACAACTACGCGGCCGGCAGCGAAGTGGTGCAATATCCCTGCCAGCAGAATTTTATTTTGCTCACCACCGACGGCTACTGGAACCAGGGCTACAGCGGCAGCGCCACCAGCAACGACGCGGTGGATGACCCGTCCCGCTTCTGCACCTCGGCGCGCGCCTGCGTGGACACCCGTTCCCAGAGCCAGGCATCGCTGGCGGACATCGCCCTGTACTGGTACAACGGCGGCAGCAACAACGACACCGTGTCGCTGCGTCCTTCCATCGATGACGTCAACAAGGTGGGCCTGGTGCCGGCGGGGGCAGGGGAAAATACCCACCTGCACATCAATACCTATACCCTGGGCCTGGGCATCGACGGCATCATGAATTACGAGGAAAAGTACGACAGCGCGCCCAAGCAGGGCGGCGACTTCTACAATCTGCTCACCAAGGTCGCTACCGGCTGCCCGTGGAACAATGGCGGTGCCTACGTCTGGCCCGATCCCCAGGTGACGGACTCGACCAGCAACACCATCCAGGAGCGGGTCGACGACCTGTGGCATACCGCCATCAACGGCCACGGCAAATACTTCAGCGCCAGCGATCCGCAGGGCGTGCAGTCGGGCTTGTCTGAAGCGATTTCCAACATCAGCGTGCGGGTGGGCGCGGCTTCGGCGGCGGCCACCTCGACGCCGAACATTTCCAAGGAAGACAACAATATCTTTACCGACACCTTCGTCACGGGCAAGTGGTATGGCGAGCTGTCGAACAAGCAAATCGACCTGACCACCGGCCTGGTGGGCAACAGTGTGCTGTGGACCACCTCGACCACCCTGGGCGCCAAGGTGGCCGCATCGAGCGACACCCGCACCATCTACATGCTCGATGCCGGCGACGGTACCGGCCCGGCGCCAAATCCGCCTGTCCTGAAGCAATTCAAGTACAGCGCCATGAACGCCACTGAAAAGGCCTGGTTCGACAACAAGTGTTCGCTGCTGGCCCAGTGCGGCACCCTGTCCACCACCGACCGGGCCACCGTCAACGCGGGTACCAATATCGTCAACTGGCTGCGTGGCCAGCAGCAGTACGCCGATGACGTGCTGCTGCGCGCCTACTCGACGACCGACCCGGCGGCCGGCACGGTGCAGCCGATCGTGCTGGGCGACATTGCTTCCTCCAAGCCCGCCTTCCTGCGCGCGCCCATCAAGTCTTATGCCCTGCCAGGCTATAGCGACTTCAAGGCCGAGCGCACCGCCAACCGCGTCGCGACGGTGTTTACCGCCGCCAACGATGGCATGCTGCACGCCTTTAATGCCACCAGCGGCGCGGAAATGTGGGCTTATGTGCCGCGCATCACCATGCAAAAGCTGTTCAAGCAGGCCAGCACCAACTACAGCAGCAACCACCAGTTCACCACCGATGGTTCGCCCGAACTGGGCGACGTGCAGCTGCCCGATCCCACCGATGCCACCAAACTGGTCTGGCGAACCGTGCTGGTGGCCGGCCTGAACGGCGGCGGCCGGGGTTTCTATGCGCTCGACGTCACCAACCCGGAATCGCCGGTTGCGCTGTGGGAGCTGTGCGCAGATGCGGCGTTATGCGCCAAAAACGACCCGGATATCGGCTTGTCCTTTGGCAATGCCCAGTTCGGCATGTACAAGGGCCAATGGGTGGTCTTCCTCACCTCCGGCTACAACAATGTGGCCGGTGCTGACGGCGTCAACGTGGGCAGCAACGGTTACGGCTGGCTCTACGTCGTCGACGTCAAAGATGGCCACGTCATCACCCGGATCTCGACCAATAACGGCAGCGTGGGCTCCCCATCGGGCCTGGCCAAGATCACCTCGATCAGCAGCAACCCCTTCACCGATCCCGTCACCACCTATGTCTACGGCGGCGACAACACGGGCAAAATGTACCGCTTCGACATGACCACGTCGGCGCTGGTTCCTCCCGTGGTCACGATGGGCACCACCGGCAGCAACCAGCCCATCACCACCCGGCCGGAAGTGACCCAGTGCCTGGAAACGGACACCGTCAACGGCGCGCCCGTCTCGCATGCCCAGCGCGTCGTCATCTTCGGCACCGGCCGCCTGCTCGACCTGCCCGACATCAGCGACACCAGCACCCAGTCGCTGTACATGCTCAAGGACACCGGCAGCGCGATCGGCAACATTCGCAGCGCCTCGCTGGTACAGCAGAGCCTGTCCGTCAAGTCGACCGTGGCCGATCCGAATGCGCCGGCCAATTCGAGTACCAATCTGCTGACCTACACGGCCACCACCAACGCGGTCGACCTGTCGACCAAGAACGGCTGGTACATCGACTTCAACCTGAACTCGGGCGAGCGCATCAACCTCGATCCCCAGATAGTCGATGGCGGCGTCAACGTCGTCACCACCATGCCGACTTCCTCGTCGGCCTGCCAGGTGGGCGGCACCAGTAACGTCTACCAGTTCAACGTCTGCACGGGCAGCTATGTCAGTTCGGATGGGGTGGCCGGCAGCACCCTGTCGAATGCCGCCGCGGCGGTCGGTTTCATCATCGTGCGCCTGCCCTCGGGCAGCATCAAGATGATCACCACCACCGCCAGCGGCACCACCATCACGACCAACGTGACGGCGGCCAATTCGAAGGACATGCGCAAGGTGGGCTGGCGCAGCGTCAACGGAGAGTAGACAGCGGGAGCGGTGACGGCGATCAGCGTGAAATCGCCGTCACCGTCTGGGTCAGCACGCTGCCATCGGCGCGCGACAGGCGCAGCTGCACGGGCAGCCAGCCCCGCTGGGGCGCCAGCCACACCTCCAGCTGGTCCTGGCCTGCCGCCACTTGCTGGCGCAGGTGGAGGGCCGCCAGCGTGCCGAGAGGGGTCGGCAGGGTTTCTTCGCCATCGCCCACCTGTTCGAACACCACCGTGGCCACGCCGCCGGCGCCCGCCACCTGCAGGTTGACGCCGTGGGCGAACTGGTTGGCGCCGCCCAGCCCGATCCCCGTCAGGCGCATCAGCATCGAGGCGCGGTCCTGGGCATCGGCGCTGACGTTGAGCGTCGCCGCCGGCAGCAGGGGACCCCGCTCGAAGCGGGCCGTGGCCGCCGTCCAGTCGAAGCGCACCACGCCGCCTCCATCGCGCGCTTCAAGGGGCGCAAAGCCGTTGTCCGCCATCTGGCCTGCCGATTGCATTTCGCCCAGCACGCTGGCGCCCGACAGCTGCAATAGGTAGCCGTGCTCACCCAACTGCCAGTCCAGCGCCGCCGCGCCCGCGCTGCCCGGTGGCTGGTCTGGCCTTGTCTGCACGCTGACCGCATAGGCCAGCCTGGCCGAGGGCGGCGCCGGCACCGCCTGCATGCCGGGCAGGTGGGCGGCGCCATCGTCCGCGCCGGCGCCGGCCGGGTCCCAGGCAGCGCCGGCATGCATTGCCGTCGGCGGCGCTTCG
>JACXTT010004555.1_pt1 | contig 20544 bp, 18 predicted proteins | sample 9270951 | NCBI WGS metagenome assembly JACXTT01 (sample SAMN15532306, study PRJNA645909) | rock metagenome | isolation source: weathered quartz diorite | place: Puerto Rico | collected 2017-06-21
TGCCGACGGGAAGCGGCAAGACGCGCGTCGCCCTGGCCGCGGCGGCCGAGGTGCGTCTGCCTACCTTGTTCCTCGTGCCGACGCGCGTGCTCATGCACCAATGGCGCGAGCAGATCGCCGGCGCCTACGGCGGACACGTCGGCCTGTGGGGCGACGGCGAGCACGAGCTCGCCCCGGTCACCGTGATGACGTTCGAGAGCGCGTACCGCAACATGGCCCGGATCGGCCGGCGTTTCGGGCTCCTGGTCGTCGACGAGGTGCACCACTTCGGCGGCGGAGCGCGCGACGAGGCGCTCGAGATGGCGATCGCCGGGGCGCGCCTCGGGCTCACCGCGACCATGCCGCGCGATCCGGCCGCGATCGAGCGGCTGGCCGAGCTCGTCGGTCCGGTGGTGCTCCACATGTCGGTGCGCGAGCTCGCGGGCAGCTACCTCGCCGACTTCGACGTGATCGAGATCCCGGTGACGCTCGAGCCGGACGAGCGCGAGCGTTACGACCGCGACGTCGCTGCCTTCCGCGCGTTCCGTCGCCAGCTGCCGATCGCCGGCGATTGGCGCGCCTTCGTCGCCGTCGCGCAGCAGACCGCCGAAGGGCGCGTGGCGCTCGCCGCCTGGCGCCGGAGCCGCCGCCTCGTCGCCTTCACCCGCGGAAAGGCGGCGGTGGTGTCGCGGCTCCTCGGCGCTCACCGCGACCGCCGCGTGCTGGTGTTCACCGCCGACAACGACACCGCCTACGCCATCGCCAAGCGCGAGCTCGTGATGCCGCTCACCTGCGACATCAAGCGCCGCGAGCGCGACGCCGTGCTCGGGCGCTTCCGCCGCGGTGAGCTTCGCGCGCTGGTGTCGGCGCGCGTGCTCAACGAGGGCATCGACGTGCCCGACGCCGACGTGGCCATCATCGTCGGCGCATCCCACGGCGAGCGCGAGCACGTCCAGCGCGTCGGGCGCCTGCTCCGGCCCGCCGCCGGCAAGCGCGCGGTCGTCTACGAGATCGTCGCGGCGGACACGAGCGACGCGTTCGCCGCCCGACGCAGGAGGAGGAGCCTTGAACCCCCGCGAGCTGCTTAGCATCGACACCGAACGGCAGGAGGTGGTCCCGTGCTACTTCCTCGAACACGACCATCGCTGGCTCTCGGCGCTGATGGGCGAGATCGCCCGCTTCGAAGGCCGCCGCATGGCCGAGCTGCGCGAGCGCCTCGACGAGCCGCTGCCATTCGCCGCGCCCCGCGCCAAGCTGCGCTTCGCCTGCAAGGCGATCCTCGACGGCTACCGCACCGTGCCGAGCCCGATCCCGCCGAGGAAGGCCCGCTGGCACGTCTTCGGCGCGGCCGCCGCCGGCAAACCGGAGGCGCTGGCGACCGCGGCGGCGGAGCTCGGCTGCGGCCCCGACGAGCTGTTCGAGGCCCTCTTCGCCGACGTGCCGCGCGAACGGCGCCTCGCGCCTCCGGAGGCCGACCTCACGCCGGCCCTGGTCGCGCAGACGTGCAACCTCGAGCTGGTCGCGAGCTTGATGCGGCGCGCCGTCGGCGTTCGCATCCGCGGCGAGGGCCGCATGCGGCCGCTGGTGCGCACGGCGAAATGGCGCGGCCTGCTCTGCACGGTCACGCCGCCGAGCTCGCGCGGCGCTTGCTCGCTCGAGATCTCGGGCCCGTTCGCGCTGTTCCGGCGCACGACGCTCTACGGCCGCGCGCTCGCGGCGCTCGTCCCCGAGCTGTGCGCCTGCGACCGCGTCGAGCTCCGCGCCGATCTGCAGCTCGACGCCGGCGAGAAGCGCACGCTCGTCATCCGCTCCGGCGACCCGATCCTGCCGCCCGCCCCGCGCCGCCCCTTCGACAGCGCGGTGGAGAGGAACTTCGCCCGCGACTTCGCCCGCGCCGCGCCGGAATGGGACGTGGTGCGCGAGCCGGCTCCGATCGAAGCGAGCGGCGCGCTCGTCTTTCCCGACTTCCTCTTGCGCCACCGCCATCGTCCGGAGCGATCGTGGTGGCTCGAGATCGTCGGTTTCTGGACGCCGCAGTACCTGAGCGACAAGCTCGCCCGGCTCCGCGCCGCCGCGCTGCCGAACCTCCTCTTGTGCATCGACGACACGCTGAACTGCGGCGACGACGACCTCCCGGCCGACGCCGAGGTCATCCGCTTCTGCCGCCGGATCGATCCCGCCGCGGTGCTCACCCGCGTGGAGCGCGCGCCATGATCGCCGGCGGCGAGCCGACCCGACCCGCGCTCACGCGCCGCGCAAGGCCGCGCGGTAGTCGCGCACCGCCTTGGTCATCGGCACGACCCCGACGAAGCGCGCGAGCACCGCGAGGTCGATGCCCGCCAAGATCTCGCTCGCCGCCACCGCCTCGTAGCGCTGGCCGCGAAGGGCGTGGACGCTGAACCGCCCCTTGTCCCAGAACCACACCTCGCGAACGCCGAGCTTGCGGTAGATCGCCAGCTTCTCGATCCCACCCGAGCTCCAGACGACCTCGATCGCCAAATCGGGCCGTTCCGGCTCGACGGCGTCACCCACGACGTAGCACTCGTCGGGCTCCACGCCGCGCTCAACGTCCTTGCGCTCGATCGTCCACGACCCATAAGACGTGATCTCGATGCCCCGTTCGATGCACCACGCCTCGACCAGGCGACCGATGACCGACTTGACCCCTTCGTGCGACCGCGATGGGCTCATGAGCTCCAGCGCCCCCTCCAAATAAGCCACGCGCGGAACGGCGCGATCGCCGCGCAGCTCGAGCATCCACTGGTAATCGGCCCACGTCGCCCGGCGGAGCACGACGATGTCGTCGTGATCCTCGCCGCCTCGGGGAGGCTCGTGCGCGAGCGCAGGCTGGGCCATGACGAGATCCTAGCAGATTTGCCGCGGCATCACTCCGGCCGAGCCGACCCCAAGCGGCCTTCGAGCTCGACGAACGCGCCGCGCAAGCTTTCGCTGCCGCCGCGGCCACCGTGCGCCAAAGGCACGCCGGTCTCCCAGCAGGCATCCACCACCACGCGCACCTGCGCGCCGGTCGCCAGCAGCTCTTCCCGCAAGAGCTCGTAGAGCTGCTCGGCCAAGTCGGCTGCCGCGCGCCGCAACTGTTCCCGGCGATCGGACATGATCGGGCGCCCGTCTAGCGGATGATCGGCAACGTTGCCGAACGAACCGCAACGATGCGGAAGCAGCCGCAACGTCGCGGACGCCCTACTCCTTCGGTAGGGCCACCCCGGCGAGCGCTCGCAGCACCTTGACGAAGAGCCCCAGCGGGATGGCGCCGAGCGACACGCGTCCCCCCGCGTAATGAACCGTAACGTCCTTCGCGCCCTTCGGCAGGAGCTGGGTCAGCGCAGCCACGATCGGGTGCCGCTTCGCCGGCCTACCGTGCCCGGCCTGCCGCTTCGCCAGGCGCGCGCACGCGCGCACGTCGTCGACGCTCGCGTCCTTGAAGGGGATCGAGCCGTCCTCGGTCTCGAGCCGGAGCTTCTCGAAGTCCACCGGGATGCGCCCCTTCGCGGGCTTTCCGTGCTTCGCCTCGAGGTAGTCGATCGCCGCGTCGATGGCGCTCGTGCCGTAGCGCACCTCTTCGTCGGGCGAGGCGTAGCGCGCCACGCGCACGTTGCGGTCGACCGAGCGCGTGTCCTCGCCGGGCAGGTACTTCGCGACGAAGCCCTCCTTGGTCGACACGCCGCCGGCGAGGTAGAGCGGCGGATCGTGATCGAGGATCGCACCCACCGCCTCGTACTTGCGGTCCCAAGCCCGCATCCCCTCGGCGTTCGAGGACTCCAGCTCAGCGAGACTCTTCTTCCACGCCCGCGCGAGCGCCCGGTCCACCACGACCTCGATCTCACGAGCCCCGCCGCTCGCGCCCGCGTCCGCGCGCTTGACTCCCCGTCCGGTCCCCGTCTTGGCCATGGCCGGATCCTACGGCACCGTTGCCGAAAGATCCGCAACGTCGCGCCGGCTCGTGACAGAGTGGTGCGCCACATCGACATCGGCACATCGGGGGCCAAGCATGATCCGCGTCCAAGGTTCGACCTTCAAACACGCCGGCATCGAGCTCGACGACATGGAGTACGTCGACTGCCGCTTCGAGCAATGCCGCGTCATCTACCGCGGCGGCCCACTTCCCCGCTTTGGTGGCAAGACGGCGTTCATCGGCTGCCAGATCGTCTTCGAGGAAGCCGCCGCCGACACGATGAAACTCCTCGAGCTCATCGCCAAGAACGGCAACCCCGAGCTCGTGCAGGACATCTTCCGCTCCATCCTCGGCCCGCAGAACTAGTACCTCGGCACAGAGGTTCTGACCGGGAGTCAGGCGGCTGCGCGCGTCGGCGCCTTCGGGCGGACGGAGAGATACGCCCGGCCGAGCTTCTCGCGCGCGCGGTCGAGCGTGAATAGCCACTTGATGCGGGCTCCGGCGGTGTTGCGCGCGCGCTCCCACGCTTTGACCTCGCGGATGAGCATCGCTTTCGTCGGGATACGTCGGTCCAAGCACTGTGCCACCATGACGCCGATCTCGATCTCCACCAGCTCCCGGACGCGGCAGCTCGCTGAGCGCGGCCTCGAGCCCTTCTTCGACGAAGCGTCGCTTCGTTCGGAAGACGGTGGACGTGCCCACCGAAATGTTCTGCGCGATCGCCGCGTCGGTGCTCCCCGCCTCGGATGCGAGCAGGATCTGAGCGCGCTTGAGACGGCGAAACGCGCCCTTGCCGGTCTGGACGAAGCTCCGAAGTTGGTCGCGTTCCTCGGCCGTCAGCGTGATGCGGTAGCGTACGTTCATGGTGAGCCGATGTTCGCGCCGGATCTGATCGCGGTGCTCGACGTCGACCCGCGCGAGCGCGACAAATGGGTCGTGAGCGCCGAAGGCCGCGGCCTCGACTTCGTGCTGGAGGTCCACGTCTCAGGCGACCGTCACAAGGACGAAGAAGCCAACGTGGCGCGCTTCGCGCGGCTCGGCATCCCGGAGTACTTCGTGTTCGCGCCGCGCCCCAGCCGCGCCTCGTCGGCCATCGTTTGGCGGCGGCCGGCGGCTACCGGCCGATCGTGCCGCAGGGCGGTCTGTGGCCGTCGGCCGTGCTCGGCCTCGAGCTCGGCCTCGAACGCAACCGACTGCGATTCTTCGCCGACACGGCGCCGCTGCCCGACGCGAGCGAGCTCATCCACCGCCTCTCGTCGATGGTCGACGACGCGGTCGACCGCGCCGAGCGGCTCGCCGCCAAACTGCGCAAGCTCGGCATCGACCCCGACGCCGCCGACTGACGCCCCGCCGCCCGAACCCGCGCGGGCGCCGCCGCCGACACGATGATCTCCTCGAGCTCATCGCTACGACGGCAACCCCGAGCTGTTAGGACATCCTCCGCTCCACCCTCGGCGCGCAGAATTGACTCGCATAGGCCGTCGCGACACGCTCCGACGCAAACTTCACCGCCTCGATAGTTCTGCCGGCTCGAAGTAGCCCAAACCGAAGTGGGCCCCATAACCGACGGCGATCGGACCGCTCACCGGGGTTGAGAACTCCAAACGAAACCCTGTCCCGTGGACGTGCGCTCTGGTCCCGTGGCCGCGGCGGCGCTCGGTGCGGAATTCGAGCCAGCGGACACGCTTGCCGCCCAGCGTGGTTCCGTCAATGGCCTCCACGGAACGCGGGCGCGGAAGCCCTTGCGCCGCGAGAAGACGAACGAGGTCGTGCTGTGGCGAACCAATCGGCACGCCGTCGTCGTCGATCCTAGGTGCTCCGGCCCTCCACTTCGGATGGCGCGTGGGCACGAACGGCGTGCGCGACAACCAGATCTTGGAGCTGGCCAAGAGTGGGCATTGTCCCGCTCTCAAGTCCGTACCGGCAAATTGACTGGGGTTTCCCACTCCGAGGAGGACGAGTTGAATGTCGTGGCCGCTGCGACTCCATAGCCACGACAGCTCTTCGAGAGCCGCACGCGCTCGCGCGTCGAAGCCCATGGGCGCGTAAATGGTGACGTGAGAGATATGGCCGTGAGCACCGTTCGCCTCCGGAAAAATGAACGCATGACGGTGCCCTTCGCTGAGCGCGCCGCTGGCGGGATCACGGCCCAAGAACACCGGCGCGGAGTCCGAATGTTTGAGTAGTACCCGCCTTAGGTTGTCCGTCTCGAACACCGCCTCCGTGAGACGGGGTGGGGCCTGGCTTACCAGGGCGTACCGCGCCACCGTCGGAAGGTCGGCGGCTTCTCGCGCCGACTTGGTCGGGATACTGGCGTTCGCCCTGGGCCGAAGGTAATCCACCCAGCGGCTGCCCGGCGGTCTGTTCCAGCCACCTTTGCGAAGGACGTCCGTGTCCACGGTCATGGCCTCGTAGACGGAGCTCGGCAACGAAGCGTCCAACGCTGCACGGTCTTTCGCTGAGAGCTCAACTCCGTCCGCCGACTTTCCCTTCTCTGTGGCACGCCAGCGCTTCTCCTCGAGCAAGCGCGTGGTGCGCTCGTCGAGTGCCGCTGCGCGCCATCGCTGCAACTCCGTCGGCGGCACCGGGGCTAACAACCGGAGCCGCTCGCGGCCGTCGTGGGTCGCGTCCGCAACTGGAACGCACGCAAGCTCGTCCGGCACCGAGTCGCACACGCGAGCATCAACCCATGCCTCGGCGCGACCGAGGTAACCAAGCCTGGAAAGGACCAAGGCGAGGGCATTGCGATAACCTGCGTCGAGCGAGACGCCGCGCCAGACCACCAGCACCCGCGCGTCGCGTGGTACCTGTAGGAAGGCATCGAAAACTTTCGTCGTCTTGCCCGCGAACAGCGGCATGTAATGCCGCGTGTGAGCGCCGACGACTTCGGCGGGTAGCTCGTACTCGGGCAGCTCCGCGGCCAGCGCGTCGATGATCGATCGCAGCGTCGCGTCGGGCACTTCGTCCCGCGCCGTGAGATGCCAACAGGCGATCACCGCCCGAAGGACACGCCATGGCGAGGGCGGCCACTCCGAGACGCCTTCGTTCACGTGACTATCCCAGGGCGTGGCGTGATAACGGCCACCAGGAAACCTCAGCTCGATCGCCAACACCACTCACCCCCTGGCTTTGCTGCCCTTGCTGTACTCCACGGTCGTGACGCGCGGCTCCGCGAAGTGCTCCGCGGCGCGCCCGATGAGATCCGGCATCGCCGTCTCGATCGCATCGATGTCCGGCAGCTCGAAGCCTTCCGGCCGCGTCGTACGCATCGTCGTGAGCTCGAGATCGCATGCGGTACGAAGCCGCAGTCCGTCGCGCAGGAAGCGACGCACCTTGAAGAGCGCCAGCGCCACGAGAAGCGACTCCGCCGCGCCGGGCAGGCCGAAGCCGCGAATCAGGGCCAAATCGAGGCTGAAGAAAGCGGTTAGCTTCGCTGCGCTGAACTCGTCGCGGTGATAGGGGACATTGCCGTAGCCGTCCGCCGCTTTGCCATATTTGGTCGACTCGCCCTCGGTCGCGGGCTGGACGCGGTCGAACTTCACTCCCCCGCTCGGCGCGATCTCCGCGTCGGTCGCCTCGATGAACGCGGAGAGTACTCGAGGCAAGCGCACGACGCCGCCGACCTTCTCCAGGAAGATGCCGTGGATGAGACTGTTCGGATCGAAGCGAAACAAGGCCTGCGCGAGCTTTCGCCGGTCGAACGGCTTTTGTTGCTCGAACCCGATCGCCTGTTCGATGATCGCAAATCCCTCGCTGTTGACGATGTACGGCGAGTTGAGGCGATGCGCTTCGAGGATGGAGCTGGTCTCGGCTCCGTCGGGCAAGCGCGCCTTCACGTATGGGAGCCCTCGCAACGGTTCGACGAGGTCATTTCCCGCCTCCTCCCAGCACACCACCTCGAGGCGATTGGCCATGCTCTGCGGCGACTCCACGAGGAGCATGTTCCGGTCGCCAGCACGGTACGTGGCGGCGCCAAGATCGGGGAAGCCGGTCGGTTGAAAACGCGTGCCCTGGATGGGCCGCAGCTCGGCTTCCATGAGGAGCCGTGGCTCTTTTCGTAGAACGTCGAAATTCATGGGACGGTGTCTCCTGGCTAGGTCGATCAGCGAAGCACGGCGCGTCGAAGCGCCGACAATCCATCGTTGGCGAGCGGGAAGGCGAGCGCAGCCGCGGCGCGTCGCACGGCCTCCGACTCCTGGCTCACCACCGAGACCGCGGGGGCGAAGCCGCTCGCGTGCAGCCGCCGCGCAGCCTCGCGCGTCGCCTCCGCACCTCTTCCTGCCGCGGCGAGGCGATGAATCCGCGGTACTGCCGGTATCGGATCCACCCCGCGTTCGGGCCCCGGGAAACACAGCTTCATGAGCGCGTAGGTCGCGCCGGGTGCGCCGACCGCGCCGCGCGGGGGCTTCAATTCCGAACCGTCGCCCGTGCGGCGCCAATCGAGCAGGAGGCATCCCCACAAGAGATCGACGAGTCGCTCGTCGACCGTTCGGCCCTCGACGAATGCCGCGACGTCGCCGAGCGTCGCGACCCGCCGGCCGCGATCCGGATAGGCGTTCACTCCACTCGTCACACATCGTACGAGCCTTCGAGCGAAGACTGCGTTCAGCGCCACCGGCAGTTCATCTTCTCGCCACGCCACGTCACGTCCGGCATGCTCGTTCCATCCGGTGCGCGTCTCCTCCTTGCCGACGTGGGTAGTGACTGGCTCGAAGTGGCAGCGAAGCGGCACCACGCCATCGCCGAAGTCGCCGTGCACCGAAGCGAGCGCGGCGGCGAGGCGCAGCTCGACGGATCCGTCGTCCGCGTCGCGCAACCAGTCCAATGCCAGCGGCGGCACCGGCTGGACGTTCTTCTCGAGCGCCCAACGGAAGCTTCGCGCGAGCGCGCGTTCGCACCGGCCAAGCCAGACCAGCGCCGACTGGGTGCCCGCCGCGTCAGCGTGGCGGCAGAGCTCCACGATGGCCTCCTCGAGCCCACGCAGCGCTCGTTGCACCGACGCCGGCGCATGCTCGGCCGTCCCGTGACGCCGAAATCGGGTGAGCCACCCATCGATGGAGTCCACCAGCCGGGCCCGCGGCTCCGAACGCACGTCGAAACGACCCAAAGGGGTAGCGAGATACGCCAGCCCATTGCGCACCTGGAAGCCGTAGCGTTGCATCGCGCTGAAGCCCCGATCGATGCCAAGCGTCGCTGTCGCGCGCGCGAAGTCGACGCCGTTCCGGGCTGTGCGGCCGGCGACGCGCACGCGACCCTCGGCGAGCAGGCTACGGACCTCTCGCGCCGTCGCCGGCCGTCCCCACAGCGGCATCCAGATCTCCCCGCGGGAGGCCGGTTCATCCGCCGAGCACGCACTGGCGTACCCCACTCCGGCCGAACGGGCGCTGAACGGATAGGCGAGAGCGTTATCGCTCTCATGCGCGAATCGCCGCACCGCAGCGACAGCAAAGGTAGCGGCGCCTTCCAGCATGAGCACGAAGTCCCACGCGTTGAAGCGCGGATCTCCCGCGAATCCGGCCGAGGCATTTGCGCCGCCGGCGGCCGCCGGCATGAACTGGCCAATGGCGCCGCCCGTGAGCAATTCGGTCGGCTCGTCGAACAGCGCGGCCGCGAGCAGCTCCCGCGCACCAGGGCTCGGCGCCCCGGTTGAGGGGTCGATGACATCGAGGAGCCGTTGCATGAAATTGTTCGTGAAGTCGAGACGCCCGTCGTTGCCCCCCGTACCGAGCAGCGGCGGATATTTCGCGTTGCCGCCGGCGATGAGGTACGCGGCGTCGAGCCACGCGAGCGCCTCATCGGGGAGTCGCGCACGACAAGCTTCAAGAAGAGCTTGCTTGTCCTCTTGGGCCACTTTCTCGCGAATCCCAAGCTCGGCGAGGAGCTTCCCCGCTCCTTCGATGGCAGCTCGATACATCGCGAGGCGGGGAACCGGCGAGCGCACGATCGCGTCAAGAGCATCGCGATTGTCCTTAGGGTAGAAGCCGCTGCCGCCGTTCCATGGGGCGATGATGGGCGTGGGGCGGTAGTCGTGTAGAAAGAATCGCTCGAGGCGCGACCGATCGAGCGTCGTGCGCAGCCGAAACGTATCGCCATCCCACGAACCTCGAGCGCCGGGATCGGCTTGTTCACCGACGAGCCGCAGCACGCCGAGGCCCTTGAGGTAGCTTGCGAGCGGCATTGGGCGACAGCCACGAAGGACGTGATCACTCACCGCGACGCTCCTTCTCACTGGCGCGCCAATCGGCGATACGCACGGCCGTTTCGAGGTAAGCCAGGCGGAACGGTCCAAGGTCGGGCGCGTCCCGCAAGGTCAGCATGCGCTCGACCCAGCTCCCTTCGCCCATCGACATTGGTGACAGATCGAGCTCGACCGGAGCGACTACGCTCCCGTCGGGCAGTGTCACTTCCGGAAGCCGATCACCGTGCCAGACGCCGCGCGCGAACAGCCGATCCGGCTCGTCGGGTTGGTATTCGCCCGGCACGGATCGAATCGAGAGCCGAACCTTTCCGTGGTGGGCCGCGATGAGGTACGCGACAAGATCGCGCGCGGGATGTCCCTCCGAGCATTGGAGCCATGCCAGCGCCGAAGCCAGCTCGTGGCGGAAATAGGGCCGGGATCCTCCGTGCGGACGGCGTTTGTGGGCCGACTTCGCCCAAATTTCTCCACCTTGGGGAGCGAGCGTCGGTTCGTCGCGTACCGGCTCCAGCAAGCGGCGCTGGAACTCGGCGTGCGCTTTCCCGAGATCGTGCCAGATCGCCGCGGTCACCACCGCAGAGCAGAGCGGCTCCTTCAGGCCCACCGCGTCGACGATGGCCTTCGCCTCACGACCTACGTCGCCGAGGTGCTGTCGAAGCGTCACCCAACGATCAACCGCGGTCCGTGGATCGGCATCCATCAATTCGAACAACGGAGTCTCGTTCACGGTAAGCACAACGGGGACCGGGTGCTTGGGCAGAACCTCCCCGGTCCAGCCGAGCTCCGATGAATACCCGCCAGCCGCGGCGTGCACGAGGAGCGTGTGCCCTGCGAAGACGCTGGCCTCGGTCGCTTGCGTCCACGGCGCTCGGTCATCAAGCGGGTTCCAGGACCACACTCGGGCCCACCGCTTGCGGTCGCGATCGCGCTCGCCGTCGCCCAACGATCGGCGCTTATTTCGCAGCTGCTCCATGAACTTGCGAATCGCGGCCAGCGACACGTGCACGAGCTCGTCGCGGTCGGGCGCGGTCATCCGTGAGCCAGGCTCGCCGTCGAACTCTTGAAAGTAGACGAGGACGTCGGTGTCTTCGTCGTCGCGAACGTATTGGCTGATGTCCACGTCGTTGCCGAGCAGATCCGGCGTCGTGTCGAACACGTCCAAGATGTCGCGAATGCGCAGCACGGGTCGCGTCTTCCGCGGAGGTTCATGCCGCACCTGAGCCAGATGCCGCGGCCCGACGTCCTCGATGTCGTGGAGCAGCACCCGGGCCTCGCTCAGCGACGACGCCTCGTAGGGCGCAGCATCTTCCGTCTCGTCGAGATCAATCCAGATCGCGCGCGCATCGCTGTGCTCGCCGTAGCGATTGCACCGGCCAAAGCGCTGGACGAGCGAAGGCCATGGCGCAAGCTCGGTGAAGAGCGTCCGCGCCGAGACATCGACGCCCGCTTCCACCGCCTGGGTCGCCACGACGATGCGATCACCGTCCGCGTGGAGAATCTTCTCGTGCCGCCGGCGGTCACCGGGCCGGAACCGCGAATGGATGAGCGCCGTGGTCTCGACTCCCATTTCGCTCAGCGCTCCGTAGATCGCCTGGGCGTTCTCCACTCGATTCACGACGATCAGCGTGAGGCCACCGCGGTCGCGGTGCGCGGCGATGACGGCCTCGGCGGCAGTGGCGGCATACGCATCGCGATCGTCCACCAACGAGAACGGCGCGCGCTCCAAGCGCTTATGTGCTCCGATCCGCTGCTGGACGAGCGCCGAATCGTGGTCCGCGGGACCCAACCCGAGGATCCGCCACCCAGCCTGTGGCCTGGGATGGTCCACGGTTTCGAGCTGGGCGTGCCCCACGGTAGCGCTCATCCACACCGTCTGCGCGGGACCGTGAGCGCCGAGACGGCGACGAAATGCCTCGAGCTGTGCCGACGTCTCCACCCCGACGCCCATGAGCTGCGTCTCGTCGAGGACCCACAGGCAATCGTTGTGAAGCAGCCCGAAGTGGATCGGCCATTTGTAACGGCTCATGCCGTATCCCCGCGCGAGCGCCCGCGAGAGCAGCATGTCTTGCGTGCCCACGAGGACGGCCGGGGCGTCCGGCTTCATCTCCCAGCTGTCGTCGACGAATCCACCGAGCATGGCGTGAACTGACGGCGCCCCCAGACCTCGCGCTTCGAACAGCTTCGCGGCGCGACCGACAAGCTCCGACGCGACCCGGTATGTCTGCTCCACGAGCACACGCATCGGCAGGCAGTAGACGAGGCGCCGGCCCGTCGCCGCATCGCCCTCGAGCAACCGGTACAACCACGCAACGAGAATGGCGTTCGTCTTGCCGAGCCCAGTGGGCACGTCGACGACCTCAGGCCAGTCTCCTGCGGCCAAGCGGGTCTGGTACGGAAACGCCGATCTGTCCGTAAGCGCAGCGAAGAACTCGTCGTAATTCATGCCTCGGTCCCTTCGTAACACCCCGCGGGATCCGATCCGACCGACCTGTTAGCGCTCGCTACTCGAAGGTTCAGTATGCCAGCGGGCACCGTCGCGGCGGGCGCCACCGCCCATACCCGAATCGATCGGCCAGCGACTGAATAAACCACGACCAGATCCGCGCCCGCGACCCGGCGGCAGCGCTTCCAGACACACGGCGGCAGCAGAAACTCCGAGTCATCCGCGCGCGGTCCGAGCGTCAGCGATGCGATGGCGGCGCGAACCGCTTCATCCTTTCCTGAGCCTGCGGGTGCGTAAGCACGAGCGGAGAAATGGAACCGGTCCGCGATGCATACCCACCAATTCCCCGGAGCCATGCGAGCAGTGTCCCACGTGATCGCATCGTCGTCAACGACTGGGATGCTTTTTTCCAGTAGCCAAAAGTTGGCACATCTATAGAAGACTCATGCTACCGTCGGCGACGGTTCGCCGGCTTCCGCTGCAGTGAGAAACGGCAGCGGCCCCATTCAGCTGACTAGTGCTTGCTCCACTGCTACCCGCAAGTGGCCCCATTGAAGCTGGCTCCTGGTAAAAAGGATCGACGATACCGTCGCCGGCGAACCTTCTCATTCGGTCTCATTCAGAGCCTTAGCGTCGCTTTCACGGGATCGACGGGTCGCGGGGGAGCGCATGCGGCGGCCCCGCGCACCCAGGGCCAGCTCCTCCACCAAACGCGCGAGCTCCGGCGTTTCCGCTCTTGCTGCGGCGCCCAGCCCCACGACGAAGCGGGCGAGGCGCAGGATGCCCGCGGTGGTGGTGGTGATGCGCACTCCGCCGCGGGGGTCGCGCTCGATGTCCATCGGGCCGGGGAGGTTCTTCATCACCCAGCGGGCTTCGGGATCGCGCACGTGGAACGCGCAGGGCACCGCGTCGCCGGCGTGGAAGCCGTCGAGGGACTCGGCGAGGAGGCGATCCACCTCGGCGGGGTCGGTCTTTTTGAAGCGCACCGTCGTGTCGGCGCGCGCGGCGAGCACGGCGTCGACGCGGAACCACTTCAGCTTGCCGTCGCGGTGGCAGACGGCGAGGAAACGCGCCGGCGGGCCCGTCACGACGCGCTGCACCGAGGCGTGGCGCCAGGCGACGTCGATGCGGCTCGCGGTGAAGTACTGGAAGTAGAGGGTCTGGCGCAGCGCGACGTCTTCGATCAGCGAGAGGTAGGCGTCCTCCTCCGCGCTCCCGCTCGGCGGCACCATCGCCGCGAGATCGGGCGCGGCGACGCCGCGGGGCGCGGCCTCGAGCACGCGCCGGAGCAGGCGATCGCGCTCGGCGCTGCGCCGCCCGCGCGCGAGCTGGCGCACGAGCGAAGGGACGTCGGCCGCGGCGAACATCACGCTACCGGGCAACCAATCCTTCGGCAGGCTCCACCACACGTCCGGATGTTGGCGTTTGCTCCGCAGCGGGAAACCGAGCGTCTCGAGCTCCGCGAGGCGCTTGCGCAGCGCGGGGACGCGGATACCGACGCGATCGGCGAGCTCGCTCTGGCGCCACGAGCGCCTGACGAGGAACGCCTGGATGATGGCGATCGCGCTCTCGGTTCCGCTCCGCTGGCCCACCCTATTCGCCCCCGACGCAGCCCGCGATGGAAGCCCAGCCGCGGCGGAGCGACAAGGCCTAACTGGCCGGCTCATCGGCAACGTTGCGCGCAAAGCCGCAACGTTGCGGAAAACCACGCCCGGAACGCGCTAGAGTGAGGAAGCCATGCGCTACCAAGACGCCGTCGACGCGATCCGCGCGGAACGACCCGGCGCGATCGCCGTGTACCTATTCGGCTCGCACGCGCAAGGGCGCGGCGCGCGGCGACTCGGACGTCGATCTGGCGGTGCTTCTGCCCGAGCCGCTGCCGGCGGTGGCCCGTTGGGAGCTGCAGCAGCGGCTCGCCGCGGCGCTCGGCCGCGACGTGGACCTCGTCGATCTGCGCGCCGCTTCCACGGTGATGCGCGTTGAGGTGTTGCGCCACGCCGTGGTGCTCTACCAGTCGGACCGGCGCATGCGCGAGGAGTTCGAGGCCGTCGCGCTCGCCTCGTACGCGCGCCTCAACGAAGAGCGGCGCGCGATCGTCGCCGACGCGCGCGAACGGGGCACCGTCCATGGATGACGTCGCCCTCAACAAAGCGGCGATCATCGAGCGATGCCTGGCGCGAATCCGCGCCGAGCACGGCGGCGATCCGGAGAGCCTCGCGAACATCACCAAGCAGGACTCGATGATCCTGAACCTTCAGCGCGCCTGCGAGGCGAGCATCGATCTCGCCATGCACCTCGTGCGCAGGCACCGGCTCGGCATTCCGCAAGACAGCCGCGAGGCGTTCGAGCTCCTCGCCGCGGCGGGCAAGCTCGACCGGGCGCTCGCCGACGCGCTGAAGCGCATGGTCGGCTTTCGTAACATCGCGGTTCACGATTACCAAGCGCTGAACCTCGCCATCGTCGAGGCGATCATCGCCACGCGGCTCGACGACCTCGCGGCGTTCGCACACCATGCGGTGAAGACCGAGACGTGATTACTGGGCGGGACCATGGTCGAAATTCCTGAAAAGTGCCGACACTTCGAGGATCGAACCGGCCTCGTGACGCTGGGCGAGCGCCCGATGCGCCGCCCTCGCCTCGCGCTCCAACGGTCGCTGCCGACGATGATCCGGGCGCGGCAGCTGCTCGAGGCGGTCGCGGCCGCGCTCGACGATCGCGCCTGGATCGAGCCCGCGCGCCAGGCGCCCCAAGATCAAGTGTCGCGCGCGATCGCGTGCACTCCGAGTGGCTCGTGGCGCAGCCGCTCGTCGAGCTCACTTTCACCACCATCCTCGAGGCGCCCGACCTCATCACGGTCATCGGACCCGACGGCAAGGTCCAAGGACGGAAGGAACCCCCTGCCCTGCCGCGCCCGCCCGCGCCCGACATCGTCCCGACGGGTCCGCTGATGCGCACCGGCGAGATCGTCCTGCACGAAGGTCCGGCCAGGTTCGCGGTCGAGTACGACGAACGCGGCGTCGTGCGCGGAACGTGCGAGTCGTACACCGACGGCTACACCGCCGGCTATCACGCTACCACTAGACCTTACACCGTCGATCCGCTCGCTCGGCCGCCGGGGGAGCCGCCCATCTCGCTGATGCTCCACCCGGAGCTCGACGAGGGCGCGCTCTCGATCGAGCGCCTCGCCGCCCTCGTCGCCGCAATGGACGGCGGCGCGCGCTTGCCCGCGCGTATCCGCGTGCCGGCGCCCGTGCCGATCGGCGCGATCGGCGTGCTCAACGCCGCGATCCACCGCTTGCGTCGCGCCTGTTTCGACGGCGAGGTCGCGGACGAGGCCTCGTTCGCCGCCGCGGACGGCTTCGACGGCGCTGCGGTGGCTTGCGGCGCGAGCTTCGACGACGCCGTGCGGCGCTGGGAGGCCGAGCTCTTCCGCCGAAAGCCGCGACCGCCCGCTCCACCGGATCCGGCGCCCCCCGCGCCGCGGCCGCCCCCGACGACGAGGGGCCGCGCGAATACACCGACGAAGATGGCAAGACCGTGGGTTTCTCCACCGGCCTCATCACCATCGGCTTCGGCGGCGGCCCGACGTTGCCCTGGCCCACCGCGGTCCCCGGCAACGTCCCCGGAGCGATCATCCCGCTGCCTCCGCCGCGCCGGGACATCCCGACGGCGCTGCGCCGCGCCGGGTTCGCCGGCTGGCTGCGCGTCATCGGCAGCGGCGGGCGCGTCGGTCACGCGCTGCGGCGAGACGATCCCCGCGGCTTCACCTTGATCGGCGAAGGCGTGCTCGATCTCGTCGACCCCGCGGAGCTCGACGCGGAGCTCGATGCGGCCGACGAGCGCGAGCGCGAGTTCCATGCACAGCTGCCGACCGGCCACGCGGGCCCGTGGGAGGACCCACGTTACACGCAGCATTATCGGCTCTACACCTGCTTCGACGGCGCACGGCGCCGGCGAACGCCGTTGAAGGCGGCGCGAGGCACGTTCGGTCCGTCGTTTTCACCTGCGGAGCTCGACGGCGACGAGGTGCGTTGGCACGTCGCCCGGCTGGTGGACGTGAGCTGAGCTCGGCAAAAAGCTGGCGGCAAGCCTCGCATTCCTGCGACGATTGCCGGGTGACGGAGCCGAAGGAACAGCCGGAGCCCGAAGCACGTGCAAAGACGCTCGGCCGATCCCTGCCGCTGGCGAGCGAAGCTCCGTCGCTGGTGCCGGCCCGGATGATCAACGAGCTCCTCTATTGCGAGCGGCTGTTCTACCTCGAATGGGCCCAAGGCGAGTTCGACGACAACGCCTTCACCGTCGAGGGCCGCTCCGTGCATCAACGCGTGGACAGCCCGGGCCGCACGCGCAAACCGCGGAGCAGCGCCGGCGACGACACCGGCGAGCGCCCCTATCAAGAGCGGTCCGTCTGGCTGTCCTCGGAGCGATTGGGAATCACCGCGAAAATCGATCTCGTCGACGAACAAGCCGATGGCCGCGTCGTTCCGGTCGAGTACAAGCGCGGCAGTCCGCCGGACATTCCAGAACGCGTGTACCTACCCGAGCGGGCACAGATCTGCGCACACGTTCTCTTGCTCCGCGAACACGGTTACCGCTGCGACGAGGGCTCGGTGTACTACGCCGCGAGCCGTCAGCGCGTTCCCGTCGCGATCACGGACGAGCTCGTCGCCACCACGCTGGCCGCGGTCACCCGCGCGCGCGAGCTCGGCGGTTCGGGGCGCATTCCGCCGCCGCTCGTCGACAGCCCGAAGTGTCACGGCTGCTCGTTGATCGGCATTTGCCTGCCCGACGAGGTCGGCCTCCTCGCGAAGATCGGCCTCACCGAGCCTGCCAACGACACATCCGACCGCGAAGAAGAGGCTCATCCACCGCGCCCAATCCGCCCGCTGGCGGCCGCGAGCGACGACCGCCAGCCGCTGTACGTCTCGGAACAGGGCGCTTACGTTCGACTCGACGCCCTCTGCCTGAAAGTCAAGCCACGAGAAGGAGAGGCCGTCGAGGTTAGGCTGCCGAACACGTCGCAAGTGTGCCTGTTTGGCAACGTTCAGATCAGTACGCAGACCGTGCACAAGCTCCTCGAGCGCGGCATTCCCCTTGCCTACTTCAGCTACGGCGGGTGGTTCTTGGGACGCCTCATCGGTCACGACCCGAAGAACATCGAGCTTCGAATCGCCCAGCATGCCGCCGCGGCCAACACCGACTTCTGTCTGTCCGCGGCCCGCCGCTTCGTCGCCGCCAAGATCCTGAACTGCCGCACGATGCTGCGCCGCAACTCGGCAGAAGTGAACGGCACCGCGCTCTTCGAGCTCAAGCAGTTCGCCCGAAAGGCCGAAGACGCCGAATGTGCCGAGTCCCTGCTGGGGATCGAGGGGACCGCCGCGCGCGCGTACTTCGGCGCGTTCCGCGACATGCTCAGCGCGAAATCGCCGGCCGGCGCCTTTGACCTGGACGGCCGCAACCGCCGCCCACCGCGCGATCCCATCAATGCCCTGTTGTCGCTCGCCTATTCCCTTTTGGCCAAGGACTTCGCCCTCGCCCTGACAGCGGTGGGCCTCGACCCGATGCTCGGCTTCTACCATCGCCCGCGCTTTGGTCGGCCCGCTCTCGCCCTCGACTTGATGGAGGAGTTCCGTCCTCTCGTCGCGGACAGTACCGTCCTGTTGGCGGTCAATAACGGCGAAGTCCAGCCGGACGACTTCGTCATTGCGGCGGAAAGTTGCGCACTCCGCCCGGCCGGACGACGGCGATTCATCGACGCCTACGAGCGCCGTCTCCAGCAGGAGATCACCCACCCCGTCTTCGGCTACCGGGTCTCGTACCGCCGCGTCCTCGAGCTGCAGGCACGGCTACTCGCCCGTCTGCTCCTCGGCGAAATCGCGGCATATCCGTCCTTCCGAACGCGATAGCAGGCGCGTCATGCGTCAGGCCTACATCGTCACCTACGACATCTCCGACCCGAAGCGCTGGCGCAAGGTGTACAACCTGATGTGCGGCTACGGCGAATGGATCCAGCTCAGCGTCTTCCGCTGCGAGCTGAGCGATCGCGAAAAGGTCGAAGTCCGCCACGCCCTCGACCAGGTCATCCACCACGCCATCGACCAGGTCCTCTTCATCGACATCGGCCCCGCCGACGGCCGCGCCGGCACCGCGATTTCCCACCTCGGCCGCCCGTATACCCCTCCCGATCGCGGTCCAGTCGTGATATAAGACGATCGTGCGCGAGCGCCACACGCTCCAGCCAAACCCCCGTCACCGCTCGCAGCGGCCAGCTCCTTGGCAATTCAACCATTTACATCGCCCAATTTCCAAACCGACATCACGCAATTCGCGCACCGCTCCCCGTGCCGCCCTCACCGCTCGCAAACCGCCCGCCAACTCCGGGAAACCGCTACACCTTCCCGGGGTGGCATTCCACTGCTAACCCGCAGTGGCCCCATTGAAGCGGATCCGCCATCACGGCGACGGGGCCTCGCTCGCCCCATTCCACTGCTAACCCGCAGTGGCCCCATTGAAGCGGGCCGGAGCCGGCCGACTGGCAAGGATCGAAGGGGGCCATTCCACTGCTAACCCGCAGTGGCCCCATTGAAGCGGCCGTATCGCGGCAAGCGCGAGCCGCTGCGCTTCGGCATTCCACTGCTAACCCGCAGTGGCCCCATTGAAGCTGCTCCTCGATGACGTGGCGAAGAGTACGCACCTTGCATTCCACTGCTAACCCGCAGTGGCCCCATTGAAGCCTCGGCATACCTCGAAAAATTGCGCTGGTCGGACGGATCATTCCACTGCTAACCCGCAGTGGCCCCATTGAAGCGCGCAAGGGCGAGGACACGTGGACCGTCGAGCACGTCATTCCACTGCTAACCCGCAGTGGCCCCATTGAAGCTTTTGCGACTTAGGCTTTCTCTTTGGAACTTTTTTCTTCCATTCCACTGCTAACCCGCAGTGGCCCCATTGAAGCTCGCCCCACGAAGAGGAGTTCAGCAAGCACGCCTTCATTCCACTGCTAACCCGCAGTGGCCCCATTGAAGCATGGTGACACCGGCGCCTCGCGCAGGAGCCTCAGGACATTCCACTGCTAACCCGCAGTGGCCCCATTGAAGCGCCTTCGCCGGGGCCCGGCTCCGTCTTTCGAGCTTCTGAGCATTCCACTGCTAACCCGCAGTGGCCCCATTGAAGCGTCACCCTGACACCCTTGCAGTGCCGCCCGTTCAGTGCATCATTCCACTGCTAACCCGCAGTGGCCCCATTGAAGCCCAATGCGCGCCGCAGCGCCTCGATTGCGTTTGCTGGCATTCCACTGCTAACCCGCAGTGGCCCCATTGAAGCGACGACGCGCGCCAGCAGCTCGCGCTCGCGCTCGGTGAGCATTCCACTGCTAACCCGCAGTGGCCCCATTGAAGCTTCTTCTTCTTCGTCGCCATCGTCGCCATGGTCACACCATTCCACTGCTAACCCGCAGTGGCCCCATTGAAGCCGTCACCCTGACACCCTTGCAGTGCCGCCCGTTCAGTGCTCATTCCACTGCTAACCCGCAGTGGCCCCATTGAAGCCAGGCCATGGGCGAGCGAGACGGCGTCGGGGGCGTGCATTCCACTGCTAACCCGCAGTGGCCCCATTGAAGCATTTCTCCCCCGGCGTCAAATAATTCAGCACTGAACCATTCCACTGCTAACCCGCAGTGGCCCCATTGAAGCGGGGATCGTGAAGGTGCGTAGCAAAGGTTTCCGGAAGCATTCCACTGCTAACCCGCAGTGGCCCCATTGAAGCGATTATGTCTATCTCGACGCGCGCGAGTTGCACGCCGTGCATTCCACTGCTAACCCGCAGTGGCCCCATTGAAGCATGGGGCTGTTGGCCGGGACCGTCGGCGTGACGATGGGCATTCCACTGCAAACCCGCAGTGGCCCCATTGAAGCCGCGTGCTCGACGCCGCCCTCCGCGCCGCCCCCAGCCATTCCCCGGCTAACCCGCTGGTGCCCCTTTTAACCCCGCAGAACTCAGGCCCAACTACGAAGA
>JACXTT010004556.1_pt1 | contig 20544 bp, 16 predicted proteins | sample 9270951 | NCBI WGS metagenome assembly JACXTT01 (sample SAMN15532306, study PRJNA645909) | rock metagenome | isolation source: weathered quartz diorite | place: Puerto Rico | collected 2017-06-21
GGGATCGGATTCAGAAGGGCTTTTCTGACAAAGGCGATGGAGGTGTCTCTGTGCTCGTCCGATTTCAGGTAGTTGGTTATCCCGATCGAGATGATCTTTACTACCGAGAGTCCAAGATAGGTTGAATCGGTGGCGGTCACCGTGACTTTCCCGCCGAGAAGATCCATGATGGGAAAACCGGCCCGCCAGGATGAATTATTTGCCAGCTGGCGCAATCCCATGTTGACGCCGCTCTGTGCGATGTTTTGGGCGGATTGATTCAGATACTCGCCGAAGAAATTTTGGGCAATCCTCGAGCTGTTCGTCTCGATGTTGAACATCACGACCGAGGAAACGAGGATGACCCCGATGACGGTATAGATGATCGCGTGGCCGGTCATGTTCTATTTCAGGTTCTTCGGCTTGAACGTCCGTTCCCAGTAGACGCCGGGATTGAGCTTCACGTACTTTTCCGATGTCAGTTTGTATGGCACCGTGCTCTCGAGATTCATGCTCACCTTGATGGAACTGATCTTCGAGGGAGTTGAAACCGGGTAGGTCGTGTACGGCGTCTCATTCGCGTCGTAATAGGTCAACCGGAACTTCGTGATGCCGATGTTAATTTTCTGCGTCGCACTCGCATTGAGCGTTGAATTCAAGATGTGAGTGTTCGTGTTCGCGTTGCCGGACGCGGCCGGATTCAGGAAATACGTAAGCGTATCGACGGTCCCGTCGTTATTGAAATCTCCTTTGAACTTTATCTTGTTCGAATCGGCTATCACGATCGCACTGTCGTTTGCTGTCGGCACACGGTAGCCCATTTTCCGGAAATTGAACTCAACATCCTTTGTGACCTCGGTGAAATTCGTTTGGGTGATGATCTTGAGCGATTGGGCAGTCCCTCCTTCGACAAGATTCCCGTTGAACATGACGAGCATGGCAAGGAGCAGGCCCCCGAGGGCGACGGAGATGACGATGTCGAAGAGCGTGTGCATCAGGGATTCCTAATAGAGAAATGCGTACGAGAGTGAGATCGAGTCGGGTATGAACGGGCTCTTGACCACAACGGTCATTTTCTTGCAATACGTCTTTGTGCCTGCTTTCGTGGAGTCAGGATAGGTCGCACTCGCGTAGACGACCGTTGTCGACAGCGTGTATCCCTCTGCACGCTGCGTATTTATTTTCCGCCTGTAGCCGTTGTAGTCATCGACGTCGTTAAACTTGACTCCCGACCGAAATCCGGGAGTAACCGAAGTATATGGACTGCTCGTAATAAGGGTGTCGGGCGAAGGAACAACTTCCGCTGCGCCGTCAGTGCCGAGGGTCGCACTCATTGAATCGGGAACGGAGACGGGTCCCGCCACGGTATTCTGATCGAACGCCTTTGTTTTTGCCTCAGTAATGAGCGATTCACCAAGCGAAAGGCCGGTGAGGTAATACTCATTTTGCTCTGCCAGCTGAGTATTCATGATCATCAGCTTGTCCGAAGAACTGAGGAACGTGCTGAAGATGATCAGCGCTCCTACTGCCAGTATGATATTCGAGCCCATACGCTCTCTATTTGCCTCTTCTTGTGGACGGCGGTCGTTCAGACCGACCCTTTAAAATGGCGCAAACCGCGCCAAATCAATCAGCTACTCGGGGAGTAATATTGGGTAAAACAGGCTTCCGAACAACGGGGGCGTGATTCGAGTCACCCAATTCGGGTGACGGGAGGCACCGGCAAAAGCGGCCAAAACAGGAGGAATTCCAGGAAGTGAGGGCGCACAGCAATCAGGTCTTTTGGTAGGCGCGGGCTTCAGCCCGCGCTGGCCGCTGTAAAGACACAGGTGGCAGGGGCCCTGATTAGCCCGCCTTGAAACACCAGCCGGCCTCTGTGGGTACCGGCTTTGTCCGGCGTTGATCCTGCCAAACTGGTGTCACGGTCCATACCGTGACACCAGCCGGATAACCAATCCTCTTCGTTCCACCGCTCCACGGCGGAACTCGGCTCTGGGGCGCTCCGCGTTCCCAGCGTAGGCTCGGGCTTTGTTGTAGCCGCGGGCTTCAGCCCGCGCGGAATGATAGGGTGAAATTGGTGTCACGGTCCATACCGTGACACCAACCGGGAAGCGGGCGTCGGGAAGCGGGGAGCTTATCGGGATCCAATGTATCTCCCCCCGTTCTTATCAAACCAGTCGCAACGGTCAACCCAGTCCTGGACCCGATCGGCGGAAGCCTCATTCGTGACGAAATTGAGCGACTGCCAGAAGTGGGCCCGTGCCCGCTGAAAGTTCTTCGATTGGAAGAACGCCTCACCAAGCATCTGCTCAACCCTCGCGTTCAGGACGGGCGAAGCAAGCGTTCCGGCAACTTCTTGAAGATCTCCGATCGCCTCCCCGAACCGCTTGCGTTTGAGAAGAAGCCGCCCTTCAAGAAATGGGACGATGGGGCTCTCCGTCCGGCGGCGGAGGGAGGCGAGAAGCCGGAGCGCGGAGGAATCGCTCAGCAATCCTGCGGCAAAATCCGGGAGCGTGGAACGGAGAGCCACATCATCGGTTGCTGCGAGCCGGAGTGCAGCCGCTTCATCGGCCGATTCGAAGAGGTCGAACCCAAGAAGGTCCCGGTAGGCCTTCCTCGCCGAGTCGACCTCCCCCCGATGCCAGAGAGCATCGCCATACAACACATAGAGATTGATGAATGCGGACATGGAACTCGTATCGGATGGCCGGGCGTTGACGAGCTGAACCACCGTGTCGAATCGCCCGGCGCTGAACGATGCCCGGATCAGTCCCGCATACGACTCGGAATTCCAGCATGTAGCGAGCGCATCCGAAAAATCGTTCATCGCCGCGGAGGCATTGCCCCCGGCGAGATCCCTGTATCCGTCCTCATTCCGTTTCGCCACCTCTCTCGCGCACTCCTTCGCGAAGATCGACGGCCTGTTGAAATAGTACTCTACATGGTTGCGCCATGCGTCGGGAACATCGAAGCGGGAGAGGTAATTCTGCCACTCCGCGATGAGCTCGTCGTACGATTTCCCGTACACATCAAAAGGCGATGTTCCTGAATAGAGCCGCCGGAAGAGCACGATCCCGTACCGTCCGATCAGGTACCGGCAAAAGGACCCGGTGAGCACATAACTCACCGTTGACGCTTTCATGGCAAATCCAACCGGGCTGATCAGTCCGGCGGGATCGCGCACCAGATTGAACTTCTTCACAGCCGCCGCATACTGGTCGAGCGTCCGGTTGCCAAAATCGCCGTCAACCGCCATGGCAAGACCTTCGACGAGTCCGATATTGTAGTGCGCCCTGATGATCGGCAGGCCGAACTCTCCCGCGATGACATGGACAAGTTCGTGCTTAAGGGTTGTTTCGAGCGAGCTCTTCACAAGGTGGATTTCGTGCCTCCAGGGCTTGGCGATGTCGGTGGTCTTCGTCCCTATCAATCGCAGCTTCGCGTCGCCGTCGGGATAAATGTACGAGCGGACCTCTCCGTGATACCTGATCTGGAGGGCCGATTCAACCTGGGAATACCGGAATTCGTGAAGCGCGGCAATCCATCCTATTTCGGAGGGCGAAATCGATTGGGGAGAGTAGAAGATCCGGAAGTGTTCCGTGGTGTAAGTCGACGGGAGTTCGCGCTCGAGCGATTCGCGTGTCGTTTCAAAACCGAGGGAGACACGGAATCCCCACCCCAGAGCCACGAGAAATCCGATGAATCCTGTGAGCGCGTAGATACCTCTCATCCCGGGCAGACGCTGAGCCGGGTATTCCTCCGGGTGCGCGGCATGCCGGATCTTTCTCCGAAGGACGAGTTCCGAGCCGCAGAGGAGGAGCAGCCCTGCGAGGATCGTGTACAATCGGGAGAGCAGGAAGAGCGGGGTGATTCTCAGGACCTCATCATAGGAGAAGCCAGGGAAAAAACCGTAGATGAAATTGTAGGAGAAAATCTGAGGCGATGTATAACCGGTGTAGAGCGGATACACAAGACATAAGATGATGATGGCGCTGTACGCAAGGCCCGACCTTCGAAATGCGGTCGCACAGAACCCTGCGAGTGCCGCCGACCAAAACACGGTTATCCCGGGAATCAGAATTAAAAAGAGAAGCCCTTCCGCGTAGGAGCAGTTTCGGACAAAGACGAGGTTTGCGGTGGCAACGGCAAGCGGAACGAGAAGAAGTGCCAGTCCCCGCGTCAGCGCGTACGTGCATGCCCTCTGGAAACCTCGTTCGGCACGAAAGAACCGGATCGAGGGAAGGCCGACCACCCATGGAAGAGCGAGAGCGACGGCAACCGCGTATTCAAATCCCAGGTAATTGAGAAGGGGAATTCGAGCGAACAACACCGAAAGCAGGAGCAGGATCAGCGCTTCCACTGCGGGAAACCTGCGGACTGATGAACCGCCCATCTCCGGAATTTCAGGGCCGGCGCTCATGTCCGCATTGAGCGATCAGAAGGCGTAGCGCTGGGTCAATGCCCGCGCCTTGTCGTCCTGGCCTGTCTCGACATACAGGTTCGACAATAACTGCAGCACGCCGGCGGGGGGAGTTCCGTACCGAAGGCCCTCTTCGATCGACCGGATTGCAGGAAGGAGTTCCCGGCGGAGCGCCTGGATTTGACCGAGCGCGTAGTATGCCGGCATGTATTGGGGATTCAGGCTGAGGGTTTTTCGATATTCCCGTTCGGACTCATCGAGGCTATCCATCCTCGCATAGAGCGATCCGAGATGATCGTGGAGAAGGTAGAGCGAGGAATCGACCCGCAATCCCGTCCGGCAAATTGCAATCGCGCTATCGGGCATTCTCAGCGTCTCGAAGAGCTCCGACGTCTCGATGTACCGGTTCGCGTCCCGGGGCGAGCGTGCAATCATGTCGCGGCACACGCGCAGCGCATCGTCATTTCTCCCCGCAAGATAGTATGTCTGCCGCAGCTTGGAGTAGCCCAGAAACTCGTCAGGCCGTATCTGGACGTAGGTGTTCAGGAGGCGAATGGCGTCGTCGTATCTTTGCTGGTTGAAATAGAACCCCGCCAGATTGAAATACGACCTGCTGTATGCGGGCGCCTTTTCAATTGCATCAAGCCAGAGGGTCTCGCTGTTTCGCCACACCGGAATACGCGCATAGGAGAGTGTCGCAAGGAGAAGAAGCGGAATCGCTGCGGCAACCTTCGCCCACGATCGCTCGAGCCGCGGACCGAGGAGGATAGCAACCGCGCGCGACACGGCCAGGGCAAGGCCCGCCATCGGCACGTACATCCTGTGCTCCAGGATCGGGACGGCTACGGGAACGATGTCAAGCGTGGGAAGAAGTCCGATCGCGAACCACGCCAATCCAAAGGCGGCAACGCGGTCTCGCCGCCAGGACCACAAGACGAGGAGAATGAATGCCGCGAGAACTCCCCATGATACCCAGGTCCAGGGGGGCTGGAACCACTTCAACTGGTTTATGGGATGAGCGATGCTGAGACGGAATGGCGCCGCGAGCAGGAGCAGGTATTCCGATACGATCCCCGGGACTTCCTGGAGCCGCAGAAGCAGCGGTTTGTTCCCGTACAATCGCTCCGCACCCACATACTCGCCGAAGATTGAATGACGGACGGCAAGATAGAGCGCGAAGACTCCCGCAAAGGAGGCATAGCGGCCGAGGGAGCCCATCGACAGAAAACCCTTTCCCCTGTTCTCGCTCAGGCACAGGTCGTAGAGGGGGATGAGGAGGAGGTAGAAGGCGGCTGCTTCCTTGGTGAAGAGGGCAAGAGCGAAAAAGAGGACGGAAGACAGTAACGATCTTGCCGCATGAGACGATCCGTCGCGCGACGCGTCATAGCAAGTGATCATGAGACAGACGAACAATCCGAGCAGCACGTCGTTCCGCCCGGCGATCCAGGCGACCGATTCTACCTGGATCGGGTGGACCGCAAAGAGAAGGCCGGCGATGACGGCAACAAGAGAGCTTCGGGAGAGCCGTTCTACAAGAAGGAACAGGACGACCGCCGTGGCGAGATGGAAAAGGATATTCATCGCGTGATACCCCGCCGGATTGAGGTCCCACAGATGATACTCCATCATGAAGCCGGCGATCAGAACGGGCCGGTAATAGACGCTCTCGGCATGGTGGCCCTCAAATACCTGCGAACCGAAGGCGGCAGGAATGTTTGAAACTCTCGAGAGGACGTCCAGATTCTGGACGATAAGATCGTAATCGTCGTAGGTGACGAAATCGAATCGAACCGTCTGCCAGTACAGCGCCGCCGTTGCGACGCCGATCAGAAGGAGAGCAGTTCCCCGCCGGGTCAGAATTCCCGTCCCGAAACCCTCCGGATCGATGCGCCGAGCATCTGGAGTTTTTTCTCGATCCGCTCATAGCCCCGGTCAAGATGGTACACGCGGAGGACTTCGGTTGTGCCGTCGGCCGCGAGTCCGGCGAGCACCAGGCTCGCGGAGGCGCGCAAATCGGTGGACATGACTTTCGTGCCGGTCAGCGATTTCACCCCCTTGACGATCGCGGCGTTCCTGTTAAGATCGATGTCCGCGCCCAGGCGGATCAGCTCGGGAACGTGCTTGAAGCGGTCGAAGTAGATGGAATCGATGATCACCGAGGACCCGCGCGACAAGGACATCAGCGTGATCCACTGGGCCTGCATGTCGGTCGGGAACCCCGGGTAGATCGCCGTCTTGACGTCGACGGGATGGATCGCTCTGGGCGCCGTCAATCTGATCCAGTTGTCTCCCAGCTCGAATCGCGCACCCGCTTCCTCGAGCTTTGAGATGACTGCCATGAGATGATCCGGCTTGCACATCTCGAGCCTGACCGTCCCGCCGCAGAGGGCCGCCGCGACCAGAAACGTCCCTGCTTCGATCCGATCGGGAATCATCCGCTCGTCGACCGGGTGGAGAGTGTCTACTCCTTCGATCTCAAGCCGTGAGGTGCCGATACCGTCGATCCGGGCGCCCATCTTCGTGAGGAAGACCGCGAGGGCCGTGATTTCCGGCTCGGTGGCGGCGTTCGCAATGACGCTCGTACCCCTGGCGAGTGAGGCGGCCATCATGATATTTCCTGTGGCGCCGACGCTCGACACGTCGAGCGTAATCTTGGCGCCCTTCAGCCGCGTGGCTTTCGCGACGATGTAACCCCCTCGTATCTCAACCTTCGCTCCAAGCTTTCGAATCCCCTCGATATGGAGGTTGACCGGCCGGGGCCCCCACGCGCATCCTCCCGGGAGGGAGACCCTCGCCTTGCCGTATCGCGCAACAAGCGGGCCAAGGACGTAGATCGATGCCCGCATCTTTTTCACCTGCTCGTACGGCGCCTCGAATTTATTCACCCGGAACGTGTTTACGACCAGGGTATCCCTTTCCCTCTCGATGTCAACGCCCATTAATTCGAGGAGCCTTCCCATCGTGGCGATGTCGCGGAGCTCCGGCACATTGCCAAGTGAGTATTTTCCGCTCGCAAGGAGGGCCGCCGGCATGATCGCCAGCGCCTCGTTCTTGGATCCGCCGATCGTTACAGCGCCTTTTAACGTTTTCCCGCCGTGTATGACGAATTTATCCAACGTTCATCGGTTCGATGTTGCGCCAATATAATTGAAACACCCCCTAATAGCAACGGATTGGGGGATTTCGAGAAGTAAATCCTCTCACGATGCCCCCATAGTGGAATTTCTCTGATTTACTTTACTATATTATTGTCCGAACATTTCAGAGGAATCCGAAATATGTCGCGAATTGTCAAGGGAGGTCTAATACAGGCAACAGTTTCGGCGCCTGGCGACCAGCCGATCGATGTGATCAAGAAGGGAATGATCGACAAGCACGTCCGAATGATCGGGGAGGCCGGAAAAAAGGGAGTTCAGATCCTCTGCCTTCAGGAGCTCTTCTATGGACCCTATTTCTGCGCCGAGCAGAAGACCAAATGGTATTCTCTGACGGAGAAAATCCCCGAAGGCGAAACCACGAAGCTCATGCAGGAATTGGCGAAGAAATATTCCATGGTCATCGTGGCCCCGATCTACGAGACCGAGATTACGGGGGTCTACTATAATACCGCCGCCGTCATAAACGCCGACGGGCGTTATCTGGGAAAGTACCGCAAGACCCATATTCCCCAGGTCGAGCCGGGATTCTGGGAGAAGTTTTACTTTAAACCGGGGAATCTGGGCTACCCGATTTTCAAGACCGCCTACGCCGACATCGGCGTCTACATCTGTTACGACCGGCACTTCCCCGAAGGTGCGCGTATCCTCGGACTTCACGGAGCGGAGATTCTCTTCAACCCGTCGGCGACGGTCGCCGGCCTCTCGGAGTACCTCTGGGAGCTCGAGCAGCCCGCACATGCGGTCGCGAACGGTTATTTTGTCGGGGCCATCAACCGTGTCGGCAACGAAGCTCCGTGGAACATCGGAGAGTTCTACGGCAAGAGCTATTTCTGCAACCCGCGGGGAAAGCTCATCGCGCAGGCGAGCAGGGACAAGGATGAGCTCCTGGTCTCCGACCTGAACCTCGACGAGATTTCCGAAGTCCGGAATGTCTGGCAGTTCTATCGCGATCGCCGTCCGGAGATCTACAAAGAGATGACTGAGATGCTCCCGTGAGGATTCCCTATGTCAAGCACTCTCACTGACCGGCGAATGGAAAAACCCGTTTCAGCGGCACCATCGGTTTCGGAGCTCACTGCCTCGCTTACCTACGGCACCTGGCGGTTTCAGAAAAACTGGAAGCCCCTCCACATCGTCGATGCCGAAGGCTGCTACTTCACGGACGCCGCCGGCAAGAAATACCTCGACTTTTCTTCCCAGCTCATGTGCGTCCAGCTTGGGCACAAGAATCCGGCGGTGATCAAGGCAATACAGGACCAGGCGGCGTCGCTCCCCTATATCGCCCCCGGATTTGCGACCGACGTACGGGCCGAATTGAGCACGCTTCTCCTTGAGGTCCTGCCGAAAGGGCTTGAAAAATTCTTTTATACCACATCGGGCACCGAGGCGAACGAGGCGGCGTTCAAGATCGCCCGGATGGTGACGGGGAAGACGAAGATCATCGCGAGGTACCACTCCTACCACGGTTCCACGATGGGCTCGATCGCCGCTACGGGAGACCCGAGGCGCTGGGCCATGGAGCCGGCGGGAAAGATTCCGGGCGTGATCTTCGCGCCGGAGGTCAACTGCTACCGCTGTCCGCTGAACCATCATTATCCCGAATGCGGAATCGCATGCGTCGAGTACATCGACCACATGATCGAAAACGAGAGCGACGTCGCGGCGGTGATCGTGGAACCCGTCGTGGGGACGAACGGGGTGCTTATCCCGCCGAAGGAGTACATGCCGCGCCTCCGCCAGATCTGCGACAGGCGAAACGTCCTCCTCATCGCGGACGAGGTCATGAGCGGATGGGGACGTACGGGAACATGGTTTGCGATGGATCACTGGAACGTCCTTCCGGACATCCTCACGACCGCAAAGGGAATCACAACAGCCTATGTCCCGCTCGGACTTTGCGCGACAACAAAGAAGATCGGCGATTTCTTCAACGATCATTACTTCGCGCACGGGCATACCTATGAGGCCCATCCGCTGACGCTCGCCCCGGCGATTGCATCGATCAAAGAATATCGGCGGCTCAGACTCCTCGAGCGCGCCGTCGAGATGGGTGCATACGTTGGGAAGCGGCTGGAGGAACTCAAGGGGAAACACCGCTCAGTGGGAGAAGTGAGAGGCCTTGGCCTCTTCTGGGCCGTGGACCTCGTCCGGAACCGGACTACGAGAGAACCATTTAACACCTATGCCGATAAGGTGAGCGGCACGCCGCTGATTGTCGACAAGGTTGCCGCGGAGATGATGAGCAACGGCGTATTCGTCCAGGGCTGGGTAAGCCACTTCGTGATCGCACCCCCGTTGATCATCACGAAAGAGGAGATCGACAAGGGGATCCAGGCAATGGACGCCGCGCTTTCGATCGCAGACGATGCAGCTACTAACTAACCGATACCATCACACGAGAAGGGCAGACGCATGAAAGCATTTTTATTTTTGGTTGTGTGTACCGCAGCCGCCGGCGTTCTTTTTCCTGTCAACGCACAGGTGACGAATTTGAAAGTGAGGGGAGTCAGTTCGAACTTCACCATGACGTCCGGCGACACCATCATGTGGGAATACAATATACCTACCGCGGGGGGCACAGTGTTCGGCGAAATCTGGTATGACGTCAACGGAAACGGGACCATCGAGCCCGGCACCGACGTCGCAAAATTCCTTTTCATCCAAACGGATGGGAGCATGAATGGGAACGGCGGTCCACCTGATTTAGACGGCGCGGCGGACGGGCACGTCATTTTCGGTCAACCCGTCGGAGTTGCTCCCGGCAAGTATGTTTTTCGATTTACGTTCAACTCCATGAGCGCAGTCGAAGCCGGGACGGTGACTGCTCTGGCATCTCCGGCGCATTTGATCTCAGGACACGTAACCCCTCCCGCGGGAAAGAGCGCGGCGAATATCAACGTGGTGGTCCACCGGCCCAATGGCGGCGGCGATCTTGACTTCTGGGACGCCTACACCGACGCGGGCGGGGATTATTCGATCCAGATGAACTCGGACACGGCGGGAAATCCCTGGCAGGTAAGGATCGAGAATAACCCATATCCTCCGGCCAGCATCTCCCCGCAGGGGATCGACGTCGACATCGTTTCGGGAAACTATTCCGGGAACGATTTCACGCTGACCGCCGCGGCCGCGCAGGTCGACGGCACGGTAAAAGATGACCTCGGCAACCCCGCTCTGAGCCACGACGTCAGTCTCAATAGAAACGACAACCTCGTGTACGCGCAGGGACGGCTCGACATCACGGGCGGATTCCAGATAGGTCTCGCATCGGGCGACCTTGGGCCGCACACCTGGCACCTTCAGACGAATTCCGGGAACAATAACGGCAATACTACCACTGAGCTCATCGCACAGCGGGACGTGCCGGTCATCGCTCTGAATGACAGCCTTTTCTACAACCTCGTGGTATATTCGGCCAACACGACGATTTCGGGAACAGTGACGGTCAACGGCTCGGCGCCCGGTTTTCCGATTCAGATCCAGGCGTCAAGCACCGACACTGCCCTTGCTCAGACGACAAGTGACTCGGCTTCGGGAAGTTACTCCCTTCAGGTGACGGACAAGATCCACAACTATACGCTTACACCGCTCTTCCTGCCGCCGAATTACATATTCTCCAACATCGTCGCGCATCCGGGGGAATCCGGCATCGACATCGCGATTACCATCTCATCGGTTAAGGAACGGGGTTCGGGAATTCCGGCTTCCTATGCCCTGAAGCAGAATTACCCGAATCCGTTCAATCCGACGACGGAGATCGATTATGACATACCGGCAGCTTCGCACGTGACTCTGACCGTCTTCAACGTCCTGGGCCAGGAAGTGAGCCGGGTCGTCGACCTCGATCAGGCGCCGGGGAAATACCGCGCCACGGTGGACGCGTCGAGGCTCTCCAGCGGAGTCTACATCTACCGGTTGATTGCCAGGAGCGGTTCGCCTCTGTCCCCGAAAGTCTTCTCGTCGGCAAGGAAGCTTGTTGTGATGAAATAGAGTATTCGGATTCTTCGGGCCGTCCCCGAGGACATCGGGGGCGGCCCGAATTGTTTTAGCTCGGAGGGTACTCCAATGCGGCACAATCCAGAAACACTCGAACACACCACCCTGAGGAACTACATCGGCGGATCGCCTGTCGATGCGCTGACGGATTCTTTCCTCCCTGTCACCAATCCGTCGACCGGAGAAGAGATCGCCTCCGTCCCGCTTTCCGCTGGTGCGGACGTCGACGCGGCTGTTCGTTCGGCGGCGGCGGCGTTTCCCGGATGGTCGACCACGCCCATCAAGGAACGGGCGCACGTGTTCTACCGGTATAAAACGCTGCTGGAAAAAAACGCCGCCTCACTCACCGCTCTGGTCCACGAGGAGAACGGAAAGATCATGAGCGAAGCCGCCGCGGAAATCGAGAAGGCCATCGAAGTGACAGAGTTCGCATGTTCGATGCCCCAGCTGGCGGCCGGGGAAATCCTCGAAGTGAGCAAGGGCGTCGAATGCCGGATCGACCGTCATCCCCTCGGGGTCGTGGCGTCAATTACCCCTTTCAATTTCCCGAATATGGTTCCGAACTGGACGATCCCGAACGCTCTGGTCCTCGGAAACACTATGATCCTGAAACCCTCGGAGCAGGTCCCGCTCAGCTCGATGCGAATCGCGGAGCTCCTCCTTGAGGCAGGGCTTCCGAAGGGCGTCTTCAACGTCGTTCACGGATCGCAGGCGGTCGTCGAAGCGCTCTGCGATCATCCCGGCATCGAGGCAATCACGTTCGTGGGCTCAACGAGGGTGGCAAAGATTGTCTATGCCCGCGCGACGTCGCACTATAAGCGCGCGCTCTGCCTTGGGGGCGCGAAAAACCATCTCATCGTCCTCCCCGACGCGAACGAAGAGATGACCGCTTCAAACGTCGCTGTCTCAATGAGCGGGTGCGCGGGACAGCGATGCATGGCCGCCTCGGCAATGGTGGCTGTCGGAAATGTGGATCATATCATTCGGCGCCTCTGCGAAGAGTCGAAAAAAATCGTTCCGGGGAAAAATCTCGGCGCGGTCATCTCGAAACAGGCAAAGGAGCGGATCGAGCGGTATATCACCGAAGCCGAACGGGACGGCGCGACGGTGCTTGTCGACGGAAGAAACGCTGTGGTTGCCGGAAAAGAGAGCGGGTATTTTATCGGCCCGACAGTCATCGACCACGTCCGTCCGGAGATGAAGATCGCGCGGGAAGAAGTATTCGGACCGGTGCTCGCCATCATGCGCGCGAAAACGGTGGAGGAGGCGGTCCGCATCGAGAACAGCTCGCCGTACGGTAACGCAGCCTCCGTCTTTACCCAGAGCGGAGGCATGGCACGTTATGTCATCGAACACGCCAGCGCCGGGATGATCGGCGTGAACATCGGCGTCCCGGTGCCGCGGGAACCGTTCTCGTTCGGGGGCTGGAACGACTCGAAATTCGGCGCCTGCGACATCACGGGCAAAAGCTCCATCGAATTCTTCACGCAGCTGAAGAAAGCCACCACGAAGTGGAATCCCGAATCACGCGTCAACTGGATGAGCTGAGGCGGCGTATGGTCGGAAGACTCGCCACATCGGCAAACGTCCGGGAGAGGGGATCCACCCCGAAACCGGAGAGGGACGGACCTCCCACTCTCCGGATGTTCACCTAATCGAAATGCTGCCTTTTCGTCCATGAACAATCCCGCGGCCAAACTCTCGCACGAAGGGTACGAAAAGAATTTCACGGAACTTCACCCTGCATTCAGCGCGGCGCAGGCGACGGCGGAGGCAAACCGTTGCCTCTACTGTTTCGATTCGCCCTGCATGAAAGCCTGCCCCACCCACATCGACATCTCGACGTTCATCAAGAAGATCGCCACCGGAAACCTCAAAGGATCGGCGAAGACGATCCTTGAATCGAACTGGATTGCGCTGACATGCGCGAAAGCATGTCCGGTGAGCGTGCTCTGCGAGGGGGCATGCGTGTACAACGAACGCGGCGAACATCCGATCGAGATCGGACGGCTTCAGCGCTACGCCATCGACCGGTACTTTGAAGAAGGAATGCCCCCCCTCTTTACCCCCGCACCGAAAAACGGCAAATCGGTCGGGATCATCGGCGCCGGCCCCGCCGGGTTGGCATGCGGAGCGGAGCTCGCCCTCCTTGGCTACAGCGTGACGGTCTACGAGGGAAAAAAATTCGCCGGCGGACTCGATACGTGGGGAATCGCCCCGTACAAGATGAGCTATGAAGACAGCCTCAACGAGGTCAAACTCGTGGAAGGACTCGGCGTAAAGATTCAGACCGGGGTGAAGATCGGCGATCAGCTCTCCGCGGCTGAACTCGCCCGCAAGCACGACGCAGTGTTCATCGGCATCGGCCTGGGAGACTCTCCGAGCCTGAATATTCCGGGTGAGGAGCTGCGGGGAGTATACGACGCGCTCGAATTCATCGAGCGCGTGACGAGGAGGACCTGGAGCTTGGTCGAGGTCGGAAAGCGGGTGGCTGTCATCGGCGCGGGGAACACGGCGATCGACGCCGCCACGGAGGCCAAGCGCCTCGGAGCCGAGCAGGTAAACATCATCTACCGGCGCGGACCCGAAGAGATGACCGCCTACGAGTTCGAGTTCGATCTGGCGAAGCGGGACGGGGTCGTCTTTCACTTCCTTACCTTGCCCGTTCGGATCATCGGGAACGGCGCCGTCGAGGCGCTCGAAGTATCCAGGATGAAACTCGGGGCTCCCGACGAGAAAGGACGCCGCAAGCCGGTGGCGATACCGGGCTCGGAGTTTCGCATGCCGGTCGACATGGTGATCAAATCGATCGGGCAGAAACCGGGCGAGTCGCTGCTATCGCAGATTCCCGGAATTACAATTGACAAGGGCCGCGTCATCGTGAATCCCGAAACGATGCAGACGTCGAACCCGAAATTCTTCGCGGGGGGCGACTGCATTAACGGCGGCAAAGAAGTGGTCAACGCGGCGGCGGACGGAAAACGCGCCGCGCACGGGATCGACAGCCACCTCTTTTCCGGTACGTCCGGCAAACAGGCATGAGCAAACATCATTCTGAGGTACGCGTATGGTAGATCTTTCGATTGACTGCGGCGGCATTAAGTCGCCCAACCCGTTCTGGCTCGCTTCCGCTCCTCCTGCCAACTCGTCCTACCAGGTGTGCAAGGCCTTCGAGCAGGGCTGGGGGGGCGCCGTGTGGAAAACCATCGGCGAGCCGGTCATGAATACGGTGAACAGGTACGGAGGCATAGATTTCAACGGCCAGAAACTCCTCGGACTCAACAACATCGAGTTGATCAGCGACAGGCCGATCGAGGTCAACCTGCGGGAAATCGCGGAAGCCAAGAAACTCTGGCCCGACAGGGCGGTCATTGCGTCCCTCATGGTGGAGTCGAAGCGCGACGTCTGGCACGACATCGTGAAGCGCACGATCGACACCGGCTGCGACGGGATCGAGCTCAACTACGGCTGCCCGCACGGGATGAGCGAGCGCGGAATGGGCGCCGCGGTCGGACAGGTTCCGGAATACTGCTCGATGATCACCGAATGGGTGACGGAAGTATCGACGATCCCGGTCCTCGTGAAACTGACCCCAAACATCAGCGACATCAGGTTCCCGGCGCGCGCCGCGAAGAAGGGCGGAGCGCACGGAGTATCCCTCATCAATACCATCAATAGCATCATGGGAGTCGATCTCGACACCCTCGCCCCGTCTCCTTCGGTCGACGGGAAGAGCACGCACGGCGGCTACGCGGGACCCGCCGTAAAACCGATTGCTCTCAACATGGTTGCTCAGGTTGCCGGCGACCCGCAGGTCGGTCTTCCGATTTCCGGAATCGGAGGCATCTCGACGTGGCGCGACGCCCTCGAGTTCATCCTCCTCGGATCGTCGAGCGTGCAGGTGTGCACTGCCGTCATGCATTATGGTTTCCGGATCATCAATGACCTCGTCGAGGGCCTCACGAACTGGATGGAAGAGAAGGGGTACTCGACCATCGACGAGATCCGCGGTCGTTCGATTCAGTGCCTCACCGACTTTGGACAGCTCAATCTCCTGTACAAGACCGTCGCCGAGATCGACGAGAAGAAGTGCATCCAGTGTAATCTCTGCTACATCGCGTGCGAGGATGGCGCCCACCAGTGCATCGATCTGATGCCCCATAACGGAAAGAACCAGCCAAGAGTGCGCCAGTCAGACTGCGTCGGATGTGCCTTGTGCTTTCTCGTCTGTCCGGTGGAGCAGTGCATTTCGATGGTACGCAAGGATGACGGCTCCGAGGCGATCACCTGGAACGAACTCATGAAAAAGCTCCCCCAGCCCCTCGCCTGGGAGTCCCTCCGCCAGTTCCAGCAGAAGCACGGTATCGAGATCCACTGAGCGCCGGGCGGGGTCTCCCCGTCCCTGAGAATCGTTCAAAAACCGGGAACCGCCGGGAGGCCCGGCTTGTTCAAGGGATTAGCATTCGGGGCCCCTTTTGGAGATGCCCCCGTTCCATTTCGTTCCGGTGCGGCTCATTCGCCGCCAAAACATCCTATCCCATCCACCAACCTCGAAAGGAGTGTACCATGGCGGTATCAGAGAAAGATCAGTTCATCCAGGTCTGGGAACGCGAGTTCCAGACGACACTCAAAGTCCTCAAGAATTACCCTGCCGACAAGATCAACATGAAGCCCGCCGAGACGTCTCGGTCAGCGAAAGACCTCGCATGGACATTCATCATCGAGGAAGAGGCAATGATCGGAGGAGCCCTGAACGGGAACATCGACTGGGCGAACCTCCCCCAGGCCCCATCCACGCTCCCTGAGATCATATCGGCCTACGAACGAACGCACAAACAGCTTGTCGAAAAGGTAAAGCATGCCCCCGATGCCGAACTGAACAAGACGGTAAAGTTCTTCACCGGTCCGAAGCAGCCGGCCGACATGCGGAGGGCAGACGTGATGTGGACCGGGGTCATGGATACGATTCACCACCGGGGACAGCTCTCGGTCTATCTAAGGATGGCCGGAGGCAAGGTGCCCTCGATCTACGGACCCTCAGGCGACGAACCCTGGACGTAGGCGCTGGGTGCAGGCGCCGGCTTTAGCCGGCGTTGAAACACCGCGCAGCTTTTGTAGGCGCTGCCGCTTTGGCACGAAGTCGGCTTTCTGACCGGGTTTCAGCTATCTAGGGATTACCTGAAACCCGGTTTTGCTTTACCCCCTGATCCAACCCCTGTCCCCCCCGGCACCCCGCTCTCCCTGTCCCTCCCGCCTTCCACGCGGACACTTCAATCCTTCAAATTGGACTGAAATCATAGATTTTTTATTTCCAACCCTATTGACAACTGAGTGGCAATTCGCTATCTTTTACGAGAAGTCGCCAAAACCGGCTAATTGCCCGGAGGCAGCCAATACCCTCAAACAGGAAGGAGCGGAGAGCGCAATGACCGAGAAACAGGTATTCTTGAAGGCGTGGGAGCGGGAGTTCGAGTCGAACCTTGAGATGCTGAACGCAATTCCCGTCAACATTCTGGATTTGAAACCGAGTGAACGATCACGTACTCCCAAGGAGATCGCCTGGACCATCGTTGCCGAGGAGAAGGAACTGATCGGAGGAGGAGTTGCCGGGTACGTGAACCTGAAACCCGCGCCAAAGGCTCCCTCCACCCTGCAGGAGATCATCAAGACGTACCGGACCGTGCACGAGGAAACGGTCGAACGGGTAAAAGCCCTGAGCGATTCAGACTTTGATAAGCCTCTCAAGGGCCTCAACCTTAATCAAAAACTCGGTGCGCCGCGCCGGGCAGACGCCCTGTGGAGCGCGCTGATCGACACCGTCCAAAACCGGGGGCAGCTTGCGGCATACCTCAGCATGGTAGGCGCGAATTCACCTTCCGGGGCGAACGTTCCCATTCAGTTCGAGTTGTAAGCGGACCGAGAGCATCATCGTTTCGACGCCCCCGAGGGGTGACTCGTGGGGCGGACGTGCGTGGCGCCACGGCGCCACGCACTAGTGAACGAAACCCCGGCTGACATTGTCGATCAGGACCCCCTCTCTTGATTGACATTAACGCTGGGGTTTCCTATTTTCCCCCCTCGGAACCATCTCCTTCGAACTCCTCTGGTTTCGCAGTACTCTGATTCCAATGAAGACCCGGAAGGAATACCGATGTCAATTCTTATCCAGAACGCGAGGATTATCACCGCAGAGCAGGATTATACGGCCGACATCTACATCGAGCGGGAGAAGATTACTGCCATCGGCACCGGCCTCCCGATGAAAGCGGACCGGATGATCAACGCGGCCGGGAAATATGCGATTCCGGGCGGGATCGACGTCCACACCCATCTCGACATGCCCTTCGGCGGGACGGTCTCGAGCGATGACTTCGAGACGGGCACGAAGGCGGCCGCCTTCGGAGGAACGACCACCCTCGTCGATTTCGCCATTCAGGCGAAGGGTACGAAAATGCGCGACGCCCTCGACATCTGGTGGAAGAAGGCCGAAGGAAAGGCCTGCATCGATTACGGGCTGCACATGATCGTCACCGACCTTCCGGATGCTCATATCGAGGACATGAACGACATGGTCCGGAACGGGGTCTCGAGCTTCAAGTTGTTCATGGCGTATCCCGGCGTTCTGATGGTCGACGACGCGACGATCTTCAAGGCGATGCGGAAGACCGCGGACAACGGCGGACTGATCTGCATGCATGCCGAGAACGGCAGCGCGATCGATATTATCGTCAAGAAGGCGGTGGCCGAAGGGAAGAGAACTCCCGTGTACCACGGACTGACCCGGCCGACGACGGCGGAGGCCGAAGCGGTGAACCGCGCGATTGCGCTTGCGGAAATGGCCGGAGTCCCTGTCTACATCGTTCATCTCTCCTCGCACGACGCGCTGCAGAGGGTTGCGGAAGCCCGGGATAAGGGACTCCTCGCGTACGCCGAGACATGCCCCCAGTATCTCTTTCTCTCGATCGAAGACCTTGACAGGCCGAACTTCGAGGGAGCGAAGTATGTGTTCACTCCGCCCCTCAGAGAAAAATGGCATCAGGATAAGCTCTGGGACGGACTGAAAAACAACTCGTTGCAGGTAGTTTCAACCGATCACTGCCCCTTCTGCTTCAAGGAACAGAAGGAGTTGGGAAGGGACGATTTCACGAAAATCCCGAACGGCGGACCCGGGATCGAAAACCGGCTCCAGCTTCTCTTCGAAGGGGGAGTGAATAGGAAACGCATCTCGCTGAACCGCTGGGTCGAGATCACCTCGACAACGCCCGCCAAGATGTTCGGGATGTACCCCCGCAAGGGCACGATCGGGATCGGGAGTGATGCCGACATCGTCATCTGGGATCCAAACGCGGAGCATGTCATCTCCGCGAAGACGCACCACATGCGAGTGGATTACTCGATGTTTGAAGGCTTCAGGGTAAAGGGTAATGCCGAGACGGTCCTCTCGCGCGGCGAGGTCATCGTCGAAAAGGGGGCATGGGTCTCGAAGACCGGGCGAGGCCAATTCATCAAGCGCGACGCCTTCGCCGGGGCCTGGAAGTAAGCGGAATGCAAAATTCTTTGGGAGGCGGCTGTAGGCGCCGGCTGTAGCCGGCGTGGATGCGTATCGATTGACAGGAGGTGTTTCATGCTCTCTCCAAAACTCACTCTCATCGCTCTGGTACTCTCCACGGCGACCGCGATCTCCCAGGTTCGCCCGGTCCACACATTTTCCATCGTCGCCCGCGATTCGATAACCGGAGATCTGGGAATCGCGGTACAGTCGCACTGGTTCTCCGTCGGGCCCATTGTGCCGTGGGCTGAAGCAGGCGTCGGGGCGGTCGCAACCCAGTCGTTCGTGGATCCGGCCTACGGGCCTCTCGGCCTCGAATTGATGCGTGCGGGCAAAACCGCACGGCAGGCCCTTGACGGGATCATCGCTTCAGATCCCGGAGAAGCCGTCCGGCAGGTAGCAATGGTTGATGCACAAGGTGGCGTAGCGGCGCATACGGGCTCCAGGTGCATCCCGGCAGCCGGACACATCGAAGGAGAGCAGTTTACCGTCGAAGCCAACCTGATGCTGAACGACAGAGTATGGCCCGCGATGGCGAAGGCCTACCGCGAAACGAAGGGAGATCTTGCCGAGAGGATGCTTGCGGCGCTCGACGCGGCCCAGGCGGTGGGCGGGGACATCCGGGGAAAGCAGTCCGCTGCCATCCTCATTGTGAGCGGAAAACCGACGGGAAGGCCCTGGACAGACCGTAAGATGGATTTGCGCGTTGAAGATAATCCCGCGCCCCTCGTCGAACTGAGGCGGCTCGTCAATATCCATCGCGCGTATGATCATGAGAATAACGGAGACCTTGCAGTGGAGAAGCACGACGTGGACGGTGCACTTCGCGAATACGGGGCGGCCGAACAGATGATCCCCGACAACCTCGAAATGAAATACTGGCACGCCGTGGCCCTCGTGAACGTGGGGCGGCTCGAAGAATCATTGCCCCTCTTCAGGGCGGTCTTCAAAGGCGACAAGAACTGGATCGAACTTACTCCGCGCCTCCCGAAGGTAGATCTGCTCAAAGTTGATGAAGCCGGGCTCAAGCGCATTCTCTCCACGGCGACGCGGTAGGCGCCGGCTTCAGCCGGCGTTCTCAGGGCCCGCCTGCAAAAAAAGGGTACCGGTAGTTCTCACCTTAACCACCGGTACCCCCTGACAACCGCATCGCGCGCGCGCAGGTGCCGGCGCGCGCCTCTGCAGTGTGCTCTCTTAGTTCCCCGTGTATGCAGCGGAACCGATCAGCTGACCGGTGTACGAGCCCGCGAATGCCGTCTGCGGTACCGTCACTGTCGCGCCGATGAAGAGTCCCGTCGCACCACCGCCGCCGATACCCAGCGACACTGCACTGCCGACCACCGGTCCCGACGCCGCAAACGGCGCTGTCGGATCGTTGTCGTAGTTCCAGCCGAACGTCCAGTTGCTCAGCGGAAGGCTTCCGTTGCCGTCGTCTGACACAA
>JACXTT010004557.1_pt1 | contig 20543 bp, 18 predicted proteins | sample 9270951 | NCBI WGS metagenome assembly JACXTT01 (sample SAMN15532306, study PRJNA645909) | rock metagenome | isolation source: weathered quartz diorite | place: Puerto Rico | collected 2017-06-21
GGCCGTCGGCGCGTCCTGGTGGGGGGCCAAAAGACGCGCGAGCGCGGCGTCGTCGGCGCGGATTTCGATCGCCATGGCCCCCTGTCCCGCCGCCGGGATCATCTGCTCGAAATCGAGGACCGCCCCTTCCAGCGTCACCCCGAGACGTCGGAGCCCGGCGGCCGCCAGCACCACGGCGTCATAGTCTCCGCGGCGCAGACGGTCGAGACGGGTGTCGAGGTTCCCCCGCAGGTCGGCCACCCGCACGTCCGGCCGGGCCCGGCGGATCTGCACGGCGCGTCGCGGGCTGCCGGTGCCGACGACTGCGCCCGGCGCGAGACCGGCCAGCCCCGCCACGCCGGGCGCAACCAGGACGTCGTGCGGGTCCTCCCGCGGCGGGACACAGGCGATCGTCAGGCCCCCCGGCTGGTCGGTCGGCAGATCCTTGAGGCTGTGCGCCGCCAGATCGATGGCGCCCGACAGGAGAGCCTCTTCGATCTCCTTGACGAAGACCCCCTTGCCACCGATGGCGGCGAGCGGGTGATCCAGGAGCCGGTCCCCCGATGTCCTGATGATCTCGATGCGCGCGGCGGCGCCGGACTGCTGCAGCCGCGCTCTCGTCCATTCCGCCTGCCAGAGCGCCAGGCGGCTGCCGCGGCTGCCGATGACCAGCGGCCTCACTCCGGTCTCATCCGCGCTCCTCGCGGGACGGCCCCGGGGCCGCCGGCGCCTGGGTCGGCTCTGAGTCGGCGTCGGGGAGCGCTGCGGCGGCGGGCGGGTCGATGCCGAAGATCTCGCGGATCAACCGGACCCGCAGCTCGCCGCCGTCCACGGATGCGGCCCGCTTCAAAGCGAGCGTGGGAGAATGGAGCAGCTTGTTGACCAAGGACTCGGCCATCTGGCGGACGGCCTCCTGCTGAGCCGACGTCAGCGTGCCGAGACGCCCGTGGAAGCGCGCCAGCTCCTGGCCCGCGATGTCGTGAAGACGCCGTCGGAGCTCGACGATCGCGGGCGCGACCTGCAGCGACCGCGTCCAGGCGAGGAAGGCGGCGGCCTCCCGCTCGATGATCGCCTCGGCCGTGACGATCTCGTGCCGCCGTCCGTCCTGGTTGGCGCGCACGACGCCCTGCAGGTCGTCGAGATCGTAGAGGTAGACGTTGTCTATCTCGTTCACGGCGGGGTCGATGTCGCGGGGCACGGCGATGTCGACGAAGAAAATGGGCCGGCCGCGGCGCGCCCGGCTGAGACGCAGCGCGTCGGCGCGCTGGATCACCGTGTGGGGCGCGGCGGTCGAGGCGATCACGATGTCGGCGCGCTCCATCTCCTGGAGCAGCCGGTCGAAGGGGACCGCCCGTCCACCCAGATCACGGGCCAGCTGGTCGGCGTGCTGGAACGAACGGTTGGCCACGACCACCGTCCGCACGCCCTGGCCGATCAGATGCTGCGTCGCGAGCCGCGCCATCTTTCCGGCCCCCACGATCAGGACGGTCGTGTCCTCGAGGCCGCCGAAGATGTCCCGCGCCAGGCCGACCGCGGCGTAGGCGATCGACACGGGATTCCTGCCGATGCCGGTCTCGTTGCGCACCTTCCGGGCGACGGTGATGGCGCGACGGTACAACGCGTCGAGGACGGAGCCCAGCGAGCCGGCCCGGCCGGCGAGGGCATAGGCCTCCTTCACCTGACCGAGGATCTGCGCCTCCCCGACCACCATCGAATCGAGCGAGGCGGCGGTGCGGAACACGTGACGCACGGCGTCCTCGTCGGAATAGAGGTAGCAATGCCGCTCCAGCTCCTCCTCGCTGATCGGACGCTCGCGGGCCAGGAATCCGGCGAGAGACGCGGACGCCTCCTCTCTCTTCATGCAGACCGTCAGCTCGGTGCGGTTGCAGGTCGACAGAATGAGCGCCTCCTCCACGCCCGCGACGCGTCTCAGCCGGGCGACCGCCTGCGGGATGTCCGACTCCGGGAACGCCACCCTCTCGCGCACCGTCAGGGGCGCGCTCGCGTGGTTCATGCCGTAGACGACGGGCATGGCTCAGTAGACTCCCAGCATGCGCAGGAGGACGCAGCCGAACGCCACGATCGTCAGGAGCGCCGCCTTGCGGCCGCGCCAGCCCCAGCCCTGCCGGGCCACCACGACCACAGCCAGAATGGCCCAGGCCAGCACCGCCAGCGTCTCCTGGGGCTGCCAGGCCCAGAAGGCGTGCTTGAGGCTGGCGCTCAGGACGGCGCCGGTGATGATCCCGAGCGTCATCAGGGGAAAGGCCCAGCGCAGGGAGACCTGGCTCACGCTGTCGCAGATCTCCAGCGACGGCAGCCTCGGAAGGAAGCGCCGCGGGCTCTTGCTCTTCAGGGCGCGATCGAGGAGGACGTAAGCCACGCTCGCGGCGAACGTGACGAACAGCGCCGCCACGCCGAAGATGATCACCGTCAGGTGAACGATCCACAGGGTCGGTCGCAGCGGCTCGCCGACGGGGATGACCTCCTCGGGCAGACGACCCGAGACGAACAGCACGACCAGGACCAGCGGCAGGACGAGGACGTGCAGCACCTCCAGGCGCCAGCGCCAGAAAGCGGCCAGATAGACGGCCACCGCGCTCCAGGCGAGCGCCGAGAGCACCCCGGGGAGGGTCGCGAGGGGGCAGCCTTTCATGGCGATGCCCAGCCCGACCAGCGAGCCGGTGTGCGCCGCCCATCCCGCACCCGTGAGCCACGGAGTCAGCCGCCCCGCCGCGAGCCGGCCGGGAGCCGGCACGAACGATGCGACGAATCCGAGACCGTAGGCGGCGAGGGCAATCCTGAGGAGGACCAGACTCCAGTCCATGGGCGCTCCGGGGGCGAACACGGGACGACCCGTCGTCCGGCGCGGATCTTAGCACGCGCCGAGAGCGGCCATCAATCGCGCCCTCGCGCGAAATCCTTGTGAATGAGGGCGTTGGGCGCACACGCTTCTTCTTGATCCGAGGCGATGGGGATGCTAGGATCGGCCCCACTTGGGGAACCAGCAGTTGATTCGCGGCATCATCTTCGACTTCGACGGCACGCTCATCGATTCGTATGAGGCGATCGCCGAGAGCCTCAACCACGTCAGGGCGACCTTCGCCCTGCCCGCCTTCGCGGTCGAGCAGGTCCGTCCGATGGTCGGCCACGGGCTCGAGAAGCTGATCGCGGAGGCGATCGGGCCGGAGCGTGTCGACGAAGGCGTGCGGCTGTTCCGCCAGTCCTACGCCCAGATCTGCGAGCGCAAGACCAGCATCCTGCCCCAGGTGAAGCAGACCCTCGACGCCCTCGACGGGCGCGGCTACCAGATGGCGATCGCCAGCAACAAGCCGTCCTACTTCGCGCGCGACATCCTCAAGGCGCTGGAGATGGATCACCTGTTCGCCGAGGTGCTCGGACCCAACGACGTCGAGCGGCCGAAGCCGGACCCCGAGATGCTGGAGACCATCATCATGCGGATCGGTCTGTCGCCGGAGGAGATCGTCTACGTCGGCGACATGCCGCTCGATGTCGAGGTCGGACGCCGCGCCGGCGTGGCGGTGTACGCCGTGCCGACCGGCTCGGCGAGCCGCGACGACCTTCTGCAGGCCGGCCCGGATCGTGTCCTGCACCGCTTCGGCGATCTGCTCGCCATCCTCCCCTCCCTGAGCGCGGCGCGCTGACCCGGTCGTCGAGCCTCAGCGCGTCCAGGCCCAGCGCTCGCGATCGAAGCGCCAGAGGCGGAGTCGACCGGTCGCCCCATAGACCACCACGGCGGCGACGGTGCCCTGGCCGTCGCTCACGTAGAGGGTGCCGCTGCTCGAGGTCCCCCTCGGCGTGAACGTGATGATGTCGGAGCGGCCGAAGCGGACCGGGTCCGATCCGGGCGGGAGGACTCCGGAGCCCGGCGGGACCTCCGGGATGGCCTCGGGCAGAAGGCCGAAATCGATCCCCTCGTAGCGGCCGGGCAGGTCCCGGGCCTGCCCGATGAGCGGGTCGCGTCCCGAGGCGATGTCGCTCGCGCGCACGCCGTCGCCGTCCCCGTCGGCGTAAAACGCGTACTGGTAGCGCCCGCCGGACCAGGTCAGTCGCATGGCCACGTCGCGATGCGAGGCGATCGCCTCGGAGCGCAGCCGCGCCATCTGTTGCTGGATGTCGCGTGCCGCCGCGGCCACGCGGCCGCGCGTCAGGGCGGCGAACAGGGCCGGTGTTGCGGCCGTGAGGACAAGTCCCAGAAGGACGAGGGCGAGGGCCGCCTCGGGCAGACTGAAGCCGCCCTCGCTCGGGCAGGCGTCGCTCAGTTCTTGCCGATCGTCAGGCGATCCCTGATCTTCTCGAAGGTCTTCTCGCCGATGCCTCGGACATTGACGAGGTCCTCGACCTTCTTGAAGGGCCCGTTCTTCTGCCGGTACTCCACGATGCGCTCGGCGTACGCCTTGCCGATGCCCGGCAGGGTCACCAGCTCGTCGACCCCCGCCGTGTTGATGTTCACCTTCTCGCCGGACGACGGCGCCGCCGGCGCCGCGCCGCGCGCGACCGCGGGCGACAGGACGAGCGCCGCCAGGGCGAACATCAGGACCGCTCCGAGAAACTGCACACGCCTTCGTGACATGGGACCTCCGTGGGACGAGAGGAAATCTTGGGGGAGGGGGGATCGTCAGATCCCCCACCCGCGTCGTGGAAAGGGAGGGGCCTCTCGGTTGGAGAGCCGATCGGTTGTTGTGGCCCATCCCCAAACTCCCCCAAGCTCATGAGTCCGCTCCACGCGCGCCGTGAACTCCGGCTCGTCTGTGCACGGCGCGTGCCACGAGCCGGCGCGCCGGATGCCGGTGCCTCAGAGACCGAGGAAGTGCCGCGGGACGCGGGGTTCGCCGGGGTGGGGAAGGCGTCGCTTCGGGAACGGCGGGGTGGTGGCGCGGCCGGGGACGAACGCGCGACACGCGCGGCCGTCCGGCGCGGAACACGGAGGGCGGCGCGGACCAGGGACGGTCTAGAGAGTCACGCGCTCAGCCCAGAGCACCCCGTCGATGGCGGCGATCTGCCGGAGCAGATCGTCCGCGATCGGGGAGTCGAGATTGAAAATCGCGATGGCGCGGCCGCCGGAGCGATCGCGGCCCAGCGACAGATAGGCGATGTTGACCGCCGCCGCGCCCAGGGCCGAGCCGATGCGACCGACCATCCCCGGACGGTCGTCGTTGCTCACGATCAGCATCGCCCCCCGGGGCAGGGCGTCCAGATGGAACTCGTCGAGGCGCACCAGGCGCGGCTCGCGCTTGCCGAACAGCGCGCCGGCGGCCGACCGCACGCCCTCCCGGCCGCGCAGCGACGCCGAGATCAGCGCGGCGAAGTCCTGCGGCTCGGCGGCGCGCGTCTCGTGCACCCGGATGCCGGCCTCCCTCGCGAGCAGGTGGGCGTTCACGACGTTCACGGTGTCCGCCAGCTTGGGCTGCAGGAACCCCGTCAGGAACGAGGCGCTGAGCGGGCGCATCGGGAACTCCTGAACCGCCCCCGAGTACTCCAGCGTCACCTCCGTCACCGGCCCGCGCGCCAGGGACGACAGCAGTCGCCCGAGCCGCTCGCACAGATCGCGGTAAGGCTGCAGGGCCGGCAGCAGACGGGGATCGATCCCCTCGGTGTTCACGGCGTTGGTGATCAGGCCGTCCCTGAGATACGCGGCGATCTGCTCCGCGATGCGCACCGCGACCTTTTCCTGCGCCTCCTGCGTCGACGCTCCCAGGTGGGGGGTCAGGATGACCGAGTCGATCGTCAGGAGCGGGCTGCCGGAGGGCGGCTCCTTCTCGAACACATCCAGGGCGGCGCCGGCCGCCTGACCGGACTGCAGGGCTTCCAGTAGCGCCGCCTCGTCGATGATGCCGCCGCGCGCGACGTTCAGGATGCGCACGCCGCGTTTGCAGCGCGCCAGCTCCGCACGACCGACGAGGTGGCGGGTCTCGCCGGTCAGCGGCAGATGCAGTGTGATGAAGTCGGACTGCTCGTAGATCGCGCCCAGCGGGACCAGGCTCACGCCGAGGCTGGCGGCTACTTCCTCGGACACGACCGGATCGTAGCCGATCACCTGCATGCCGAAGGCCCGGGCGCGCGCCGCCACCTCGCGTCCGACCTTCCCGAGTCCCATGATCCCGAGCGTCTTGCCGAACAGCTCCACCCCCAGGAACCGCCCGCGATCCCAGCGACCGGCCTTCATCGACTGGTCGGCCTGGGGAATCTGGCGCGCCAGGGCCAGGATCATCGACAGGGTGTGCTCCGCCGCCGAGATGGTGTTCTCCCCGGGGGCGTTCATCACCACCACGCCGCGCTTGGTCGCGGCCGCCACATCGATATTGTCGACGCCCGCTCCCGCACGACCCACGACCCTGAGACGCGGCGCGGCGCGCATGACCTCGGCCGTGATGCGGGTGTCCGAGCGGACGACGATCCCCTCCACGTCCGCCACCGCCTCGAGCAGCTCCTCTCCGCCGATCCCCGGGCGGTGCTCCGCCTCGATACCGGCGTGCCGCAGGACCTCGGCGCACAGCGGCAGGATCTTGTCGGCGATCAGCACCTTCATGCGCCGCCCTCCTCGAGGACCGCGTCCAGGGCGCCGAGGAGATCGCGCAGACCCTCCGCCGTGTGATCGCCCATGTGCCCGATGCGGAACGTCGACTCCTTGAGCCGGCCGTAGCCGTTGCTGATCGCGAAGCCGCGGGTCGCCAGCCCGGCGATCAGCCGGGACACGTCGAGGTCGCGCGTGTTGGCCACGCAGGTGATCGTGTTCGAGCGCGCCTTCTCCTCGGCGAACAGGCCGAAGCGGTGGGACGCCCAGGCGCGCGTCTGCTCCGCCAGGGCCCGGTGGCGGGCGTAGCGGGCCTCCAGACCCTCCGCCTCGATCCGCCGCATCTGGGCGCGCAGCGCGAAGAGATGGCTGACCGACGGCGTGGCCATCGGCAGATGGCGGTCGAAGAACCCCTTCAGCCGGATGAAGTCGAGATAGTAGCCTTTCCCGATCCGCTTCGCCGAGCGCTCCAGGGCCCGCGCCGACACCGCGCAGAGCGAGAAGCCGGGAGGCAGGGCCAGGCACTTCTGCACCGAGGCCAGGCAGACGTCGATGCCGTTCGCGTCCACCTCGACCGGCATGCCCCCGAGCGACGACACGGCGTCCACGAGGAGCGCCACGTCACCGTGGCGCCGCACCGCCTCGCCGATGTCGCGCAGCGAGTTGGCGACGCCCGTGGACGTCTCGTTGTGGACCAGGGCGACCGCGTCGTAGCGCCCGGTCGCCAGCAGGTCGGCGACCGCCTGCGCCGCCACCGGGCGGCCCCACTCGACGTGCAGCGGGTCGGCCTCGAGACCGCAGGCCAGGGCGACCTCGTAGAAACGCTCGGAGAACGCGCCGCAGACCGGCACCAGCACCCGTCGGGCCACGCAGTTGCGCAGCGCCGCCTCCCACAGGGCGGTGGCCGAGCAGGCGGTCAGAAAGACATCGTGCGCGCGGGTCCCGAACACCGGTCGCAGACGCGGGACTAGGTCCTTGAGGAGCTCCTGCATCTCGGCGCCGCGGTGTCCGATCACCGGGCGCGCCATCTCCTTCAGGATCTCGGGATCGACTTCGGTCGGTCCCGGTGTGAACAGCACCTTGTGATCGCGCCGGGTGGCGGGCATCGTCCTATCGGGGGAACAGCCTGCTGATATCGAGGTAGATCACCGTGGCCATGAACAGGAGGAGCAGGACCAGACCGGCCTGCATGACCCTCTCCTTGATCGTGGCGGACAGGTCGCGCCGGATGGTTCCCTCGATCAGGAGCGTGAACACGTGTCCTCCGTCGAGAGGAGGTATCGGGAACAGGTTGATGATGCCGAGCTGCAGGCTGACGTAGGCGATGAACCTCAGGAAGTACACCAGCCCCTCCTGGGCCATGGCGCCGGAGGCGAGATACAGGCCGATCGGACCCGTGAAGGAGCGCAGCGACAGCTCGCGCTGGATCAGCTTCTTCAGCGTCAGGAACGTCAGGCTGGCGTCCTCGAGATTCCTGGAGAACGATCCGACGAGGGCCTCGAGGAAGGGATAGGACCGGGTGGTCATGGGGGGCGTCGGGACGAAGCCGATGATCCCCTTCTCCCCCTCGCGGACCGGCGTGATGATCTTCTCGAAGGTCGCGCCATCGCGCTCGATGACGAAATGGAGCGCTTTCCCGGCGGAACCCTGGATCGCCCTGAACACCTTGGGTATCGTGGTCATCTCCACGCCCTCGATCGAGACGATCCGGTCCCCCCGGCGCAGCCCCGCCTCCATCGCCGGGCGCCCGGCCTGCAGATCGCCCACGAGGACGCCGGTCGCCGGAGAGAGCGACTGGATGCCGATGCTGTTACGCGTGTCGGCAAGAATCGGAAGGGACACAGTCAGGCGCTCCCCCTGGCGCTCCAGAACGACCTCCTTGGTCTGACCGGGGCTGAGCAACACGGCCAGATCGAGGTCCTTCCACGTCGGGACCGACTGGCCGCCGATGCTGAGGATCCGGTCGGCGGGGCGGATCCCGGCGGCGACCGCCGGGGAGCCTTCCTCGACCTCTCCGACGATGGGGGCCTGGCTCGGGTAGATCGGCTCGGGGACGCCCATCATCAGGATGACCACGGTGAGGACGTACGCCGTGATCAGATTGAACACTGCGCCCATGACGAAGACCAGGAAGCGCTGGAAGCGCGAGCGGGTCAGCAGATCACCCGGATCGTGCGCCGTGCTCTCCTCGGGTGTCTCCCCCTTGAGCTTCACGTAGCCGCCGAGCGGCACCCAGGAGAGACGGTAGTCGGTGCCGCCGCGTCGGAACCCGGCGATGCGCGGTCCGAAGCCGACCGAAAAGACCTCGACCGTGATCCGGAGCCACTTGGCGACGAGGTAGTGCCCGAACTCATGGAACAGCACCACCACCCCGAGCACGACGGCGAACGGCAGCGCGAACTCCCAGATCCAGCTCACGTGCGTCAGCACCCAGCTCAACGTCCTCCTCCCTTCGTGAGGATCTCCTCCGCCACGCCGCGCGACCACGCGTCCGTCTCCAGGACCGAGTCGAGCGAGGCGACCGGGACGGTGCGGTGACGCTCCAGGACGCCGCCGACGATCCGTGCGATGCCGGTGAACTCGAGGCGGTGCGACAGGAACGCCTGCACCGCCACCTCGTTGGCCGCGTTGAGAGCGGCGGGGGCGCTGCCCCCTTCCCGCAGCGCCGCGCGCGCCAGATCGAAGCACGGAAAGCGCTCGTGGTCGACCGGAAAGAACTCCAGCCTCCCCTGAGCCGCCAGATCGGGGGCCGGGACGGGGCCCGGGAATCGATCCGGGTACCCCAGGGCGTACTGGATCGGCGCCCGCATGTCCGGAACGCCCATCTGGCACAGCATCGAACCGTCGACCATCTCGACCATCGAGTGCACGAGACTCTGCGGGTGCAGCAGAACGTCCAGCCGGTCCGCCTCGAGGTCGAACAGCCAGCGGGCCTCGATCAGCTCGAGCCCCTTGTTCATCAGGGTGGCGCTGTCGATGCTGATCTTCCGACCCATGTTCCAGACCGGGTGCCGCAGGGCCTGCTCCGGCGTGACGCTCGCGAGCTCCCCGAGCGGCAGCGTCCTGAACGGGCCCCCCGAAGCGGTCAGGATGACCCGGCGCACCTCGTGCGGGGAGCCGCCCCGCAGGCACTGGTGCACGGCGGAATGCTCGCTGTCCACGGGCACCAGGCTCCCGCCCGTCTCGCGCGCGGCCTGCTGCAGGAGCGGACCCCCGGTCACCAGGCTCTCTTTGTTGGCCAGCGCCACGCGCTTGCCGGCCTTGAGGGCGTGATAGGTCGCGGGCAGCCCGGCGGCGCCCACGACCGCCGCGACCACGATGTCGGCTGCCGGGAACGCGGCCGCGGCCAGAAGACCCTCCTCCCCCACCAGGATCTCGCATCGGGCGCGGCGCGCGGCGTCGGTCAATCGATCGCGCCGGGCGGCGTCGCCGATCACCGCCAGGCGCGGGCGGTGCTTCTCGATCTGCCGCGCCAGGAGCTCGGTGTTTCCGCCCGCCGTCAGCGCCACGACCTCGAACCGCTCCGGAAAGCGCTCGATCAGATCGAGAGTCTGCGTCCCGATCGAGCCGGTCGATCCGAGCACCGACACCGCGCGCCGACGTCCCTCGACCATCAATGGGGCCTCATCGCAAAAAGATAATAGTAGTAGAGGATCGGACCGGCGTACAGGAGAGAATCCACCCGGTCGAGGATGCCGCCGTGACCCGGCACCAGGGCGGCGCTGTCTTTCACGCCCGCCCCCCGCTTCAGCATCGACTCGACCAGATCCCCCAGGATGCCGATGCCCCCGAGACCCAGACCGAGGACGGCGCAGTCGGTCGGGCTCAGTCGGTTGATGAACCAGAGGCGCGCCACGAACGCCGCGACCAGCGCGCCGAGCACGCCGCCGACGGCGCCCTCGATCGTCTTCTTGGGGCTGACGCGCGGCGCCAGGGCGTGCCGACCGAGGCGCGTGCCGACGTAGTAAGCCGCGGTATCGCTGCTCCAGACCACGAAGAACAGCAGGAAGACCAGATCGGACCCCGCCTCGTCACCCTTCGGGAGGTCGTTGATGGTCCTCAGCTTGATGAGATACCCGAACAGGACTCCGACGAACGTGGCGGCGAAGAAGGTCGTGCCGATATCCGCCAGCGCCGGTCCCCAGTCGCCCCCGCGCCGGAGGGCCGCCAGCGGCAGAATCAGGAGACCGAAGGCGAGGGCGTAATGCAGGTCGAAGGCGTCGAAAGCGAAGGAGGCCATGATGAGGACGGCGGTCACCGCTCCGAGAAGACGGTGACAGCGATGGCCGCGCGCCGACGCGAAGCGATACAGCTCGCGCAGCGCCAGGAGCGCCCCGACCGCGATCAGGACATCGTAGACCTGATGGTACCTGGGCTTGACGATGAACCAGAAGAGAGGCAGGAAGACAGCCGCGGACAGGACGCGCTTCATGCAGGACCCGCGGAGGCCGTCGCCACGGGTCAGGCGGTGACGTTGCCGGGCGACACGCTCACGGGCTCGGGCTCGGAGCCGACGCGACCGTACCGGCGCTCGCGCTTCTGGTAGTCGACGATCGCCTGCAGGAGCTCCCTCTTGCGGAAGTCCGGCCACAGCGTCTCGCACACCCAGATCTCGGCGTAGGCGATCTGCCACAGGAGGAAGTTGCTGATGCGCATCTCCCCCGAGGTCCGGATGAGCAGGTCCGGGTCCGGCTGGCCGGCGGTGTACAGGTAGCGCGCGAACGTCGCCTCGTCGAGCGGAGCGCCCGAACCGGACGGCGGGCGCCGATCGGCCAGGATGCGATTGACCGCATCGACGATCTCGGCGCGGCCGCCGTAGGACAGGGCGATGTTGAAGAGCAGGCCGGTGTTGCCGCGCGTCGCCTCGATCGCGTCCTGCAGCTCGCGGCGGATCGCCGGGCTCAGCTCTTCCACGCGACCGATCACGTGGAAGGCGATGTTGTTCCTCTGCAGGGTGTCGAGCTCTTTCCTCAGATACTCGCGCAGCAGCCCCATCAGCGTGTCGACCTCGCGCTGCGGTCGCTTCCAGTTCTCGACCGAGAAGGCGTACAGCGTCAGCACCTGGCAGCCGAGACGCGCCGACGTCTCCACGACATCGCGGACCGCCGCGATCCCCGCGCGATGCCCCGCGACCCGGGGGAGGCTGCGCATGCGGGCCCAGCGGCCGTTGCCGTCCATGATGATGGCGATGTGGCGGGGCAGGCGATCGAAATCGATCTGCGCGAGGAGGCGCTCCTCGGGCGATCCCTTGGTGATCAATCGCTCCAGGTCTTTGGCCGGATGGGGCATGGCGGGGATCGTCGCTCCCACGCGGGACGAACGCGAATCGTAACACACGGCCGACGGCCGGAGCAAGAAAGGCGGGCTTCGCCGATCTCGACCGGTCACCTCGCGCGCGCCTGCTCGAAGCGCCACGCGCTTTCAAGGATCGGCACGAGACCGGAGCAGCGCGGCGACCAGGACAGCTCGTGACGGGCGCGCTCCGAGGAGGCCACCAGCGTCTCCGGGTCCCCGGGGCGGCGCGGCGCCCTGCGGATCGGAATGTCCCGCCCGGTCACCCTGCGGGCGGCCTCGATCACCTGCAGGACCGAGAACCCCGCTCCGTTTCCCAGGTTGAACACCGAGCCGCCTTCCGTCGCGACCAGCCACTCGAGGGCCTGCACGTGCGCGTCCGCCAGATCCTCCACGTGGATGTAGTCACGCACGGCCGTGCCGTCGTGCGTCGCGTAGTCGGTGCCGAAGATCGGCACCGCCTCTCCGGTCCGGGCCGCCAGGAGCACGTTCGGGACGAGGTGGGTCTCCGGCGTGTGCACCTCGCCCAGCCGGCCGTCCCGGGTGGCGCCGGCGGCGTTGAAATACCGCAGGGACACGAACGCCAGCCCGTGCGCGGCGTGATACCAGCGGAGCGCCGCTTCGAGCGCCCGCTTCGTCTCGCCGTAGGGGTTGGTCGGTCGCGTCGGGTGCCCTTCGTCAATCGGCAGGGCCACCGGCTCGCCGTACACGGCGGCGGTCGACGAGAAGACCAGACGCCTGACCCGGTGCTCTCGCAGCACGTCCAGCAGGGCCAGCGATCGCTCCAGATTGTTGCGGTAATAGGCCGCGGGGTTCCCGACCGATTCGCCGACCTGCGACGAGGCCGCGAGATGGATGGCGCCGCCGAACGACCCGTCGGCGACGACCTCCGCGATCAGCCGCCGATCGCCGCAATCCCCCACCCGCAGGTCGAAGCCCTCCGCCGCCTCGCGGTGACCGGTGCTGAGGTCGTCCACGATCACCACCTCGTGCCCCGCGTCCCGGAGCCGGCGCGCCACGACCGCTCCGATGTAGCCCGCCCCGCCGGTGACCAGGAGCCTCACGTCCCCTCCTCGTAGAAAACCTGTTCCAGGGTCAGACCGCGCGCCGGCGCGACCGGCCCGGCCCGACGGCGGTCCCGCTCCCTGATGATATGCGGAATCGAGCCCGCGTCGATCCGCCCGCGCCCGACCAGGATCAGCGTTCCGACCAGGGTGCGCACCATGTGGCGGAGGAACCCCTCGCCGATCACGCGATACTCCAGGCGCGTCCCGTCCTCCCGCAGCTCCGAGACCGCCACGGTGCGGACCTTGTCCTCGATCGGGGAAGCCGCCGGACAGAACGACGTGAAATCGTGATCTCCCAGGAGGTGCCGCGCCGCCTCCCGCATGGCGTCGAGGTCCAGCGGGCCGCGCACCGGCGCGACGTACGGCGCGTCGAAGGGCGACACGCTTTCGGCACGCTCGATGGAGTAGCGGTATTCCTTGCCGCGCGCGTCGGCCCGTGCGTGGAACGACTCCGTGACCTCGTCCGCGCGCCGCACGACGATGTCGATCGGAAGACGCGCGTTGAGACCGCGCACCAGCCCCTGAAGAGGGATGCGCGAGTCCGTCCGGAAGCTCGCCACCTGGCCGCGCGCGTGCACCCCGGCGTCGGTGCGTCCCGCCCCCGCCAGCCGAACCGGCTCCTGCAGCATCCGGCCGAGGCGCTCCTCCAGAACGCCCTGGATGGTCGGCCGGCCCGGCTGCAGCTGCCAGCCGGCGTAGCGCGTGCCCACGTAGGCGACCACCAGCTTCATATTACGCACGTCGCACGCTCCGCCCGGGGGGCTTTGACGGAGCACCGGGCCGCCGCTATAATACCGTCCCTTCCGGAGCACGAAGTAAACACTCGATGACGCGAGGTGATGATGACGATCCGCCGCTCCGAGATCGCGACGCTCCTGACAGCCGCCTGCCTGGTGCTGGCCGCCGCGCCCACGGATTGGAAGACCCCCGGCAAGGACTGGGCCAAGGGCCCGGTCAGATGGATCATGACCGACGACGAGGAGAAGGACTGGAAGAAGCTGCACACCGACGACGAGCGCGCCGCGTTCGCCAAGGCTTTCTGGGAGAAGCGCGACCCCACGCCCGGGACGCCGGCGAACGAGTACGCCGCGGTCTTCTGGAAGAAGGTCGAGGAGGCGGACAAGAACTTCACGTCGCAGAGCACGCCGGGATGCCTGACCGACATGGGGCGCGTCTTCCTGCTCCTCGGGCCGCCCGCCAAGCCGGACAAGGACGCGCGCGGGCGGACCATCTGGCATTACGAGCCGAACGAGGTGACCGGGATCAAGGAGAAGTTCGATCTGACGTTCGCCCCCGGCATGCTGTCCTCGCTGCTGCTCGATCGCAAGGAGCTGGAGGAGTACGTCAAGGGCCATCCGGAAACGCGCGGGATCGGCTGGAAGATCCCCGGTCCGGCGATCGCCGAGGGAGCGCCCGAGGTCCCCGTGACGGTGCGCAAGCCCGAGGAGGACCAGTCGCCCGAAAGCCAGCGGCAGATCCCGATCCTGCAGGAGCTCCTGGCGAAGGGATCGGGAGCGGCCGACGTGCCTTTTCAGGTCGGCTTCGACTACTACGCCGCCGTGGACGGCACGACGCTCACCGCCATCACCATCGAGGCGCCGCGCGAGGCGGCGCACGGGAGCGGCGAGGTGGCCCTGCATCCGTTCGCGCGGCTGCAGCCGGCCGGGGCCGGGAAGCCGGTCAATCTGACGGGCGACCTGCCGTTCGTTCCCGCGCCGCTGTCGGAGTCACCGTCCGGAAGCTTCGTCTACCAGGCGCGCCATAATCTGCCGCCCGGGTCCTACACCATCGCCGTCGTCGTGGAGGACAAAGTCGTCGCCGGGGAGAAGGGGACGCTCGTCAAGACGATCGACATTCCGGACTTCCGGAACAAGGCGGAGCTGCAGATGAGCACGATCACGCTGGTGTCCGGATTCAATCATCTGGACGCCGCGCTGGGGCCGGACGAGAAGGAGCGCGGCGCGGGCCCCTACGTGCTCGGGTCCTACCGGCTGGTGCCCCGGCCGGCCGCCGCCCTCTCGAAGGACGAGGCGCTGAATTTCTACTGCCAGGTGTACAACCCGGCTCCGGACCCCGCCACCGGCAGGCCGAGCCTCGAGTCGACCCTCACCTTCTACTACAAGCAGGACGACGGCACCTGGAAGCGCTATCGCCCGCCTCTCGTGCGCGCTCTCAGCGGCCAGATCGACCTGTACTCCATCGACCTGAAGGACCTCCTGGCACCGAACCAGAAGCTGCCGGCCGATTTCAAGATGGCGATGCAGATCGTCGACAAGGTCGGCGGCAAGGAGCTGAAGCGCGAGATCCCGTTCTCCGTCCGCTAGCGTCGGTGCTCACTCTCCGCCGTTCTCGAGCGTGAGCCGCTCGGTGTCGAGGCGCACGGCACGCCCCAGCGGCAGAGTCGTCTTGCCCGCGCAGTGTCCCGCTGGAAAATCGACCACCACCGGATAGTCCGTGCCGGCCAGGTGCGCTTCCAGGATGTCACGCAGCGCGCGCGCGCCGTCCGGCTCCCCGGCGCCGCAGCCGACGAGCCGGCCGACGACCATGCCGCGCAGCCCGGCGAGCCGTCCCGCGAGACGCAGGTGGCCGAGCATCCGATCGATGCGAAACCACGCCTCGTTCACCTCCTCCCAGAACAGAATCCCTCCGTCCATCGGCGCCTCGTACGGAGTGCCGACGAGGCTCGAGAGCAGCGACAGGCACCCGCCCACGAGCCGACCGGCACCGGCGCCGCCGCGCACGACGGTCGACGCGGGCAGCGGAAATTCGAGATCCTCCGTCCTCCCGGACAGCGCCCGCCACAGCGCGGTCTCGTCGAACGCCGCGGGGTCGCCGAGCTCCGACACCAGCGGACCGTGCCAGCTCGCCAGACCCACCCTGGTGAGCGCCGCCGATTGCAGCACCGTGACGTCGCTGTAGCCGATCAGCCCCTTCGGGCTCCGGCGCAGCGCGTCGAAGTCGACATCCGCCACGATCCGGGCGCTGCCGTATCCGCCGCGCGCGAACCAGATCGCCTTGATCGTCGGATCGGCGATCAGGCGATTCAGATCCTCCAGCCGCTCGCGATCGGTGCCCGCCAGGTACGATCGGCGGCTGCCGACGTGGCGGCCGCGGACCGGCACGAATCCCCGGGTCTCGAGATAGGCCACGCCGCTCTCGAGGGCGTCCGGACGCACCGGGCCGCCCGGAGCGCTGATCCCGATGCGATCGCCCGGCGCGAGCGGCGGCGGCAGGACCGTCCTCACCGGCGCCTCCGGCGCGGGCGTTCCTGACGACGGAAGGCCAGAAACTCGGCGCGCGCCCGCTCCAGCGTCCGGCGGTCGCACAGGACCCGCAACCCCACAAGAGCCAGGGCGCGCGTCGCGGCGCGCAATCCGGCGCTCCCCCGCCGCCCACCGGCCAGACGCGCGAACCCCCGCGAGTGCAGCGGCACGCTGCGCGGCGCGATGGCGATATAGGGATGGATCGACGGAACGGCCTGGCTGACGTTCCCCATGTCCAGTGAGCCCATGCGCTTGCGGGGCGTATCGACGGTGCGCCGGCCGAGACGGCGCAGCTCCGACTTGAAGAGGTCGGCGAGCACGCGGTTGGTCACCATCTCCGCGTACGGGTGGTCGAGAGCGCGGATCGAAAATCGCGCGCCAACGGCCCGCGCCGCCTCGCGGGCGGCGCGGCGGAAGAGCGTCTCGACGCGCGCCAGGGTCGCCAGGTCGCGGGCCCGCAGCGTGAACCGCCCGACGGCCCGCTCCGGGACGACGTTCGCTCGCTTGCCTCCCTCGATGATCACGCCCGGCATCCGCACCTCGCGCGGCAGGCGCCGCCGCAGACGCTGCAGGTCGACGAACAGCCGCAGGAGCGCGTCGAGGGCGTTGATCCCCTTCTCCGGCGCGGCCACGGCGTGCGCCGAGCGTCCGTGGAAGGTCACCTGCAGGGAGTGGCAGGCGAGCGACGTGGTGTAGACGCGGTTCTCGGTCGAAGGGTGGAACATCAGCGCGCAATCGACCCCGCGGAAGACCCCGCGCTCGGTCATCAGCACCTTGCCGCCGATGGTCTCCTCGGCCGGCGTGCCGACCACCAGGATCTCGCCCGGAGAGCCGTCGAGCGAACGGGCGAGGGCGGCCCCCGCGCCGACGCCGGCGGCGCCGATCAGGTTGTGCCCGCAGGCGTGGCCCATCCCGGGCAGGGCGTCGTATTCCGCCAGGAGCGCGACGCGGGGACCCCCATGCCCCAGCCTCCGGCGCGCCACGAACGCCGTGGGCAGACCGGCGACCCGGCGCTTGATCCCGAACCCCTCCTTCTCCAGGAAGCGGACGAGCCGTCGCGACGACTCGGACTCCTCGAGGCTGAGCTCGGGGCGGCGATGGAGCTCGCGGCTGAGGCGCTCGACCGCGGGACGGAGCCGGGCCAGCTCGCGCTCCAGGCGCGTTCTCAGCGCGCGGTTCATCCGCGCGCTCGCAGGCCTCGGGCCGGCCGGCGCGGCTCGCGGTCTCGGGAGGATGGGCCGGAGTGATCCGTAAGCCGAATCCTGTCGCCGCCGGAAACCGGCGGCCGATGGTCATTCCTCTAACCGCGCGGTCACCCGCGCGGTCGGCATCCCGGACCCGGTGCGGGAGGACCCGTGCCCCGAAAGGCACGCGCCTTCATGCGCCCGGCCCAGGGGCCAAGCGACCTACCCGGGAGCTGACGGGCGGGCCACCCGCGAACGCTCCCCTATTTGGCCTTGCTCCTTGCGGGGTTTGCCGAGCTGCCCCGGTCACCCGGGGCACTGGTGGGCTCTTACCCCACCGTTTCACCCTTGCCGGGACGGGAGCGAAGCCCCCGGTCCCGGCGGTCTGTTTTCTGTGGCACTTTCCTTCCCGTCACCGGGACTGGGCGTTACCCAGCGCAATGCCCTGTGGAGTTCGGACTTTCCTCTCCCCGGGCGTGGAGCCCGGGCAGCGACCATCCGTCTCACTCCGGCCCGTGGCGATCTTAACAAAGCTCCGGATCGCTGCGCAACAAAGTGCTACGATAGCGCCCCCGCGCTTCCGGAGAGACACCACATGCCCGGCGACATCACGCTCGACAAGGACGTCCCGCACAGCGTCGAGGCCGAGCGGTCCGTGCTCGGCGCCATTCTCGTCGAGAACGCCGCCATCAATCGCGCCCAGGAAATCCTCAAGGAAGACGATTTCTATCGCGACCAGCATCGGAAGATCTTCAGGGTGATGAACGATCTGTCCGAGAAGACCAGCGCCATCGACCCGGTCACCGTGAAGGAGGAGCTGTCCCGCGCCGGCGAGCTGGATTCGGTCGGCGGGCCGGCGTACATCGCATCCCTCCTGGACGGCGTGCCGCGCTCTGCCAACGTCGAGTACTACGCCCGCATCGTCAAGGAGAAGGCGGTCCTGCGCCACCTGATCGACGCGGGCGGTCGTATCGTCGCGACGGCGTACGAGGCGGCCCAGGACCCGGACGACATCCTGGATCAGTCCGAGCGCCTGATCTTCCGGATCGCCCAGGACCGGCTGCGCGAAGGCTTCGTGCCGATGAAGGCGATCGCCGATCAGAGCCTCCAGACGATCGAGCGCCTGGCGCAGCACCGCGAGCTGGTGACCGGGCTGCCGACGGGTTACAAGGTGCTCGACGAGTACACTTCGGGGCTGCAGCCGGCCGACCTCATCGTGCTGGCGGCGCGTCCCGCCATGGGCAAGACCTCCTTCGCCCTGAACATCGCCCAGAACGTGGGGATGAGCGAGGGCCGCAGGGTCGGCGTGTTCTCCCTCGAGATGACGCGGCAGCAGCTGTTCCTGAGGATGCTGACGGGGCTGGCGCGCATCGACAGCCACCTGCTGCGTACCGGGCGCCTGAACAAGGAGCGGTGGAGCGAGCTGATCAAGGCGTTCGGGAGGCTGGCGACCGCCGGCATCTTCATCGACGACTCGGCGGGTCTGTCCGTCCTCGAGATGCGAGCCAAATGCCGGCGCCTGAAGATGGAGCAGGGTCTCGATCTCGTCGTCATCGACTACATGCAGCTCATCCGCAGCCGCGGCCGGTTCGAGAACCGCAACCAGGAGATGTCGGAGATCTCGCGCTCGTTGAAGGAGCTGGCCAAGGAGCTGAATATCCCGGTCATCGCCATCTCGCAGCTGTCGCGCGCTCCCGAGCAGCGCGGCGAGCGCGGCCGCCCGCAGCTCTCCGATCTGCGCGAGTCCGGCGCGATCGAGCAGGACGCGGATGTCGTCCTGCTCCTGTATCGCGAAGAGATGTACAAGCCGAGCGAGGAGAACCGCGGGGTGGCCACCCTGATCATCGCCAAGCAGCGCAACGGCCCCACCGGGGATTTCAACATGGCGTTCCTGCGCGAGTACACGCGGTTCGAGGAGCTGGAGCAGCGATCCGGCTGATGCTCTCTCTCGACGCGCTCCGGCCGACCTGGGCCACCATCGATCTGGACGCCCTCGCACGCAACCTCGCGGCCATCCGCGGGCGCGTGGGCTCGCGCCCGATCCTCGCGGTGGTGAAGGCCAACGCCTACGGGCACGGGGCCGTCGGCGTCGCCCGGGCCCTCGTGGCCGAGGGGGTCGAGTGGCTCGGCGTGGCGCTGCCCGAGGAGGGTGTCGAGCTGCGCCGCGCCGGCCTCCGGGTTCCCATCCTGATCCTCGGCGGGTTCGCCCCGCCCCAGGCCGATCTGGTCCTGCAGCACGGTCTCGTGCCGGCGCTGTATCGCGCGGACCAGGTCGAGGCGCTGTCCGTGGCCGCCCGCCGCCGCGGCTCCGACGCGGCGGCGCATCTCAAGGTCGACACCGGGATGGGTCGCCTCGGTGTGCCCGCCGGCGACGTACCCGGGTTCACCGATGTCCTGCGGCGGGCCGGCGGCGGCGTACGGATCACGGGGGCGTTCTCGCACCTGGCGGTCGCCGACGAGCCGGCCGACCCGTTCACCGGGCGTCAGATCGACCAGTTCCGGGAGGCGGTCGCGGCGCTCCGGTCGGGCGGATTCCCGGTCACCGACGTGCACCTCGCGAACAGCGCCGCCATCATGGATCACCCGCCGGCCTGGCTGACCCTGGTCCGGCCGGGCATCATCCTCTACGGCTATCTCCCCTCGCCTCACGTGACTCCGATGTCGATCGAGCCGATCCTGTCGCTGAGCACGCGCATCATCTATATAAAGGAGGTCGCTGCGGGGTCTTCGCTGGGCTACGGGCGGACCTTCATCACCCGGCGCCCGACCCGGGTCGCCTCGTTGGCCCTGGGGTATGACGACGGTCTGCCCCGCCAGGCCTCCAACCGCGGCCACGTCCTGGTGCGCGGCCGGCGGGCCCCCATCGTCGGCCGGGTCAGCATGGATCTCACGACGGTCGACGTGACGGACGTCCCGGAGGCCGGCCTCGGGGACGAGGTGACGGTGATCGGAGCCTCCGGTTCCGAGACGCTGGGCGCCGACCGGCTGGCCTCATGGGCCGAGACGATCTCCTGGGACATCCTGTGCGGCATCGGCTCGCGGGTCCCCCGGCTGTACGTGCGCGGGGCCGCCCGCGAGATCGCCTCCCGCTTCGAGGGTCTCTAGGATGAACTGAGTCGTAATAGTGTTGACAGGTTTTCAATCCATGAAAAAGGGCCATCTGCCCTATTCTCCTCAGAGTGATTCGCTGCGAAACGAAGCCACTTTGGGGAGGAGAGCCGATGAC
>JACXTT010004558.1_pt1 | contig 20541 bp, 16 predicted proteins | sample 9270951 | NCBI WGS metagenome assembly JACXTT01 (sample SAMN15532306, study PRJNA645909) | rock metagenome | isolation source: weathered quartz diorite | place: Puerto Rico | collected 2017-06-21
GTTCGATTTCCAGCGGACGGCGACGATCACGGGGCAGGTGATGTATCCCGGTACCTATTCGTTGCGCACCAAGACAGATCGGCTGGCCGAGCTGATCCGGCGGGCGGGGGGGCTGACCCACCAGGCCTATGGCGACGGTATCCGGTTCGTGCGCGCGGTGGACCACGTGGGGCGGATCAACGTGAACCTGGCGCGGGCGCTGGCGGACACGACGTCGGCCTCGAACATCATCCTCCAGGTGGGCGACTCGATCCACATTCCCGAGTATCAGCCGGCGGTAAAGGTGGGCGGGGCCGTGAACTCTCCCGGGAGCGTCCTCTGGAAGAAGGGCGAGGGGCTGGACTATTATCTCGAGGGCGCGGGCGGGCCGACGTATCTCGCGGACAAGGGTCGGACCAGCGTGACGTACGCGAACGGCGAGGTGCGGACGCGGCGCAAGACGTTCATCTTCACCAGCACGCCTACGCCGGGGCCGGGGTCGGAGGTGTTCGTGCCGGTGCGGGATACCACGGCTCGGGTGAATCCGGTTCAGCTGTTCACGTCGATAGTACAGATCATCGCGAGTACGGTGACGGCGATTTACGTCATTAAGCATCTCTGAAGCATTGAGGCATTGTGACTCCTCGCGCCGTGAGGTACTGGTCAACCGCCTGGACGTAGGCGGCGAAGTCGCGGCGCGCGCAACCGACAGCAGACAGGTACCCAGATTCTGGTAACGTACGGTCGGCATCATGTAGACCTCTTTGTCTTGCCTGCGGCGACCGTTCACGCGAGAGGGAAGCATGGATGATGGCAAGATCTCCCGGCGCATGTTGCTTGCCGGGGCGGCGGGGGCCGTTGGCATGGGGGTGCCTCGGGGCGCTGGCATCATCTACGAAGGCCGGGGAGCGACCTCTCCTGAAGTCTTCAGCGTGACAGCTTATGGCGCGGTCGGCGATGGTCTCGTGGATGACACAGCCGCTATCCAAGCCGCAATCGACGCTGGTAAAGGAAAGACGGTCGTCATCCCGCCCGGCACGTTTTTGCACGCTGGGCTGCTCCTTTCCGGAGCGACGTATGACGACACGACCATCGTGTGCTATGGCGAATTGAGGCTCCGCCCACGGAGCGGAGCCGAGACCACGTTTGGCGGCTCGTTCGTTGGACTGATAGTCAAGGATTGCGACAGCGTGACCCTCTACTATAGGGGTCACGGGAACCGAACCAACCAGACGGACAACGAGCACTGCCATCTCGTGGGTATCGCCGGCGCGACGAATTTTCATGCGCCCATCTTCCACGCGCGCGAGGTGCGGGGTGACGGACTTTATGTTGGCCAGTCGAATTGGTTAGCGACTTCCAAACCCTCCAGCCACGTACGTCTCGGCCAGGTCGTCGTCGCGAATAGCGAGGATGACGGCCGTAATGCCGTGAGCGTGATCAGCGTCGATGGTATGGTAATCGACTCACTAGTCTCTGATCGCGTAGGTGGTCTGGTCGGAGGCAGCCGCATGCCAGGCGGTTTGGACCTGGAGCCAGACTTTCCGTACCAAACGGTCAGCGACGTGGTGGTCCATAACCTCTACGTCGTGTCAGCGGGCGTGACAGGCTTTGCGGTTCTTGGACGCGCAAACACAAGTGATGTGACCGGTGATTGGAACATTAGCCGGGTGATTGTGGGTAATGCGTTCGTCAAACTCACGGGTCTAGCGGCCTCGTCCGTGCTCTGGAACCGAGCGTTCGACTTGAAAGCCGACGTTACGATCACGGCTTCCGGGCCCGCGAAGGAAGCGCTAGCGGTCGATAATCTCGATCGGCCGAACATCAAGGCGGTCATTCGTGGACCGTCCGTCAGAACTGGCATCAGTGTGGGACGCGGTGGATGGGTATCCGACTTCCGCATCGACGTTGACGTGTCCGACTACACACTCCGGGGGCTGGAAGTCTCCGGAGTGCGACGTGGCAAGTTCACTGGTCGGGTGCAGGGTGCGAGGTCGGCAAATTCCACCTTCGCCATACACACCCGTGGTGGCCGTCGTGCGATTGCACAGTCGGATGTCATCTATTCGGTTGACACACCATTTGACGGGAACAACGCGCGGGCGTTCAGGAACGACCCCGCAGACCCGGTAACGTTCTCTGCATGCCGCTGGCAAGATGCGGACGCGACCGGTTACGCCAGCTCGGCCCTCGCCTTCGAGAACCTCACGCCAGGAATCGCCAAGGTGAACGTCGCCGGCGTCACGGAAGGGTCGACGGCCCTTGAGAACTCGGTGACGTATGATCCTCCGCCATTAGCCCCGGGCGCAGGTGCGAACACTATAGTGATGGTTCCGGGGGCAGCGCCGGGCGACCATGCAGACGCGTCGTTTACTCTCGACCTGCAAGGGATCACCGTGACCGCGTACGTCAAGGCGGCCAATACGGTCAGCGTTCGATTTCAGAACGGCACTGGAGGCACGCTGGACCTGGCGAACGGCACCTTACGGGTGCGAGTGACGAAGACATGATGGTGACTCCCGCCCTTCGAAAGGGAATCGTGCTCGCGGGTGGCTCAGGTACGCGACTACATCCGCTCACGCTTTCGGTCACCAAACAGCTACTGGCGGTCTATGACAAACCGATGGTCTACTATCCCCTCTCGACGCTGATGCTGGCCGGGATTCGGGATGTCCTGATCATCTCCACCTGCCAAGACCTGCCTCGTTTCCAAGCACTGCTGGGCGATGGCACCCAGCTGGGAATGTGCTTTCGATATGCCGAGCAACCTCGTCCCGAAGGACTGGCGCAGGCGTTCATCATCGGACGGCAGTTCGTCGGCGCGGGGCCGTCGGCGCTGGTGCTCGGCGACAACATCTTTTATGGCGGCGGGCTGCGGCCACTACTGGAAGAGGCAGCGGGACAGGCGAACGGCGCGACGGTCTTCGCGTACCGTGTGAAGGATCCGCACCGTTACGGCGTGGTGGAATTTGACGGCGACCAGCGGGCGAAGAGCATCGAGGAGAAGCCACTCGTGCCCAGGTCTCACTATGCGGTCACCGGCCTCTACTTCTACGACAATGACGTGCTGGAGATCGCCGCCCAGCTTCGTCCCTCCGCTCGTGGGGAGCTGGAAATCACCGACGTCAATCAAGCGTACCTGAGACGCGGGACTCTGAAAGTGACGGTACTCGGCCGTGGCATCGCATGGCTCGATACCGGAACACCCGAAGCGCTGCTGCAGGCAGCCAACTACGTAGCGGCGTTGGAGGAGCGCCAGGGACTCAAGGTCGGCGCGATCGAAGAAGTCGCCTATCGCATGGGGTTCATCGATGCCGCGCAAGTCGAGCGACTCGCCGTACCCCTCAAGGGTAACCCGTACGCCCAGTACCTCTTAGCTATCACCCGAGAGCGAGACTGAGCATGCCGTTCGCGTTCGCTCCCCTCAACGATATCCCCGACGTGATCCTCATCGAGCCGAAGGCGTTCGGTGACGATAGAGGCTGGTTCATGGAGACGTACAAACGGAGCGAGTTCGAGGCGAATGGCATCCGGGCCGAATTTCGCCAGGACAATCACTCACGCTCGACTGCGAAAGGGGTCATCCGCGGACTGCACTACCAGAAGGATCCTGCGGCCCAAGGGAAACTCGTGCGCTGTGTCGCCGGAAAGATCTTCGACGTCGCCGTGGACATTCGCATGGGATCGCCGACGTACGGGCGTTGGGTATCCGCCGAGTTGTCCGCCGCGAACCGTCGTCTATTGTGGGTCCCGTCCGGTTTTGCGCACGGGATCTGCACCCTGACCGACGAGTGCGAGGTGCTTTACAAGGCGACGGCGGAATACAGTGCCGCACACGACCGCGCCATTTGCTGGAACGATCCCGCACTCGCCATTCAGTGGCCGGTGGCGAGCCCCATGCTCTCCAGCAAGGACGCCGAGGCACCGACCCTCGCTCAAGCCGACAACAACTTTCACTGGAGGAGCGACGAGTGATTGCCGGACCACCGCGCGCGCGCGGCCACGTTCTGGTGACCGGCGGGGCTGGCTACATCGGCTCGGTACTCACCGAGCTTCTGCTCGAACGAGGATACGAAGTCACGATCCTCGACCGCTTCTTTTTCGGCGATACGATCGCCGACCTCAGAGACCGTCTCAGGCTTCACATCGTTCGGGACGACGTCCGCTGGTGGGCGGCTGGGGGCCTGAGAGGGATAGACGCAGTGTGCGATCTCGCTGCGTTATCAAACGATCCCGCGGGCGAGCTCGACCCAGCCAAGACCCTCGAAATCAACTATGAGGGTCGCGCTCGGATCTGCCGCATGGCGAAGCAAGCGGGCGTGCGGCGCTACGTGTTGGCGTCGTCGTGCAGTATCTACGGCTTTCAAGACGCAGTCGTGGACGAGACAAGCCCCGTCAACCCGCTCACGACCTATGCCGTCGCCAACCGACGTGCGGAGGAGGCGACGCTGGCGCTCGCGTCACCCCAATTCACGGTAACGGCCATTCGCCAGGCGACCGTGTATGGCCTGTCACGCCGCATGAGGTTCGACCTGGCAATCAATGGCATGACCTTGGCGCTGTTCAAGAATGCCAGCGTAAAGATCCTCCGGGACGGCACGCAGTGGCGACCGATGGTGCATATTCGCGACACGAGTCGTGCCTTCATCGCGGTGGTGGAGGCCGATCCGACCAGCGTGAACGGCGAGATTTTCAACGTCGGCTCTGACGACCAGAACCTGCAGATCCAGCCGCTCGCCGCGCGTCTTTGCAATGCGCTCGACCTACCCTACGTGGAGGACTGGTACGGCGATCCCGATCACCGCTCGTACCGCGTCAGCTTCCGCAAGATCCGGGACCGGCTCGGCTACGGCACTCGTTTCACGCCGGAGGACGGGGCAAAGGAAATCTTCACCGCGCTCAGGCAGGGCGACTTGAAGGACGGGCCGACGACGAAGACGGTCGAGTGGTACAAGAGTCTCATGCAATGGCACACGACGCTCAAGTCCGTGGTGCAGCACGATGTCGTCCTCTAGCGTCATGGCGATCATAGGCGCGACCGGCCAGCTCGGGGCGGATCTCGTGAAGGCTGCCGCTCGGGAAGGAGTCGACCACGTCGCGCTGCGACATGAGGATGTGGACGTCACCGATGCGACTTCGCTCGCCCGCCTCTTGGAACGCGTACGGCCCTCCGTGATCATCAACACGGCGGCGTTTCATCAAGTCGATCGCTGCGAGGAAGATCCCGGCGAGGCGTATCGAGTCAACGCAGTGGGCGGGTTGCTCGTCGCTCGGGCGGCGAAAGAAGTCGGTGCCCGGTGCGTGTACCTCAGCACCGACTATGTCTTCGACGGCGCCCGCGAGCCCGGCACGGCCTACGTCGAGGGCGACCCGCTCTTACCGGTCAACGTATACGGCGCTTCCAAGGCAGCCGGCGAACAGCTTGTGACACAGACGTTGGCCGACCACCTGGTGGTGCGCGTGTCGTCGCTCTTCGGGGTGGCGGGAGCGCGCGGCAAGGGAGGCAACTTCATCGAGGCTATTCTCAAGAAGGCGCGCGAAGGTGGGCCGCTCAAGGTCGTCAACGACCAATGGATGACGCCGACCTACACGGTGGACGCCGCCGCCGCGATCCTGCGATTGGCGTTGAGCGACGCGCGCGGCGTGGTGCACGTGACCAACCCAGAGCAGTGTACCTGGCACGCGTTGGCGCGCGAGGCCCTAAGGCTCAAAGGTCTCGACTTAGCGGTCGAAACGGCGTCGCTCGACTCGTCGTCGGTGAAGGCCCGTCGCCCCCGAAACTCCGCGCTCGACGCCAGTCATCTCACCGCCCTGCTCGGCACCGCGCTGCGCCCATGGCGAGTGGCACTCCGGGCGTATCTGGTCGAGAAGGGTCACCTGAACTGAGTCCTGACGTCGTGGTCATCGGCGCCGGCGCGATCGGCGCTAGCGCCGCGTTCCACCTCGCGCGGCGCGGCGCCCGGGTCATGGTCGTCGAGAAGGAGCGGGAGCCCGCTCAGCACCAGAGCGGCCGCAACAGCGGCGTGATTCACGCGGGGTACAATCTCAAGCCCGGAAGTCTCAAGGCCCGCTACTGTGTCGAGGGCAGCCGGCAGCTGCGGGCGTACTGCCGCGATTATGGGATTGCGATACACGAGGGCGGGATTCTGATCGTCGCCCGGACGGACGCCGAGCGGGTGACGCTGACCGAGCTGCACCGGCGCGCGCAGGGGAACGGCGTGCAAGCCCGACTCGTGAGCGAGGACGAGATCCGCGGTATCGAGCCACACGCACGTGGCATAGCGGGGCTGCACGCACCGGAAGGCGCGAGCTTCGATCCAACGGCGTATGTGCGCTCGCTGCTGGCGGAGGCAGCAAAAAACGGGGCGGAGATACGGTACGCGACCGCCGTGCGCCAAGTCCGTGAGGGCGTGGCCGTGCAAGTCGAGACCTCTGCGGGGACGCTCTCCACCGGAGTCGTCCTGAATTGCGCGGGCCTCTACGCAGACCGCATCGCCGGGCCAGTCGCGCGAGACCTTTGCATAATCCCGTTCCGGGGTTACTACGCCGAGCTGCGGCCTGAGCGACGTGCGCTCGTGAGGAGTCACGTGTACGGTTCGCCGGACCTCACGTTTCCGTTCCTGGGAGTGCACGTTTCCCGGCGTGTGGATGGTCGGGTGTTCGTAGGGCCCGGTGCGATGCTAGCGTTCGGACGCGAGGCGTATCGGTTCGCGCAGGTAAATGTCCGCGACCTCGCGAGCACACTCGTGTGGCCCGGGTTCTATCGTCTGTTGCATGGGTCGCAATTTCGGTCTCTAATCGTGAGGGAGGTGCAAAAGAGCTTGTCGCTGAGCGCCCTGTCGCGGGAGGCGCAGCTGCTGATTCCTGAGCTTCGACCATCGGATCTCGTGCCGTCAGTCGCAGGTAACCGGGCACAGGTCGTGTCTCGTGACGGTCACTTGGTCGATGACATCGTGGTGCGTGAGACCCCGGCCACAGTCCACGTACTTAACGCTGTTTCTCCCGGCCTGACGTGCAGTTTGCCGTTCGGTCAATACCTCGCGGACCTCTGTCAGTCACGACTCAGTTCTAGTAATGTTCCGCTTCGAAGGGAAGAAACGGAGGTGAATCGCGGATGAGCGTTGCCGATTACCACACGGGGGATTCCACTCCGGTGCCGAGAGAGCAACGAACTACGCGGGTGCCTGACTCCTACCAACATCTCGCATATAGTGAGATCGGATTGCTGCGCATCGGCAGTATCCTTCTTAAGCGTTGGCGCGCGGTCGTGTTCGTACCGGTTCTTGCCGCACTCGTGACAGTGGTGGTGAGCTTTGTCACCCCGGTCACGTTTACTGCAACGACGTCTTTCGTTCCCGAAGTACGGTCTCCCCGGCTAGCGGCAGGACTCGTCGGCCTTTCCGGATTGGCAAGCCAGCTTGGCGTCTCTTTGGGGTCCGATGCGAGTCAGTCTCCCCGATTCTACGCCGACGTTGCGGTCAGCCGAGAAATCCTCGAACGCCTGCTCCTCACCCGTTTCGCCACACCCGGGCCTCGAGCCGCAGACGTGGACTCAACCACCCTCGTACGAATCCTCGCGACTGGAGGGCGGAATCTCTCGGACAGTCTGCAGCGAGGCGTCACCAAGCTCCGAACGCGCGTGTCGCTGAACGTGGACAATCTGACCGGCATCGTGACGCTTCGCGTGGACGCCAGGGACGCGGGCCTCGCAGCAAACATCGCAAACCGGCTCGTGGCTTATGTGAACGAATTCAACGCTCACGTGCGTCAGTCACAGGCTGGAGAGAAGCGACGATTTGTAGAACAACGAACCGCGGAAAGTGAGCGCGACTTGAAGGACGCGGAGGTAGAACTGCGAGCCTTCTACGAGAACAACCGCTCTTGGCAGCAATCCCCTCAGCTTGTCTTCGCGGAAAGCCGGCTCCGTCGCCAAGTCGAAATCCGTCAAGACCTCTACGTTACGCTCAGGCGGGAGTATGAGTCCGCCCGCATCGAAGAAGTAAACGACATTCCTGTAATCACGGTGATCGATGCTGCTGTACCTCCCCAACGGCGTTCGTGGCCGAAACGAACGCTCCTCGTCGTCCTGGCCCTCACATTGGGTTCAATCGTGAGCACGCTCTGGGCATACGGGGCAGACTACCTCGAGCGCGCCCGACAGGAGGATGAGCAAAACTACCTCGAGTTCACCGGGCTTGTGACACGAGTGCGCCACGAAGTCTCCGGCATGCTACGCAGACGTGGTCGCGGGACCCCGGCCGAATGATGTCGGGATGCCAGAACCAACGATCAACGGCGCATGTGAGGTACGGGGACGATCCAAAGTGGTGATCCCGACGACCGAACGAGCGCCCAGCCGGGGCATCGCTCGCAACACATTGTGGAACCTTCTGGGGCAAGCACTCCCAGCGCTGGCTGCCTTCCTCACAATTCCACCGCTGGTGAGAGGTCTGGGGACCGATCGTTTTGGTGTTCTTACGCTCGCGTGGACGTTCATCGGATACTTCAGCCTCTTTGACTTCGGACTGGGAAGGGCTCTAACAAAGTTCGTTGCCGAGAACGTCGGGCGAGGCGGTGACAAGCAGTTACCAGCTTTAGTCTGGACAGCCACGTCCGTGATGGCCGTGTTAGGTGCTCTCGCAGGTGTCGCTATGAGCCTTTCGTCATTGTGGCTGATCGGCCGTGTTCTGCACATCCCACCTAACCTACAACCGGAGACGTTGCGTGCATTTTACGTGTTGGGCTTCGCACTTCCGATCGTAACGACCCATGCCGGATTACGAGGAGTGCTGGAAGCCCTGATGCGATTCGACCTAACCAATGCAGTTCGCATTCCGATGGGAATCTTGACCTTCCTCGGGCCGCTTTGCGTGTTGCCCTTTTCCCGAAGTCTCTTCGCCGTCGTATCAGTCCTGGCTGCAGTGAGAGCCGCCGGTTGTGTTGCACAGTTGATCTTCTGTGTGCGGACGCTGCCTCCCACTCGCCGCGACGACCGGCCAAAGCTCAGAGAAGTGTGGCCGCTGGTTCGATTTGGGGGGTGGATGAGCATCTCCAACGTCATTAGCCCCGTGATGGTCTCGTTTGATCGCTTTCTAATTAGCGCCATGATCTCGGTGACCGCGGTCACCTACTACGCGACACCGTCCGAAGCAGTGACCAAGCTTCTGTTAATTCCCGGGGCGTTAGTCGGCGTGCTCTTCCCAGCCTTCTCCAGGTCCTTCGTGAGGGATAGTGCCGAGACGTCGCGGCTGTTTCGCCGCGGGGTCAAGGTGCTGCTCCTCGCTCTCTTCCCGCTCTGCTTGGTGACTGCAGGATTTGCCAGGGAAGCCTTAACGATCTGGCTGGGGTCAGACTTTGCAACCCGGAGCGGCCTGGTTCTGCAAGTTCTAACGGTCGGAGTGTTTGTCAACGGTGTCGCAAGCGTTCCCTTTGCTTTGGTGCAGGGAATCGGCCGGCCGGACGTTACCGCGAAACTGCACCTGCTTGAGTTCCCCGTGTACCTCTTGTTGCTATGGCTCCTTGTGATGGCGCATGGGATTGCCGGAGCTGCAATCGCGTGGGCGACACGAATGGCTCTTGACGCCTTCGTTCTATTCATCGTGTCAGAGCGATCGCTCAAGACGCCCGGGGTGGCGAGCGGGCGACTGATTTTGGGGCTTACGCTCTGCTTACTCGCGCTCCCCATTGTGGCCCACGACCTGTCCCTCGTTCCCAAGGCGGTGTTGATCGGTCTTGCGCTTCTCGGCTTCCTTGGGATCGCGCGGTCTCGCGTGTTGGCGGGGGATGATCGAATGCTCTTCTCAGACGGGCTGCGGCTTCTGGGAGTTCGCGGGGGATGACTGGACATAAGGTGTGCTGCGGTCAACCGTCACGGTCAATGACTGGGACCGAGTGTCGTACGCCGTCGACAACACTAACGCTACAGTGCATGGGCGGCTGACACGGAAGATGTGCAGCCGGAGAGTGGGTGCCCGTGTCGATCAATGAACCCCGTGGCGTGAACGACTCGACGACGTCCGAGCCCCCGCCGTTTTTCGAGTCCGATCCGGGCGGATGTCCCGTATGCAACGCGGGTCCAATAGCCAAGCACGAGCTCTTTCACAAGCAGTCGGCGACGTTCGTCCGGTGCGAGAAGTGTAGCTTCACTTTCATCAACCCCCGCCCCACTAAAGCCTGGATTGCAAGCAGATACGCGTATTGCGGTGATCATTATTTCACGGAACCTTCAAAGCTGGTCAGTGACTTCACCACTGCTCGATTTGATCTCGAGCTGTCTCTGCTTCGCGGAGCGAGTGGGCTCCTCTTGGATATTGGATGCGCCACCGGCTCGTTCGTCGCGGTAGCCCGACTGGCGGGCTTCGACGCCCGCGGCATCGACATCTCAGCCGCATCAACGCGTTATGGCCGGGAAGTTCTGGGGTTGCCACTAGAGGTTGGTGACTTATACGAACGGCGCTATGCCACGGGGATGTTTAGTGTTGTGACGCTCTGGGCAACCTTGGAGCATTTGATCGACCCCGGCCGCGTTTTATCAGAAGCACATCGTGTGCTCGCCTCTGGCGGGATTATGGCAATCAGCGTGCCGAACTACGCGTCTCTCACGCAGAAACTGCTCGGGAAACGGAATCGATACGTTGGAGTTGACCACGTCAACTACTTCACCCCGACAACCTTACATCGTCTTCTGGTGCGGCACGGCTTCAGGGTCGAGCGGATTCGAACGGATCGCTTTAATCCCATTGTTCTTTGGCAAGATCTGAGGGGCGCGACACGTGACGGCGCCTCCGTGGAGCGTCAGCTCGCTGACCAGGAAGTAACCGACAGGTTCAAGTATGGCCAGGGTGCGTTCGCGCTCGCTCGGATGGCTCACGGGTTGGTGACGAGATCTCTCGCGGCTCTGGGACTCGCAGACTTGTTGTACGCCGTAGCACGGAGAGTTCCACATGGATGACGTATCGCCTCCCGTGAACCCGGCTCGTACCAAGGCGCAGTCAGCATCGGCGAGCGCCAGAGCGGAATACCCCTACACTGCGACTGCACTGGTGGTTGCGGCTGGTCTGCCTGTACGGTTCAAGATCCCATTCGCGTTGTTCGGCTCATTCACACTCCTTGATGTAGTCTTGGTCGGTGCAGCACTAAGACTCTTCTTCGGTACCCTTTCTCAACGCGGACGGCTTAAAGTCGGTCACCTCCAAGTAACTGCGCTCCTGGCGATCCCAGTCCTGGTGTGTGTTGTGTCACTCATCTGGACTAGTGACCTGAGAGCCACTGTGCGAGCGGTCGCCATGTTCGCAGAAGCGATGGTCGCCTACGTCGTAGCGGTGAACACTCTCGCAGGCCTCCGCACGCAGCAACTGTTCGCCCGGGCCGGGGGCCTGGTCGTTCTCTTACTCCTTGGATCGTTGCTGTCGATTCTTCAGATCCCTGGCTTCGGTCCTGAAACACCTCCCAACGTTGCGCCCGGTGGCCCCGAGCATATTGCGTACCTGACTACGTACTACGCTCGTCTAAGCAATCCCTTCTACGGACTTTCCAACGACTATGCAAGCGTATTGGCGCTCTACGTCCTCCCGCTGTTCGCCTGGGGTGTGGTGAGCCGGAAGACTGGCTACTCGCTGCTCGCGGGTACGGCCTTTGCCGGGGTAGCGCTGACGCTGTCGAGGGGTGTGGTCATCGCAACAGTCGCAGGCGGAATCCTGTTTCTCGCCGCTGAGCGTCGGCGCGTGACCCGCTGGATCCCTGGAATCGTCCTTGGAGGTGGGCTCGTCGCCACAATGGGCTACGTCTACTATCGGCTCAACGAGGCGGTGCAAACGCACCTCCTCGATCGCCTCACCGCGACGACTATCCAAGTTCGCGAAGCCATTCTTACGCGAACGCTGCAACAGATAGCTGAATCACCCCTCCTCGGCTACGGCGGTGGCGTCGTCAGTGATCCTCTCCTAGCGGATGGCGTGCACAATACGTACCTGCAACAAGTGCTCTATTATGGCATTCCTCTAGGTGTCGTATGCTCTGCTGCCCTTTGGTTACTGGCAACCCGCTTGCTCCTGTGGCCTTTACGCAGGCGCGCGGCGCGCGTCATGGCAGCCGCGATTGGCGTGAGTGTCTTGATTCAGCTTGGTGTCTTCCTGGTGGAAACGTCATTCGAAGCGACGTTGCCCAAGACCGCACTCTACTTTTTTGTGGCATTTGGGGTCATTGTCGTAATGCAAATGAACCGAGAGGAGCTTGCTTTGGTTTCAAGTGCACCCGACACGCTGGCTCCCAGATGAGCCATTACGCTCGGATCCCAGGGCGCGAGGAGCATCTGTTCGAGCTGACCGCAGTGCATTTAGAAGCACCAACGGGGGGGCAACCGAAAAGACACGACGCGACGGTTCATATCATCCTCGTGAACTGGAACTACGGCGGTCAGTTGCGCGAGTGCCTCGAGTCGCTGGTATGCGCTGGTACTACTGGGCCTCCGCCTATTCAACAGGTCACCGTAGTCGATAACGCGTCGTCAGATGGATCCATCGATGGTCTCGACGACCTGCCGCTACCCTTGACGCTAATTAGAAACACTGCCAACCGAGGCTTCGCAGCCGCTTGCAACCAAGCCGCAGCGAGCAGCGAAGCGGATTTCTTGCTTTTCCTCAATCCAGACACGCGGCTGTCTCCGAATTCAATCTCGCGTCCCGTACAGGCGATGCTCGCACCTGAGAACCAAGCAGTCGGGATTGTCGGTGTTCAGCTCATGGATGAGAACGGAAACGTGACCCCGACCTGCACGCGGTTCCTGACATCAGGAATGGTCATCAGGAGGATACTCGGACTGGAACACCTGCGAAGCAGCCCGTGGCCTCCGCACGTGATGACCGACTGGGACCATAAAGCAAGCCGGATGGTCGACCATGTAATGGGGGCATTTTTCTTGGTGCGACGCGACCTCTTCCGACGTCTTGGCGGCATGGACGAGCGCTTTTTCGTATACCTGGAGGACCTCGACTTCTCGCTCCGCGCCAGCAAAGCCGGCTACCGCACGCTTTATCTCACTGACACACAGGTCTACCACAAGGGCGGTGGGTCATCCGACCGCGCAAAGGCGAGACGCCTCTACTACGCGCTGTCAAGCCGCGTGCAATACGGCTTTAAGCACTTCGCGCCATGGAAGGCCTGGGGGCTCTTAGGAGCGACGCTGCTGGTCGAGCCGGTCACTCGCGTGGTGCACGCGGCGGTCCGGGGATCATTGACCCGAGTTCGTGACACGCTAGCAGCCTACTCGATGCTCTGCCGCAACTTCCCCGACATGCTCCGAGCGAGACATCACGGGCAGCACCCATGAGGGTCCTGCTACTGACTCGTTATGGCCATCGCGGAGGGAGCAGTCGGTTACGAGCCTACCAATACATGCCGTATCTAGCGGACCAAGGAATTAACGTCACCGTTTCCTCATTGCTCCCCGATGCGTATCTACAGGACCTATACGAGGGGCGCAGGCCGCGATGGGGGCCGATTCTTCGATCTTACCTCACGAGATGCCTCCGCCTTCTGGCTGCCAAGCCTCGCTTCGATCTGTTGTGGATCGAGTATGAGCTGTTCCCGTGGCTGCCGGCACTCGCCGAACGATGGCTGGCGTTGAGGGGAATACCCTATGTCGTGGACTACGACGACCCGATCTATCACCGCTACGACCTGCACGCGAGCCCCCTCGTGCGTTTGCTCTTACGGCAGAAGATCAATGTCATCATGCGTCGGGCGGCGGTCGTCATCGTTTGCAACGAATACCTTGGGGAGCGAGCCCGCTTGGCTGGTGCTCGGCGGATTGAATCCCTTCCGACGGTGGTAAGCCTGGACCGCTACCCGAAGGCACCCGCGTCAGGCGGATCCGTTTTTACCGTCGGCTGGACAGGATCGCCTTCCACCGTCAAGTATCTGACGGCCGTCGGACCGATGCTCGCCGACTTCTGTCGCGCTCGTAACGCCCGACTCGTCGTGGTCGGCGCGCGCGAGGCAGCCCTCAAGGGGGTGCCGACCGATGTCCGACCATGGACAGAGTCGACTGAGGTTCAGGACATCGTCACGTTCGATGTCGGCATCATGCCCCTGCCGGATGAACCTTGGGAGAGGGGAAAGTGTGGCTTCAAACTCATCCAATACATGGCCTGCGGGCGTCCGGTAGTGGCCTCCCCGGTCGGCGTCAGCTCCCAGATCGTCGAACACAACGTCAACGGGTTCCTGGCGAGGACTGACCGGGAATGGCGTTCCGCGCTGGACGCTCTGTGCGACGCTGAGCTGCGAAAACGCCTGGGGGACGCCGGCCGCAAAAAGGTGGAGGCCATGTACTGCACGCGCGTGACCGCACCGCGTCTGGCGAACATTCTGAAAAGCGCGATCAACCTCGCAGAGCAGTGATCTAATGTGCGGCATTGCCGGGTTGGTTGGCCTGAACCGCTCGATCGCTCGCTCGCGCGTCCGAGAAGCGATGCGCCGCCTCATCCACCGTGGTCCCGATGGTGAAGGATGGTACGAAAGCGAGGAGGCCGTACTCGGAATGCGACGGTTGGCTATCATTGACCTACAAGGGGGCGACCAGCCGATCTATAACGAGGACTGCACTGTAGCGGTTATCTGTAACGGCGAGCTGTACAACTATATCGAAGGATTTCGCGATCTCATCGCTCGAGGGCATAGGCTGCAGTCCCAGTCGGATGTCAACCTCGTTCCGCACTACTACGAGGAAGCCGGGCGCGATTGCTTCCAGCGCTTGCGCGGGATGTTCGCGATTGCCATCTGGGATGTTGCCCGCCGCCGGATAGTGCTCGGGCGAGACCGGGTAGGCAAGAAGCCACTATTCTACGCTCCCCTGCGCGACGGTCTGGCCTTCGCGTCCGAACTTCCCGCGCTCCTGGCCCTCCTCGATGACGTCCCGAGCCACTCGCTTGCCGCCCTGGCGGACTACCTCCGCCTCGGGTGCATCCCACACCCCGAAACGATATACGAGGGCGTCTTCTCGCTCCCACCCGGTTGCGCTCTGACGTTCACGCAGGGCGCGTCGCCAGTTGTCGAGCCCTATTGGGAACCGCGCGCGCCGCCGCTGTTCTCTGGAGCGAGAGCCGATGCGCTCATGGAGGTGAACGAGAGACTCCGGGACGCCGTGGCGCTCCGCTTACGCAGCGACGTGCCGGTCGGCCTGTTCCTCTCAGGCGGGATCGATAGCGGCCTCGTGGCATCCTACGCGGTCGAGCGCGGTGCCAAGGATTTGCTCTGCTTCGTCGTAGAAGTGAACGAACCCGCCTTGAACGAGGCTCCCGCCGCCCGACGCACAGCCGCCCAGCTCGGGCTCCCGGTGGAGACTATTCGCTTGGACGTAGCGCCAGGTGTCGCCATCGATCGCATCTCCAGCCTCTATGGTCAGCCGTTCGGCGATTCGAGCGCGGTGCCAAGCTACTTCGTCGCCCGCGCTGCCAGCCGGCACCGGAAGGTCGTGCTCAACGGAGACGGCGGTGACGAGATCTTCGTTGGGTACCGACGCTATCGCGCGGTGTCGCTGGCAAGCGCGCTCAACCGCTTGCCTGGCCCGTTACGCCATCCCCTTACCAGCATCGCCCGACACCTCGCGCCCGTCGCACCTCGGCGCAGCGCCCTCGGGTTCGCCGCGCGGATGCTGCGCGGGTCCATGCTCCCGAATGGTGATCGCTACCTGGCCTGGACTCAAGATCTCCTGAGCGACGCCGACCTCCGCCGTTGCTTTCCAGACTTGGCGGCGACAGGACCGGCCCTCGATCGACTCGAACTATTGACCGGCGAGCGACCGTCGTGTGATACGGTGCGGGACTTTCTCCGCTCCGACTACCGCTTGATACTGCCAGACGATCTGTTGTCGAAGATGGACATCGCCACAATGGCCAACTCCCTCGAAGCGCGTTCTCCCCTCCTCGACGTTCCCCTCGCCGAGTTCTGCTGGTCGCTGCCTGATGCATGGCTGATCGGCAACACCACAACCAAGCCACTGCTCCGCGAGCTCGCCCGCCACCGGCTGCCACCGGACGTCGTACGGGCACCGAAACGTGGTTTCGAGGTCCCGGTGCATCGGTGGTTGGCGGGAGATCTCAAGGATGTCGTGGCGGACTCGCTGCTCAGCGGAGACAGCCGGCTATGGGCACTCGGTGTACCAAGCGCTATTCGCGACTTCGTGCTAGGAAAGGATGACTTCGCCGGCAACCGTCCCCAGGCTATTTGGGCGCTGTTGATGCTGGAACTTTTTCTTCGGAGGCCAGCGCCGGCCCCGGCGCGAGATTAGTGGACCCGGCTAGACAGCGATCAGTTCGTCGTACAGTTCCTCGATATCGCTGATGAGCCGCTCGAGGCCGAAGCGTGCGAACACCGCCTCGCGATCTCCAGTCGAAAGCCGCTCGCGAGCAACCGGATCCGTCATCCGGGAGATAGCCGCTGCAAATGCTCCAACATCGCACGGCGGCACGAGAATGCCCAGCTTTCCATTCTCCAAAACATCGGCCACTCCGCCCACGTCCGTGGCAACTATCGGTCTGCCGCAAGCCAGCGCCTCGATTAGGCACACAGGCGTGCCTTCGTTATCTGACGTAAGGGCGATCACATCTGAGCCATAGTACACGGCCTCTAGGTCGTCCCACCATCCGGCAAACCGCACGCTGTCGCTCACGCCCAGACTTTGAGCGAGCTCCTTGAGAGCATGTTCCTCCTCGCCTCCCCCCACGAAGACGAAGAGCAGGTCAGAGTGCGTGGCCCTCAGCGTCGCGAGCGCCCGAATGGCCAACGCATGATTCTTGATCGCCGTCAGCCGACCCACGAAGCCGACAACCAGCCGATCTGCAGCCCCTACACAGGTCCGAAACCGGTCGCGCGCGGCGTTTCGGTCCGCGACTTTGAACCGCTGCAAGTCGAGCCCAAGCTCGACCACCGCCAGGCGATCGGCCGGCACCTTGAGATAGTGACGCAACTCTTCAGCCTGCCGCGCGCTGATGGCCACGATTCTCGTCGTGATGCGCGCCAGCATCCGCTCGATGGACAGAAACAGCGCCGTGCGCCACCGGCCGAAGTACCCCGAGAAGACGTGGCCGTGGAAGGTGTGAATCCGAACCGGGACGCCAGCGAGCAACGCGACTAACCGCCCAAGGGCCCCAGCCTTGGCTGTGTGCGTATGCACAATCTGCGGACGGACACGCCGGAATAAACGCCACAGCGTCCACAAAGCGCGTGCATCGCCAAACAAGCTAAGGGCGCGGCCGAGACCCGGGACGCGGTATAGCGACACGCCGCGGGCATCCGCAAGCGCGGACATGTCTCGCTCACCCGGTCCCACGACCCCTGTCGCGAGAATGGTGGGATATCTCTTCCGAGTCCCTTCGGTTAGGAGGATGACGTGCCAGGCTGGTCCACCGACATTGAGACGAGCGATGACGCGAACTACACGGATGCAGGCCTGGGGGTAGGAGTCTTCTTTGCTCACGACGATGGAGGCCGGGAACCGTTCAGCATGCGGGCGAGCCCGGTCTTCAGGCCAATCGATGGCTCGTACCCCAACGCCTGGCGTGCCGCCTCGATCGACGCGTAGGAGTGCTTCACATCACCCGCGCGCGCGGGTTGGAAAACTGGCCGCACCTGGTGTCCCGTGAGTGTGACCAGCGAGTTCAAGAGGTCGAGCAACGAGACTTGCAACCCGGTGGCAACGTTGAAGACGCGGCCCGCGACTCCATCCCGCTCACACGCCGCGAGATTGGCGGCAACGACGTTCTCGACGAAGGTGAAATCCCGCGTCTGCCGCCCGTCGCCGAAAATCACCGGCGGTTCTCCGTTCGCAATCTGCCGTATGAACCGCGGAATCACGGCGGCGTATTCAGATCGCTGGTTTTGATGCGGGCCGAATACGTTGAAATACCGCAGCATTACCGTCTCGAGTCCGTACAGCGTCGTGTAGACCCGACAGTACTGCTCGCCCGCCAGCTTACTTACCGCATACGGCGACAGGGGCGCCGGCACCAATCCCTCATGCTTCGGAAGTACGGGACTGTCGCCATACACCGATGAGCTGCTGGCGAAGACCAACCGTTTCACCTTCGCGTCCCGAGCCGCATTGAGGACGTTTAGGGTGCCGTTGATGTTGATGTCATTAGTCGTGATCGGGTCACGCACTGACCGCGGTACGGACGGAAGCGCCGCCTGGTGCAACACGAAATCGACGCCGTCCACTGTCTCACGAACAATGTGATAGCTGCGGATGTCACCCTCGACGACTTCCACGTCCCGCGCAGCAAACAGATTCTCGCGGAAGCCGGTGCTGAAGTTATCGAGGATTCGCACCCGATGGCCCAGCTCCAAGAGGGCGGCGACCAGATTCGCCCCAATGAACCCCGCCCCCCCTGTTACCAGATACTTGGTCACGTTGCGACGCGGTGCCGTGTCACCCGGCGCGCGCCGGTGGCTCGGCGCGCCGCTCGGTGGGAGCGCGCTCCATGTGGACGGTCGGAATCCGGCGCAAACCGAGATCGATCTCGAGCAGGTCAAGGCCCTGTCGCATGGCAAAGAGCTGCACCTCCGTGCGGCGCTCCGCCGGCAGCTTCCTAGTGCTGATGACTATTTTCTGCGGGCTGTAGAGTTCGATGGCGAGCGCCAGGCTCTCGAGGCCACCGACCACGGGGATCCCCTGTAGCTTGGCTGCCTGCTTCCGCACATCGTCGTCCACGAAGCACACCGGTTGCAGATTCAGCGCATGGTTGCCCGCGAGCTCGCGCAGTACCAGCTCACCCGCGCGCCCCGCTCCGTAGATCAGTACGCGATCTCCGCGCCGCAGCCACTGCCGCATCGTCTCGAGTGATCGGAACGACAGACGGGCCACCAGCACCAGCACGCCGCTGAGCACCAGATCGATATAGATGATGCCGTGAGAGCGGCTCAGCGCCGTCACACGCCATTCTCCATAGGCCAGAATGGCGGCGCCACTCACGAGCAGCGCCCCCACAACGCGGTAGACGTCCACCATCCCGGCGTACTGCCACGCGCCACGATAAACGCCGAACAATCCGAACGCGACGATCTTCACCGCGATCACGACCGCCAGGCTGGACTGAAAGGCCACGATGTACTCGGCGGGCAGCGGGCCGTCGAACTTCAGGCGGTATGCCGCATAGTACGCCAGGGTGACGAGTACTACATCGAGAAGGAGCTCGGCCAGTCGCCGCTTGTACAGCAGGTTGCCCACCAGGGCCGTCACGGCACGCGAACCGCGGGGCTCGTTGGTGTGCACGATGTGCAGCCGCCCCAGATAGGCCGCGAGCAGGCCCATCCCCACCAGGAACGCCGTGCCGATCACCAGGGCCAGCCCGCGATCGAGCCGCATCAGGAACAGCGCTACGCACCCGCTCAGCGCGGCGAACGCGTACAGCATTACGGCCGCCTGGCGCTCGCTCAGGCCGAGGGCCACGAGGCGATGGGTGCTGTGATCGCGCCCGCCCTGCGCGATCCCCCGCCCCGCCAGCGTGCGCGTGACCGTCACCAAAGTCGTATCGATCACCGGCACCGCGACGATCGCCAGCGGGACGAACAGCACCGAGACCAGACCGCCCGACACGGCGGTGGGCGATCGGACGACCAACCCTGCGAGCGCCGACCCGATGAACAGACTCCCCGCGTCGCCCATGAAGATCGACGCGGGCTGGAAGTTGTAGCGTAGGAAGCCGAGCGTCGCGCCGGCGAGCGACCAGGCGAGGGCGGCGTGCAGCCAGGCGTCCTGGCGGGCGAACGCCACGCCGAGGAACAGCGCCGCCACCGTGGCCACACCCGCAGCGACGCCGTCCATGTTGTCGAGCAGGTTGAATGCGTTGGTGACTGCGACGAACCAGAACACCGTGACGACCACGTTGGCGCCGAACCACGGCGTTACCGGCAGCACACCGCCCGTGCCCACCAGCACGATGCCCGCCAAGGCCTGCAGCAGAAACTTGAGCTGCGCCGAAAGGCGGACCACGTCGTCCACCAGGCCAACCACGAACATGAGCCCCGCGCTGGCGAGGACGCCGAGCGCCGGCTGCGCCACCAACCGCTCCGCCCGCACGTTCCACCCCTGTCCGGGCAGGCCCTGCGCAACGAGGATGCCGACCGCCGTCGCAAGCACGATCGCAACGCCGCCCAACAACGCCGTGGGACGACGGTTCCAGCGGTCCGGAGACGGCTGGGCGACGAGGCCGACGCGATCCGCCAGCGCCCGCACGAGAGGCGTCAGCGCGAGCGCGGCGAGGCAGGACGCGGCTAGTACGACGCCGATTTCGAGGCCGCGGCCCACGACCGGACCGGTTCGACGGATCGGTGATGCTCGATCACCGATTCGAGCGTCTCATCCAAGCCGAACCTCGGCTCGTACCCGACCGCCTTCCGGATCTTCTCGAGCGACGGGATCCGGCGAGGCATATCCTCGAAGTTCTCGCCGTACGCTTCGTGATAGGGCACCAGGACAATGGAAGACTCCGACTCAGTGAGGTCGCGCACGCGCTTCGCTAGATCCATAATCCGGATTTCTTGCTCCGACCCGACGTTGAACACCTC
>JACXTT010004559.1_pt1 | contig 20540 bp, 22 predicted proteins | sample 9270951 | NCBI WGS metagenome assembly JACXTT01 (sample SAMN15532306, study PRJNA645909) | rock metagenome | isolation source: weathered quartz diorite | place: Puerto Rico | collected 2017-06-21
CGCCGCCGATGGTGATGCCGGGCAGGCGCTTGAGCACTTCGCCGACGGTGGTGTCGCCATTCTTCAGAATCTCTTCCTGGGAGACGACGATCTTGGTGGCGGTGTCGTTGCGGCGGGCGTCGTAGGCGGTGGCTGTGCCCTTGATTTCGACTTGCTGGATGGGCGTTTTAGGCGCCGGCGCGGGTGCGGGCGCGATCGCGCTGTCCTGCTGGGCATGGGCCAAGGTGGCGGCAAACAGGACGGGCGCGGCAGCGAGCAGGCGCAGGAAAGGAGGACGTTTGGACGTGGCGTTCATCGATGAATTATTGTTAGGACGGCATGGCCGAGATTGACCACGGGCGCCATCTTGGCAGAGCGGGGGAATTGCTGGGGGAAAATGCGATGAAGTGCGGAAAATGCGGGGTGAGATGCAAAAAGCAATGGTGGGGACTGGCACTTGCTGCCATTCATGGCCCTGCCTGTCCCCGATTTTCGTCCGCGGCGTTAAACCCGGGGACAGGCAGCGAGTGCCAGTCCCCGTTCGATCACTTTTTATTGGCAGAAATCAAATAATTCTGCATCGACGCCTCCGCCACCGAAAACCAGGTGTTCTGTTCACGGCGGAAGATTTTCCAGGGCTCATAGATCTTCTTGAACTTCGGATTTTTCGCCGCTTCCTCGTCGAGGATCTCAGCGGCGGCCTTGTAGCCGGCGTCCATCATCTCTTTCGAGAAATAACGCAGCTTGGCGCCGTTCTTGATCAGGCGGGCCAGCGCGGCGGGGTTCTTGGCGTCGTAGTCGGCCTGCATGTAGACGTGGGCCTCATAGGTGGCCACTTCGACGGCGGACTGGTATTCCTTGGGCAGCTTATCCCATTCCTTGATGTTGATGTAGAAGGACAGCTGCGGTCCCGCTTCCCACCAGCCTGGGGCGTAGTAATAGGGCGCGACCTTGTAGATGCCGATCTTTTCATCGTCGTAGGGGCCCACCCACTCGGCCGCATCAATCGTGCCTTTTTCCAGGGACGGATAGATGTCGGCGGCAGGCAGCTGCTGGGTCACCACGCCCAGTTTTGCCATGGTGCGGCCGGCCAGGCCGGAAATACGCATTTTCAGGCCCTTGAGGTCGGCCGCCGTCTTGATCTCCTTGCGGAACCAGCCGCCCATCTGGGTGCCGGTATTGCCGCCGGGGAAGTTGATGATGTTGTAGCCCTTGAAGAACTCGCGCATCAATTCCTTGCCGCCCCCCACTTCCATCCATGCCGTCTGCTGGCGCGAAGTCAGACCAAAGGGCACGGCGCAATCGAAGGCGAAGGTGGCGTCCTTGCCGACGTAATAGTACGAAGCGGTGTGGCCCATTTCGACGGTGTCGTTGCGCACGGCGTCCATCACTTCCAGGGCAGGCACGATTTCACCGGCGGCAAAGGGGCGGATGTTGAACTTGCCGTTGGTCAGCGCGGCGACGCGCTTGCAAAACACTTCCGAGGCGCCAAAGATGGTGTCGAGGTTTTTGGGGAAACTGCTGGCAAGGCGCCAGTTGATGGTGGGCAGGTCGGCGGCCATGGCCAGGCCGGGGGCCACCGCGGCGCCGGCAACGCCGGCGCTGGTGGCGGCTTTCTTGAGGAAGGAACGACGTTCCATATTGTTGGGTCTCCTGTTGGGGTTTTTCTAGCGGGCGCTCGCCCAGTTGCGTGCTGGACTAGTGTATGGGTGCTATTGAAACCTTGCAACAAAAAACGCGGGGACTGGCACTTGCTGCCTGTCACCGGGGCGGGTCCGGGTAGTAAAACCCGGGGACAGGCGGCGAGCGCCAGTCCCCTCCGGTCGCTTAGCTCCCTGCCACCACCATGCTTTCAATGAGGATGGAACCCGTCGATTTGTTGCCGCGCGTCAGCACATCGGTACCGATGGCGACAATCTGCTCAAACATGGTTTTCATGTTGCCGGCGATGGTGATTTCCTCGACCGGGTATTGAATCACACCGTTTTCGACCCAGTAGCCGGAAGCGCCGCGCGAATAATCGCCGGTGACGTAATTGGTGCCTTGCCCCATCAGTTCCGTCACCAGCAGGCCCGTGCCCATTTTGCGCAGCATGCCGGCGAAATCGTCGCCCCGCCTGGCGCGGCTGGACGACATGGTCAGATTGTGCGAGCCGCCCGCGTTGCCCGTCGTTTGCATGCCCAGCTTGCGGGCCGAATAGCTCGACAGGAAGTAGCCCTGCAAGATGCCCTTCTCGACCACATTGCGCTTCACGGTGCGCACGCCCTCTTCGTCGAAGGGGGCCGAACCGATGCCGCCCACGATGTGCGGGTCTTCGACGATCTGGATGTGGTCGGGGAAGATGGATTTGCCCAGCGAATCGAGCAGAAAGGTGGATTTGCGGTACAGGGCGCCGCCGGAGGTCGCTTGCACGAAGGCGCCCAGGAGGCCCGCGGCCAGGGGGGCTTCGAACAGCACCGGGCAGGTGCGGGTGTCGAGCTTGCGCGCGTTCAGGCGGGCCAGGGCCCGTTCGGCGGCGTAGCGGCCGACTGCTTCGGGCGCGGCCATCTGCTTGGGGTCGCGCACGGAGGTGTACCAGTCGTCGCGCTGCATTTTCGCGCCCTTGCCGGCGATCGGCGCCACCGACAGGGTGTGGCGCGAGAAGGGATAGCCGCCCGAAAAGCCGCGCGAATTGGCCGACACAAAATGCGATTGCTGCACGTGGATGCTGGCCCCTTCGCTGTTGGTGATGCGCGGATCGACCTCGAAGGCGGCACCTTCGGCACGCTGGGCCAGCACGACGGCTTCCTCGGTGCTGATGCGCCATGGGTAGCACAGCTGCAGGTCGCGGGGATTTTTCTCGAGCAGGTCCTCGTCGGCCAGGCCGGCGCAATCGTCTTCGGCGGTAAAACGGGCGATATTGTAGGCGGCGTCCACGGTGGCGCGCAGGGCGGCGGCGGAGAAGTCGGAGGTGCTGGCATTGCCCCGCTTCTGGCCCACATAGACGGTCACGCCCATGCCCTTGTCCTTGTTTTGCTCGATGGTTTCGATCTTCCCCTTGCGTACCGTGACGGACAGGCCGCTGCCTTCGCTGATATCGACGGCGGCGTCGGTGCCGCCCTTCTCGCGGGCGAAGGCCAGCACGTCGGCGGCGAGTTGTTTCAGCTCGTCCTGGGTATGGGTGAAGATCGATTCGTTCATGGGGTGTTTTCTTCGACGGTGCGCTAAAGGGGTTATCATAGCAGTCGTTTACTGTTTTTACCGGTCGCTTCGCGCGCTGCCGGCCCCTCCTATCATGCCAAATCCTAACCGCGGTTCCGTCGGGTTCCAATCCTCCGAGTTCGAACAAGAGTACGAGCGTCCTTCCAAATCCGAACTCAAACGCCAGATGAGCGAGCTGCAAAAGCTGGGCGAAGAACTGGTCGAGGCGCCCCGCGAGCGGGTCAAGAAAGTGCCGATGCCGGAGGACGTGCTGGACGCCATCCTGATGTGCCAGACCATCACCAACCACGAGGGCCGCCGCCGCCAGATGCAATTCGTCGGCAAGAAGATGCGCACCCTCGACGAGGAAGAAGTGGCCGTCATCCAGCGCACCATCGAAGGCTGGAAAGGCGCTTCGAAAGCCGATACCGCCTTCCTGCATGCGATGGAACGCCGCCGCGACAAGCTGCTGGCGGACGACACGGCCCTGCCGAAACTGATCGAAGAATATCCCCAGCTGGACGTGCAGCACCTGCGCACCCTGATCCGCAACGCGAAGAAGGAGCAGGCCGAGAACAAGCCGCCCAAGGCCTACCGCGAGATTTTCCAGATTTTGAAGGACCTGGCGAAGAAAAGCAGCAGCGAGGACGCGGAGGAAGAAGTGACCGGCGAGGAAGACGATGAATAAAACGCTGGTGATCGGCCTGGTCTCCATCTCCGACCGCGCCAGCGGCGGCGTCTACGAGGACAAGGGCATCCCCGCCCTGCATGACTGGCTCAGCAGCGCCCTCACCACCCCGTTCACGGTCGAGACGCGCCTGATCGCCGATGAACGCGACGTCATCGAGCGCACCCTGATCGAACTGGTCGACGAGACCGGCTGCGCCCTGGTGCTGACCACGGGCGGCACGGGACCGGCGCGGCGCGACGTCACGCCGGAAGCGACGCTGGCCGTCGGCACCAAGGAGATGCCCGGCTTCGGCGAACAGATGCGCCAGATCAGCCTGCACTTCGTGCCCACCGCCGTGCTGTCGCGCCAACTGGCCGTGATCCGCGAGACGCCTGACCACGCGGCCCTGATCATGAATTTGCCGGGTCAGCCGAAGGCCATCAAGGAGACCCTGGAAGGGCTGCGCGATGCGGACGGCAAGTCGCTCGTGGGCGGCATCTTCGCGGCGGTGCCCTACTGCGTGGACCTGATCGGCGGCCCCTATATCGAAACCAACCCGGCCGTGTGCGTCGCCTGGCGGCCCAAGTCGGCCGTGCGCCCCACTGCCTGAAAGGCATCATGTCCAAGCTACTCGAAAACATTGAAATCGAAACGGCGCCCCATCCCACGGTCGCCATCATCTGGATGCATGGCCTGGGCGCCGACGGCAACGACTTCGTGCCGCTGGTGCGCGAGCTCGATCTGACAGGACTGCCCGGCATCCGCTTTGTCTTCCCCCACTCCGACACCATGCCCGTCACCGTCAACAATGGCTACGTGATGCGCTCCTGGTACGACATCGTCCACTCGGACCTGGGCCGGCGCGAAGACGAGGCAGGCCTGCGCAAGTCGCAAGGCCAGATCGAAGCGCTGATCGAGCGCGAAAAGGCGCGCGGCATTCCCGCCAGCCGCATCATCCTGGCCGGCTTTTCGCAGGGCTGCGCCATGACCCTGCAAACGGGTCTGCGCCACCCCGAGACCCTGGCCGGCATGCTGTGCCTGTCCGGCTATCTGCCGATCCACCAGACCGTGGCGGCCGAGCGCAGCGACGCTTCGCTCTCCACCCCGATCTTCATGGGCCACGGCACCGCCGACGGCGTGGTGCCGATCGCCCGCGCCGCCCAGTCGCGCGACCTGCTTGCGGCGATGGGCTACCAGGTCGAGTGGCACGACTATCCCATGCAGCACTCGCTGTGCCAGCAGGAGGTCGACGACATCGGCGCCTGGCTGCACCGCGTCATCAAAAAGGCAGCAGCATGAAAAAGACCGATCTGGCCAAGAGCGACGCCAAAAAACTGATGGCGCAAGTGGCCGTGCGCCCGGGCGGCGCCGGCAAGGAAGCCCCGACGATCGACCGCCGCGAACAGCGAAAGCTCGACCAGGCCGCGGGCCTGGTGCCGTTCGCCGTGAAAATCAAGGCGGACTTGGTCAAGCAGCTGCAAGCCCGGGCGCTCGAAACCGGCGCCGATCTCAACACCCTGGTCGGCGAACTGCTGGCCAAGGGTTTGACCGCTTAGGAGACGCGCAATGGCGAAGAAAGAAGAGCTGGACGAAGAGACCCTGGCACTGATCAACTGGTGCATCGAGGTCGAAGGCTACCTCGTCGCCGGCGGCGCTACGCAGCAGCAGGCGCAGGAGCATATCGAGGAACAGGTCGAGTGGTTCACGGACCAGTTTTATGATGGCTTGACGCCGGAGGAAGCGGCCAAAGAGGCGCTGGCTTAAAACGTAGGCGGGGACTGGCACTGCGAGCCTTTCGTGGCCCGGCCTGTCCCCATTTTGACTTTGCTTCTGATCTGAACATGGGGACAGGCCCGCAGGGCCAGTCCCCGGTGCTAATTAAAACTCTTCCCAATCCTCACCCGCGGCCACCGCCTGCTTGAGCGCCGGCTTGGCTGCGGCCACCTTCGGCTTCACGGCCAGCGCCCGCGCGGGCGCCTTGGCGGGAGCGGTGGCTTTGGCCGCCGCCGGCCGCGCCAGCACCGGCTCCTTGTCCAGTTTGAAAATCGCCACGGCCTGTGCCAGCTGGCCGGCCTGTTCGCGCAGCGAGGTGGCGGCGGCGGCGGCTTCTTCGACCAGGGCGGCGTTCTGCTGGGTGACGGAGTCCATCTCGCCGATGGCCTGGTTGATCTGTTCGATGCCCGCTTCCTGCTCGTGGCTGGCGGCGGAGATTTCGCTCATGATGTCGGTGACGCGGGCGACGCTGGCGACGATGTCTTCCATCGTGCTGCCGGCTTCATCGACCAGCTTCGAGCCCGTTTCGACGGCGGCGACCGAGTCGCCGATCAGGACCTTGATTTCCTTGGCGGCGGCGGCCGAGCGCTGCGCCAGGTTGCGCACTTCGGTGGCGACGACGGCGAAGCCGCGGCCCTGCTCACCGGCACGCGCCGCTTCCACGGCGGCGTTCAGCGCCAGGATATTGGTTTGAAAGGCGATGCCGTCGATGACGCCGATGATGTCGACGATTTTTCGCGCCGAGGCGTTGATGGCGCCCATGGTGTCGACCACCTGGGACACCACCTGGCCGCCCTTGACGGCCACTTCCGAGGCGGAGCCGGCCAGCACATTGGCCTGGCGGGCATTGTCCGCGTTCTGCTTGACGGTGGAGGTCAGTTCTTCCATCGACGACGCCGTCTCTTCCAGCGCTCCCGCCTGCTGCTCGGTGCGGGCCGACAGATCGAGGTTGCCGCTGGCGATCTCGCCGCTGGCGGTGGTGATCGAATCGGTCCCCCGGCGCACTTCGGCGACGATGCCGTTCAAGCTGTCGTTCATGTGCTTGAAGGCGCGCATCAGCTGGCCCATTTCATCCTTGGTGCGCACTTCGATCGGCGTGGTGAGATCGCCCGCGGAGACTGCTTCGGCGGCCTTGACGGCGTATCGAAGGGGCTTGACGATGGAGCGGGTGGTGAAGAAAGCGATCACACTGCCCAGCACGATGGCGACCCCGCCCAGCACCAGCATGACCGTGTTGGCGACGGTGTACTGATGCTTGGCGTCCGCGGCGGCTGCGGCGGCCTCGGCCTTTTCGTAATTGACGATGTCGTTGATGACGACGATGGCGGCGGCGGTGCCGGGCGCCGATTCCTTGAGCATGTACTCGGTCGCTTCCTCCCGTTTTCCCTCCATGCCCATCGCGACGGTCTGGTCGACCTTCGGCTTGGCCGAGGTGATGGCCGTGTCGAGTTTGGCCATCAGGGCTTTTTCAGCGTCGTTCTGGGGCGTGGCCAAAAATGCCTTCTTGGCCTTGCCGTAGCGCTCACGGGCGGCGGCCAGTTTTTCCACCTGTTCCTTGACGTCGCCCGGATCGCTCACCAGCACCAGGTTGGAAACGGCGAAGGAGATGTCGCGAAAATTTTCGGCGATCGCGTTGGCGGAGGCGATCTTGACGTTATGGTTGTCGACGATCTCGCTCATGCGGGCGTCGATGCGGTTCATCGATACCACGCCCAGACCCGTGACCACGGCCAGCAGCGCGAGAATGATGGCGAAACCGCCGCCCAGGCGCGTTCCGATTTTAAGATCCGACAAGGACATGTTTGTTCCCTCAACAGTAGACAAGCACCCGCGGGCGCCCCGCCAGGATTGGCAAAGGAGACCATCTTAGGAGGATAATTGCCTACCGGCAAGTATAAATGATGCTGTAGCGCATCATTTTGACAAGAACGTGGCGTCGCTGCGACGCTGTCAGTTCAACAAGTCATGTCGATGATGATCAGTCTGGCAAGATCCATTCGGCATCGGCCGGCACGGCCGTGCGGGCGCTGTTCATGATCATCGCCAGGAAGGTGTAATAGCCGTTCAAGCCCATCAAGTCGACGATGCCGTGTTCACCGAACAGGCTGCGCGCTTTGGCGTAGGTGGCGTCGCACACGGCCTTCTGGCAATGGAGCTCGGTGCAAAAATCGATCACGGCCGCCTCGTCCTCGCGCAGGCCGGGTGGCGGCTGGCGGGTGGCGATGGCGTCGATGATGGCGCGGTCGATGCCGCACTTGGCGGCGATGGGGGCGTGAATGGCCCATTCCACCTTTTGGTTCCACTGGCGCGCCGTTACCAGGATCGCCAGTTCCGACAGGCGGGGACCGATCGCGCTCCTGAAACGCAGGTACTCGCCCATGCGCTGGGCGTGCTGCATCAGTTCGGGGCTGCGCAGCAGGGGCACGAAGGGTCCGTAGACGGCGCCGCGGGGGCCGTCGATGATGGCTTGCGCCACCACCCGCTGGGCGTTGGTCATCTGCTCCATCGACAGGGGGCCGAGGCGGTCGGCGCTGGCGGTATCGCCCATGTGCTTGTCCTTTTCACGTGCGTTGATCTGGTTCATGCGCGCTGTCCTTTCGGTGTGGCCACCACGGCCTGCTGCTGTTCGCCCAGGCCGGCAATGCCCAGGCGGACCTGGTCGCCCGCCTTCAGGTAGCGGGGCGGGGTGCGGCCCATGCCCACGCCGGGCGGGGTGCCGGTGGCGATGATATCGCCAGGCGCCAAAGTCATGTAGCGCGACAGGTAGCTTACCAGTTGCGCCACCCCGAAGATCATGGTGGCCGTGCTGCCGGTCTGCATGCGCTTGCCGTTCACTTCCAGGTAGAGGTCCAGATCCTGCACGTCCATCACCTCGTCGCGCGTGACCAGCCAGGGGCCGACCGGACCGAAGCTATCGCAGCCCTTGCCCTTGTCCCACTGCGAGCTTTGCATCTGGTAGGCGCGTTCGGAGACGTCGTTGACGACGCAGTAGCCGGCCACGTAATCGAGCGCTTCGGCCTCGCCCACGTAGCGGGCCTGTTTGCCGATGACGACGCCCAGCTCCACCTCCCAGTCGGTTTTTTTCGAGCCCGGCGGCAACATGATGGCGTCGTCGGGACCGGACAGGCAGCTGATCGCCTTGGAAAACACGATCGGCTCGGGCGGAATCGCCATGCCCGTTTCAATGGCGTGGTCGCGGTAATTGAGGCCGATGGCGATGAATTTGCCGATGCCGGCCAGGGGCACGCCAAAACGGGGTTCGCCCCGCACCAGCGGCAGGCTGGCCGGATCGATTTTCTGCAGTTTGCGCAGGGCCGCGTCGGACAGCTGGGCGGGGGTGATGTCGTCGACGATGCCGGCCAGGCTGCGCAGCCGGCCGAATTCATCGATCAGGCCAGGTTTCTCCTTGCCGGGACGGCCGTAGCGGACCAGTTTCATATTCTGCTTTCAAAGCGATGCCAGGCTGGCATTCTACCTTGGAGCGCAGCAGCATGATCAAGCCCACGCAGCCGCTGGCCGCGACCAGCGAGAGCGAGGCGATCACGAACAGGACGGCGTAGGATCCGCGCCCCGCCATCAGGGCCACCATCAGGCTGGCCCCACCCGCCTGCGCCAGAGAAAAGCCCACGTTCATGGCAGTCCAGTGGCGCCGGTGCGTGGCCGCGCCGCCCAGTTCCAGCGCGTAGCTGGAGGCGGCGCCGACGATCCCCGGCGAGAAAAACCCGACCAGCACCGACGACAGCACCAGTGCCCCATCGCCCCGCGCGAACAGGGGCAGCGCCACCCCCAGCGCTTTGAGACTGAAGCCGGCGAGCAGGGTAGGACCGAGGCCCAGGCGGTCGGCGGCGACACCCGTCAGATATGGCCCGCAGGCCGCGCCCGCGCCAAAGCAGGCCCAGAAAAAGCCTGCCTGGGCCAGCGGGCGACGCAGCTCGCTGTGAAGAAAATCGGCCCAGAACAGGGTGTGGGGCAGGTAGCCGATGGCATTCAAGGTGTAGGCCGCCAACAGCAGCAGCACCGGCGCGGGCAGGCGCAAGGATGGCAGGGAAGGCAACGATGGCAGGGATGGCAGCAAGCGCGCGCGCGCCCGTGCGGGCGCGGGAGCGGCGGCGCGGCCCCAGAAGCGCCAGCTGGCCGCCGTCATGATGGAGCAGATCGCGCCCAGCGTGATCCAGGTGGCGGCCAGGCCCTGGGCCAGCAGCATGGGCACCACGGTGGCGGCGGCGACGATGCCCAGCCCCACCCCGCTGAAGATCAGGCCGCCCACCCGGCCCCGCCGCGCGGGCGCCGCGGCAGGCAGGATCAGCACGGGCGCCTGCACCATCAAAATCGCGCCGCAGGCACCGGCGGCGGCGCGCCAGGCCAGGAACCACACGATGCCGCCGCTTCTCCAGCCGCAGGCGAAAAAGCTCAGGGAGACCAAGAGCATGGCCAGCCGCACCATGTGCCCCGGCCCCATGTGGCGCGCCAGCAGGGCCGCCACGCCGATGCCGGCAAAGTATCCCGTCAGGTTGGCGGCGCCCAGCGAGCCCGCCGCGGTGCGGTCGAACCACTGCTGCTGCACCAATAAGGGCAGGATGGCGACGTAGGCGAAGCGGCCGATGCCCACCCCCGTCAAGGTGGCGGCCAGGCCGCAGAAGCCGGGCCAGGACAGCCGCAGCCAGCTGGCGGCGCGGTCCACCTCAGTTGCGCACCAGCGCGCGCAGGTCCGCATCCGATTCAGGGCGGCGCAGGCGGGCCGGCGGCGCGGCATCGAAGCCCAGCGATGGCGTCGCCGCAGGCAGGGGCACGGGCGCGGGCTCCGGTAGTGCGGCTTCCACTGCCGCTTCAGGCTCCGGCGCCGGGGTCCGGGCGATGCGCTGCCGCTCGGCGATCGCATCCATCATCCGCCCCACCGCACGGCCCGCGTCGACCATGGTGGTGGAATTGGCGCCGGGACGGGGCAGCACGAAGGTATAGAATTTGCAGCCCTCGACCAAGGTGCCGAGCGCCCACAAGGTGGTCTGCGCACTGCCGGCGCGGTCGACCACATTCATATTGCGGTCCACCGTGATGCCGCCCGGGTGGAACTGCCCGTTCATGAAGGGCTTGACGACGCCGCGCGCCACCAGGGAGCGCATCAAGGGAGATTTGTCTTCGAGAGGCCCGGGCAGCGAAGCGCGGCCCCGCACCAGCACATTGGCCCGCTCGGCATCGCCCTCCCAGTAACCGTTGACGACAAAACTGGCACCGTCTTCATCGAGCTCGCATTTCGCGCCGGGGCCGAAGTCGGCCCGCACCACACCCGCATCCATCAGCGCCAGCAGCTGGGCGATGCGCTCCTTGGGCGGCCCCACCGCCAGGCGGTTCATGATCGGCAAAAATTCGCCCAGCACCCAGCGGTGGGAATGTTCATACAGGCCGCCGAAATCGATCGCGGCGCGCACCACGTCGCGCACGTCGCGCAGCACGTCGCAGGCCGATTTCAAAGGACTGTCCAGATTGCCCTGCAGGGCGTGTTCGACATCTCTCCACATATGGCCGCGCAGCCAGTCGTCGAACTGACGCCGGCTTTTAAGGGCCAGCGGCGGCACCGGGTCGACCAGCTTGGCCCAGTACAGCTGCTCGCGGCGGTCGATGTGGCGGTCCACCAGCTGCTGGCGCACGGCGGCGCTGTCGGCGGCCAGGAACTCGTTGCTGAACATGAGAGCGGCGATCTTGTCGCGCTTTTGCTGCAGCCATGCGAAGCAGTAGGCGAACTGCATGTCGGCCCACAGCAGGGGAATCACCTGTTTTTCGAAATCGAGCTGGCCGCCGTCGGCCTGGGCGCGCAACTCTTCCAGTTTGGCGAAGGTGAGAAATTTCGGCTTGTACTGGCCGAACACGCCCTTCTGGTTGACGGCGCGCGCCGTCAGCGGCAGGCCGGATCGGGAATACAGCAGGATGCGCGGCTCCTGGCCGGAGGGACGATATCGCAGCCGGCCGGCAGGCTCCAGCTTGCCCGTGCAGGCCTCGAACTTGCCGCCCCGGCCCTGGGTCAGCTGGGCCAGCAAATCGAAACTGGTCAGCCCCATGCCTTCAATGGCGATGGTGTCGCCGTTGGTGACGGAGGAGGTGGCGTTGCGGATCGGGTAGGGCTCGAGCACCAGTTGCAGCCGGGGGTTGCGGGTGCGGGCCAGATCGACGGCGCGGGTCAGCTTTTTTTCGCTATCGGACAGCACTTTGCGGGCGTGGCCGGTGGTGAGGAAGACGAAGTCGGCGGGGAAGTTGCAGCCATCGTAAGACACCTGCCAGCGCTGCTGGTCCCATTGCAGGTCGTCCACGCCGGCATAGTTGTGTAAATAAATCGTCAGATGGGGCGGCGCCATGGTCTTGAGGTATTCAAAGCCCCAGCGCAAATAATCGCCGAACAGGGCGCGTGAGTAATAGCCGTTGCGGTCGATCTCGATCTTGGCGTCGGTGCCCTTGCCCAGGGCGCTGTTCTTGCTGATCAGCCAGTCCGCAAACGAGGGGCCGTACAGCAAGGGGCCGGCGCCGCGCACGGTGTCGTCCGAAAACTGGGTCATCTGGCAAGCCACCGTGTTGACCAGCAAATGATCGGCCTGGTCGGTAGTGTGGCAGCCGGGGCCGAACTCCTTGCTGTCGAACAGGTACAACTCGAGCGGGGTGGCCGAAGGGTCGTTGCGGGTGTAGGCAATGATGCGGTCAAACACGGAAATACCCCGCGGCCCGAGGCCGATAATCGCGATCTTGTACATGGATTCCTCTTCAGATGGATGGACGGGCGGCGCCGGAACAGGGATTACATCAATTGCCGAAAGGAATGATAGGAGGCTTACCGGCGCCCGCCTTGCGGTCCAACAAACCCGGGACGGGCACACGATCGCCGTGCACTTGCGCTAGCGCAAAAACCGAATTGGCGGCCTCGGTAAAGTGAATACCGTTGTTAAATTTCCCGGAGGAAATATGAAACCCCTGCACACCGCCGTCCTGTTCATCGCCCTGGCCGCCGGCGCCACCCATGTGCCTGTCTTCGCTATGGAACCCAGCGAGAAAGATGCGGTCGCCATGGTCGAGAAGGGCGCGGCCTTCATGAAGTCGTCCAGCAAGGACGAAATGATCAAGCGCATCAATGCCAAGGATCCCGACTTCGTCCAGGGCGCCCTGTATCTAACCATGCGCGACGGCAAGGGCGTGATCCTGGCCAACCCCGTCAATCCCGCCATGGTGGGCAAGGACCTGGTCGACGTGCCCGATGCCGACGGCAAGCTGTTCCGCCGCGAAATCCTGGAAGTGGCCAAGAAAAAGGGCAAGGGCTGGGTCGACTACAAGTTCAAGAACCCGGCCAGCGGCAAGGTCGAAGCCAAGACCACGTATATACAGCTGGTGGGCGACGTCACCCTGGAAGCGGGCATCTACAAGAAATAAAGCAGCCATCCACCATCACAAGCGGGAGTCAGCATGCTGAGCACAATGCGCATAGGTCCGAAATTGTTGTTGGCGCCGGGACTGGTGCTGATCCTGCTGATGGTCACGGCCGGCAGCGCCTGGCAAGGCATGGTGCGCCAGAATGCCTCGATGGAAAACCTGGTCGAGGTGCGCGCCGCCCGTTTGAAAGCGACTGCAGACATTGCGGGCGACATCAAATATGCGCACGCCAATATCTATCAGCTGCTGGCCTGGATCAACGGCAGCTTCGCCAAGGCACGGGTCGACGGTTTGACGGCCGACATCGGCAAAAAGCACGGCGACATCGCGGCCCAGCTGACGGCGCTGGCGGCCGTGGGCGATACGGGCGAGCGCAAGCTGGTCGACGCCAGCGCCGCCGCGCTGACCGCCTACCGCAAAAGCGTGCAGCAAACCATCGAACTGGCCCAGGTCGACCAGTCCACCGCCACCGCCTCGATGAGCAAGGCGGAAAAGGAATTCAATGTGCTGCATGCCCAGCTGGACCAGTTGTCGCGGCTGGAACGCACCCTCAGCGAATCGGCATTTACGGCCGCCAAGGCCGAATACCGCAATCTGGTGCTGACCATGGCGGCGCTGGTGCTGCTGTCGGTGGGCCTGTCCCTGCTGGCCACCGTGCTGATCCGCAAGAGCATGTTGCGCGACATCCGCGCCATCGCCGACGTGGTGGGCGATCTGGCCGAAGAGAAATTGGCCAAGGGCGCCGCCAACCCGGGCCGCGACGAAATTGCCGATACCTCGCGATCGCTCGACCACACCATCGAACGCCTCACCGCCAGCTTGCGCAGCATCATGCAATCGGTGCGCTCGATCGACACGGCGTCCCAGGAAATCGCCACCGGCAACCTGGACTTGTCGGCCCGCACGGAAATGCAGGCCAGCTCCCTGGAAGAAACCTCGAGCGCCATGGAGACGTTGACGGTGGCCGTCAAGGACAACGCCAACAATGCCCGCCTGGCCACGGAACTGGCCGCCAGCGCCTCCACCCTGGCGTCGGATGGCGGCAAGGCCGTCAACCGCGCCGTGGCAACCATGGAATCGATCAAGGCCAGCTCGCGCAAGATCGTCGAAATCATCGGCGTGATCGACGGCATCTCGTTTCAAACCAATATCCTGGCCTTGAATGCAGCGGTGGAAGCGGCCCGGGCGGGCGAACAGGGCCGGGGCTTTGCCGTGGTCGCCAGTGAAGTGCGCACCCTGGCCCAGCGCTCGGCAGCGGCGGCCAAGGAAATCAAGGCCTTGATTGCCGATTCCGTCGCCATCATCGACGGCGGCAGCGCCTCCGTCAACGAAGCGGGCAACAGCATGGGCAATATCGTCGCCTCGGTGCAGCAGGTCAATGAAATCATCGCCCGCATCAGCACGGCGAGCAATGAGCAAGCCAACGGCATTGCCGAAGTCAACCTGGCGGTGGGCCAGATGGACGACATGACCCAGCAAAATGCGGCCCTGGTGGAAGAGGCGGCGGCAGCGGCGGCCAGCCTGCACGAGCAGGCCATGAAACTGGCGCAGGCCGTGTCGGTGTTCAAGTTCGAGGGTTCGGAGGCGGCGCCCATTGCTGCATCGGCCGTGGCCGCGTCACCCGAAGAAGAAGCGTTTCAGGAACCGCAGGAAAGACGTGCCGCCAGCAGTCCGATGCGAAGCGGCGCACCGCGCGCCCTGCCCGCGCGCCGGCGCGCCGGCTAAGAACGCCTAATAAAACCTCCAGGGCAAGGCGCGACGGCGAAGACAGTACGGCTGTACGGCGAGCCGGAGCAACGCCGCAATGGGGGTTTTGTCAGACGTTCTAAAACTTGCGGCTGAGGAAGCGCGAATCCTTCAGGCCGAAACGCCACACCGTTTCCATCGCCTTGGAAATGCCGATGCGGGGTCCGCTGACCACCTCGATTGGGCTGCCGGCGTCGCTGTCCCGTTCCAGCTCGAACGGCGGCAGCGCCAGCGGCATGCCGTTCATGGCGTGGGTGACGCCCAGCGCCTGGCACAGCTTGCCTGGTCCCGAGCACAGCTGGCGCGCATCCTCGACCCCGCGGCGGGCCCGCATCCGCTCCAGCCCGACCAGCGGTTCGATCGCCCTGATCAACACCCCGGCGCCGTGACCGACTTCGCGGCAGACAAAATTGAGGCACCAATGCATGCCATAGGAACGGTAGACGTAAGCGTGGGCAGGCGGGCCGAACATGGCGGCATTGCGTTCGGTTTCACCGTTATAAGTGTGGGAGGCTGGGTCGTCACGGTCGTAGGCTTCCGTTTCGACGATGCGCCCGCCCACCCCATCGACCAGCACCACCACCCCGATCAGCTGCCGCGCCACGATGTGCGAGGGGGCGGCAAAGTCAATTCCTACGAGTGTGTTATCCATGACAAGATTCTAGCGGCAAGCACGCCACACCCGCGTTTGATTTGCCACAAAATGCCCACGCCGCCCGTGCGGTAGAGAAGCGATTCGACTATGATGGTGAGTATTTCCTAAAAGCATCAAATCGGACCTTGTCCAGATGAATATGAACCATCCGTCGGTCGCTGCCGCTGCCGCTGCCGATCCAGTCGACGCCCTCATCAAATCGATCCGCATCCCGCCGCGGCCTAGTCTGCTGGCCGACTTGCAGCGCGAGCTGGCGGCGCCCGACCCATCGCCCGCCGCCATCGGCCGCATCATTGCCAGCGACGTCGGCATGGCCGGCGCCCTGCTCAAATTGGCCAATTCCGCCCTGTACGGGGGCGGGCGTCCCGCCAAATCGATCGACCAGGCCATTGCCTTTCTCGGCATGAATCAGGTGGCGGCCCTGATGACGGGATTGCTGGCGCGCCAGGCACTGCCGGTCAACAATCCCGCCCTCGCCGAATTCTGGGACCTGTCGACCCGGCGCGCCCACGCCATGGTGCTGCTGTCGCGCCGCCTGCGTATCGGCGCGCCCGACGTCGCCCATACCTTCGGCCTGTTCTGCAACACGGGCGTGGCCCTCTTGCTGGACCGCTTTACGGATTACGCCGCCACTTACGAGGCCGCGCAAACAGAACCCGTGCTGGCCTGCACCGCGCTGGAAGAATCGCGGCACAGCACCCACCACGCCGCCATCGGCTGCCTGCTGGCGAGAAACTGGGGCTTGTCCAGCGAAGTGGCCTGGGCCATTCTGCACCACCACGACTACGCCGTGCTGGACGATGGAGCCAGCGACGACACCCTGCGCTCGCTGGTCGCTTTGTCCCTGCTGGCCGAACGGGCCCTGCAAGCCTACCAGGGCACGCCCGATTCGGTGGAGTGGGGCAAGGGCGGCGCGCGCGCGCTCGCCTACCTGGGCCTGTCCGAGGAGGAAGCGACCGACCTGGTCGATCAGCTGACCGATAGTTTCAGCCACGACTGACGCGGTTTACGGCCAGCCCCTACAATGGGGTTTTGTCTCTGACGAACCATGTCCGCCCATCCGCCCCTCGACGCGATTTTCTGGAATACCTTGACGGGCGCCCATGCCGGGTTCGCCACCGGCGCCGGCGCCGCCCGCCGCTACGCGCCCGGCTTTTCTCCCATCATCGCCTTTCAAGACAATAGCCGGCCCGACTTTGCCGCGCTGGCGCCGTTCTGCATTCCAGGCGAGCATTTTTATTGCGAAGGCTGGCAGGGCGCTTGTCCCGAAGGCTGGCGTATCGACGCCGAAACCACCATGTTCAGGATGGTCTGGGACGCCGCCGTTCCGAGCCGCGACTTGGCGCCGGCTGCCATCCGACTTGGGGCGGAACACGGCGACGCCGCCATGGCGCTGGCGCAGTTGTGCAAGCCGGGTCCCTTCGGTCCCCGCACCATCGAACTGGGCGAATATTACGGTGTGTTCGAGCACGGCCAGCTGATCGCGATGGCGGGCCAGCGCATGCGCGTGCCCGGCTATACGGAAGTGAGCGGCGTGTGCACCCACCCGGCGTTCCAGGGCCGCGGCCTGGCGCGCCAGTTGATGAGCAAGCTGATCCACCGCCAAATGCAACAGCAGCAACTGCCTTTTTTGCACGTCATGCGCAGCAACGAGGCCGCACACCGGTTTTACTTGCGGATGGGTTTTACGGACTATATCGAGTCGACGGTGCGGGTATTGACGCGGGTCCGCTAGTACTGCCGACAGCGGCGCGTAGTGCCAGCCAGCGCTGCAGTTTGTCGCCGTACGCCAAGGTGTATGCGGGACTGCTGGAGGGCAGCGAAAAGATGCGGTAGCGCCTGGCATGCTGTCCCAATATCTTCAAGCCGATTTTCGCCGCGGTGCCGCCATTGAAAGCGATGGCCTGCAAGGCGGGCAGGCTTTCCAGCAGGCCCCATAAATCGTTGGCGCGGTGTGCGCGGATATTGCTGTCGAGACTGCCCGGTCGCTGCGCTTCCGCCACCACATCCCACAACCCCACCCCATGCGCGCGCAAGCTGGCCAGGCGGCTGTCGTAATCGAGCGCCACCAGTTCGGTATCGAGCACGGCCGACATCAAGCTCCAGAAACGGTTGTGGCGGTTGCCATAATATTGTTGCGCCGCCAGCGAACGTTCTCCCGGCAAGCTGCCCAGGACCAGCAAGCGCGTGTTGGCATCGACGACGGGATCGAAGCAGCGCTTGCGCGCGGTGCAGGCAGGATCGCCAGCAGTTGAAATGGTGGTCATGCGGCATTCTAGCCGAGCGGCCCGGTGTAGAATCGACAGCACAACGACCAAGGAGACCGCCATGCCCGCCAGCACGCCGCGCCAGATCGACGTCCTGCTCGATCAATACAGCGAAAGCCATTTGAACCACACCAATGAATTGATCCACCTGGTGTGCGTGCCCCTGATCGTGTTTTCGCTGCTGGGCATCATCTGGTGGATCCACCCGCTGGCCGCCCTGGCCGTCAGCGTCGCCGCCCTCGGCTATTATTTTCAATTGTCGCGGCCCTTCGCACTGGGCATGCTGGTGATGACACTTGCCATGCTCGGCCTGTTGTACGCCATGCCGCCCTTGACCGTGCTGCCCGTGTCGATTGCCATTTTCGTCACGGCCTGGATCGGGCAATTCATCGGCCACAAGATCGAAGGCAAAAAGCCCTCGTTTTTCGACGACTTGCGCTTTCTCTTGATCGGCCCCCTGTTCGTGCTGGGCTTTTTTTACCGCCGCCTGCGGCTGGCTTATTGAACCGGTAACACCCGCAACGCGCCTGGCCGCAAGGCGTCCTGGTCGGGCGTCTCCACCTCGGTCTGCTGGTCGAACAGCACCAGCATCGTGCACAAGAGCACATAGCCCAGCAAGATCCACACCTTCAGATGCAGCGACGGTTTCATCGAGGTCCTCGCAAAAAACAGGCTTTCATGATACCGGCGCTTGCGCCGCCGCCCGCAGTGAACTAGTAGCGCTTGCGCCAGCTCAATCGTGTACTCTGCCATTGTCGTTTTACGATGCTATCTAACAAGAAACTTTGAAGTCCCGTATACTTTCGCGATGCCCTCCCCCCTACTTTTTCTGCTCGCCTCCCTGATCTGGGGCTCGACCTTTTGGGCCATCACCCTGCAATTGGGCGCCGTGCCGCCGGCCGTTTCCGTGGTCTACCGCTTTGCCCTGGCGGCTGCCACCCTGTTCGGTTTTTGCCTGGTGCGGGGCGACCGCCTGCTGCTGCCATGGCGGACCCAGCGCTGGCTGATGGTGCAGGGGTTCTTGACCTTCGGCTTGTCCTATATCTGCACTTACAGCGCCGAGCAATACCTGGTCTCGGCCTTCGTTGCCGTCCTGTTTGCCCTGATGGTGTTCTGGACACCCTTGTGCGCCCGCCTGCTGTTCGGCACCCCGATCGGCTGGCGGGTCTGGGCGGCCGGCAGCGTGGCCGTGGCCGGCGTCATCCTGCTGTTTTCCCGCTCGATCGGCGCCGCCGTGGCCGACATCAACGCCGGCGGCAAGGGCCACTTCCTGCTGGGCCTGGCGCTTGCCGTCACCGCCACCCTGGCCAGTTCAGCCGGCAACGTGGTGGTGAGCAAGGTGCGCGCCGAATCGGCCAATGTGTTTCTCACCACGGCCTGGTCGATGGCCTGGGGCACCGTGCTGGTACTGGTGATCGTGCTCCTCACGGGCCAACCGCTGGTGCTGCCCGCGGCGCCGGCCTACTGGATGGGCTTGTTCTACCTGTCGATTTTTGGCTCCGTGATTGCCTTCATCGCCTACTTCACCCTGATCAACCGGATCGGCGCCCAGCGCGCCGTGTATGTGGGCGTGACCTCGCCCGTGATTTCCGTGCTGGTCTCGATTCGCCTCGAACATTTTCAGCCCGGCCTGCTCGAATGGCTGGGTATGGCGATGTCCCTGGCCAGCGTGGTCTGGGCCGTGCGCGCGCCCAGCGCCACACCGGTCGTCGCCTCTCCCCTTCCCACTGCAAAATTGACCACCCCATGAGCAACTTCCTGATCCGCCCCGCCACGCCCGCCGACGTGCCCCATATCCATGCCATGATCGTCGAGCTGGCCGTGTTTGAAAAACTGGAACACCTGGTGGTGGCGACCGAAGCCCTGTTGCACGACGCCCTGTTCGGCCCTCAACCTAGCTGCGAGGCCATCATGGGCGTGGCCGATGGCGAGCCGGTCAGCTTTGCCCTGTTCTTCCACAATTTTTCGACCTTCCTCACCCGCAAGGGCTTGTATTTGGAGGACCTGTATGTCAAGCAATCGCAGCGGGGCAAGGGCTACGGCCGCCAGATGCTGGTGGCCCTGGCCCGCATTGCCAAGGAGCGCGACTGCGGCCGTTTTGAATGGTCCGTGCTGGACTGGAATGCCCCGGCCATCGCGTTTTATGAGGGTGTGGGCGCGCAGGTCATGCCCGAGTGGCGCATTTGCCGGGTGGCGGGCGATGCGCTGACGGCGCTGGCCAGCGGCGAGCGCTGAACGTTCAAGCGCCAAAAAAATTGCGCTTTCACCGCTAGCTGTGGAACGCAGCTGAACCATTTAATATTGCCGCGGTCATACCTGCTCATCCCCTTTTCAGGAGAGCAGCATGGCCGCTTGCAAGCAGGTTTCTGCACCGGATTTCTCGCCCGATCCCCAGCTGTTCAGCCGGCTGCTCGAACTGAATCAATCGGCGCGCCTGGCCGTCTGCGTCTTCATGTCGGAACTGGTCAATGGCGCGCGCATCGCCGCATTGATCGACCAGCTCGCCCGCGGGCGCAAACGCTGTCCCAAGTGCGAGGGCCAGACTTCTTATCGGCACGGTTTTGCCAATGGCTTGCAGCGTTATCGTTGCCGCTCCTGCGGCGTCACTTTTAACGGATTGACAGGCACGCCGCTGGCGCGGCTGCGTTTGAAAGATCGCTGGCTGGCGTATTGCGATTGCCTGCGCGACCCTGCCTGCACGGTCCACAGCGCCGCCGCCAAGGTGGGTGTGCATCCCAATACCAGCTTTCGCTGGCGCCACCGGTTTCTTTGCTGGGCCAAGCTGGACCGGCCTCGCACATTGGCTGGCGTGGCGGAAGCGGACGAAACCTTTTTGTTGGAATCGCAAAAGGGCTCGAGACAA
>JACXTT010004560.1_pt1 | contig 20538 bp, 4 predicted proteins | sample 9270951 | NCBI WGS metagenome assembly JACXTT01 (sample SAMN15532306, study PRJNA645909) | rock metagenome | isolation source: weathered quartz diorite | place: Puerto Rico | collected 2017-06-21
TAGTCGCAAACGCTTTTGAGGTAACCGTTGCCACTGCCATCCACGACCAGCGCTTTGTAGCGGCCGCTGAACAGATGGCCAAAGAGCTTGTGACGCCGGTTGAACCGGCGAGTGTATTCTCCCGGCAACCATTTCATTCCGGCGACCAGGTTGGCCTGAGGGGTCTCCACGACCAGATGAAAATGGTTCTGCATCAAACAGAACGCGTGGACCAGCCAGGCGGTCTTGGAGCACGTCTGCGGGGTCAGACCGGAGAAAGATCCCGGACTCAGAAAGCCATATTTGTCCCCTTCGCCCAGAAAAACGTCGTCAGGCTGGTCCCCTCGGCTCACGATCCGCCTCCGCCGACCGAAGGGCTACGGCAGGACAGGCGTGATACATGGCGCCCGGATACTCCAGTCGAAGTTTGCGCGGGATCGGACCAGAATCGGATCAAGGAGACCTGCGTCAAGGCGAAGTTACGCATCTATCTACGCTCCGACCCCGCAGCCGGAAGGCCGCGGCTGCGACCGGCCAGCTGGCGAACCAAGTACAGGGCTGAGCAGACGGCGACCACGACGCATAACGGCATGACCAAGTGAATGGCCGTAGTGGCTCTGCGGAGAGCCTTGTCCCCGATTTCCGTTGCGTCCTTTGGTGAAAACTGTGCGAACGGGTCCAGAGAACCGACGCACTTACCGTGGCAATATACGAGTTTTGACACAAAAGTGTGCCCAGGGCCGGGGAGCTCCGCGGAGCCGCCGGGCGCGATCAGGTCACAGAATACGTGGCCATGCAGCAGCAGTGTGAGGCGTGCGCGGGCTTCCCAGCTGTGCAGGCAACCAAAGCCTACAATCAAGAAGACGATGCACGCCACAAAGGTCCAGGCGGAAGAACTGATCGGATGCTTATTCACTTGAAGATTGCAATGGGATCATAATTAAGGCCGCCGTTCGCGTAGTCTGTTTCGTCGAAGGTCGCAGAGGAGTTCCCGACTGAGATTGTCTGCTGTGTCCTAACCCACCCCGCCGGTGACCAAAACGACCAAATGTGATTGTCCCTTACGATTCCGTTTTTATCCGTTGTACTGGAGCCTGTCCGCGGTTTTGCGATCGCCAGCCTCTTCGACGCGGTGACGGAGATTCTCTCTGTGACAAGGGCGCCCACAACGGGGTCTCCGAATTGGTCAGTAATGCGGTATTGGAAAATCATCGAGAAGTACCACACGAGGCCCGCAGAGGACGCGCTGTTACTTTGCAGGGTCCACTTCCAGACCTTTGCGGGTCGGCGCGGGGTTGACTTTATGACGAGGCTGACCTCGGTGCTAGCTAGCCGTGCCAGCGTGCCGAGACCATCGATAGCTGTGAGAACAGACACAAAGTCATTGCCACTAGCGTCATTCCCATTCACAGGATCTGCGTGGCAGTAGACATAGCCATGGAGGCTGGGCGGATCGTCCTGGTCCCCCTCAAAGTTGTCCTCCGTCCAAAATCGTCCTTTGTCCGGGCTGTAATAGCGGGCGCGGTTATAGTAGAGGCCGAGATCGGGGTCGAACTGCTCGCCAGCGAAAAGATAAATGTTTCCTGCTGGCAGGCTCGACGGTGCGGTCAGAATCCCAAATGCGTCATAGGTATACGTCTGACTGACCCCGCCGCCGCTGTCCAGGAGTAAGCGAATGTTGCCATGGCCGTCATGCCCGTAGTGCTGCACCCCGTCGCCAGGGACACACTGACTGATTAGGCGCAGGCCGTATGTGTAAGTCTTGGTGACGGTCGGATTCGGGCCGATGGCGCTCAGTTCCTCGACTACCTGCGGATAGCCGGTCGGATTCTGCTCGTCCACGAGGAAGTACGTGGTCGCCCCACCCACTGTCTTGCTGATACGGTTCCCATCATGATCGTAAGCGAACGACAGCGCTGGGGAGCCATTTCGCGCGACCAGCCGATTCTCGAAATCGTAAGTGTACGCATACCCGTCGATCGAAACCGTGTTCCCGTTGGCATCGAAATAGGTGCTCGGCGTGCTCGGCATGATGTCGTTGTCCAGCCGATCGTCGTTGTCGTAAGCGTAGCTTGGGACCGACGGGACCCGCATGGCAACGGTCCCGATCGAGGCGCGCGAGCGCCGATTGCCAACCTTGTCGAAGCCGGAAGCATCCAAGTAACCGCTGCTCGAGTCATAGGTGATCGTTCCCGTTGGATCGCTGCCACTCGTGCTGATCCTTTCCTGCGTCAGACGATAGAGGGGGTCGTAACTGTAAGCGGCTCTTGTGGCCGTGTTTAATTTCTCCGACATCCGCGTTCCGGTGCGGCCATAAGCCGATCCGGTGAACGTATAATCAAATAGGGCCAGATTGCCCACTCCGCTCTTGTCGATTTTCACCTGATCCAGCCAGTTGGCCTCATTGCAACCGCAGCTATGTTTCACGGCGGCGGAGCCAGGTAAAAACATCTTCTCACAGAAATCATAACAATAAGCGGCTCTCGATCTTTTTCTTTAACACCAAGAGGCCCCCTTTGCGCAACGGCGGTCTCGTCGTTGGGGCTGTCAACACCCTAGAGAGGAATTCGAGGGCCGAGCGAGGGCCTTCCTGAACAAATACTATCCCGGTCAGTACCTGAATACGAGACTCTGAGGTCTGGCCAAGCCAGTCGCTCGGGGGCGCATGCTCAAGCTGCGCCCGAACCCGGTTAATGGACGAATAATTTTCGAAAAAGGGAAACGCGTATCGGGTGACGTCCGAGATCACGTCGGGCACAATCCGTTTTGCTCCAGCAGCATTACTGAAATACCATTCCGCGTACTGCTGGTCCTCCCTCAGGAAATGAATGGGCACGCCGATGGTGGCTTTGTACGGGTTGTCATCGCTTCTACCGATAAGCTGTTCGACCTGGTCGAAGCGAATGCCCACCCCGCAGGCGAAGGAAAATCCGCCTGACTCCCTCGCTCCGACGCCAAAGGAGAGAGTATGGGCAACCCCTTCCCCCACACGACGTATGAAGCTCCATGGCCGCGCCCGCGAAAAACCAGCTTCTGAGAGGAGCGGGCTCAGTTCAGCTATTAACCGGTCCTGCGCCTGCTCGTCCTGCTCTGTCATACTAGTCCACCCTCCAATAGATCCTGATTGCGAAATCTATCCTTGTGCCGTCTATTCCCGCTTGCTCTGCGCGTTTGCCGAACGCGGTACCACCGAACCGGTTAACGTACGTGTCGGCGTCCGCCTGTCTGCCCGCGGAGTTATTGAACTCGTCGAGCGTGCTTTTTACCTCTATCGCGCCGACCAGGCCGGTATTCGGATCCTCAACTATCAGATCGTACTCGCGGCCAACTTTATAGTTAGGAACCCTAACGTAGACATCCTTGCCCCTGATTCTGCGGCCATTCTGCGCCAGGAAGCGTCCGAGGTCTGCAGCAGCCTCCTCATGCGTTGCGCGATAAGTTTGGATCGGAGCTTCGTCCCTGATAAGCGCTGGAGCGGTTATGGCGGCTGCGGTTACGATGCTATCAAACACGAGTGCGCGTTTGTCACCTTTCTGGACGTCGTCGCCTATTGTCCAGAACCCCGCTGTGCCTGCAAATCCAATGGCGATGACCTTTCCCGCTACTCCTGCGCTTAAGATGATCGGAAACACGAAACCGCCGACCGCTCCTGCGACCGCACCGACGAACCCGTTCTTGACGTAGTCGCGGGCTCGTGCCTCTCCTTTGCTCACGACCGCCGTCCGAGTGACGGCAATCGTAGCACCGATGGCAGTCCCAGCTAGCACGCTAAGCAGCGTGTAGTCAGCTTTGCCGCTAGGATCGGCTCGAATTACGGGGTCAGCGTGGCAGTACATGTATTTGTTCAACGACAGTGGATCCTCCTTGCTGCCCTCGAAAATGTCCATCGTCCAAAACCGCCCCTTGTCCGGGCTGTAGTAGCGGGCGCGGTTATAGTAGAGGCCGAGATCGGGGTCCCACTGTTCACCAGCGTATAAGTACCTGTTCTCGATCGGTTCGCTGGAGGCTATCTTTATTCCGAATGCGTCGTAGGTGTAGGTATTTCGAACGGTCCCGGCCGAATCCGTCAACAACCGCACACTCCCGTGGCCATCATGTCCGTAGTACTGCACCGCGCCACCAGGGATACGCTGGCTGATCAGGCGCAGACCATACGTGTAGGTCTTGGTGACTGTCGGGTTTGGGCCAATGACACTCAGTTCCTCAACCACCTGCGGATAGCCAGTCGGGTTTTGCTCGTCCACGAGGAAGTAGGTTGGAGTTCCACCCACCGTCTTGCTGATCCGGTTGCCCTTGTGATCGTAAGCACACGAAACCGCCGGACTGCCATTGCGCCCAATCAGCCGGTTCTCAAAATCATAACTGAAGGTGCCCGTATAAGACGGATCGCCAAGCGTGTTCCCGTTGGCATCGTAATTGGGATTGGCATTGTCAGGGTTCGTGTCCGGATCGAGCCGGTCGTTCCTGTCAAAGTTCTGGACTGTCACCGGCCCAACCCCCATCACCGTCGAGGCTCGCGAGCGGCGATTGCCCACCTTATCGAATCCAGACGGATCATTATTGTACCCGGCTATGGAGTCGTAAATGATAGTGCCGCTGGGGCTGCCGCTGCTGATGTTTTCCTGGGTCAGCCGGTACAGCGGATCGTAACTGTATGAGGCCCGTATTGTCCCGTTCACCTTCTCGGCCATGCGCGCGCCCGTGCGGCCCGGGTAGAGGTTCGGATAGACGGGTCCCGAAGCAGTGTCGAAGCTGTAACTAAACGCGGTGCTGGGGATGGCCGAAATCGTCACTGAGGAAAGCCAGTTCGCTTCGTTATATCCGTATGTATGTTTCACACCGGACGATGAAGGGTACGTGCAAGTGTCGAGAAGATCAAGGTCGTTGTAATGATAAATCGTGTCGAGGTTGCCAGCGGTAACGTCCCTAACCATTTCGAGCCGGTTGAGCTTGTCCCGCCCGTACTGCAACGAGATGCCCCCTGCATGCGGGACGGTGCACGCAATATCCGAAAACGATTGGACCGTGAGCACGTTGTTGTTGCCATCATAGGTGTATTGAAGCACGCCCTCGGGTGAAATCTTCTTGTCCAGCCGGTTCCGCGCATCGTAGAGGTTGGTGACGCTGCGCCCCGCGCTGTCCAGCACATTGCTAAGGCTGCCGAACGGGTGGTATTTGTATTTCACCCAATAGCTGCCAAAAGCCGCATCGGCGACCTTGTTCGTCAGGCGGTTCATGGAATCATAAACAAACGTCGTGATGCGACCGTTGAAATCTTTGTGCGTGAGCTGACTGCCGGCGGCGTCGTAGGTAAAGTACTCGACTTGGTTTCCGGGCAGGGTGCGTTTGGTACGCCGGCCAAGTTCGTCATATTCGAAGGAAGTGACGCGGTTTTCGGCGTCGGTTTGCTGGCGGAGATTCCCGGCTTCGTCATAGGCGTAGCGAGTGATGGTCTGGTCCGGCAGCCCGGTGGCGTTGGTGACGGCGATCAGCCTGCCGAGGGGGTCATATTGGAATTGCGTCTTGACCCCGGCTTGATCGGTCTCCTGGACGGCGCGGCCAAGCGGGTCATAGCCGGTCGTGCGCCGGTTGAAGATTTGCTGTTGTTCGTTATGGACGCCAGCCACGGCTGGGTAGGTGACGCTCACGCGGCGGTTGAGGGAGTCATAGCCGTAGTCAACCACTGAGGCGGGGATTTGAAGGCCCTGGGCATCCTGCCGCTCGGTGTGGATCTGGTTCCCATTTTCGTCGTAATCGAAGTGGGTGTGTTCGGTGATGTCGGGCGTCCCGGTTTCGAGGAGCCGATAAACGTCGGTGCGGCGGCTGACCTGGTCGTAGTCATACGCGGTGTAGTTTCCGCGGGCGTCGGTGACCGTTTTCACACGGCCAGCCTCGTCGTAATCGGTGACAGTCGAGGAGTCAGAGATGATCGAGAATCCTGGGTTTGGATCGTTTGGTCCGCTGACGGAGGTGCTGGTGACCCCGGTCTGAGGATCGACCGAGCTGGTTATGAGCATTTGATGGATGCGGTCGGTCCTCATCACGCGACCGAGCCTGTCATAAACCGTACGGGTACCTTTGACGTTGGTTTCGTTCGAGAAATGCGGGTCCTCGACTACATCGGCGCGATGGTTTGCGCCATTATCGAGGCCCGGATCGCTGTCGGTGTAGGTTGCGCGCCAGGAGAACGTGCCGTCGGGATACGTAGTCTTGATAAGGTCCCCGGTCGGATCATAGAGGAAGCTGGTCTGGCGCCCGAGCTTGTCGATGGTGGTGCTGGGCTTTCCACCGTAGGAACATTGGCAGGAATTATTGTAAATGGTCTTGGTGCTGCTCCCGAGCGGGTCAATGGTTTCGATCAGCCGGTTTTGCGGATCGTAGCGGTTGCTCGTGGTCAGGTACTCCACCCCACCGCCGGGTAGCGTGCGAGCGAGCGTTTCGCTAATTCGATTATTATTGGCGTCATAAGTGTAAGTTGTTGTCGTGAGCACCAGCGTTCCATTGCTTCTGACGATCTGCGACGATACATTGCCGCTCGAATCGTAACCATAGCTGGTGGTGTTGTTCATCGCGTCAGTCACTGTGTCGAGCCGTCCGATGTTCGGGTCCGTTGCGAAGTAGGAGTAGATTGTCTTGTTCCCCAGCGCATCGGTGTTGGTCAGGATGTTGCCCGCGCTGTCATAATCGATGAGCGTGCTTGCCGCGTTGGGATCACCGGCGTAGGTCTTCGGATCGGTAATAGCGGTGACTTGAGAGAGCTGATTGTAATAGTTCTTGGTCACGAGCGATGGGGCTGGTGGGGCCAGGAACTTGCGCTTTTCTGCGGTGAGGTTGCCCGACGGGTCGTGCTCGTACTCCGTGTAGCCGTTTAATGGGCGGAGCTCTGACGTAACGTTGCCGTTATTGTCAAATGTCCGGCTGGTGGAATTCTGGTACGGATCGACCGTCTCAACGACATTTCCACGCGAGTCAAACCACTGCGTGGTGCTGTCGCCCAGGTAGTCGGTGGTCGTTTGGCTTCTGCGACCATTTTGAGGTGTGAGATCGTAGGTGAAGGTTGTTGGACGCTGCTTTGCGTCGGTGATCGCCTTGATCCGGCCCGCGAGCTCCGGCGGATCCGGCGGCGAGGCATAGTAGGTGGTGGTGGCGGCTTGCACGCCGCGGGGGTCCTGGATTCCAGTAATATAATGGAGCGGAGCGGCCGTCCCATCGCCATAACCATAAGACGTGGTCTCATACGTGGGCCCGCCATCGCCGCGCTTGACGACGAGGCGATAAACTTTTGTGAGATCGCCCCCGGTGTATTCGTATTTGATCAAAGGATCGAGGCTGTTCGTGCTGTTCGGATCTACGATGGAAGTGATGAGATTCGGATAAGTCGCGTTCTCGCGCTTAAAGAAAAGCGAGTGCGTGGGAGTGGTGAACGAGGCTGTATCATAATGATCGATTCGATCATCGGTGAAAACGATCTTCTCAAGATTTGGTCGCGTAATTGTTCGGAGCTTAATCTGTCCGTAAGCATTGACATAGGAGCCGTCGTCTATGCCAGGCTGGCCAATGAAGAAGTGAGCGCCAAGTGGGTCGCGGCGCAACTCGTACTGCGTGCCGTCGGGCGTCGTAAGAACAAAACCAGGAAAATCAAAACTCTCGAATGGTGTGTCAAAGCCGCCAGCCTGCCAGGCTGTGACGCCCACTACCGAGAGCCGGTTGTCACCGATGGGCGTGAGCCTCGCGAAAATCGCCGGCGGAGCCACCCATTCAGCGTAGTAATAGCCAAGGCCCTGCCGCAGGTTGAACAGGAACGTGACCCGCTCTCCGTTCGGCATGGTGAGCGTGACATCACGCCCACCGCCGGTGCGGATACTGGCCGACTCGCCCTCGTCATCCGCGAACGGCTGCCTGACTTCGTCAATCTCGGCGTCCATCTCGCTCAAGGCATAGGTCCAGCCGAAGCCAAAGTCGCCAGGAGTTGAGCTAATGTTGTAGGAATCGTAGCTCCGGACGACCGTTAGCGGCAGGCCGCCGACGGGTATGGTGACGTCCTGCTGGCCGAACGTGAAGCGGCCGAGCTTGAGAGGCGTGTTTAAGATGAATGGGACGTCAACCGTTTTCGTTGTATCCGCCGTGCCGTGTGTCACCTCCAGGCGGAGCGTATAAGGTCCGTTCTTCAGCTTCGTGAAATCAAACGTTCCAAGTTCCGGCAGGCCGCTGCCCCTTGGGTGGGGGCTTGTCGAGGCTGGCAGCACGATCACCGGGCTGTTTGGGTCGCTCTGATAGACTTTCAGAGTATAAGAGAAGTTGGCGGGCCCGGGAAGGGCTGGGTCGTCCTCGGCGGCCCCTTGCACCGTGAAGAACCCGTCGGAGACTATGCTCCCTTGCGAAAGGTTGTCAACGATTGCAACCACGTTGTTGACAACTACATAGACGTAAACGTCGGAATACGGCTGGAACTCGCCATCATCAACAGTGAACCTGAAATGGTAGGTGCCATCCCCCGTGAGGAGCGCGACCGGAGACTGAGCTTGCGGTCCCCCAGCCCACTCCACCGTTGACCCGGAAGGCTGGTCCAGGACCGTCCACTGGTAAGATACGAGGCCCGGTATCCCACCCGACGTGAGCCCGTCGTCCTTAACAGCTCCCTGTAGAAACACGACGCTCGAGGATGGATAGACCGAGGCGACAGTTTGGTTTGGCATCGGACTGATCACCGGAGATTGGTTCACGAAGCTGTCAACAACATTGATGGTAACATGAGCGCTCGATTGCGCACCCATTGGGTCGGTGATCGTGTAATCGAACCCAGCCGTGCCGGTCCACGTGCTCGAGGGCGGCGTGTAGGAAATGGTGTTGTTGAGCTGGCCGTCATCAAGCAAGCTAAGGGTTCCACCCGAAGGCGGCTGAGTGAACGAGACGATTCGCAGCAAGGCCTTATCGGAAAAGACTACATCGCGGCGATCCGCGTCTGTGTCGTTAGCGAGCAGGTCGAGAACTGTCGGACCCGATCCTTTGAGGATAGTGAACAAGTCGTCGCTCGCTTTGGGCGGGTGGTTGACGGGAAGGACGTAAGCGTTCACAGTTCCAAAGGCGGTGCCGTTTCTTCCGTCACTAGCAGTATAGGTGAAGGTGTCCAAGCCATTGAACTCCGGGCTCGGCGTGTAGCGAATGGCTGTCCCGCCGTTGATGATCTCAAGTTTGCCGTTTTGAGCCGTGGCGGGCGCCCGGCTGACCTCCACGATGCGGATAGGGTCTCCATCGGGATCAACATCATTGCTTAGGACGTCGAGATCGTGAGGTTCTGGCGGGAAGTCCTGAGGATTTGCTGGAAGTACGTATGTGTCCAGTCGAGCCACTGGAGGAGAGCCCCTTCCATTGCCTATTGTCACGTAGTTAGTGCCCTTGAGACCGTAGCTGTTCGCCGGTTCCGAAGCGATTAACCGCAGGCGGTAAGTCCCGACGGCGCTAAAGATGGCCGTGGGAGAGAGCGCAGAGTTTCCCGGAACGAAGGTCACAGTTCCGACAGGCGGGTCAGTCACGTCTTCCCAGGCGTAAGTGAGACTGCCGGGGTCCTCGTCGTAAACCGCTGCTGATAATTGCACAGGCCTGGTGAGATCAGTGACCCGGTCTGGTCCGGCGTACACGACCGGGCGACGGTTCCGGATGAGACACGATGACTCTGCGATGCTGGCGTAAGCGTCCCTCAAATCGTTGACAGAGCTTATGAGGTGACAGTCGGCGTCTGAGGAGGCTGCTTCCTTGAGCCAGTCGGCCGGCTCGTCCGGGACTTGCGGATCGTCCGCCGCACCAAGACCGATGGTAATTACGCGTACTCCCGCCATTTTGGCCGTGTTGATTGTCTGCCGGACTGCGTCCGGGTTTTGACCGGCGTCGGTCCAGTCGCCATCGCTCAGAATGACGATTGTGGGAGAGGCTGCCGGGTTGTGATCGGGGCCGAGCAAATGTGTCTGGGCGAGTTGGATTGCAGGGACGATTTCTGTATAGCCCTGCAATCTTGCCTGCAATGTGCTGATGGATCTTTTCAGGAGCTCCCTGTCATGTGTGAGCGGCTGCCAAATGGCGGCGAAGTCGTGGAAGGGCACAAGTGCGACCTGGTGAACCGATAGATTCAAGAGCTCAACGAAGGTGGATGCGGCGCTTCTGGCCAGCGGCATGTCATTCAACATGGACTGCGAGATGTCGAACAGGAGCGGGGAATCCATCGGGCTCTCCTGTTGATCGCAAACGGTGATTTTAACGGTGTCGCAAACCGCGCGCGGGTTGGTCCCGTCGCAAACTGGTGAACCGCTATCGCAAACTGTCAGTTGGAGGACATACTCGCCGGGAATAGTAAAGCCGCTTGCCGTGGTGGTCGGGGAGGTTGGACTCGCAAACGAGATCGTTGTGCCCGGCGGCCGAGTAGATGTCGCGGTCCACTGAAACGATGGAGCACCACAAGTCGCCGCCTTCCCGCCACCCTTGAGCATGACGGTGGCATTGAGGTTCGTCCATTGAGACAAGCCAGCGTCAACTAGCGGCAGAGGGTTCGGATCCGCCGGGAACACGAACACGGGCACATCCGCCGTCGCTGTCTGGTAGCCGCCTTGTCCGGTGAGGCGAATGACATAGATTCCAGGCTGGCTGAACGTGGCCGATGTTGACGCCGAGGCGGGGGCTGCGAAAGAAACCTCCGCAAAGTTCGGCCGCCAGACGAGGCTCCATGACAACGCCGAGACGTTGTTGGCCGTTGCACTCAAACTGACGGTGGCGGGACTCCCAACGCTGGGCATAACGCCGCAGAAGTCTTGGGCGAAGCTCACCGTTGGGGGTGTGCTCACATTGCGGCAGAGCGATGCTGCAATGCGGGAGTAAATCGCTCCGAGATCAGCGGACGTGGGAGCGTAGTAATAGTCCTTGCCGCCGGTAGCGGTATTGACGGAGGCAAGCTCCGTAAGCAGCGTTGCGTTCGCATTCCCTAAACCAATCATGATCAAGCGGATCCCGTCAGCCTTGGCAGCATCAGCGAAAAGCTTTGGGCTGTCTTTTTTTGTGGGACGGCCGTCAGTCACGAGCACCACGACTGGGGCCCTCACCACTCCTGGTTCAGCCTCTGCTTTCAACCTATCATGTGCTAGCGCAATGGCAGGGGCAAGATATGTGCCGCCTCCGCCCGGCGAGATGCTATCGATTGCGGTGTCAACACCTGTTTCGACTGAGGTAAGTTGTTGGATCTCCGTTGCGGTGGTTGTGAACTTGATTGCGCCGACTCGATCGTTGTTTGGATGCGTGCCTTCAAGATTCAATGCTGCAACGAATGCTTTCGCGGCCGTCTTGGTATCGGCCAACGGCGAGGAAGGATTATGGTCAATCAGCATCATCACATCGAAGAAACCGGCGCCGCTGCATGGCGACTGAGAATAGGCGATGGTCTTATCATTTGGTACGACACTTGCCCCTCCGCTGCCATCAGTCACCTGGAAGCGCACGGTTCTAGGGCTATACACTGTCGATGAGCTGCTGAAGGTGACGGCCTTGATGAGGGCGTCCACGGCCAGCATTGGCACCGGTTGACCGCCAGCAGAGTTAAAGGCAACCGTGAGCGCACTTCCGCCCGCGCCGCCAGTCGCCGTTCCAACCACCTTGCCCTCGTAGGTCACCTGCTTCTGAGCCCCGTAGATCAGGCCGATCTGCCGTGGCTCGGCGCCGCCGTGATGGACTTCGAGGCGGTCGGCGCTATTACCGTTTTGGACGATTGTAGCCGTGAACGTCCCGCCATTGAAATTGGCGGAGTCTCTGTCGAACACAGACGCGAACTGATCGATAAGAATCGCTGGTGCATTTTGTGAATACGTCGGCGACACATGGCTGAGGGTTATCACCGGCGGGTCATTAATGGCAGTCACGTTAACGGTCTTGGTGACAGGAAGGCTGGTGCCCCCTCGACCATCCGTGACCGTTAGTCGAACGGTTCTCGACAGGACCCCGGGATTCTCGGAGGTGCTGTAAAAGGTCAGATTTTCCAGGAGGGCGGTGACCGCGGCAATGGTGGCGCTGGCGCTGGTAAACCGAATGACCAGTGGTGAGATTTGGGACCCGCCTGAGTATACTCCAATCGCGTTTGGACCGTAGCTTATGGTTCCTGTGCTGGCATTGACGCTGATTTGGCCACTGCCAGTTCCGTCGCTTTGGATGCCCAGGTGGTCCTCCAGGGCCGCATTGGCGCTTATTTCGACAGTCAATTTGCCGCCGTTCAAATCCGGTGAGTCCGCCCAAACGCTAGCCGTACTCTCGAGCTTCGGAGCCGGCTGCTGCTTCTCGGTGTAGTTGAGCGCGCTGGCGGAGAGGGTGATGGCCGGCCTAGCATAGCTGGTTTCGCCAGCATCGGTGGTCCCGTTACCATTTGGATCCTCCAGATAATCAGCTATGCCGTCGCCGTCGGTATCAACTGGTTCGCCGTTTCCACCGAGAGCCACGTAGTGATAGCCGATATCCACTTGCGAGCTCCCCTCTTTCGTCTGATCTGTCCTGGTGGTGAAGTGATAAAGACCAGCCGCGGAAGCGCTTCTGCTGCCTGCGTTTATGAGAGTGCTGAGCAAGCCGTCGCTCGTTGGGTAGTAGTAGGTGTTCCCGAGTGGTCCAACGTCATAAACTGGGGTATTGGCGAGGATTTTGTCGTTGGTGCCGTTGGGCTTCAGACGGCTCTTGTTGACAACATAGCCGTTGTAGTCGCTGCCCGTAAAATCCGCGCCCCGGTCTCCTTGAGAGACGCTCGTCCCGTCGAACAGGTTATCGTAGGCGAGGGCGAGAGGATTGTCGGCGCGTATGCGGTAATAGAATCTGCCTCCGTGAAATAGATTGTTGTAGAAATACCATTGCTGGTCAGAAGCCCTGTCGTCGAGACTCACATATGTTCTTTCAAAGAGGCAGTTGGTGATGTTGGCGAAGCTGTCGTCGACAATGAGCTTGCCGCCGAAGAACCGGCAATCCTTGAGGGAAGTCGTGCCTGAGGAGCCTGATGTGTCCAGGTGCGTGCCGATACCTCCAGCGCTCGACCATGCTGTGAAGCGGCACTGGTTGTTGCTTGGGCTTTCAATTCTGACAGCAGATCCGGCGGAGCTGGCAGACCAGGTGCTGGTGGATTGTTCCTGAACACTATTGTAGCGGACGATATAATTTAAGCTGGTTGCTGAACCCTGGGAAACAAGTTTCCCAGGGCCGGAAATGAACATACCGGCGCCGGGCGAGGCGCCGTAGGTTCCGAGCGCCACGCCATTGGTGAGCAGCAGCACGTCCGTTACACTTACGGCATTGAGACAGTAATCCAGGGGGGTGTAGTGGTAGCCCAGGTCAAGGGCGTCAGTGTCGCGTTGTGCTCGAGGCGCCAACGTTGTGCTGGTTGTAATGTCGCTCGTCACGACGGTGGGTGGGAAGGTGGTTTTCTGTTTAAGATCGTTGGCCAACGTTTGATTCATGAGGGTTGTGCCGGCATGGCGGTATGGGCTGCCCGCGGCCAGGTAGTGGCTGCCCGCACCGACGGTCTGGAACACTCCTGCGTCGCTTGCCAGCACCGGAGTGTGATCTGTAGTGGCCCGTCCGTCGTTACTCTGTACGCCCACAAGGAGGCTGTTTCTAAAGGTCAGGCCTGCGCTACTGGGGGAAGCCAACGTCCCGCACTGATGCAACGTCAGATGTTCTGCTGTTCCAGCGAAATTGTTTGCGGCAGACGCGAACGCGGTGGAGAGGTCGAACATCAAAAGATTTCCCAGGTAAAAGGTGTTGGCGCCAGAGGTACCGTCGGCAGAAATGCCCGTGCCGCAATGCACGATTTGGGCATGGTTCAAAGTGTGGCTGGCCGTACCGGGTTCGTACTTAATCGCTATCTGGGCGTAAGAAATCCTGATATTGCTTAAGACATCGTTCGTGGTATTTACGTCAATTGCTGGATTGCCAGCGGAGCCCGGGCTGGGAGCGCCGGTGGACATCGAGATTTTCTTGCCGACGCTGTCATCATCCCTGCTCGTGAAAACCGCCGGACTGAACGGTCGGGTTTGGCACACCACCGGGCCGTTTATGCTGAGCCTTGCTCCAGGTGCGAATTTCACCACTGCTCCGCCCTCAATACGGGTGACCCCAGACACACTGACTGACGGATTGACATAATACGTTGTATCGCCCTTAAGCGTCAGATCTGGGAGCGTGCCGGAGAGGACCACGTATGCGGGCGTTGGATCGATGAGAACTGCAGTTTGACTGTTTGTGGAACCAAGAAAGTTTGAGACGACAACTGAATAGTCTCCACAGACCTCCGGCTGAACGTTGGTTACCGTGTAGCTGCTTTGGGTAGCGCCATCGATGATGTTAGTTTCGTTGAACATCCACTGATAGGCCAGCGGAGCCGTGCCCCCCGCGGCAACAGTAAAGGTTACGTCGCTGCCCGTGGGGACATTCGTGCCGGTGGGCTGCACGATGATGAAGGGCGGAACCTGAACGGTTAGGACCGCGTTAGAGCTGGCGGTCGAGCCGCAGGCGTGCGTGACTTGCACGGCGTAGGTCCCGGATTGAGAACCCTGCACATTGTTGAGGATCAGCGTTGCGTCTGTTTGGCCGGTCATGTCGGTTCCATTAAACCGCCATTGGTAAGTTACCGGTGCTGAACCTGTAGCTGCGACGCTAAAGGTCACGTTGCTGCCTTGTATTACGGTTTGATCGCTGGGCTGACTGGTGATCCAGGGCGGCAGGTTCACCGTCACGACGGCCGTGTTTGTCCGAATTCCACAGGTGGCGTAGATGGTCGCGACCCCGCTAAATCCAGCCGCTGGATGAAACGTATCGGTCGCTGCGCAGCCGGCAAAGCCGGGATCAGCGGTGGGCGGATCGACTCTCCAATTGACTCTGCTTCCTGTGGGGACTGTGGTGGCGGTGAACGTCACGGAATCCCCGGAACAAATCGCGGCGTTTGTGGGGTTGATGCTCATTGCCGCGACGGCGATGCAGCATAGGCCACCACATTTGCCACTTTCGCAGGCGTAATAGATTGATTGGACGTCGGAGGGCGACAATGCGCGATTGTAGAGAGCCAGCTCGTCGATTTGCCCCTTGAAGAAGATGTTGTGGGACGCCGTCGCGTGATTGCCAATCCGTAGAGGCTCGCCCGTCGTCAGGTCCCCCGGCTGAGTGGCGGGGTTAAATTCCAGGACGGGCTGCCCGTCCACATATAGGTGGCCGCCGGTGGGCAACAGCCGCTCAACTGTCACTGCCACATGATGAAAATCGCCATCCCGCAAATCCGGTCCCGCCTCCCCAAATGACGTGCCGTTGTCCAATGTCGAGTCCGACAGATGGAACATCACCCGTCCGCCGGCGAGGACGAATTCATATCCCTGGCAGGAACCGTCAGTGGGCGCATATCGTTTGTCAACGATAGTCATAAGGTCGTAATCAGTAGTGTTGGGGAGTGGACGAATCCACCCCTCGATTGAGAAGTTCTGGCCAGGCCCAAAGTTCAGGGATGGGCTGTCGGACACAACGATCCGATCATCCACCCCGTCCAGGTCGAACGCCTCTCCCACCCTGCCGGTGTTGAAACCGGCGCCGTTAAGGAGCTGGGCGTTGTTCGTGCCCGAAGAATCACTGGCACTACCCTCTGCCCGCCACCAACTAACCAGGCCCGAAATGCCGGCCACGCAGGGTGGCGGCGGAGTCACCACCAGAACTGCCGAAGCGATCGCAGCTCCGCACTGAGCTATGATGGTCGCAGGGCCGAGGAAGCCAGGAGCAGGCGTGAATGTTTTCGCCGTGGCGCACCCCGTAAAATCTGGATCCGCGCCGGCTGGGACCACCGACCAGTTCACACTGCCGCCAGCCGGAGTCGTGGTCGCTGTGAAGGCGACGGGACTCCCGGGACATTTGGTTGTGTTCGTGGGTGTGATGCTGATAGCGGTGACATTCGTGCATGTCCAGTTCACGATCGCCTGGCAACAACCACATGCATGACATTTGCCGCTCGAACACGCGCTGTAGATCGCCACTATCTCGTTGGTGGACAGAGCGCGGTTATACAAGGCCAGCTCGTCAATCTGGCCCTTAAAGAAAATGTTAAGCGAAGCCGTGGCGTGATTACCAATCCGCAACGGCTCGCTGGTGCTCAGATCTCCAGGCTCACTGGTCGGATCGAACTGCATGACGACCTGTCCATCCACGTACATAAGTCCGCCACTGTGCGAGCTCCGCTCGACTGTCACCGCCACATGATGAAAAGCGCTGTCTCGCAAGTCTGGTCCTGCCGGCCCGAACGTCGTGCCATTGTTGGAGATCGAGTCCGAAAGATGGAACAGAATGCGCCCCCCCTGCAGGACAAACTCATACCCCTGGCAAACGCTGGTGTCGGGCGCATAGCGCTTGTCCACGATGGTCATGAGGTTATAGGCGGTCGTGTTGGGCAGGGGACGAATCCAACCCTCGATGGAGAAGCTCTGGCCGGCCGCGAAATTGACCGAAGGAGAATTGGAAACCACGATACGGTCGTCCGTACCGTCCAGGTCGAATGCCTGTCCAACCTTGCCGCTGGCGAAATTCACGCCGTTCAGAAGCTGGGCAGCATTGGCGTCCATTGCGTCGTCGCCATTCCCTTCGGCCTGCCACCAACTGATCAGCCCCGAAACAGGGGCAACACAGTCAGGCGGTTGAGTCACTACCACGACCGCCGAAGTCGTGACATTCCCGCAAGCCGCGCTGATGAGTGCAGGACCGAGGAATCCAGCGGCGGGCACGAATGTTTTGGCGGTAGCGCAACCGATGAAATTTGTGTCCGCCATCGCGGGTGTGACCGACCAGTTCACACGGGCGCCTGCCGGAGAGGTGGTGGCGGTGAATGCCACAGGACTCCCGGCGCAAGTCGTTGTATTCGTGGAGCTGATGCACAAGGCGGTGACGGCGGTGCATATGCCGTTAGCGCTCGCGTGGCAACAGTCCACGGTCACGACCGCCGAAGCCGACAGAGCCCCGCAGGCAGCGTGGATAGTCGCGGTGCCAGTAAAGTTGGCCGCGACGTTCAGTGTGCGTGAGTTGGCGCAACCGCCAAAATTGGGATCCGCGCTGGCAGGCACGACCGTCCAGTTCACAGCACCACCGGCAGGAGTTGTGGTCGCGGTAAAAGTGACTGGGTTTGTCGAGCAGAGGTTTACGTTCGCTGGTGCGATGCTGATAGAGGCGATATTGACGCACGCCCCGGCGAAGCTTGCCTGGCAACAAGCACAGGGCGGAACAGTGTTGGTGCCGGGCAGAACGGGCTGAGCTTCAAGGGCGAGTGGGAGCAATGCAGCCGCGATAGCGAGTCTGGGTCTGAGTCTGATAGCAACTGCGATCAGCGACTTATGAATGCGGTCGGACTGCGCGACCGTGCCGTAAGCTGTCCGGGCCTGCTGGCGCTCGCCCGCGTGCGCGTAGTGGTCAGGCATTTGTTAGTTGGTCCTAAGGTTGCTCATCTGAATGCGGCTCTAGGTTTCGGGCTGAAGCTCGCACATCTCCCGCGATGCGCATGTCACCTAAGTACGCGACATGCCCCGCGCGCCTAGCGGAACTGGGGCTTCCCAACGGGGATCGCCTGAGAAGGATCGCCAACGAACAGGCGAGACGCGCCGTACTACTTCTTCGCAAATTCCAACTCGCCGTCGTGGCCGAGGACTCTGATGCCGTCACCGGCTTTGAATTCGCCGAGCAGCAGCCTGGTCGCCAGCGGATCGAGCAGCAGATCCTGGATCGCCCGTTTGAGCGGACGAGCGCCGAACTGCGGATCGTAACCCTCTTTGGCCAGCATTTGGCGGGCGGAGCGGTCCACCTCGATGCTGAGCTGCTGCTGCGCCAGGCGCTTCTCCAGCCGCTGCACCTGAACATCCACAATCTGCGCAAGCTGCTTCTCGTCCAGGCTGTGGAAAATGATGATATCATCCACGCGATTGAGGAATTCCGGACGGAAGTGGGCGCGCAGTTCGCCGCGGACGAGCCGCTCCATTTCAGCATACTCTTTGGTGCCCAACTTGCCGGCGTTGTAATACTCCTGGATGATGGGGGAACCGATGTTGCTGGTCATGATCACGATCGTGTTTCGGAAATCGACCCTCCGGCCCTGGCCATCCGTAAGCCGGCCGTCATCCAGGACCTGCAGCAGCACATTGAAGATGTCGTGGTGCGCTTTCTCGATTTCATCGAAGAGCACCACGCTGTACGGACGGCGCCGGACCGCTTCGCTGAGCTGGCCGCCTTCCTCGTAGCCGACGTAACCGGGCGGCGCGCCGATGAGCCGCGCCACCGTGTGCTTCTCCATGTACTCGCTCATGTCGATCCGGATCATGGCATTCTCATCGTCGAACAAAAATTCGGCCAGGGCGCGCGCGGTCTCGGTCTTGCCGACGCCGGTTGGGCCGAGAAAAATGAAGGAGCCGATGGGCCGGTTCGGATCTTGCAGCCCGCTGCGGGAGCGGCGGACGGAATTGGCGACCGCCTCGATGGCTTCTTTCTGGCCAATGACACGCTTCTCGAGCCGTTCCTCCATCTTGATGAGCTTTTCGCGTTCGCCCTCGAGCATGCGCGAAACTGGAATGCCCGTCCAGGAGGACACCACGCGCGCGATGTCTTCATCCGTCACTTCCAGGTTCAGCAGGCGCCGGTTCCCGGATTGCTGATGCAGCGTTTTCTCGGCGGCAGCCAGTTTCTTCTGCAGTTCCGGCAGCCGGCCGTATTGAATTTGGGCCGCTTCATTCAAGTCGCCTTTGCGCTGGGCCTGCTCCAATTCGCTTTTGGTTTGCTCGATCTGGCTCTTGATAACACCAATGGCATCGGTGGCGGCCTTTTCGTTTTGCCATTGCGCGGTCAGCTTTTTCCACTGGTCCTTGAGCTCAGCCAAATCCTTGCGCAGCTTCTTGAGCCGCTCGCGCGAACGGTCGTCCTTTTCCTTCTCCAACGCTTTCTCCTCGATCTCGAGTTGCTGGATTTGGCGTTCCAACTGGTCGATCTCCGTCGGCTTTGAATCGAGCTCCATTCGCAAGCGCGAAGCCGCTTCATCGACGAGATCGATGGCTTTATCGGGCAGGAAACGATCGGCGATATACCGATGCGAGAGCGTCGCGGCCGCCACCAGGGCCGAGTCCTGGATCGTGACGGAGTGGTGGGTTTCGTAGCGCTCTTTCAAGCCGCGCAGGATGGCGATTGTTGCTTCGACCGTTGGCTCGGAGACAAGGACCGGCTGAAAACGGCGTTCGAGCGCCGGGTCCTTCTCGATATGCTTGCGATATTCGTCGAGCGTGGTCGCGCCGATAGCGCGCAACTCGCCGCGCGCGAGTTGCGGCTTCATGATATTCGCCGCGTCCGTTGCGCCCTCGGCCGCGCCCGCGCCCACCAGAGTGTGCAACTCGTCAATAAACAGGATGATCCGTCCCTCGCTGGCCACGATCTCCTTGAGGAATGCTTTCAGCCGATCCTCGAATTCGCCGCGATACTTCGCGCCGGCGATCATGGCGCTGAGGTCCATCGCCACCAGCCGCTCGTTCTTCAGCGTCTCCGGCACGTCGCCGCTGACGATGCGGCGGGCCAGGCCCTCGGCGATCGCCGTCTTGCCCACGCCAGGCTCGCCAATCAAGACCGGATTATTCTTCGTGCGGCGGGTCAGCACTTGCATCACCCGGCGGATTTCCTCGTCGCGACCGATCACCGGATCGATTTTGTCCTGGCGTGCAAGCGCCGTCAGATCGCGGCCGTATTTTTCCAGCGCCTGAAATTTCCCCTCCGGATTCGGATCGGTCACGCGCTGATTGCCGCGCAAATCAGCCAGAGCCCGCAGCACCGCCTCGCGCTTCAGGCCATTAGCCTGAAAGATTGCTTTGAGCGAACGTCCGCCGTGGTCCAGCAATCCGAGCAGAAGATGTTCGGTGCTGACGTAATCGTCCTTGAGCTGGCCGGCTTCGGCCTCGGCGGCATCCAGCGCCTTCTTAAGATCGTTGCTCAAAAAGACGTCGGCGGTACTGGTTCCCTGCACTTTGTGCCTGCGCACCAGCTCTTTTTCGAGGTCGGTCCTGAGCTTGGACGGCGACGCGCCCACTTTTTGTAACAGCTCGGGGATCAGGCTTTCGCTCTGGCTCACCAACGCCAGCATCAAGTGCTCGCCGTCCACTTCCTGGTGCGAAAAACCGTGAGCAGCGCGCTGTGCTTCCTGCAACGCCTCCTGCGACTTGAGAGTGAATTTGTCGAATTGCATCCTGCCCATACTCTTAAATCCGAAGCGAGTTCCGTCAAGGAGAGGGAACGACGCGGCCGATGCTCGGTAGGGATGCTTACCACCGCGTCCCTGTATCCCAGAGAACTTGGGGACGCGGTGGAATGCCTCCCTACAAACCAGAAGAGGTTCACGATGAGGCGACCGATTACAAGACCGTTGTCTTCCACCAGGCGAAATGAGCGCATCTTGACACTACCACCATAATGGAGGCGTGAGAACGGTTCCTCATCCGAAAGCATGAACCTTAACCTATAGAAAGGAATATGAATTCGGACAAACCAGCCAGACAGTCATTG